>Ga0056116_1000519_pt1 | contig 13252 bp, 8 predicted proteins | sample WorMetOlspDAHAB2_FD_67352 | JGI IMG/M metagenome (GOLD analysis project Ga0056116, IMG submission 67352) | Marine gutless worms symbiont microbial communities from Max Planck institute for Marine Microbiology, Germany - Olavius sp. DAHAB.2 ...
TAACATTCGCAATCTTGTCGAATAACTGAACTTCCTCAACTTTGGTACCAATTTTGTTGCCGCTTTCTGTACATTTTCTAGGACTTCAATATCTTTTATGTAATGTGGAGACCATGCTTGTATGCAGAATTCTAGATGCGGTCTGATAAAAGTCTTATAGATCAATCTAAAGTCTGATATGTCCAAATTTCTGAAGGGCCTCCGTACCATATGATTCCAATCACTATCCTTTCCGTTGATGCAGATTTTACACATTGACTACGGTAGTTGATTTAAGGTTTGATGTAACTATCACACCGAGGTCCCTTTCCTGGTGTACTGACTGTTACTCCTTCCTTTTAGAGCCGTCGTCCATGTAGTATTCGGTGTCAATGGAGTGCCCAATATGCAGAATTTTGCATTTGTCTGTATTAAACTTTAACTGCCTAGTGTTGAATAAGCACCAAAATTTACAGTAAATAATTGCTATAAATGTGATTTGAGGTAAATTACACCATTGAACACTTTCAATAGTCGATAGGGTGAGGGTTAAGTTAGATTTTGGTTTAGTGTACAAATGTATTGTCTTTTTTCGAATTAAAAAACATTTCGATGTCGGCGAGTTGACTACTCCTCGAGTTGACTGACCGCAAGTTTGTTTGTCGGCAAAGTGTCCAACTAACACAGTTGCCAATGCGGCGGCGATGTCGATAGGCTCTAGGAGACTAGTAACCTAACTGAACCCTAACCCTATACGGAAATCTAGCCCATTAATACCGTCTTTGCCTAGTACATAGGCTAATTTCAGTGCTGCGAGCTTGCTGTGTCACTTACTGGATAAACAACTGTCATTGAGCTTGTGTAGCTTTGCTGTTCACTGATTTGTAGCTGTGCGTACAGCGCAGTGACCACATGCACGGCCGCCATTTGCTAGGGGGTATCGGTCAACTCGCTACTCGTCATCAAGTGTTCAAGGTTAATGTTAAACTAAATCAAGAAACGTCACATCGTACGTTGAGGTCGCTATTTGCTGATTCGAACTTTTCTACTTTTTATTGTTTGTCATTTTGATCATTTAACTGAGTAGCGTTATATGGACTGGTTTTTGGTCTTTGTATGTTTGCAATGTGGTTATTTTTTTTTATTTTAGCGACATCCTAAGATGGATCTGAACAAGGCTGACATGCTGCAGTTGCTGAGCTATCTAGAAGCTGAACTGCAAGCCAGAGATGTTGTCATAGCAACGTTGAAGGTATTTTCAAAAATCAGTAACACTATTTGTCCCTATAGAGGTTGCCTGTAGCTTGAATCAGGGCTGCTGCACTGGCCTTGAATTCAGTTTTAATTGAGTTTTAAAATACTTGGAAATTTCTTGAATTGTTTTTAAAATGAAGAAGGACTTGAAATGTTTAGCCAATCGAGCATCCAATGGAAGTGGACTATTAGTTGATGCTAAGTTGATAACTAATACTTATGTAGATAATTGATAGATCGTGGATCAAAGGCCTTGAATTCTTGAAGGAAAAGGCCTTGAGAGGCCTTAGACTGTGTTGGACATAGGTGCAGGAACTCTGTTGATGTCGACTGCTTCAGTCTTGCCATTCATCTTGTTTATTGTTAGTTGTATGAAAAATCTAGAAATATGACGTAAAAGGTTATGTTGGACAGTTGTACTTGCCACTGACAGGAAAATTGGGGAGTTGATGCGAAGTCAAAACAAATCGAGTTATTCAGGGGAACAAGAAAATTGGGGAATTTTTTTCATTGGGAAAATTGCATGTCACTTGAAAGTGAAAGTGGTATGGTTATTTGCACGTGATAATGTTGTCATCTGTTAGAAGCAGTTGCTTATTCACATTCAGTCTGTTATTTTCCATTTATGTTTCAAAATTGTCATCTTGCAGATATAATGCCCTAACTCGTATCATGCTGCATAATTGCAATATAGTAGACTAAGTTACTGGTGTCTTTCATTTATGGCAGTTTTCTAATGTTGTTTAAAGTTGAGTTTGTGTCTGCATCTTATATTCATGTTAACAATGTATTACTTTTAACTTCATTTCTTATTTTTATTTTAACATTTTTACATATACCGTATCCTGTTTTAAAGTTTAGTTTTTGGACGGATATTGTTTGTACTGTTAACTTATTACTTAATGTTAGCTTTTAGGCTCTTGCATACTTTGTCTACAATATTTACAATTAATAGTGCATGTCAGAACATTAGCTAATTTTCATATATTCTTTTGTTAATAAGTCTGCCCAATCTGTGTGTTGCACGGCAGGCTGAAAAGGCAAAGCACTTTCTGTACGAAGCAAAGTACGGCCGCTTTGGTGGGCTCGCGGATCCACTGCACGCGCTGCAACGCGACTCGGAATTAAATGCTGACTCGACCTTTGACGAGTCCGCAGTGAAAGCGATGTACGACGATCAGCTGACTCAGTTGGACAACCTGATCTCGACGCAGCATCGAGCCCAGCATCAGATGCGGGAACAGCTCAGTGCCGTCGACAAACGTTTTCATAAGGTACTCCATTATCGAATGCAATGAACGACAGCTTTTTAAGAACCCTTGTGACTTGTACGGCATGTGAATTATTCAAAGTGGTGCTGGATTGTGATCAATGGAGTGTTAATGCAGTGAGTTAAAATAGAAGCTAAATGTGCACAACCATTGAATGAACTGGAATACTGGATTAATAATCTCTGTAATGCTCATCCAAGCCTTACCTATTGTGTTTGCACGCGAATAAAACTATTTCCGAATGTAGACAAAATGTAAACAAATTGTAAATAACTTTGGGCATTTTTATAATGCAAGCAATTGTTTTAAAGATACATAATTGTTACAATCAATTGCACACAAAAATTTTATTGCTATACTAGTTTCACTTGCGAATGACACTTTAAAACTAACTGAAAATGTAACCATTGCAACGACTGCATGACTGCTGTAAACAAACGTCTTTTGCCCTCACCGCAAAACGTAATATTTTTCAATTATTTTGCCAATATATCAACCTGATAACAAAATTAAAATTTGATAAAAGGCACGATGTTGCCTCACTGTGCTGAAAGTGCCGCTAAATGCCAATCATTCCATCAACCTACGTCCGTAACAATAGATCAGTTATAATTTTATGGATTTAAGAGTTTAGTGCCTACACTCGGAAGTGCTTCCACCACTTACGCCCACTTCATCATTGCAGTGAATATATATAATGTAGGCTTGGTTAAGTGTGCACAACGAGTAGCATGCGTTAATTATTCCAGGCACCGGCGATGTGTTCAGGTGTGCGTCGAGTTGGAAGAAGAGAAATCGAAACATGCTCAAGACATGGAGCAGGGCGATAACGTCACGTACATGTTGGAGAAGGATCGGGAACGCCTCAAGCAGGAGGTTGGACTCTGTGCTAAGATTATTTGTCAGTCTGTGTTCTTTTCTCCTCTTGCTTTCCTGTTGCCAAGAATCCCTGCATGGTTTCTTGCAGAAGAAGTACCTGGTTGACTGTTGCACACCAGATCACTGGTGTGCTGGTGGAATTCGCTGGCCGTTGACAACTACGCTCAGCCAGTCGACACCACCTTATTGTGCCACCACGTTACCGGCTGCGCACATTTTGGCACCTTGTCTTGTTGGTCGCCAGTCCTACTTTGAGGCACTTTTTACCAGATCGTCTCCCGATCCAGCACTCGCTTCTGACAGTTTAAGGAAACTACTTAAAATGGAATTATTTGCAAGTTATTACACACACTCAGCGCAGTAGAGATGCTTCATGATCCTGCACCATATAAATCCACGATTGGCATTGGCATTGTCAAATGACACTTTTCAGTTCATCCATGCTGAGGCCACAGAATGGGTCCACTGCAAATGCAAAGCGAGGGAAAGTGCATGAGGCTCGCATGTCTGCATGCGTGCAAGGAAAATATATGTTAATGAGTTACCATGCCAAGTTATTCAGATATGTTTAATGGCTCTATCGACACCTTATCTCTGCAAGTCTGTAGTCGGGTCAATGCGTTCAGAGGTTAATTGCGTAGTCAAGTAAGTAACTACTGCTGTTTCATTGAAAGGAAAGTGTCTCTAACTTTTTATATTCATGGCACTTTTTAAATATTTATTACTTTGTTTCTGTATACCTTTTTCAGAATTTAACAGAATATTTTGCCCCTCAGTGATTTCACACTGTTGGTTGGGCTGTGTAGTCTGTAAAAATCGTCCCTGAAATGACCTGTTATGTCAGGTGAGACGTCAAACCTTACTCGCTCACTCACTGTGTTAATTATTTGTAAAAGTTGTTGTTTCGTTGATGATTGCAGCTGGAGTTTGAGAAGTCACAGGGCAAGAAGCTCGATCGAGAGTTAAAGCGGGCGTCACTGGTTCGTGATGAGGACCGTGCAGCCTCAGCCAAACACAAGCAGGTGGCGCTGATGTTGATCCGCGGCCGAACCCGTCTGGTCCAAGCCCTTGTGGACACTCGAGCTCGATGTGCCGAGCTGGAAACCGCACTGGAAGAAGCGCGGCAGGCCGAGGCCTCAAATGAAGAGCGACACGTGGAGGCCGACTTTGAGCGCGAACAGCTACGTGCTCGGCTGGCTCGTGCTGAGTCGCAGAACCGTGAACTCCGGGCGGAGATAGACCGGCTGCGTGGTCTCTCGGCTTCCCGCCCGACTGCGTCCCACCCACACGTCTACATCTCGGAGCGAACCGTCTCCCCGACGCCGCCAAATTCAGCCGACCTTCGGCGGACGCCTGTTGCCGTCTCGGTACCAAAGCTTTCCCCAGAGATGGACGCTTCCCTGCTGTTGAGGACTGGGCCGACATCGGCCGGCGTTGCAAAGTCGCCCGTGCTGCGCGACATTAGTTCGGGAGCGACTGCCGATCACATGCTGCCGAAAGTTAGCATGAGCGCAAGTCAGCCCGTACATCAGGTTGTGCCGCCAGCGAGCGTGACTTCCCCTCGTGGGCCGGGTCCAGCCATCAGAGGAGTACCGCCTCCAGTCCCTCCAAACAAACCGCACGTTGTCATCAGCCCCCGGGGTGCCGCCGTTCGACCGGTAACTTCGTCGACACCAGTTCGACATGCCGGTCCAAGAGACCGGATGCCTACAGTGGTCCAGCAGGACGTCGTTGTGAACCACACGCCGTCCCCTAGAGGTGTGCACCACACCTCAAGTCCTGTGCGGCCCGAAGTTACGTCCGCCACGGGTATGCGTAAGCCGTCGCCCGGGCCGGTGAACATAAAGTCCCAGGTCGGCTAGTGAGTAATTTGCGGCTTGGACGATTTGTTGACATACTGATTCATTGTCAGTGAATGTGTGGACTGGTCATCTTGCAGAGCGTACGATTTGCAACCTGGTAAATTTAAAGGCTGCAAATTTTTCAAAATAATTATGAGCGATTACTTTGATGAGCTTATTTTCCATCACATTTTGAGAGAATATCTTGTGTATATTGGCGGGTCCAGTCCATAAATTTACTGGCCAAAAATTGGTTTGTCTGCAAATCGTTCTTTTACGATTCGATGTGATTGGTAGTGATGATGTAAGCTGTATTTTTACCGTCACTGCTGCTTCGAAAACCGAGCAAAGAATATCCAAGCAAAGAATATGTCTCTACTGTGATGCTGTGTTAACAGCAGAGGGACTCTCCGTATTGCAAATCATGTCTGATCTCAGTGTTAGTTATTATGTGTTTATATGAAGTGGTGATGAGACAGAATATTGTTTTTTTTGTTTTAAGTTTATGGTGGTGTTTTTCCATGTGGGTTTGCAGCATTTAGTCGTCATTAAACTTTTATCTAAGACCTATAGTACCCTGTAATATTTGTAATTGATTACGTACATTTACTATTCCATGTTGGTGGTGAAATTGCAGTTTGGTACTTGAATGCACATTGCTGTACCCGCAAATAATTGTTAGTGATGCCTTGCAACAATATAGTTAGTGGTGAAAAATATGAAATCGCGGAATAGCACGTCACTTCTTCGTCGAAGTTTAGCTATACTGTATATCATGTACAAGTGAATTTTAACAGTTCTTCTACAGTAGCTTCATATTTTGCAGCAAGTAACCACTCACAAAGTTTTAATCAGTGTGAATGGTAACGATTAGTTAATGCTCAACATCTGCAACTGCACTACTTTATGCCATGGTGTTGGATCATGTGCTACTGCTGCACTATTGATTTTAGCATTGACTGTGCTACTGTACTCGGCAAAGCAATGACAGACTGTGGATGCCTGCGTTATTGCTTGTTGGAAGATGTAGAATATTTTCTCTCGTCACAGTATTTCACTCGATATGCTGAAATGGAATTTCGGATCAACATCTATTGTGTAGAAGATTGACACGCTTGTCTGGAAGTTCAAGGTGTGAATTGCAGACCAAGACATGCTAATCTGTAATCTGGAGGCACCACTAGTTATATTTTAAGGTTTTTGAATGCTGTGGCTATAATAAGTGCGGGGACGCGGGTTAATGCAAATTGGGTGGAATAGGGTTGAAAGTAATAGATATGAGAAAGGTTGAAACGGCACACGGGAACCATTTTTTTAAAATCCAGTTTCATCATGTAACATGAACCGTTGATTTTCACTCCACCCCTTGAACTCATGCTGATTGTTAGTGCAGTGTAAGGAGGAAGATATTTAGATGCAAATGATAAATTCATTTGTTAAGACACAGTGCAAATTCTGTGACCTCATATCCAAATTTTATGGGTTCAGCTGACCCGACCTTCCCGAGCCCCTGAGTGAAAGAGAGAATACGGAAGAAAACTGCTGCAGTTTGACCCTAGTTAAATGCAGTAATTGAATTCATCGATGTACCTAGGGGAGGGGTATGAAGTTCAGTACACTTGATTGTTTCGATTTTTGGGCCCACCTTTAGCTCGTGTTTGTGTTTGATGAAAACTGGTTGTTCGGGTGGTTAACATGCACAAGATTTTGACTCTAGTTCAGTTAAATAGCAATTCTCTCTTAGTTGAAATTCTGCAAGTAAATTTAACCTTTGTGCATCAGGTGGACAAAAGGTCTTATTTTGTTAGAACTGTGGAAATTTCTTCGCAGCCAAGACTTAGAGGTTTAAGACTGTTCTGTAATGATAATGTGTAATAGTTGCAACGATTTATTTTCACAGACACACGTATTACATGCATATGTGTTGTGTAATTATAACTTACAAACATGGACTGCAGTCTGGCGTTTCGGTGCACTTGTGTTCGTGATATTTACAATAATAATGCTTTGCGATTTCGCTAACGGATTAAGTAGACGATGTGTATGTGTTAAGAGAGGTTGTTTTACATATATACGTGTATTAATCTCTGTCTGTTACTGGATCTGGTTGTTGTGTTTTATAGTGGATGGTTTCTGTCACAGCAACTTTTCAGTGTCGCTGTGGGCAGAGAAATGTTGCTTACAGAAAAATAGGAAATTTGCTGAAAGTACATTTTTTCGTCTGCAAAAAGGCTAAGGTCATTCCAATGCTGTAATGGACCAGATGGATCTATCACATATTACAATAATTTTGGAATCATAATTTTAAAAATTATCTCACTGATGACAACCTTTCAACTAAACGAAATTTCAAAAGCACGATTAACAGAAGAAAAAACTATTACAAAGGCACACGCATCGACATCATAGGCTACTGTAACTGTATTTTTTAAAGCCACATTGTGCTGAAAGGGGAAAATTTTGTGAAAATACTGTTGCATTACAGAGAGGTTACTTTCGTGTTATTTCATTTTGTTTTCCCTCACTCCGTGCAATTTGCCGATGCATTGGTGGTGCTTTAGCAACAAAGCATTCAATCTGTGTGGTTTACGAAAAAATTGAAAATTTTGGGGCCACCATGTGTGACATTGTCCAACGTTGATGCAGCTGATTTGAAACTTTGGTAACGTGCACTGGCATACCCAGAGGAGGGTCTGGGGTTAAAATCCTCCCCATTGTGTCTTCAGATTTTTTTCAAATTGTGTGTACAAAAAAAACACTGCCCCGACTTTGCCTCGCCCATTGAGTCGACATTTTCTACAGGAGAACTTGAAAAACCATGTTGTAATAATTTAACATTTTGCTTCTGTTTCTTGGTTCCCTCTTTGGACACAACTGGGGACCCGCCATCAGAGCCCCGTCGCTTTTTTCTCCTTTTGGAAAAGTGTTCGAGCTGGCCCTGGCAACCACGTCCATTGTACTATTCCGGGTACGACTGTGACATTGTGTCTGTGCAGCTGGACCGTTATGACTGCATTTGCTGAACAGTAGGTATATTACGGAGCTTCTCTCTTTAACTTGCACCATGGCATTGTTTCGACGGTATTATGCTGCAAGTTACCGTTACAGTGCGACGGCCTTTTGTAATCGCTGTGAACTCTTGCTTCGTTTCAGCTGTGTGTTGAGCGCGAAATCGTAAAGTGAATGTGGTTTTAAATGCAGCTGTTGCTATGCAGTTTTACCAATTGCACACGCCGTGTTGCATTGGCTTTAACCCTTATTGGCAGTATTTTATCACTGTTGTGGAAAATGACGGCCTTTTCGAATAAGGTTGGGTGGGCCTGTGTATGTGCAGCAAGTCTACAAAAGTGTTTATCTGAGCAGATAAGAGTGGTCTGAATGCGATACTTGAACGGTGTTTAAACATAAATTTTTTTTAGCTTCTTTACGTGTTGTAGACATTCATCCAAAAATATTATTAACTTTTCTCCTTCCACGTTTTAGCATAAAAAATCTGGTGTAATTATAGACATTAATTCAGACTTCATGTTTTTACCGGTCGGATTCTATTCCTGACGCCACCAACAGTGACAAAGCACTGAAGTTTTAGTTTTTAATCTGTATAAATTGTGTTTTTTAATTATTATAGTGGATACGAACTGCCATGTTCTCAGGGTTTTGCTAACTGCAGCCAGCCAGCTATGGAAAAACCTACTTGATAAGTTAATGTTGCGACTTGTGTTAGAATATTCTGTGTTTTTACCCCGTAGTTAACCCAGTGTTTCTAACTTTGTACATTGTGGTAGTTTAATTTCAACCGTACTGTCTCCAGAGCTGTTTTCAGATCGCCACAGATGGTCAAACCGAGATGGGATGTAGAACAGTTGTCGCATATGATATTCATGTCTATCTTGTTCCATGGTGATAAATTCTGAGGCGGTGAAACTTACTAACTTCTAAGCTATGCCAGCGTTATTCAGTAGCACACGTTGTTAGGGTATGTGCCGCGTAACAGGTCTAAAGGCCCCAGTCTATTTCTTCGACTTCATGTAGACTGTCGTGCAGTCATGTAGTTTGTCGAGTTGGTGGAATCTGAACGTCGACAGAATAATGATGTGACAGCTACCCGTTTTGCTGACCCTTTTTACCCGCTTTGTTGGCGAGGGGCGATCTGGAATTGACCGATTTCCAAATTTATTCATCTGTGAAAATCGTAGATATAAATGATAAATATAACCTTCTGTTTATCGTGTGTTGTTGATATCTGATGTTGTTGTTGTTCGTCCGTTATGTATAGTTAATATTAAAACTTAAACACGAGGCGCTTATATTACAGTAAAAACGTTTAATGTACTGTAACCAAACCCGTCTTCAACATATTTCGCGAAAACTAAACGCAGATACGTGCTATCGATTTAAGGACGTATTTAACATCTATATATCTGGTTTTGCATATATGAATAAATTAGGAAATCGGTCTTGCTTGTCGTGTTGAGTTGTGTAGTGATCCGGTTGTTGCTGCGTGTCGCTTCCTTCAGTCGTGTCGCTGTGGCAGAGACGTCGATAATTTTTCCCCGATTTTATTGCGACGGTCACAATAACCTCTGTCTCGCTGTCTGTGATGTTTGCCGTGTTACGTCAGTGTTCGACAGAAAAACGTTTTCACTGTAGACACTTGTAAACAAGAAATAATATTACCGCGCGTTTAGGTAACTGAGTATTGTCGCGTACAGGGGCGTCGAGTACCCCTTCCCTAGGCACTATACGCAATTGCGCACCCCCTATATTTTGGAGTCCAGGGGAGAGCAAATCCGACTTCCCTCTTTCCATACAATCCCTCTAACCTCTTCCCCCTTTATTCTTCCCTATAACCCAAATTCCACTTGACTTATCACGTTCGACGTGTCGAGACGCGTGTCGAGCCGTGCTGTTCGACAAGACGTGACGTGCCAAGTGGAATTCCTTACCTACCCTCCTTTTGTCGAACTCCCTCCTTTTATCACAGCTATGAGGTGTGGGGGAGCGATGTAAAGCCCAAATTCCACTTGTTGCGTCACGTCACGACTCGCCATCTAGCCCATGCATTTTGGTATAGGAAAAAGTCGTACGTGCTGTGTCGCGCATGCTGTACAGCAAGCGCGACACGTCCGTCACCACGAGCGCGACAGGCGCGATACGCAACTTAGTTTGTTTGTAATGTATGTAAAGTTATGATCGCCGTAATTCGTTTCAATAGACGAGTTAATTTTATTTGTGAACTGAAATAATAAATAATAAGAAAATATGATATCGTTTTACACGCGAGCACTATTTCTTCGTCGTCCGCCATGTTGGAACAATTAAGCACGGAGCAGCACGCTCTACATGTCACGACACGTCGTGCTTGACGTGTCGTGACGTGACGCAACAAATGGAAGTGGGCTTCAGCTGCCACAGCGGGGTCTGGTGCATAGCCCCAGCCGAAATTGAGGAGTTCACTTGAATCGTGATTCAGATAGGCTATTTTTCTCGGTTCAGTGACGCTTCGTTCTGCGCAGTACGTGTACGTTTGCCATTGAGTGCAAAAAGTGACACCTCGCATCCAGCTGTCGAAATTTCCCCCTCCCTATAACGTTTTTTCCTCTCCCCTCAAGATTTCTAATACACATTTTGCGTATATTCAATCGTGGCCTCAACGTCCCTGATCGCATATTGTAGCACTCTGCAGTGTGATATTTCTGTACAGTATGCGTCGTTTCGGTCTCGAGCTGTGTGGCGCGCTGGCGAATGGTCATAATTGTGCCGTGAATAGTTTGCAGCTGAATAAATATGTACATTTTTCTATATCATCAGCTTGGACGTGACGCGTGTGAAGTTTTCATTCAGTGACACGCCGCTCTGTTAATAATAAATAGAAATTTTAAACGCACGATTAACAGAAAAAAGCTGTCGCAAAGGCAAGGCAAAGCGATCTATCAACAGTTCTTACCGCAAAATTGCGCTCTATAAGCTGTCTTAACTCTTAATTACTGTACATTACGTTATATTACACGCGCAACGACATCATAGGCTACTGTAACTCTCAGAAAAAAACAGCTTTCAGCGCGAAAAGTAACATGGAAGGAGATAAGTTAGTAGACTTTCGCGGAATTGTTTACAACACGCAGCGGAGCTAAATTTGTGCCTGTATACTTTGTAACTCTTGTTTGGTGTGCGATTTAGGCCGATATCTCTACACACTTCGAGTATATGTCGTTTTTATCAGGGTGGGGGGGAGGATTGAACAAGCATTCTGGCTGATGGATGAAGGTATAATTTTCCGCATGGTGAAACGCAACGTCAGCATGCCAATTCCAACTTATGTTTGTTATTTCTTTATATGCATGGGATGACAGTGACATTCTGTCTACCATATTAAACGCCGCCATGTTGGAGGTATACGATGTTAGCAGTCGTAAACTTAAGTAAGCTTTCTATAGCTGTTGTGTGTGGAGTTATGCAACATTCGAAGTTCGCGGTCTACGAATTATCTCAGAATATAAAAATGTTAAGGTTTTCTGCATTTTGTTCGCGCTAAGTGTACCTCCAACATGGCGACGTGCTGTGCTATGCAGTGACACTTAACCTCATATATACGGATATCGTGGAAACCAGCAGAGTAGACAGTGTTAATTTGTGGCCCCTAAAATAGTTCGGTCGCCGCGGGGTGTGTTAAGGGCAGTTCAGACCTGCACAGATTGCTTTCATTTCGCTGCTGTCTAACGCTGAGTGTCACATTTAATTGGGAGTCTAAAATCATGTTTATGGTGACACCAAATAAACATTTTCAGCTGCACGAATTTGATTTTACAACTGCACAGATCAATGTCGAACTGCAAATTCATGTACCACTGCACACACTAAAAAGACCCTGCTGTCTCTTCGACGCGTGATGAGCTGATCGAAGTCCATGAATGGTGTGACGCAGATGCCGAAAGCCTGTTTACTCGAGAGCAGACTGAACTGTCCGGGATCTGGATCGAGTGCCTTCTCTCTTGCACGCGCGAAAACTGTCTGCCACGTGCGGACGTTCCAGTTCCGACGGTGGCCCCAATTCGTATAAATCACCTCAACAACCGACGGATTCCCAGAGCAGATGCTGCTGGTTCGCCGCTGCGGAGTCGCTGACGTCACGTCCGTTGCTGCTCTGGCCGTAAAACCGGAAACGGCACCCCTCGCTACGAACCTACAAGATGGCCCGAGAAAAGTAAGCCACTAGCAAATTATCAATAAATCATAATAAACTGTCTTAAAGTTCCGCAATTTTTGTAAAAATTATACTATGACAGTGTAGGCCTAATATCAGCTGTGAGTGACCTAATTCGTGACGTCACTGCGTGAGCCGCGAAACGCTGCGATATGGGTCAAATAACGTAGATATCATCAGCGCTCCCTCGCATCAGTTCGCCGTAGCAAGCCACGAAGTTCACTCCTAGACCATCAGTTATATGGAAATTCATTAAAATTATTTAGGTTTTCTATTGAAATTTAATCGTATAAACTTATTTAACCAATATATCGCAGCTGCAAGCACATTTAATTGACGTAACGTTACGTCATCCATAAATATTTAATGTCAACTTGTAGTAAATTCTTTCACATTCAATTTGATTTGATGAAACAATCTAGCCTCATTGGATTTCAGTCGATTCATCGACTAGTTTGCAGTGGCCTACTTTTTTGGACCACGTTGTATTCTTGCCAGGTACTCGGCGCACCGCTTCGGCCGCTAAAAAAGCGAAGAGTGAATAAATAGCTCTTGCGCGCTGCGTGACACGTCTGCGAAAGTGGGTCCAAAACGTCGAAACGTATCCCGCCGAATGACCTGTTGATAGGGTTAACCTCGTTTCGGTCGTCGCAGCTTCGATTTACAGTCCTGTTTATGGGACGCTTTTACGAGCTCAAAGCTGTAAGACTGCAATTCCACCAAAGATGGAATACAGTAACTCGAGTTTAGTCAGGGCCGGCCGGCTTTATGGCTCGATTTTTCATCAATTTCGACTACAAAATGAGCACAAGAATATATTAAGT
>Ga0056116_1000521_pt1 | contig 13197 bp, 6 predicted proteins | sample WorMetOlspDAHAB2_FD_67352 | JGI IMG/M metagenome (GOLD analysis project Ga0056116, IMG submission 67352) | Marine gutless worms symbiont microbial communities from Max Planck institute for Marine Microbiology, Germany - Olavius sp. DAHAB.2 ...
GTGCTGCACACTGCACTGATGGTGACTAAAATGCTGCTAAGTCTAGGTTGTGCTAAGTCGAGTGCAGCGTACGATCAGTCTCTTAGTCTCGGGCTCAGAGACGGAGCGACGGATGCTGCGTATGTGACGCAGAGCTGCAGAACAGCTGGACACGGTCCGCGACACATGGGTCTTCTTGGACGTGTCACTGTCGATGTATATCTCGAGGTCGCGGACGTACTTTCTGGTTTGATGTCATCGTCGCAGACACAAATCTCCCAAGTCGTACAGACGTGCCAGCCGTCGGTTGGCACAGTAACGACGACGACAGACCGTCGCGCGGAAGGCCGCAGCGTCGAGCAGACACCACGGTCTGGCGACTGTTGTGGTGCAGACTGGTGTCGGTCGTCTTTTGGAAACTCGCCAGCTTAAAAGACGGTGGTTAGACAGGCCGACGTCGATAACATCGACGGACGGTGGCCGCGGGATGCAACGACGTCGAGTAGGTTACCTAGGTCGTGAGTTTGGGCGGGAACATTATATGCCAGGCCGCAGTCGGCGAGCAAGTCGATAAGTTGACTGACTGACGCGTAGTTGGTTTGCTCCAGATGAACATTGAGGTCGCCAACGATGAACAGCGGCTCCACGAACGTGTCGAGACGATCAATGACGTCGTATAGGTCGGCGAAAAATAGGCCTATAGGTAGACACGGTTGCAGATCCCGGTCAGTAAAATAAAAGGCGCAGACGACGTGCGACACGACGCCCGACGTCACACGTACACAGAAAGATTCATATGGTACTCGCACTGCATTTCCCGTGACGCTAAAGCGCTGTTGGTTTATATTCAGTTAGCCAACCATGAGATGTACGTTGAATTTGAAATGAGGCGCAATGCGCCTTTTGGTGTATTTCACACTAATTCTGCCGGGGCCAGATTTATACAGAATTTTAAGATAATTTTAAGATTAAGGGTATGTTTTTCGTCTGAGTTTCCGAACATTCGTGTAAATCAAGAACTTAATATGCATTCATAACTGTAGGCCTAGCTTATGTTACAATTCTCACACGTTATACAATTCTCACACGTTAACTGAGAAATGTGACTTAGGCTATGACTATTTTCTGTGCACCTACACTGTGCAGCGCATAAAACATAGCCTATATTTGTTGCCCTATATTGACAAGTTATTTTCGCAGTTTTGCACGTTGTGAATTTGTAATTATCTTATAACACTTCTGTTTCATAAGTCTCATAATATTCATATATATTTCATACGTTTCACGAGTTCTTTCTACGATTCTTTGTAAATAAATTAAATCGGGCCTGAATTGCAAGTTTCAGCGCAAGTTCTAGCTTCTGGAGCGGCAGCCGAACTGTTTACTTACTGTCACGGTGTTACTAAACAGAGTACATAAATTTACTGTTACTCTATGATATGTGACGTCACTTGTCAATCATAGTTTATGAATATTAAACTTTCGTAAGACGTTGGGCTAAAAGACCTGACCTATTGACGTTACGTCATATCCAGAAACAACAAGTGGCATTTTAGAGAGGTGCGAATTCTTTAACTCGCCTTCATACAAAATTATGTTCGGTTTGGCGACTCACTGGTTTTTAGCTCTTGTAGACCAACATGTGGACTGTGGAGTGACGTTAATATGAGTATTACCTTCTTGAACACCGCAGTACTTTGTCACTGTGTGTTCGCTACAATAATGTTTTACCGATCGTGTACAGTAAATACCTAGAATTCCTGGCCAAATACTGATTTTATCTCACTCGCTGTTTTTAAACGCACTATTAAATGTGTAAACTTTTCTAGCCACTATCACTAATGTCAGTAAAATTTGTGGGCAGCGTAAGTGCATATTTGTGCCTCAATTGCAGTAGTGTTCGGTTGTTTTTGATTTTACGTGCTTTTTAGTGCTGCCTGAACGAATAAACTGAGTGAACGAATGAATAAATTTACAACTTCAATGTGCTTGCATGATACCTGTAAATTATAAACCAGTCGAAATGCAGTGTCTAATTTTTCCGCGTTTTAACTCCATTGTTGACATTTGTGACGTTGTCTCTGTGCACGGCAGCTTTAATTGGCCTTATGCTAATTTAATCCTAATTACGATGCCTGATGCGCGTATTATGAACTAGTGAATAACACAAAGGCCTAGTCTAAGATATCCCATAAATATAGTAATGATGAATTGTGCAGAATCACGCCAGCAAAGGCTTAAACACACCTACACATAGGGCCAAGATATACTGCTATGATGTTAATGTCAATGCAGCTACAGGATGTTCCAAAAAAGCAAGCGCCTACCAAAAAATATAAATATATCATATTAAAACCTGGCAACAAGGCCAGTTTTTCAGTCAAATTTGAATGCAAAAGAAGCACAAGAATATTACAAGTTAGCAGTAAATATTCTATGCGTGACCTAACTCATGACGTGATCATTCACTGTGCCCGAAACGGCAACATGAGTATAATAAGTGTAAGTGATAAATACCAATCAAAACCTGAAAAAAACAGAAAAGATGGCATACGTAGATGATACAGGGTGGTCTATTCTATGAGTGGATTTCGGAAACGCTAAAGCAACTTATGCAAAAAAGAGAGTACTGTCATCTATTCCACTTTGATTGACCCACAATGCAGGTAACGCACAGTAAATAATGTCACAAAATAGGTCACATAGAATATTTAATGTCAACTGATATCACAGACTCAGTGCTTCGCTGACATTAAGTTGATGGAAATATCTAATCCCATTGGTTTTCATACGATGTACGAGTACATGTAATACAATTTATTTATTCGATAGGGGCTTACTATTTTTGATGCACCTTGTGCATGAACAGTCTGTTAAAAACACATTGTGTTGGAATATATATGTGTAGTGTTCTGCAAATCTCTCAACCTTTCTGCTCCCAGGATTCAGAGTGGATTGAAAACGGGGATAATGACGTCACAGAGAACATTTAATAGTTAATATAAATCAAATTATCAATCCCCCTATTCAGTAGCCTCCACTTTGATCACTTTTAGAGATGAAAACATTGACTGAGTTAATATATGGACGTTAAGCATAAAAATTTTATGCACTATCCTGTACATGTCATGGAGTTAATAAGAATACACAGCAAACAGATAAACGGCAGTTCACACAGTAAGACCTGTTATAACACCTCAACAAACTAAATTACAGAAGACCTACGAAACGCATTATAAAGACTTGCTAATTCAGCACAAATACTAAGTTAATGATTAAATTATGACCATTTCAAACAATATACAACCTAGGAAGTCACATAAAATCAAACCTCTGAAATCTGAATTGAGGTACACCGTAGATAGAAACAATGCCATCACTTATATTATCATTATGAACTCTAGATTTTCAACCAACTTCAGAAACTGATTTAATATTGTAGTCAAACATTCAACGTACTCAGTAGTCAGATTATAATGCAAGGTAACTTTCTATCATCAAGAAAGAACACAAAGGAATAAAATGACGGATGAATACTACTGACAACAAACATCCATACATTTTTAGCAACAAAATTAACCACAGCTGCCAACAAGATGAGCCCACATCATTCCTTTAAAAATTTTAGTTTAGTTAAAAAAAGAAAAAAGTAAAAAAGATATTATCTTTGGAACAATATAATAATCTGCGTTGAGAGTTCAGGAAATGAGTTCTTCACAAATGCCTACAATCAAAATCTGCAGACACATCAATGAACAGAAAATCAATGAAACTAAAAAAAAGTACGGTATACACAAAAGGCCAACAAGACACATCATCTTGCACTTAAACAACACAAATACACACTTATTTAACAACGTGTCATCACTGCACAATGCAATCCATATCGTTATCTTTCTCATCAGCGGTTCCGCCAGCAGCACCTGTAGGTTTCTTGCCATTGCAACGCAAATGAACAGCAGCACTGGTTTCACGACAATGGGGCTGCTGTACTCTGCGAAGTCCGGCCACTTTGGTATCATCGGTTACGATGTCTGATGGCAGTTTGTTCGAGCTGTTTGTGACAGTGGCTAAAGGTTCCTAACAATCGGCATAAACACGTTGTCATTCAATCTGTAGCCAATGCTTCAGCGAGTGACTGAGTAGCTTATTGTCCTGCCTGACGCACTAACGCGCCATTTCAGCAATAAGTACGCTCTCTTGGAAAAAAATGATCTGTCAATATTTTTGAACAAACACTGACTTCATTAGTAACAGTGTTTTCATGAATGAATTTTTCTCAAATGCAACCGATAATGATCAGTGATTTTTATATGAATCTCCGGCAACCCAGCCAACATTTTTGTATAGTCGTCATAACAACAACAAGATGAGAACAGCATTTAAGTCAATTTTGGTCAATTAACGTCACTGAAAATACAAACATTCACGGAACACGTTCAAAAATCTTAATTTTTTGCAAAGCTCCATTTATGCCGTTTTATATCATACCGATATTGGCCATTTTTTTAAAGAACGATCTCAATTAAACGTTACAAAAGCTATCCTCACATCAACTACATGGTTTCTATGATTCTCTTCTTTGGACACAAAAGGGATAGGAAAACAGACTGCAATCGAAAAATGGGTTTCAAAAGTCGCACAAAATGTAGATGTGCAAAAAAGTGTGTTTACGAATGATATTTCACCTTAAAACATGTAACAAAAGTACGAGCGTAACCGATATCTGTGAATATTGCAAACCAAGCATCAAACTAATGATTGAGTGCTTTACCTGAACAACAGCTAAACGAGCAGGCTTGTATTTCGCTGGAAGTGGTAAACCGCTTTTTGGGAGTCGACTTTTCGACGGTTGATTCTCTATAAGTTTTCTTTCAGAAATACTGCATTCCTCGGCTGGACACAAGTCACCACATACATACATTCGTTCACTTATCGTGACACATGGCAGAATAATAATAATACGAAATTTATATAGCGCCATAATGCCGATAGGCAGCTACAGAGGCGCTTGCGGAACAGGTAGGTAGAATAGTTAACAGAAAGTGGTAAAAAACAGATGAGTTTAAAGTCTGGATTTGAAAGTAGAGAGAGTCACATACAGATGCACAATGCATCAAACATATAAAGACGCGTAAAAACCTTAAAAAATACAAAACACAAAAGATGCAAACCAAGACAATCTAAACTATAATTCACACACTGCAGTTACTGCTTGGTCTGAAAATACACATCGCAGCTCAATCCATCATTAAACAATGCCGACAAAATTTATTAGTGTATTTATATAATTTTTATAACCATTAACTGATAAATAATCAACAATGAAAGAACAATGACAACAGTTCCTATGATAGGCATATCGACCAAATCTGCCGAAATGTTAAATTTTCACAAGTCTGCACACACTCTAAACACACACAGGAATTTATTCATTAGCCTCAGTTTAGTATTTTAATGTCAAAGGAACACTCACCTGCTGTTCGAACTTTCTTTGCATCATTACCATTCACGGCATCACTAAGTCGTTTCTTGGACAACTGCAGAGCACAATCCAACTTGTGATCAGAACTGTTACTGTCGTCAACACGCTCAACTTCAGTATTCGGACATCCATCCTCATTCTCATTGGCAGCCTTACTGCATTCACCGACAACTTGCAGACAAGTGACCCGTACACCATCATCTGAATTGGGACCACCAGTGGCTTCGGTTGGTAACCGTAAGTCGGCGGAACATGCTGCAGTTGAACAAGCTGCATCAGAGGCCGCATCAACCACAGACATGCACGCTGGAAGGATGTCAGTGTCCTCCTGCAACTTCAGCGCAGACTTGATATCATTTACTTTTCTTGCGGGACTTTCATCGACTGGTATCAGTTGTTCAGTGGCATCTGTTATGAGCTGTGTACTCGCTTCAATAGTGCCAGCTGCCTGTGACTGTAAGTTGAGCACAATACTGTTGCATACAGACGATCGTTTCACAGCAGCTGATGACTGTGGAAGCCGAGAAAAGCGCTTAATAACCCTCGTTCGACTGCAACGTTCTCTGTGGATATCATTATTCGCAGTATCAGTATTGGTGACATCAGACTCGGTTGCTGTTTCTGTGGATACACAACTCTTGTGCACAGCTTCTTCGGTAGTTGAAAGCTCATTCGGATTGCCAGAGCTGCTACGACGATTCTCACTACTCTCTCCATTCAAACTCACAGGGGCAGAATCTTGCACAAAGCTTCTGTCATTTGCAGACACATCATCACCTACATTGAATCCGTCTACGACATCGAGCAGCTGACTTGGTAGTACCGGTGCATTTTCCGGCAACACTGGCCGTAGCATGTTTCCAATCACTGCTTCAGACAGTGCTTCCTTGCTCGACCAAACCTGGCTGACCTCATCATGTAAACCACATTCCAAATCAAGTTCAGACACACGATGTACCGCCACAGTCTCGGTCAACTCATCGCTCTGCTTTCCGAGCTCATTTGCGTTGTAACGCATGTCTTTGTCTATTTCGGACTGCTCAGACATTTCCTGCAAATTTGGCGGCAAACTCAGATATTCTGTCTGATTGCCACTATCGACTGCACGCGGATATTCAGGATCACTAGCTGCACTGTTCATAATTTCGCTCTTCTGCTCCTCAGCCTCCAAAGTCAGTACAATTTCCTCTCTGTCTGGCACTTCAATCTCCGCTGTGTTGTTCAGGTTCTTCCGTAACACTTCCACATTCACGGTAGTTTTTACGAGAGCGGCATCGGCAGCCTGCTTTTCCTGCAAAGCTTGTACTTCACGCTTCATGCTAGTCGAGTCACCTTTCAGCTCCTCGATGCGAGCTTCGAGGTGCAGTTTTTCATCTCTCCACTGGAGCGACTGCTCTTCATAATCCGAAATCACTTTCAGACAACGTCCGTTTTCTTGACTAACATCGGAAAGTGACTGCTTCTGCTGCTCAATGAGATCTCCGCACGTGCTTATGTCGTCGAGAAGTTTCTGTTTCTCAGCCGAAAGCATTTCCAATTTTTCTTTCAAGGCATCAACTTGTTCATCGAGCTCAGTTATGCGGGCAACGTACACAACCTTTTCACGTGCGTTATGTTCTGCTTCCTGCTTCAGAGATGCAATTGAACGACACATCTCTTCCTTCCGAGAATTCAGCTGCTGAAGCATTTCATCTTTCTGCTCGCACAACAGACGCACGGAGCTCTGCTGCTCGGAGAGGCTTCGCTCACTAGCACGCAACTGATCGACGCATAACTGTAACTGTGCACTTAGCTGCTTCTCACATTCACATTCATCACGTACCATCAACAGATTCTTCTCGAGATACTTGTTGCTGTCTTCCAACATTCTAACCTTCTGGTCTAAGGCAAGATTTTCACTCGTCAAATGTTCCGCCTGAAGTTGAAGCGCGTCTGCTTGCCTGTCAGTTTCTTCTTTTGCTGCCAAAACGTCAGAAATATTTTCTTTCTGTGACCTGACAGTCAGTTTTAAGTTGTTAATTTTCTCTTTCAATTCTCTTTCAGCCGAATCCTGACGCATCAACTTTTCCTGCAAAGTTGCCAACTGTGCCGTAAGACCAGGTACTTGCTGGCGAACACAGTCCAGAAGACTGTCTTTTTCTTGGATCTGCCGATTATTCTCTGTCATCTTCTCTTGTGCTTCACACATCAGACTTTCGATGCCGTGAAACCGCGACGAGGAATCGTGAAGCTCACTGCACAGTCTATCCCTCTCAGTTTCTGCTTCGAGCAGTTTCTTTTGCAGCAACGAGTTTTCACGCAGACATTCTTCCACAGTTTTCTTGCCAACAATAAGAGATTCTTCCTTATCCTCCAGCGCTCGTTCCAGCGCGTCAATCTTCGCTTGCATTGCAGCCTGCTCATCGACAATCTTCGACCTGCAACTTGCATTTTCTGCGACAAAATCATCGAACTGATGCTGCAATGCTTCGCGCTTTCCTTCACTATCGGTGAGTGCCTGCAACTGTAAATCGTAGTCATTTTGCAACCATTGCAGCCGCTGCTGAACTTCTTCACATTCGTTACTGGCTTTTTTGCACTGTTCATTCAGCAACTCCCTAAGATTACTGCATTCTGTCTCCTCAAGTTCGAGCTTGTGCCGCAGAGCAGAAATCTGAGCCGTCAAATTGCCGTTTTCGGCCGAAACTGCTGCGACGTCATTCTGTCGTGACACCAACTTATCCTGCTCTTCGCACAGCTGAACCGCTATCAACTGGGCTTTCTCACGTTCAGCCGAAAGCAGTTCTTGGAAATCACTGACCGTCATCTGTTTCTGCTGCACATCGTAGGCATGGTTGTCCAGATCAAAGCATGGCGCAGACACATCGCCATCACAAGGCGATATATTTTCTTTCAACTCGACACATTCTGCCGGTGACTCGGATGCCGGAGACACACCATGGATGTAATTCAACTTCCACTCAACCACCTCCATCGACTTCAATTTCTCCGAAAGTTCCACAACCTGCAGCGCTAAGTCGTTGCACCGCATCTCAAACTGTGAGATCTCGGCGTTCTTCAGCGTCAAATCGTCGTTCAACTTTGAATGTGCTTGCGTCATGACATCAACCGCTTGTCGTAGTCTCTCATTCTCTTGTCTCAGCTGTAAACTGAATAGCAAATCTAACACTTCAGCATCAGAACTGCTTTCTACACTCGCACTATAATCCTCGCAAGAGCTTGGCAATGGATTTAACACATCCTACAAAATAACACATAAAGCAATTAGGACATAGTCATGACCACAGAGCACTGCAAATCACAATTTGTGATTGGGTAATGGCATCCTACAATCCTATCACGTAGTAAAAAAAATAACATGTGGCTGTTAGATTTCTGGCACAACAGCAACTTGGTTAGACTTAGTCTCAGTGATCAAGACTTGAATGGATCGGAAAACAGAATCTAAGTTAGCAAAGTTTACAACACGGATTATGAATGACCGATGTCAATTTGTATGTCTAAAGTTGGCAAATATAAAAAGTTGAAAACATACATCATTTAAAAAATGCACTAAATGATGTTAACCTAAATTATAAATATCAGCCTGTAACTATTAAAACTATGGCATGCCACACGTGACACATTTTTATGATATAGTGAACAACGAAAAGAAGATATAGACAATTTAACCAGCATGACTACTTTGCAAGGTAACATACTACTTTTCTCGAAATTTCCACTACAACTCTCGTATGCTAATCAGGACATCTCTTTCTGTAGATTAGATTGGCAGCTATTTCCGAAAATGTACCAATCAAAAGGAGAGTTCAGTATCATATACAAATGCAAACATGATACCACAGCAAAACACAAACCAAAAAAGTTGGCTGCTCCTGACAAACTGACAATGTGCTGTGGTATTTCTAAGCAGTTAACTTTTGTAACATTGTTAAGACAAAAAATTAGCTTTTACAGACATACAATAACATGCCTGCACCAATGTACTAATGTATTTTTCGTTGTTATTTACTGATTTTTTCTCTCGAGAACGTGAAATCCGAACCAACAAACTCTACATCAATAGTCTTGTACTCAGTGCACACTGCACAGGGATATTTGGCAATCTCTGTATAGCACAACTATCAGTGCCTTTCCATCTCCATACCAACGGGCAATGGTAAAAAATTAGTGACAACAATCAATCAAATATGTAAATAAATATACATTTTTTATTAGAGCAATTTATGCTGGCAAACAAAAGAGGAATAAGCAAAAGGTCACATACTGTGCTTACTGCTTACTTGCCAATTCAAGTTCTGATCATAATATAATATGTCATACATATTTTGACTCGATCAGCAACCAGAGTGCACTTTTTATAAGTAAGTAATAAAGTATAGAAATGTGCTAAATGTTTTGCGAGAAAGCCCATTAGGTTGTCAAATGTGCATGCAATGCTCAAACACAGAAATACCTTTTAAGATAGAATTTTCTTTTTGGATTCCTATGACAGCTCGACAGTTTAGTTTAATTGGGTTTTCTTAAGGTATAAAAGAGAAAAATTAAAACCTCAGACCGACCTGATCAGTCTTCTCCAGTTCAAGAACCTGACTGCCACTGAAAGAAAAATTAGCATCACTTTCCATGGTTAGCAATTCGATGTCACCAAAACTCTGCAGACACGTCACAAAATATGTACAACTTGTTGAATAGCAAACCAGCCAATAACCGATTTTCTTCTCAGCAGCAAACTGAAGTCATGCAGATCATTTCGTACCACTTGATTCTGTTAGATTCCAGAGTCTAACCTGCATGAAAACCAATGTGGAGAAAGGCGGGCTTGAGATATGTCTTAACTGTTCGGAACCAGGCAGTTGCTGGGTGGTGCCCATGAAGCACTCGAAAGCAGGGTAAAGTTTCTAAACATGCAGCGGTTCACACAACACAAGAAAGTTACGGTAAAAAAGCCGAGATTTTGGAAGTGGATAGCAGACTACATATTGCGGCTTAACATTATTTCTTGTTCCTGGCATCGAATTTTTGGTGACAATTTGGTGCTACTTCGAGTATGGAATGGCTCAAAATTCAAAGACACATTGCCGAGCGGTATCCGGTCTGACCTGCTGCGGCAGAACAAAGGCACACAGCACAAAAAACAACTGGCTCTTTTCCAAGCCACCCACATATTCACGAAGAGATGCATAGGCCTATGTATGGCTACGTGTTGTCATTAGTGCTTACAAAAACACCCACCGCGTTTACAGCTTGCTGCAGGTAGGGTGTGGCCTGCTGAGCCGCGCGTGGGCTGTCGCCTGTGGGCTTTCAGGCTACACTAACCGTCTCTGTCGGGGAAGTTCACCGGCAGGTTAAATATATTTAAGGTAACAGTGTAGAGAAGCTCCTCAAACCGAGATTTGATGCTTATTCAGCGAACAAGCTCTACTGAATAAGCAACAGATCTGGTGTGGCGGAGATTGTCTGCACTGTTACCTATATTTAACCCGCTGGTGAACTTCCCCAACAGCGTCCCGTGGTACTATACTAAAGCTGATTTTTCTCTACCTTACAGCCAGATTGGGTCGCACTAAAACAAGCCGGGATGCCAGGACAGTTAGCCGTGCGGAGAGAACAATTAGTTATGTAGTACTGTAATAAGGTCCGTAAGTAGCTAGGCTGACCAGTGGGTATGACTTTGTAAATAATACAGGCAACTTTGAACAATATTGTGGACTGAAAAGGCAACCCGTGTTGTTGTATTGTTGCAACAATAAAGTCCTTCAAATTAACAAAATCTTTTTCATACGACACTGTTAACACAACACACAGTCCCCCCCACCCTTTACCGGCACAGCTGTCTTGGTGTCACACATAGCATTGTCCCGGCGCCCACACGGTCCAGAGCTAGCTATCCCGGCGCCGGTCTCTGCATCTAGCCGTCCCGGCTTGTCGCCCCGCGTTACACACATCCCTCTGATCAGCCCACAAATAACTGTACCGGCTCGTTGTCCCGGCTCGTAGTGCGACCGGCCAGATCGCCGATCTGATGCTATAATTATTGATATATAAATACTAAACCTAACCCTAATCCTAACCCCATCGAATACTGACAGTGTACTGAAATTACACTAAGAACGATTATATAGGCCTGCTCCAAATTTTAAATCAAACATTTTGGCGACCTGACTAGTGCGGAGGTAGTTGACCAGTCAGCGACTTGACAGTTACCACTGCCGATCTCATCCGAGCACTGACCTTATGAAATCATAGGTACTTTGCTGTAAGGAACAGAACTGAAACGTTTTCAATTTGTTACTGTACTTAGTGCACAGATAATAAGAGTAAACACACTAACAACCGTTTTTTTTCAAACTTCGTACCGTCTAATTAATCATACCCATGTAAACCGCACACATCATACCTACCGGGTGCTGCAAAAAGTAGCCCACTGAAAAGATTTTTTTGCAGTTTTGTTTCTTTTCTCGGCATTGCTTGGAATTTGGAGCGAAATTGTACCTACATATATAGTAACACTATGCGCCCATAAGAGTCTTATCATCATAAATTAGTTATTTTAAATTATCCTAATCGTTAATACAGTGATCGATTATGTTTATGCCCAAAAAGCAAGCCACTATAAAAATCATCATTAAATCCGAAATCGTATTAAATACCGCCACTGAGAATAGATTTTTCGTCAATTTTGAGCATAAAATAAGCATAAGAATGTTTTTATTAAATATATCTCTATGTGCGATATAATTTGTGACGTCATCAGTTTGTTTTTAGCTGCAATATTGGGATTTGGGAAAATCAGTGTAGGCCTAATCATGATTGAAAATTAGGAAAAAAGAAAGTCATATAAATTGTTACAATAATTTCCACCTAACAGGTGGTTCAGGAATGAAATTCACAGCAATTACGAAAGGCAATCTAGCTGATACCAGAGGGAGCGCGCGGGACATCATTTATCGTAGGCAATGTGACGGATATCGCTATACTGTGTAGGTCAGGTATAGTTGTAGCTTGACGTCACAAAGCAGGTCGCGCACAGAATGTTTAATTCAAATTGGATTATATAATAGTGCTTGATGCTTAATTAATTTAACGAAGAAATCTAATCTCAATGTCAGGCTTCAATACAATTTAATACGATTTTGTTTATAATTTGGTAGTGGTTTACTTCTTTAAGCCATGCACATTTGTATGCACAGTGTTTTAGAGTCATCGATCAGCATTCCAATTTTTGTCAACTAGTAATTTTGTGCACTAGTAATTATGAGCACGCTAAAATCACGAGGTGTCGACAACATTGTAATGATGAGTTAATTAACACACTAAACTAATTATACGACGTTATGTGCGCGTGATGACTGAATATGTCGGTAAAATTTCACTTTGAATTAAATTCCAATAGCTAGCTGAGAAAACTGTAAAAAAATCACGGGGCTACTTTTGCCGCACCCTGTACGTTGTTACGTAAGTGACGTCATCAACTCGTCATTGGTGGCGTAAAATTAGTTCGCAAAATCAACTGATTTCTGTATGCATTTGAAGCTGTACCGGTACTTGAGTCTGTTAGCTCGAATTGATCGATGGTTGGTCGTACGCATAGTTTTCGTGTCTGGGGAGCTTACAGCGCTCACCAGACCCTCTACCTCGTTTAAGGGGCCCTACTTCTAAGGCGGAGAGGAAGGGGAAGGAGAAGGGAAAAGGGGAGTGAGTGAGTAGAGTTTAACGCCCCACCCGAGGAG
>Ga0056116_1000522_pt1 | contig 13181 bp, 11 predicted proteins | sample WorMetOlspDAHAB2_FD_67352 | JGI IMG/M metagenome (GOLD analysis project Ga0056116, IMG submission 67352) | Marine gutless worms symbiont microbial communities from Max Planck institute for Marine Microbiology, Germany - Olavius sp. DAHAB.2 ...
CATGTTATCACTTTTGCATAGAGAGCACCAAAAAGAATACACCAGTTTACGAACCACAGCATCAAACGACGGAACATTATTGTATACAAACAGCCTTGACGCACTACACCATCTTGGTTCGCGCAACAATTGTCTGAAAGCGTCATGTACACAACCTGCAGTTTTCTATTTGAGTACTGAAAGTCTGAAACAGCTGACACCAAAGCTGACATACATACATTGGTGTACAATATGCTTTAAAGTTTAAACAATGCAAGTTTTACACTCAACGACGCATAAGAGAAACTGCTGTCCTGTCTGAGCCAAGTGCAAGTAAAACGCTTATCGTCGAAACAGGAATAGTTTGTCGTCTTAGTTTATTTAAAGTGTTACTGGATTGTGAAACACCAAACGGCCTGTCCACGTCATTTTCTGAAGCAATTTGCTGTTATTTATGTGAGGATGGAAGCTACGAGATCACAGGCGTCCTGTGTGGGTGGTGCTGTTTTTATTTCCCATGGTGCATTGCGCCGCCCGTGACGTATTAGAATATTCAACATGGCTGTTGTTGTGTTGACGTTGTGGGTCTATGTTGATCGGTGTTCTGGGCGAAATTTCTTCGGTTTGCGCCAGTACTTCACCGTAGCAGCCAGCCAGTAGTTTGGTTGCATGACCCGGCTGCGAAAACCGTTCCGATCTATTGCATTTTTGACGGTGTGTATCATTTTCTACCGAGCATTATGGTAGTGCACTTGCCAGCTTACGTGTCGCCGGGACCCCGCCTATTTTCACCTAGCTTTTACGTTGCGTGCGTTGAACGTAATGTTGTGTGGTGCAAAATTACTAAAATCGCGTTTATACACGACTGGACTAACACTGAAGTGGCAAAAGTGGTTGCCAGTTTGTGATCTTACAAATGCGGAGTGTTTCTGTAGCAGTCAACTTATATTAAACTTTATTCACCAAAAAATTATGGTAGCACAAACAGAAGAGAGAAATATATACAACAGAATACAGAGAAAGAAAGAAATAGGGGTAGACAGGTTACACAATAGTTCTGCATAAAAATCTGTCAAACACCAGCGGCGCTTTCGACGACGTGCGGCATATAAACATGCAGGGTGCTATTTTCCGTGAATATTCACCAAAACTAATGACAGATGTTCAATATTTTCCGTGAAAATTTTTCAAAGTCAGTGATAGAGGTCGTTGTATATACGTGGATATTCACGACGGTTAATGTTCGCTTTACGGTCCCCACTCCCAAGGTCGGAAACCGCTGCGGTTAGAACTAATCCTAACCCTATCTCTAACTCCAACCTATCCCTAACCCATTCCTTCACGTGGCGACAGTAAAGAGAACGTTTATCTTCACGGCAATGTTAACTGCCGGCATGCCGTTAACTAGCGAAATAGCGAAATCCGTCAGTTACTGTACGTGAATTTTCACGGAAATAAGATTTAACGTATAAACGTCTGCATTGCCAAGATGTTGTAAGCAAACAGCGTATCCTGAAGTCGCCAGAATTTATCTAAACATGCTTTTAAAGTGTTACTGCTTTCTGAATCTACTATATAATTATACAGAAAAAACCTGAAGCATGAATGTGAAGAATTGAACATACCTTGTGGTTTGTTTCGTACCTGAGTGGACCTGTCCAGTACGTGCGAACACCGACCACCACATCGTCCCGATCACCTGTGGTGCATGGAGTCCCTCAGGTATCGGTCTTGGGACTGATCCTCTTCCTGCTGTACGTCACCGACCTGCTGAAGCTGATCAAACGTCACCAGTTGGTCCCCCATGCCTATGCAGACAACATCAAATCTACGGTTGCTGTCGGCCGAGCTCGATCAACTGCTTAGCTGACAGAGTGTCGGCCTGCATTGATGAAGTGTCGTCCTGGATGAGGTCCAACTGGCTGCAGGTAAGACAGAGGTGCTCTGGTGTACTTCCAGTCGACGTCAGCACCAGATTCCGACCTCGCTTGTGCGTATCGGCAGCACTTATGTACTACCGGTCACTTCCGTTCATGATGTCGGGCTCTACATAGACTGTGATGTCAGCTTACAGACACACGTCACCGCCACCGTCAGATGGTGCTTCGCTGCCTTACAGCAGATAAGCAGTATTCGGCGGTGTCTCCCACGACACGCCCTGCTGTCACTCATCCGTGCGTTAGTCGTCAGCAAGGTCGACTGCTGCTGCTCAGTGCTGGCCGGCGTCTCCCGTCAGTTGCTGTACAGGCTGCAGTCCATTCTCAACGCCGCTTCTCGACTTGTATTCTCCGTCAGGCATTCGGAGCGCATCACTCCACTTCTCCGAGAGCTTCACTGGCTGCGGGTTCCGGAACGGATAACATTCTGTCTCTGCATTCTGACACACCGCTGCCTCAACGGATCAGCGCCAGCATACCTTGCAGAGAACATTCGTTTGACAGCCGACGTGGAAAGACGCCGCCATCTATGGTCGTCCACAGCAACAACGCTTGTCTTTCCGCCGGTGCAGAGATCTACCCTAGGTGATCGTGCTTTCTCCGTCACTGCACCGCGTGCATGGAACAGTCTACCATTATCACTTCGAACTGTTTCCTCACTTGTTCCATTCAGACACCAGCTGAAGTCATTTCTATTCATCCATAGTTTTGACTGACATTTATTAATTTCTCCCTTCTTATAATCTTGTAAAGTGCCACTGCAGCATTTTTGCGACAGCATCACTTTAATCTTTTCATTTGTAATAATAATAATACGTAGAATGTTCAAGTCAAACTTTGACAGTGTACACTGTTCCACTAGTGTGGTATTCCCCAATTTACGCTGTTGTGAACATGTTTTGCATTTTTGTAGCAAATGTGACGGAAGAAGGTTTATACTGCGATTCATGTGATTTTGCAGTATTTGGTGAGTCCAGTTGTGTGGCCATATTTTAGTTTAAGTTTTGTCATCGTTAAAAACAATGTTGTGGCTTGCACAAATTTAGCATTGATATTTCCTGCTGAATGTTGTCAATTTCAGTGATTAAAACCAGTGAGCAAAATTTACATGACACATGACACTGATGTGCAGTTTTTCTGCACATCAGTAGTTGAAATAAGTGGAATTGGACATGCGTGTGAACTTGGTTTGAAGAGCCAAACGTCACGGTTGCAGCACTGACTTTGAATTCCTTGAAAAGTTTGGAATTTATCGAAAGCCATTCAAACGTCCGATAGAAGTTGATGGCAATCACCGAAGTGTTTGCTGTTGGTAGAAGAACTTACTACTTTTGTTGGTACTATATATCGATAGAATGTGGATCAATAATAATTATAATAATAATAATAATACTCAGGACGATATTTATAGTGCTGTCTATACGGCGCCAGCCATATGCGAGAGTTCACTTTAGATCTTCTGGACAACAGTCGGTCAGCGCCAGGTGGCTACCAACTCCCAGGCCAAGCTGCAAACTTGACCTTTGAGTCCGCCTGTAGGCTGCTATGGGCCGAACATTCGCCCATCACCATTGGTATTATTACTCATCCATGAGTTTGATACTCATTTACCGTCCCTCGGAGGGTGGAAGGCAGAGTCGACCTAGGCACTGCAGTCAGTGTGCAGCCCATGCCCAAAGCTGCATATTGCAATGATTTTACGAAAAACACAAACTTTTCCCGCAGCGAGATTCAAGGCTGTGTCCTCTCGCGCAGCATGCAAGAGTGCTACCACTAGACCACTGTGACCTGCCTTGAATTGGCATTAAATTCTTGAATGAAAAGGCTGTGAACTGGGTTGGACAGTAGGTGCTGTAGCCAAGAAATGTTTCTTAAAGTCTGACATTGTAGAATCAACCCACAGCCTGAGCACAAACACTGCGTATGTTGCTGCATAGATTTGCTCGCTTGCATAGCCAGCGCATATCGCAGCCACTGGAGCAGATGGTGACAATGTCCGATGAGGACCTACCAACATCAGCGCCCATTAACAGCGGCGACGATGGCGGCAGCACCTCGTCGGCGCCCGCCGCCGAGACCAGCGACAACCCGGCCAAAAGTCCGTCCCCGTGCCCGATGACGGCGGCCGAAACTGGTGGCGTGGACAGCGACAGTGGCGGTTCGCTGTCGTCGTCGGCGTCGCCGGCCCCACCTCTGAGCACCGCGACGCACGACGAGTGGAACGTCAATGAACCTAGTGACGGCGCCGACAGCGGCGTCGGAGCCAATGGCTCCACCCCGGTTGATGGTGAATCCCTCTGCCTCAGCTTCGACGGTGCCACATCCACCGGGTCGCCGGCGTATATGCTATCGCCACCGTTTGTTCCGCCGCAGTACACAGCCGTGCCACCGACAGTACACCCATCTTGCGTCAGTGTCGCTTCGGTTGTGGGATCGGACGGTCTTCAGCCCGCCCCACTGGTGCACTCGCCGGTGGTTTCGCATCCACTGGGAACGGAGGACCATCTCGAAGGTGGTACAACGACGGCCACGAACGTTATGACTTCGGCGGCGGGGGCTGCACCTAGTCAACAGTATGTCGTTAACGTGCACGTCAATGCCGGAGAAACGTTTTCAGTTCGTGCTGGTGATCGCGTCCAACTCATTCACGGTGATGCCACCTCGTATTTGATCATTAGTTTTCTTAACATATATTAGGGGTGACTGAAAATGCAAGTAAAAACCAATTAGACGTACGCATGAAAATATTTATTGTATTGTATGAATTTTACATTGCAGAACTGTTTTTAATGACCAGAACGAAATGTCTATTGTATTATAGTTCAAGTTCGTTGATTGACCAAGCAGTTAAGTGTTTAGATCAGTTTTATAAACAGTTCAAAGAGTTCAACAGTTCAGTCATTTCAGTACAAGTTCAACACGAAAGTGATGTCCGTTTGGCAGACGGGACACCAACAGCAGAATTTTTATGTCTCACAATTTCAGTGTCCCTGATTATTATTGCCATCATATTACTGCTATGAAAATTAGTGATTCAAATTAGTCAGTTTTAAATTTTAAAACTGTTAAATTTCAACCAAAATTTTGGGGCACTCTGAATGTAACTGATTTGCATATTTCTGGTCAAATGTAAAGTAAACAATATGGTGTAATTGCTGAGTTTGCTTGCTGTAAAGATGAATGTACAATTCTAGAAACAGAAAATTTACTTGCTCTTGTCGCAAAAGTGTTTAAATCCTAACTGAGCTACATGGCTCATACACACTGGTGTGTGTTTGTGTATATCTGCGTTTGGTTGCACATTTTTACCATAACATATTTTTGGTCTATTTGTCTGTGTCTGTATGATTTGTCTGTCTAATAATAATAATAATAATAATAATAGTAATAACCAGGATAGTGTTAATAGTGCTGTCATGTATGGAAAAGCCATTGCGAGGCCAACTTACAACCTTGACCGTTTTGAGTCTGCCTGTAGCCCAGACATTCACCCATCACCATAAGGCCGATACTCATTTCCTGAGTCAACCTAAGCACTGCAGTAAGTGTGCAGCCCGTGCCCAGAGCTGCGTATCGCAGCAGTTTTTGTGTGAAGCACAGAACTGTCTGAGGTGCGGATTCGATCCTTGGACCTCTCTCTCCGTAGTCCGACATGCTAACCACTGCGACCTATCTCGATCATATGTTTACAACGCTATTCTAGACGTGCTTTTTTGTGTCGTGTTTTCAGGCCCTGCGACAGTCCGGATGGTGTCCAACAGTGGACCGCCAGTGCCAATGCCAATGCAGGTTCCACCTGGCCACATGGTACAGCAGATCGTCGACGAAAACGGCATTCTGACGCACGTCATTTTGTCACCTCAACCACCTGGTATTCCTGCTCCAGGCATGATGGTAAGAAAATTCATTGTCTCATGTAAGTGATAACCATTCGGGTAGTCAAAGTGCGTGGTTTTGTACCTCGTGTTGTAATCAACTTAGAGTTACATTTTTTTGAGTTTAGTGTTATCAGTATTTTGATATGTATTTTCTGTATTGTTTTCTTTTTTACTTTCTCTGGTGAATTTATAATTTTTTTTATATTAGTCTTTACACTCCTGTATAGTATACGGTATGATGTTATGTTAAGTGAATAAATTAATATAATAACAATGAACTGATTTATATAGTTCCATAAGGTCGTAACTTCAGAGGCGCTGGAGGAAATGTGACGGGGTAAGGCGTTTACACTACAGTCGAAAGCTAAACGGAAAAGTAAGTTTTTTGCCGAGATTTGAAGGTCGCCAGAGAGCCGCTGTGAATGATGAATGAAGGTAGTGAGTTCCAGACAGATGGAGCTGAGCGTGGCACCGCCTCGGTGCTTGCAGAACAATACTAGCAGTGTTGTTTTGCACACGCTGTAGTGTCTGGATACTGCTGGTATGTGAGCCATGAAGCAATGAATTGCAGTAGTCCAGTCTCGTCAGTATCATCATGATGCATCCTTACGACCGATTGGCACAAATTTTGGGTTACTCGCTCGTCTCGTGGACGTAATCAATTGTGCAAAGTTTCATCGCAATCGGTTACGGGGTTTTGATTGTGTGAGGGGGTGAAGTTTGACCATTCCCATTGGATTGCGATGTCGCCGTTAACACAGGGCAGACTGCCGTCTGCTTGATACGTGACATGTAACACCAAAATTAATTTTAATTTTATTTTTTCCCCGGACTTGCCTACTGAAGTAGATGGATTTTGACGCACAGTGGCACATAACACTCGGAATCATGCAAGGGTGTGCCTTTTTGGGGTCCGATCGATGGCTAACCACGTTTAGGGGGTCAAATTCTCCAAAAACCGCCACAAATAGGCAAAAAATAGGCCATTTTGTGCGTGAAGTGGGCACCGGTGAAAAATTACGTTATAGAAGGATGACGTCAATGACGCCACGTCGCTTGCGTTCAATGCATTGTTGTAAGTGCACCGTACAAGGCCAAGCAACGGACCACTGTTTTACAGCGTGTATGTTGGTCAGACAGATTCACACTAAATTTAGCAGAAAGCAAGGTAATTTCATTGTTAACGTGAAATCACAATTTATTTGAATGTATTGGAAAATGATGTGGCGCCATCTAACGAATGACTTAACAATAACAAGTGAAAATGACATCAGTTTGTGTTCTTTTACTGCAACACAAACTGAACAAAACACATACAGCTGTAAAACAGCTACACATTGTCAACATTTTAATACTTTGCACGTCAACTGAACATGTGTTCAATGTGTCCGCCGTTCTGTCGAACTACGAACTCCATACGACGACACCATTCACTGTAGCTCTGGTAAACACAGAATTTTGAACGGTTGATGAAAATAATCGATTCCAATGTAAGTGAAAGTACTGAAAAATTGACAAGTGAGCGAAAATCGCTAGTAAAACAGCAAATATTAATGCACAAAACCGCAGTTTATAGGCTATTTGACGGCGGTATTACACATCAAAAACGGCAAATATCTGAAAAAGGTGATATTGCGCGGCCGTACATTGACACTTAGTCGATGTATTGCTGCGTCATCACCTTTTTCAGATATTTGCTGTTTTTGATGTGTAATACCGCCGTTAAATAGCCTATAAAATGCGGTTTTGTGCATTAATAACCTCTAAAAAACGCACACTAAATCTGAATCTAATCCTAACAATAACCCTGCACATCTAAACAGCACGCAATAGTGAGCATTCAACTAAACATAGTCACATGTCCTACGTATCCCGAGAAATCCACACGAGACGATGTTGTTGCACCGTTCTTACAACTTATCTGTTGTCATTGTCACACTGCCTTGCATATAGGGTAGCTATGGATGTTTCGGTTTGTCGTGTTGTGCCGAGTTCCGTGCAGTCTAACTGTAGTGCTGTTTATATCACAATCTATATTTCTCGTAGCATGGTATTAATAAACTTTTGTCGCTGATATAAATGTTTAGCCAAACTATAAGTTTCAAGAGCGTATTGCTTATTGCAGTGAAAATGTCGTCAATTCACCAAGCAATTAGACATTGCACTGGAGCGTGGGCACAGTCACTGTCGACTTGATGAAGTTGATGTGAAATCTAGTATCAATATGGCTGGTTGGGCTCGGCTGGCCGGAGGGCGCCATCTGTTTCATTAGTCGGTGTGAGGTAATTGCGACCCGGTGGGCGGTCGGGCGTATGAGCCGCCCACGATGAAAGGTGTACAATGTGTTACATTGAGTTCTGCTTATGCTGATGAGTTTGCCGCCTGCCCTGCGCACTCAACCCGCTTGGCTTGGATGTCCTGCTTTCGTCTGCTGAGCCGTTTCAAGGGTGCTGCCCAGCCTTAAGTATAACATCATTGCCAGTGTGATTATGCGACGACGATTAGTACAGCACCTTTTTTGAACTGTGCATGAAAACGGAAAGTAGTGTACATTAGAGCTTTCGAGCGATTAATTTTGTCTATCGCTGCTGTTTAAAGTTAGTCGCGCGTTAACTCGTTATTAACGCATGTCTGTAACGGCGACACGGCCTACGTTTCACAACAAAAACAGCAAATATCAAAACGGTGCTATTACTTTGGCAGCACATCGCCATAATGTCGACGTGCTAAGTGATAGTGCGACCTTTTTGTTATTTGCTGTTTTAGTTGCGTGATGTAGGCCATGTCGCCGTTACAGACTGTTTTAAACTGGAAGGTTTTATTACGTTTTTAAGTTTTTTTAATATTTATATTTGCTGTTTTGTTACATTTACCTGACTAGTAATTTTCAAAGTCGACGTATACTATAGCCTTTTGACTCGTGCACCTTAACTCAAAATAGTAAGACTTCCATCAATCGAATGTCTTTGCAAATGTTTTGGTGATTTTTGAGTGCTTTGTGAATTGAAATAGCGTTCGACAATTGAAATTGTCGTTAATTTTACTCCCTGTTTAAAACCACTTTCACCAACGTGTTCATCGACTGCAATTTGCTATAAAGGAAATAAAGTTTGTGGAGATACGGCACCACGTTACGCGGCCTTTAATAAACTTTTCACTGCACATGCGCAGAAACGGCTGTTTATGAGCTTTCAGTCAAAAATGTGACCTTGCCATTCGCTCCGGCTAACCCGATTTCCTACAGTACTGGAATAACTCTTCTATCGGCATTTAATTTCTTCGTGTAGCAATTACTTCCCTGGTGCGCATGCGCCGAAATAATGTTAATTCTGCTTACGGTCTAAAAAAACTGCAGTCACCATCGATATTAGTGGCTATGATTTCCTATAAAGCGGACAAAATTTTTTGCGACTTTCCTACTATTTTCCTACTCGTCAAACGAACTGTTAGCATATTTTACTGCGCATGCGCGGAAATGACTACTTAGGAGCTTCCAGTCAAGAATCTGACCCTCCCATTCGCTCCGGCGACCTAGATTTCTTATAATTGGACAGTAACTGTTCTATCGGCAATTCGGCATACATTTTCCTAGTGATTTGGCAATTTATTTAGTGCACATGCGCAGAAATAGCGTTAATTCTACTTCCGATCTAAAAACTGTGTCACCATCGTGTTCAGCGACCACGATTTCCTATAAGACGGGTATGTTTCCACTATCCCATGACGTTTGCGGCATATATTTGACTTTTTGCACAAATTTCATATGACCTTGTGACCTTGACCGTGCGAGTGTGTAGCGTAGTACATCGTGTAACGGACCACCCATGTCGCTTGTGCACCTGTCCGGAATGCAGGTCGTTTTGAGGGAGATTTGCGCTCTCGTGGCGAATGCAGAGTTTATAAGTGTGGCAGTATTTTAGTAAAGGGTTAAAATTTTTAACGGCGTAAGGTTTTTTAATCGCCATTAATTTTTAACGCGCCAATGATCGCGTTAATTCGAAAGATATAGTATTTTAATGCGTGCTCATGACCACTAACCAGCCAGACACTAATTGTAATCCTAAAACTAACTAAACGTGATGCAGTAGTAAGCATTAGTCACGTGTTCTATGCATCCGGATGAATTCATGCGAGACAGTGTCACTGCACGATATTTATTTCTGTCATTGTCACTGTGTCACTGTAATTGGCGATTCGTACCACACGACGAGGTGGTTGTGAGCTGCTGACGTTGCCTGCGCCATCAATCGAATGACTCCAGCACGTGTGGGAGACGTGTGTGGTGCTCTCAAGTGCAGCACGGTTTCGCCGTTTGACTTGAGTTTCGTTGCCCACCACACCGTTTATTTGACTGTTTTAGTAGAATCGGTGCTAAATATTTCAGTGTTTATTAGCAATGTTTCAGTAACACGCTTTGAATGTCGCCACCAAAACGAACAACGAGCTAAAACTTTCGGTATACGAAAAAAAACACAGCGCAGAAAAATGCGGTTTTGTTCACATCGGTAATGAGCACGACTTAATTCATTTTCGATCCTGGATGAACCTGTCCTTCGTTTTCGATGACTATGATGTCGTCTGGTGTCACGAAACAGAATCGCCACTGCCAAAGCAGCTGAGATTGGCTACAGATTAAGATAGGCAATGGACATGTATGTAGATGGTCGCTGGCGTTGAAACTATATAGTGTGGTCGTGAACATGGGAGGCTGGAAGGAGTTTGACAGTGTACTAGTATTATGCAGACACCATTGACGCTGACGCCATTTAGCTTAGGCGTATATGGCGCATATCGCAGTTAGTGACTCGCGTACAGTAATTGGCAACGGACGACGAAAAGCGGCGTATACGCAAAAAGTCGCAAGCATTTGTTGTGAAAGGCGGTATTTCATTTCGTCGGAATTCCGACAACGTGTCACGTGATTTATGTCTCAAAAAAACGACGATTTTAGCGTTGTTACACGCCGGTACAGGGTGGTCCAAAAACAGTCCGGTTTTTTGGACCACCCTGTACAATCGGTGGCGCCCATTGCGGCGGACAAAATGCGACGGTCGATACAGAAGAACACAGTGACGTACGCAACTTGGTTTGCCAAACGTGCAATCCAGCCAACAAACGCTCACCGTCAGCCTTCATCCTGTCACCGTGCGATGATAAGTCTTCCACAGATGGGAAATTGGCATGGTGGGTCCGCTAAAGGAGACTGCCGTGACAATAAGTACGTGACTGTCGCAACGGAATACCTCACACGTTAATTGCCACAGGCGGCAGAGGCAATTCATCGCTTTCTGGCATTATCTAGTGTGTCGTTTCCGAGCCCGCCGCCTATATCCTCCACGACCACGGCCGCGAGTTTTAACAGACGCGTGGTGAAGGACTTTTACGCTGATGTCAGCAAGTTTTGTGCTGTGCACGGTGTGTGACTGCACTGCATTTCACATTCTAGCATAGCGCACGACGTTATCAGAATAAATTTTGTGCTTACGTCGTATCTTACTGCATTTGCTTTGCAACTTATGTAACAGATATACATGTATGAGCTTAGTTTTTGTACGTTGTACTGTCCTGTTACATAGTAAAAAACAGCATGTAATGATAATTGTGACTTATAATTAGGACTGAATTTCTTTTAACTTCATTTCTGGTGGGCAATTTAAATACAGAGGGGCGACGAATGTATCCCCCCCCCCGTCAACTGTCTCTGGTGACGACCTCATTACGGCCTATAATCCGCAGGGGGGGGATCCTTAGGCCGGCGGATCTATTTGGCGACGGCTGCGGCGCGCGGTGGGTGGGCTGGTTTCTGCTGCTGTCATCGGTTGCTTGCCGTGGCGATTAATGGCCGTTGCCTTTGCCGACTACTCTCCGGATCCGTGTGGCCAAATGGGACCCAGTGTCGACAATTGGGCTACTTTTAACATGTTGTTGGCTACTTTTTTGCGGAAAAATGCGGCAGCCATGGTTTGGACCTCCCCAATGTTTACACACTACAGACCCTGGATCGCCCCTTCCCTCCGCGACCTCCTCTATCGGCTCTGGCGTCTCAGAGACCGTGTGTATATGCGTGTGGCCGGTTCCAGGAAGACTGTTGCACTGACACTCGACAGCTGCTGCTGCTGCTGCTGGAACATGTAGTGTTTTTAAGCGTTCTTGAACAGCATGCGTTTGGAGTGACACCTCCGCGGCTTTGGAGCGATGCACCTCACCTCGTTTCGGCACTAGTGTCGCGACAGACTGAGGGCGGCTTGTTAGTATTTGCATTACACACAGATGACCACCGCGGGAGAGCTTCCTGCATTCAAACTTCAATGCCTTTCCATCCTAATTCAGCGCCACAGCGCCGTCGCTGTCTTGGACACCACACACAAACCCAGAGGATGAAATGTCACTGTTCCAGCATCTTTTCTAGTTTTTTGCTTTGTTTTTAGCCCCTGCAATCTATGCACAATGTATGTTTTGTGACTATATTGTAATGGCTACGATTGTGAGAGTTTTTATGTGGAGTGATGTTAGCCCGAACGACATTTAAAAAAATATTTAACGTAACATTATGCTAAAGTTTGCTGTCTCACTCTCCACTGAGGGAGTTTTTCTTTGTTTAATATGTACACTGTCCCCCGTATCTTGCGAATAAAGTTGTATATATTACCGAGCAGAGAATTGTTTAGCAAAACTTAACTGTTGGGACAAAATAATCACACTGAACTACTTCATTCTGAACTAGATTCGGGAGAGTGGAGGGAGCGTAAGCCGAATAATTGTTATCCCCCCACCTCTGTATGTAGTTATAGCCCTGCCGAAATGACTCTGCATTATGTGCAACTGGTGAATGGGCTATTCTGAACACTGATGTAATGGAAAATGCCACACCTGTTTATTTGTAAGAAAAATTTCTCTAGTGATGGCAAATAATAATAGCAATAATAGTGATCATTGTGTATTTGTTGCAGCAGGGTGGTCCGCCGATGTATCCTCCGTACGGCCCAGGAGCCGCGGCTGCTGGTCCGTACGTTCCGTACACACAGAACTTTGCACCAGCTCCTCCTCCTCATCACCATCACCATCCTGCGATGGGTCCGGTCTCCGGACCACATCACCTCCATCATCCGATGATGCACGGCGGGCCACCGGCTGCCCCGGCAGGGTCACAGCCTCAGCCACCTCCTGTGGTCGGAGGTACCCATCGTCACTATCAGTGCAACAACCACAGCCATCATCTGCATGCGCCTGCCACTTCAGGTTATCATTATTATCACTAGTAATAGTGGTAGTAGTAGTAGTAGTAGTAGTAGTATAGACCATTTTCCAAATGTATTCATAAAAAATATGCATATTAATGAACCATAGACAACAGTATTAAATAGTGAACATTTAAATAAGCAAGCAA
>Ga0056116_1000523_pt1 | contig 13180 bp, 10 predicted proteins | sample WorMetOlspDAHAB2_FD_67352 | JGI IMG/M metagenome (GOLD analysis project Ga0056116, IMG submission 67352) | Marine gutless worms symbiont microbial communities from Max Planck institute for Marine Microbiology, Germany - Olavius sp. DAHAB.2 ...
GATTCAAACGGAGACGACTGGCTTTCAGCCAGGCCTCGACATCAACTATAGGCATGTTGAAAGCTGATCGACTGCAGATTGGGTGCCGTCAACTGGCACGTCGGCATACTGATGCAGTGAGAGAGCATGTTTGGCAACGACATGGACGAGGTCCACTGTGTACAGAATGTACAACAGCAGTCTCACCTACCTCTGACATGAATGAAACGTTGGAGACAGGGCGGTAATTTCCCATGTCTGCTGTGTCCAACCCTGATCTCTTAAGTAGTGCCAACTGGCGAGACAATCGCGTGCTTCTGCGAAGTTGGCAGTCGACCCACAGCCAGCGACAAGTTGACCATCTTACTTATGTAAGGCAGCAGGATGTCGATGAATTCGTACACCAGAAACGTGGGAATGGAATCAAGTGATGTCAACTTGACCGGTGACGATATGATGAGCCGGCACACCTCGCTCTCTGGAGGGAGTAAATTACTGAATACTCGAGTAACAGCAACTAGGAAGTGATGGAAGATCACAGGAGCCAGGACACAGCCTTGTTTGTTACCTGCTAAGACATAGAATGGGTCCGACTCTAGACCACTAGCACACAAGGTCTTCCTTCACCTGCTTGTACCCATGCAATGGTACCAATAGCACAGTTTACATGCAAGATAACCAGTTATTAATGCCATTACTATCATTATTACTTCTACTGTATTGTGAAGCAAAAATAATTCACATAGCGTTTATGCCTGTTGTGGTCTATGGGAAATTGAAGATTTTTCAGCGCTTGTAGATTGCAATTAAATCCAATCGAAACACAAACCACGTGGTTGGGTTCCAGCCGAGAAGTGTTCCGTGCCAACATCACTGACATTCCAATTCTGTCAAGGTCACCGAGTCTGCACGTGACCTTGGCATCAACACCAACACAGAGGCGACGATGTCTGCATATGTCACTGCTCTGCACCAGACAAGTTTCTACCAACTCAGGAAACTGCGTCTTGTGGGCCGAGCACTCACCTCTGAAGCAGTCCGGCTTTGGTCTCATGCTACCTAGACTACTGCAACTTGCTGTTGTATGTAGTGTCTAACTATCTTGTGCAAAAGGCACAGTCTGTGCCGAACACCACTGCATGCCTTGTTACCAGATCAAGAAGACAAAACCACATCACTCCAGTGTTGCGTCTGCTGCCCTGGCTACCAGTCCACCAACAAGTGCAGTTCAAGACTGCCTGCCTCATTCTTCAGGCACTGTTGGGTCAAGTGCCAATGACGGCATTCACCTCGTCTCTAACAGTCATCATCGACAACATAGGTCAAAGTCTGACAGGATGTGCGCCGTTCCACACAATTCTGTCAGTGACATAAGTTTTACTGCATTCTTGTGAAACAGTTTCCACTCGCTCTGAGAGCACGTGACCTCAGCCACAGACACTTTAAATGCTTGCTGCAAAATTTTTTTTATTTACAAAACTATAAACTGCGAGCGTTGCCTTCTCAAGAGCTAATGCACACCAGCAGAAAAGAACTGCACTAGTCCAATGGCCACGAAATTATGAAAGCTAAATGAAAATGAGACGCCAAAAAAAATTCAGCCAGTACATGTCCACAATTATATATACATAAATATAAGGTGGAAATATTCTGCTTTCAAGTAGAAGTTGTTAGCACAAGATGTGTAAGTTTACCTAAATATTGTGGTGACATCTAACAATAAACGTCAGAAATTGACATATCTCTTGAAATCCCATTTATTGTCTAATAAGGCAGAAATCACTAAGAAAACTGACTAACAAACGGAAACACAATGTCAAAAAGTGGATAAAAATCAAACACTTTACAAAGAAACAACTGGTATCACGCAAGGGAACTGCCCCAATGGGGGGGGTGAGTTCAAACGTTGGTGTTTTTGGCCCTAAATCAACAAATTTAGACCAATCTTTGCGAAATTTGGCAAGGAAGAGGTAACCAAGGTCCATATGTCCAAACTGTGGGGGTAAAAAACCTCAAAATCTGTGCGTGATACCGGTTTTTGCTGTTGGTAATAATTAACGACACCACACATGTCAGCAATAATTCACATAGAATCTTAAGGCAAATCTCTGACTGGCTGGCAATAACAGCACATGGCATATTCACACATACACAGAACTAGTGATAATCATACTCATGACGTTGGATGCACATTCACAAACCAATAATCACAAGTTACAATTATCAGAGAATGCAGCAGAAAACCTTGTCTTCAACTTCATCACCAAAAGAGTTGAGAAGCTGTTGAAACTGTGCTGCCATAACATTGACACGTGTCTTCAGTTCTGGCAAACAGTCGCGAATGTGATGCATCAGCAGCTGACAAGTACACAGCAGTCATCAAATGAATCAACCAAACAACAAAGTGCACAGTACCGTCAATAGTGTGAAACATTTATCAGACAAGTATTGCCATAAAACAGTGAACAAGCAGCAAACGCAGCTATACAGTGTGATGATGATGATGATGATGATGATTATTATTATTATTATTATTATTATTAACAAAGTACTATTTATACTGACAATGTCATGAATAACATTACACAGACACTTTCCCCCCACAGTTAATGGTAAAAACAACGAAACGAAACGAAGTGCAGCCGGGTAAAGTTAGTGTTAGAGAGTCAGTTCAAAAAGCCATGTCTTCAGGCAGCTCCGGAATGACAGAAGTGATGGCGCATCCCTGATGGCTGGTGGAAGACTGTTCCAAGCATGTGCAGCTGCCACGGGAAACGCACGGTCGCCGAGCGTCTGGTAGGCCGAACCACCAGAGTTTGAGAGTCAGCAGACCGGAGGTGACGGCGGTTGCCATCAGGGATAGGTCGTCTGCGAGGTACGGCAGCGTGAAGACACCTTTTATGCCAACACACATAACTTGAACCTGACACGCTCACGGACATGCAACCAGTTGACATCCCTGAGCAATGGAGAGATGTGGTCGGTCCTTTCGCCGTAAAAATCAGGCGGAACCGATCATGAAGTTGCACAGACATTCCGGCAAGAAGCGAATTGCAGTAGTCCACCTTGCTGACAATCAAGGCATGCACCAATATCACTAAGGCGTAACGTGGAAGACTGGAAGTACACGCACACTTCTGATTCGACGTAGAGCGGCAAAACACTGGACGACGGTAGCGACGTGGACCCTCATGCCACGTCAACGTCGATGTATACTCCGAGGTCACGCACCGACCGAACTGGCAGAACATCAGTGTTGCCGATGCGGAGAGGGTCAGAAGGAATTTGGTGCTGCCGACGTGATGAGGAACACCAGAGCGCCTAGGTCTTAGCATAATTGAGTTGAAGCCGGTTAGCCGCCATCCATGCCGAGACCTCGTCAACGCAGACAGATAGCTTCTCAGAGAGTACTGCCGAATCTGCGGGCCGACTAAATCTGTAGACTTGTGTATCATCAGCGTATGCATGAGGTATCAGCTGATGACGTTTCACTAACTGGAGTAAATCAGCCGTGTAAAAAAGGAACAGGATCGGTCCCTGTGGAACTCAGAAAAGGATCTCGCATAGTGTTGAACTGGTTGCAGATGGTTTGGATATTCAGAGACTGCATTCCTAAAGGAAGACGGCGGACGACGAAGAAGCAGTAGTGATTGCGTGTAAAACGATATCATGTTTTATTATTATTTATTATTTCAGCTCACAAATGAAACTAATTCGTTTATTGAAACGAAATACGGCGATCATAACTTTATACACATCACAAACAAACGCCTGTCGCACTCGCTGTGACGTCCTGTAACGTGCTTCGTTGCGTTTTTTGTACAGCACGTGTGACACAGGACGTACGACGTTTTCCTATACCAAAATGCATGGGCGAGTCGTGACGTGTCGCGACGTGACGCCACAAGTGGAATTTGGGCTAATGCTAGTGCTATGGGAGGTGCTGACAGCAGCAGTTTGTAGGAGGACCTCGACTTAACAGCTGCTTTCGAAACAGTAGACCACGAGTTGCTGCTACTTTGGCTCGAGCGTCAGTTCGGTCTTCACAGCATCATTCTTCAGTGGTTCCGATCCTGCCTGAGCGACAGAACATTTTGCGCTGTGTATGGTGCTGGAAAGTCGTTCGTCGTTTACATCGTATGCTCAGTGCCTCAAGCTTCTGTTCTCGGACTGCTATTGTTCATCTTGTACTTAACGGACCTCGCCGATCTTGTTGCAAAATGCGGTGTAAACGTCCAAGCCATGCAGGTAACACTCGGTTGTATCTGCAATTTTGCCACAGCAACACAGCGGTGTCAACAGCCCGGCTGGAAGACTGCATCACTGACATCGGCAACTGAATGTCTACTGACAGACTGAAGCTCAACATGGACAAGACTAAGTGGTTGCTGGCCGGCTCCAAACAAGGTTTATCACGGCTGGGCAACATTCATCCAGAACTGAAGCTGGGAGCTACGACTATTGCAGCTCTCGACTCAGTGCGCCTGCTTAGAGTCGACATCAAGTCTGGTCTCAGTCGACCAACACGTCTCGAAAGTCACTCACACTGCTTCTACTGACTGTGTCAACTTTGGCGGATACGAAGGTTGTTGGATGCCAAATCAACAGCGACGCTCGTTGGTGCCTTCGTCAACTCCAGAACCGACTACTGCAATTCGGTTCTTGTCAGTGCTCCGAAGGCTCTCACTGACAAGCTCCAACGAGTGCCTACTGCTGCCGCATGCATCACCAGCAACACTGGCAAGTTAGATCGTGGACTGACTCAGCTGGTCCACGAGAAGCTTCATTGGTTTAACGTCCAAGACAGAGTAATGTTCCAGCTGGTTTTCAATGTCCACCAATGTCTGAACGGTTGGACACCTCAGTACCTTGCCGTTGGCTGCATCCACTGTCCAGCCAGTGACATCTTCGTTCCTCTGAGCGAAATCTACTGCATGTACGACGTCACCGACTCAACACATATGGCCGCTGGGCTTTTGCCATTGCTGGTCCGTCTGCCCGGAACAGTCTCTTGGAGCCTGTCCGCAATCCGAACTCCACCGAAGCTGCTTTCAGGCGCCTGCTAAAGACGTTTTTTGTTTGCATGGTACAAGCACACGTAGCACATTAGGGGGTTCACTGGTAATGCACTATATAAATCGACACATTGACACTGACATTATATGGAGATGGGCAATCTACGAGAAAGGTTTGACAAGTAAATCAGAGTGCTAGTGAAATGTGTCTTGAAGACGATGACTGTCAGCCTGTACATGATCGTCTCTCAAATGGGCAAATTAGACTTCACTAAGTCGTGCCGAAAGAAGTGGTCACTGATTTGGCATCTTGGAGAGGCCCAGGACCCACCAAAGACAACTCATCCACCAGTACGAGCAAATGCTGTTGCCGTCCATCTCATCAAATTAGCAAGAGCTCCTACAGATAAGTACAAATGAAAAGTGCAGAATGAATGGAGGTACATTTTGTGCCACGGTCCAGACAAAGAGCCTGCCTCCCTCTTTCACAGCAGACGTATGTCGTGCTCTTCAAGACACGAAAGCTGGATGGCTCTAGGCTATGACCTTGTTCACACAGAGCTCCTGAAAAATTTCAGACCCAAAGCTCAGACGTGGCTAGCACAGTTCTTCTCCAGAAAACCTTCACGAAAACAAAGTTCCAAAACTCTGGAGAAAGGCAAAAGTTAGGCCATACCTATTGAGAAGCCTGGTAAAGACTCAATTTGGCCGCAAACTACTGACCCATATCTCTGCTACAAACTGCTGGAACGTCTTGTCATGCGATGTATCTCTTCAGATGCTGAAAGACTGTTAAGTACTGATCAAGTCGGATTTTGGAGAAGCCGCAGCAAATGCGATAAAGTTGCAGCTCTAACCACTCGCACTGAAAATGGTTTTCAGCAGCAACTAGAGACTGGCGCCATGTTCTTGGACTTAACCGAAGCCTATGATACAGTATGGCACACTGGGCTCTTTTGCAAACTGAGGTGGTGCATGCCATACTGGTTTTTACGACTGGTTGAGCTACTAATACGCGACAGATGGTTCAGGGTTCACATAGGTGACAACATCAACTTGTAGAGAACCCAAGTCAATGGTGTCCCACAAGGGTCTGTCTTATCTCCAATTCCCTTCAACCTATACACAAAAAAATTGCCAGTAACTGCAGGCCAAAAGTTCATATCACAGTGTGAACAGTAGTTTACACAGTGTTAACGGGGACATCGCAATCCAATGGGAATGGTCAAACTTCGACCCCTCACAGAATCAAAACCCCTTAACTTATTAGGATAAAATTTTGCACAATTGATTACGTCCATGAGACGAACACGTAACCCAAAATTTGTGCCAATCGGCCGTAAGGGAGCGCCTGGCAAAATACGTGAAATATAAGGCCTCTCTTTTTTAATTTTAATTTTTTTCCCGGACTCACCTACTGAAGTAACCCGTGCATGGAATTTCACGCGTGATGGTTCAAAACACGCGTTGTGACGTAAGGACATGCCTTTTGGGGGTCCACCCGATGGCCGACAACATTTTGGGTTTCAAATTCCCCAAAAACCGTCAAAAATGGCATTCTATAAGCATGTTCGAGCGTCCGCAAACGGACTCGAGACGAATGACGTCATAGAAGACTGATGTCATTGGCTTGCAGTCGCTCGCGGCGGCCAAGCAGCGTATACTACTTATAGCATCTTGGAAATTACTGCGGCTGTATTTACAATGCAACGATAGTGTCAGCTGATGCACTATATTCGGTACGGAAATTCAGTTTTTGCAAAATTTATACAGTATTTGTAGGCAATCTGTTTTACAGGTAGGCGCATAAAAAGATCCCATATGCTGTTTGTTGGAAAGCTTCAAAAACTTCTAAAACTTTGATAAGCAGGCACCTTAAGTCTCGAAAGCCACTCTGGAGGGATCCTGTGGCAGTGGATGTGTCAAGTCGGTGGCGTGAAGACAGGCTGTCGGCTACAGTGATGAACTCCCCATTGGCAACGATCCCATAAACCAACTTCCCGGTTTCCATCTTCCCCTCCCCAGTGGTCAATAACGAACTGTTTCCAAACAGAACAAGAGCCACTGTGGCACACGTCAAAAAATGGGGATTGACAGACAATGAAATGTGTGACATGTCACACATCGTCAACTCATTCCCTCGGATCAAACTTGGCAGTGGTCTACAACGTCTACACACTGCAGACGAGGCTGCTGTCGATTGGCTGACGTCATATTGCACCTAGACGCATACGACAACAACATCTGGCAGAGCCAGACATCACCTGCAGTCAGTCAGCAAATCAATAACATGCTCGCACGGTAGTGCAAGAATGTTGTAATGGCGAAGATGCAAGCAATGGAAAAGTCCTAAATTTGACCCATCACCACACCAAAACCCCTTAACCCGGTGATTTTCAACCAGGGTTCCACAGAACCTAAGGGTTGCCTGAGCACCAGCCAGGGTTCTGCCAGTGGCCAGTAAAAATATAAAATAACAGCTGAAGTCGTTGAAATGCACTGTGCTAAGAACTAACAATAAAGTAACTAGTGATATTGGCTATTCGACCAAACAGGTTTATTTGTGAGGTAGGCTACAATTACAGTGTTACCCATATACCTGTATCAAAATGGAGGTTTTTTGTGCATAACAAAGTATATAGGAAAGTTGATGTTTCTGTCCATTTGGTACAAAACCAGAAACAGCAAGCTTTTGCCTCCTCGCGAGAGCCATGCATGCCAGCAGGAAAGACTGAGTCACAGAATTGCACTGGCCATGAAATTATGAAAGCTAAATTGTACCTCTATGCCCCTACAGGTTCAAAAAATGCTGTAATGTTGCACAATTTTTCCAAACTTCAGTATCTTCAAATTCATTCTTTTCTTACTGCAGCTAGGGGGCACTATAATAATTTTTACCATCAGCTACACAATGCATCAAAAGTTATGGCTATTTTTTTACATTTTGATAGAGTTACGGAGCGCTATATAAGCACTATGAACGTCCTGAAATGGGGACCTGAATGCAGATTTGATTAAATGCAGGTAAAAGATATGTTGAAAAAAATTTCATATGGTTCAGGACTACAATTATATATTCACAAAGATGAGGTGGAAATTTTTAGTCTGCTTTCAATATACATGGCAGAGATTGTCAGCACAAGGTGTGTCATCAGTTTTCCCAAACTTTTAGTAAATTTCCTATATTTCAACAAACGTTGGGGCAACGTCATGATTTTCTGCAATTTTAGATAATAAATGGGCTTTCGAGTAATGTCAATTTTCAAAATTTACTGCTAGGTGTCACCACAATATTCGATGAGAAGTGCTCCATAACACCAGCGAAATGTAGAAAATGCCACAACTTATGACACATTGTAAAGCCAATGGACAGTCAAACTGCAATTTAGTTTAAATCACGATTGAATCACTTCATGAAATCTAATTAGACTAACAAAATATTTGAAAGCACGCAATTTCATACGGACCTTATCTGAAATTGGTTGCCCTTCCAGTTGAATAAATGCCAAATTGTAATTTGTAGTGCGAATTTTCAATGTAAGACTCAACTCTCAAATGCGAACATCAACACTGTTGAAGCTATGTTATTTCACAAACAGCACAATTGCGAATGAATCACTGTTACCAAGTAATACATGGACCGTGATGATATGGAGTGATTGACTGCCATTTAACTATTATTTTTCTATTAGCATTACCTATTACATACACTGCATCTCAAAAAATGCCACCTTTTTACATCTTGAATAACTCGGCAAAAACTAAACCAATTTTAATAACTTTTGGCGGACAAAATCCAGAGGAAATTTCACATCATAAAATTATAAACTCACCCATCTCGTCTGAATAATTTTGCAGCACTACCTTGTGAATGCAAAAGTCTCTTTGTCTGCAGTGTATAATGGTTATTATAATATAAATGTCTTACTTCACTGGTACATAACGAAGTAAGTATCCATATTACCTCTATCTACTGTGTGTCTTTTCTGCAATGTTCAGTTAACAAAAATTATAATACTCTTCCTCAGTAATAAGTGGGTGGCTCTGACAAGAGCCGGTTGATGTGTTGTGTATGTTGTCGACTATCCACAAAGCAGCATCAGATGAGTTGTTTTTCACAAGGTAGTGCGGATAAAATTATTGAGGTGAGGTGGGCAAGTTTATAACTTTCTGATGTGAAATTTCCCCACCAAAAACTATCATCAGTTCATTTTTCAATGAGTTATTCAAAATATAAAAAGGGGCGTTATTTGAGACAAAGTATATTATCAATCTGAACTAAATTTTAGAGTCAAAAATTGATTTTAGATTTGTACAAAACTTTGAGATATCACGGTGAAATTGCAGGTATGTTTTGTGCTTCAAGCCATAAATTTAAATCTCTATGTGCTACAGATTTGTAATTTGGCACAGACAGTGGATTTCAAATTTGCCTATCACTGCTATACATCATGATGTTTGGAATGCACAATTTTCCACATCCATTTGTAACAGGAACACTGTAGAAATGTTTTATCACTGCCTTTCTGAATTCTTTAGACAAGAAATGAATGCACTATTTGTGGTAATAAAAACAGCATACGCGATTCAATGTCCGGGCCAAATATGGAGTTCCATTGCGGTTTGCAAGTGATGGATATCTCTTCTGGAGAAAACTTGCTTCATCGCGCAATGCTTCTTTGATATCCTAACAGTTACAGATAACAAGTCGTTACAAACTAACATGGCTAACTAATATTTACTGACAGGAACAACTGGTATCCCAGCTTCTCAAGAGTGGATATTTTAGGTTTTTTTGTGCTAATTGTCAAACTGGTATCCCAGCTTCTCAAGAGCGGATATTTTAGGTTTTTTGTGCAAATTTTCAAACTGCTGGCAAAGTTTGTATGGACGAAGTGATCAAAGATATCTAGGTCTAGAGCTGGGTATTATGGGCCAAAAACACAGAAATAACCTCCTATGTCCAAACTTATGCACCCCACATCAGTGCATCCATTGCTGATTTCCCATAAATTTACAGCTGGTGAAATTTGTGAGTGACAACAATGATTGTGTCCAGCAGTGACTAGTCATCTCACAGACCATCTCTTCAGTCATTCTTTCCCCCAAAATCCTGTAGTGCCTGCATAGTGACTTTGTCATTTCACACATTATAAGTGATCATTTTACTTACTTACTTACTTACTTACTACTGGTTCATGATATACAAAAAAGTGTCTTTAACATATCACGAGTTTCTGTGCATGAATGACATGACACTCGGATCATCAGTCAAATTGACTACTGTAACTCCTTTCTGGCTGGTATCTATGATATTGCTGCAGAGTCCTCAACACATCTGCCTGGTTCAACACACAATGATGACAATGCGACCACACCGATGTGTCATGCATGAGATACACTGCATTGGCTTCCCATTCACCACCTTAAGTCAACTAAGAAAACTGTTATTGAACAGTACGCTATTTGCAGCACAGACATGACTCGGAGCCTCTCACGGGCACTGTAAACAAGCCATATGTTAAGTATATCATTGTCAGAATCAGCATATATCACAAGCTAACTTTTCTGTTGTTGATATCCGCCTGACTACGGTTGATAACTCCGACAATGCCCAGCCTCACTGGGATCACTCGGCCACACAATATGTCAACAGCATCAGTGCCATGGTCCATCAAATCCAGCTTTGTGATCACTGCCAGCGTCCTTCGACCTACAGCAACATGTGCACTTAGTCTCTTGCTTCCTCAAAGATGTCCAACAGAAAAAACATATGTTAACCAATATATATTAGTGGCTTTGCATACACAGCAGAGTTATATTGCCTACGCTACAGTGTCAGCAGACTTAACCCACTAACGAAAATCTATAAAATTAATGTTTGAGCCATAGGTCAACGGCCTTGCCACTGCACACTAGAACACACTCTCTTGCGTAACCCACATAACCTTGATATCCAATGGATTCAATAACGGACAGTTGTAGAGAAGATCAGGAGTGAAGGATGGAACTAACAGTCTCCATACCTCAGCGTTACCTGCCGTCCAGCAACACTCGAGCTGTTTCTCAATTGTAACATTTAATAAGGAGTAAATAAGCATTTAGCATGCCGCAAATTTCGTTTGGCAACATTCATGACAAAATTATCAAAAGTGAACCTGGATCAGTGGCATATGCAGGAGTTTCAATTGAAGGGGCTTGGACTGAGGCCCAAAGGGAGACGGGGTTTATGGAAAGGGGTAGTTAGCCCGTCCCCACTGACTGGGAAGTATGGGAAGCCCCAGATGCCAAACAGTTCACCAACATTTAGGTACTTAGAACTGCCTCTCCAGTCACTTCAGTCATCTTCATCACTGATTATGGAACATCCATAATTAAGAACCAAGAAATTTGCTATGTATCGCCAATTGCCATACAAAACTTTCACAGCCTTATCATTTGTGTACTATGCCGCCAACATGAAATCTGCAACTGCGATACCAAGCAGGGGAATACACAGCATTATCATTTGAGATCAAATCACATATTTTTCAGTGAAAATTTTAGCTTCAGTAGAAGTAGAGTACAAGAAAGTCGCTGTCTGCCTTTGCTTTTGGCTGGAAATGTAATCTTTAATAGTTTGTTGTGTTTTCAAGGATGGTGGCAACCTCAAAATCTGAAAATGAGCAAGTAGTTTATCATTATCAGAGACTGGAGAACACAATAACAGAAATGCTACATTCAAACGAGTTTCACACTCTGCCGTCAGTGCCACACAGTCATTACGACTGTTACGATTAAATGATTATCAGGTTCATTTCTTCAATCACGTAACTTGCATGCCTATTCTTACGCTCCAGCACTATTGAATTAATATTTAGTACTCGGTTACTAAAGTTTTTAAAGGTCTGATTGGTGGACAAAGCACCCTTCAGCATACACTCTGTCCTGCCAGCACCAAAGTAGGTTGACATGGTGCACTTTCAACATAGTACCAAGTGCATACTCACCATCAACGTCAACTTCCTTCGCCAATTTGAGAGCCTCTGATGTCGCTAGATCAGTGTTAGCAGCAGTGACAGCTAGGATGATCGAGTTAGGGTTGCTGATATATCGCAGGCACATCTCTCGGACCTGCACCTCGATATCATCCGGCTGGTCTCCAACAGGAACCTTTGTAATGCCGGGTAAATCCACCAGCGTCAAAGTTAATACATGTGGAGAAAATATTTTTAGATGAATTGGTTCTGGTGAGATGCCCTGTCATCACACATATACACAACACTAAATATTCTCGGAAAAGAGCTCAAATAAAGATATTATCATTTCACTATTGTCATGTGATGCTAACGAAATACCTGTACTGGTAATTCACACTTTGGGATAACTTTTAAACAATTTTGTTTCATTATTCCATTTGCTATTAGCACTCTCGTGGAAATTCCAGAGATGTCAGATAGTAACTTACTTATTTAATGTCAGTCACAATACTGAGTTGTTGCTGTTAGTGAAACTGTGCCAAATGCATTTGTTTCTGTTTTTCTTCTCCAAGCAAAACAAACAAATGCTAACAAAATGTTTTTCATTCCAAGCCACTGACACGTGTCATCTCTCAGCAGAGACTTTACCTTGGACATCAATATCATTTGCACAGAAGTAATTGACCTGCTGCTCTGTCAGTGACAGTGAAACTTGATTTTGTTGCAAACTATGGAAATCCTTACTGCTGTGTCAAGGTACTAGCTTGCTACATATATTTAGACATAAATAAAAAAAACAGTAACTTCCTATATGCCATAAGTGCAGTGTTAAGTGACTTATGCTGCAGCTTGTGAACAAGAGAACAAAAGAGTTTAAACATTTCCTAAAAAAATTTTAACCAGACTGTGGCACTCGTTGTGAGTACTGAATGAAAGCTGTTAGTTTATTAACTGTTCTCTTGTCAGTCTAGCTAATACACATGACCACGCAGAAATTGTAAGGTGGCTCATTCCACTGACGACCTTTTTAACTATTATATAGAAAAAACTGCATACAGTCTATCCAATGTTGTATAAGCCGACGCTCAAAAACAGCAAAAAATAAATGTTGTAAATCATAAGCATGAATATATGCGCTAGCACATTTAAATCTGCCAACTGCCAGCTTTAAATGTATAAGCTAGCGCATTTGTTTCATGCTTATAATTTATAACATTTAATTTTTGC
>Ga0056116_1000526_pt1 | contig 13139 bp, 3 predicted proteins | sample WorMetOlspDAHAB2_FD_67352 | JGI IMG/M metagenome (GOLD analysis project Ga0056116, IMG submission 67352) | Marine gutless worms symbiont microbial communities from Max Planck institute for Marine Microbiology, Germany - Olavius sp. DAHAB.2 ...
GGCTGACCATCAGCAAACGTTTGGTCAATATGATGGGCGGAGAGATCTGGGTGGAGAGTCAACCCGGACAGGGTACGACCTTCAGCTTTACGGCCCACTTTGGTCAGGGCAGGGAATCAGTGAAAAGACGCCTGGTGCCATCATCGGACTTGCGCGGTATTAAGGCATTGGTGGTGGATGATAGCGAGAATTCCAGGAACATCCTGCAGGATATTTTGGAATCGTTTTCATTCGACGTCACGCTGGCGGCTTCGGGTGAGGAGGGCCTGGAAAAAATTCAGCGAGCCGATACAGACCAACCCTATGAGTTGGTACTCATGGACTGGAAAATGCCGGGGCTGGATGGACTCGCAGCCTCCAGCCACATTAAGAATCACCAGTCCCTGAACAAGATTCCGGCCATTATCCTGATTACCGCCTACGGTCGCGAGCATGTCATGCAGCAAGCCAAACAAATAGGACTGGACGGTTTTCTGATTAAACCGGTAAGTCCGTCAGTTCTTTTTGATACGATCATACACGCTTTTGAAGAAGACCGACCCAAAACCTCCCGGATTTCGGAGACAACTGAAACAGCTGAAGATATCACAGAAATTCACGGGGCCCGGGTCCTGTTGGTAGAGGACAATGAAATCAACCAGCAGGTGGCCAGAGAAATTCTCGAAAGTGCACGACTGCATGTCACAGTGGCCAACGACGGGCAGGAAGGCGTCGACGCTGCCATGCAGAAACAATATGATGCGATCCTGATGGACATTCAAATGCCGGTGATGGATGGTTATGCCGCTGCGCGGCGAATTCGGAAGTGGGAAGAGAAGCTCAAGGCTCAAGGCTCAAAGCTCAATGGGAAGGATTCCGAGGAACTTTCAGCTTTCAACCTTCAGCCTTCAGCACGCGCGAAGCGCGTACCTATAGTCGCAATGACAGCGCATGCCATGGCCGGGGATGAGCAAAAAAGCCTGCAAGCCGGCATGGATGATCACGTCACCAAACCGATCGATCCGGAGCAGTTGTTTACCACTTTACAGAAGTGGATCAAACCGGTTGCAGAACGGACTGCAATTGCGGGAGGCCGGCCGGTAATCGAGGCACCGCCTCAACCAAATCAGCCAGTGATGGATGAAAACGACTTGCCCGAATCTCTGCCCGGATTTGATATTGCCGCCGGTTTGAGACGGCTGGCGGGCAACAAGCGTCTTTACCGTAAGTTGCTGGTGGATTTCGGGTCAAAGTATACCGAAACCGCCGGCGAAATTAAAGCGGCGTTAAATGCCAAGAATTTTGAACAGACCCATGGCTTGGTCCACAACCTGAAGGGTCTGGCAGGAAACCTGGAAGCCACGGACCTTCTTGCTGCAACTGTGGAAATGGAAAAGCTCGTAAAGAGAAAAACCGCCAGGCCTGCTTCTGATACGGAACTGAATCGGATATTTGCGGAAATGGAAAAGGCTGTCAATCAAGCACTGGAAGCGGTTAAGACAATGGGACACCCGGCAGAAGAAAAAATTGCTGAACCACCTACTGATGCGTTGGCAGAATTATCGCCGGCGCAGGTAAAAGAGGTAACTGATAGAATTAAAGCGGCTGCCGAAATGGGCGATGTTATGCAAATTCAATCAATTGCGGATGAACTGCGGTCCGTAAATGATGCGATGGCGCCTTTCTGCGGCAAATTGAGTCAGCTGGCAGAGGATTTTGACTTCGATGGTATTCAAAATTTATTAAACGAGTTAGAAAACTGACAAGCAGTCGGAGACAAGTTGGGATTCCGAAACCACTTCATACCTGAGCCGGGAAAAAACAAGCTGCTGATTGCCCGGCGACCCGGGAAGCAGGGAGGTTTAATGTTCACTCGATTAAGGAAAATCGTATGCCGAAATTAAAGATATGCATACCTTTGTTGGCGGCGTTTTTAAGTTTGGCTGCAGCAATACCGGCAACGGCCTCCGGTGAGTTGAAGATCGTTTACAGCACGGGGGTGGCACCGTTCCAGTTTGAAGACGCTGCTTCGCGGCCGGCCGGGCTTTTACCGGATTTGTGGCGGCTGTGGGCCCATAAATCAGGCAGCAAGATTGAGTTTGTCAGGGCGGAATCTGTTGTAGAATCGATCCAGCTGCTTAAAGACAGCCAGGTCGACCTGCACGCCGGCCTTTTCAGAACCCCGGAACGTGATAAATTTCTTGATTATTCAGAATCGCTTTTCGTCCTCAACGATTATATATTCACCCATCCGTCGGTCCATCCGATAAAATCTTTGGAAAAAACAGCGGGCTTTATCGTCGGCATTCAGAAAGGCGGGTATACGGAACAATTGGTGCGCGCTAAAGTGCCCGGGAACCGAATTGCGGTCTATGACCGATTCCAGGATCTCTTACGGGCTGCTCTGGAAGGTGAAATCAGGGTATTTGTCGCAACCGAACTTAGACTTTTTTACTACCTCAAGGAAAACTTTCTCACCAACATATTCGAACACAATCGAGAGCATCCGATTGATTCCCGGGCCTATTACGCGGCGACGAAAAAAGGAAGTCCGGCCCTGATGGATCTGGTCAATGAAGGATTAAAAGCCATCGGCAGCGAAGAAAGAAAACAGCTGGAAGATAAATGGATCGCCAGGGATTTTCAAGATGAGCCCCAGAAACCGGCGGCCGCTTCCGCGGGCAAAGACAGGCTTTTGTTAACCGATGCGGAAAAGAGCTGGCTGGATGCCCATCCGGTGATTCGGGTGGCAACCGAAGACCTGCCGCCTTACACCTTTCGGGAAAATGATGAGGCCTACGGCTATACCGTTGACCTGATGCAGATGATGGCCCAAAAAGCCGGTTTTAAGTTTGAAATTAAATTTTTTCCGCTGGATGAGGCCATTGCGGCCATTAAAAATAGCGAAGCGGAACTTACCCTTAACCAGGGATATTCGGAAGAACGGGCCACCCACATGCTTTTCGGAGCGTATCCATTCCAGGTGAAAGCAGCCATTTTTTCAAAAACCGACCGCTCAGATATTCATAACCTGAAAACGCTGGCAGGCAAAACCTGCGCCGGGCCAAAAGGGACTGTCATCATCCAGACTATCCGGGATAAATATCCGTCCATTCGAATCGTAACCGCCGAGAGCATGTTTGACGCGCTTAAAATGGTTTCCATCGGCCAGGCGGATGCGGCCATCATGGAATCCAATATGGGCCAATATCTGCTGCGGAAATACGGCATCACGGATTTGCACCTCAGCGGATTCGCAACCCTTTTTGATGGGGAAGGCGCCAGAGCCAGTTACTGGGCTGTGGCAAAGGGCCAATCTGCGCTTAAATCGATTCTGGACAAAGCTTATGATTCCCTGGAGCGCGGGGAACGTCAACGCCTGTGGAATAAATGGTTCCGGTTTGACGTCGCTGCCGAACCCGTGCCGCCGAAGCGGATCATCCTTACCGAACAGGAGAACGCATGGCTGGATGCGCATCCGGTGATTCGGGTTCACAACGAAAAAGACTGGCCGCCGTTCAATTATTTTGAATACGGCAAACCCCGGGGACTGTCCATTGATTACATGAATCTGGTGGCCGAAAAACTGGGCATCAAAGTCGAATACGTCACCGGTCCCAGCTGGAACGAATTTTTGGGGTTGGTCAAGCGCAAAGAGCTGGACGTGATGCTCAACATCGTCAAAACTGAAGACCGCATGCAATACCTGCTGTACACCGAGCCTTACGTCAAAAATCCCAATGTCATTGTCAGCTCACAGGCAACTCCGTTTGAAACCATTCAAGCGCTGTTCGGCAAGACCGTGGCCTTTCCCAAGGGATTTTATTATGAAGAAATCTTGACTAAATCGTTTCCCCGGATCAAACGCCTGCCGGTGGAGGATGTCCTGGCCAGTCTCAAAGCGGTCGCATTCGGCCGGGCGGATGCCGCCCTGAGTGAGGCGGCCGTGGTGCGAGCCCTGATCAATAAAAATTTCATATCCGGCCTGCAAATCTCCGGTGAGGTGAAGATCGGTAATCCCGATCTGACGAACCTGCGCATCGGGATTCGCGATGATTGGCCGCTGCTGCATTCCGCACTCATGAAAACTATGGCCGCTATTGCGCCGCAGGAAATGAATCAAATCCAGGAAAAATGGATTGTGGCAGCTATGGATGCCGCCTCTGCACCCCAAACTGTCGTCGCGGTTTCATACCGTCGCCTTATTATTTACGGTATCGCCGTTTTTCTGGCTCTCAGCCTGCTGGCCTGGATATTGATCAAGACGGTTCAAAAGGAACACATCGCCGTGAATTTCGGATCGCGCTGGTTTCGCGGGTTTGTTCTAGCCGGTTTGAGCATTTTTATCATCGTTGTCTGCCTGCTGGCCTGGTTTACCCTTGAGAAGAATAAAGATAAAAATTTGGTGGACGTCGCTGAAAACCTCGCGGGGGTTTTAAATACCGCAGATGACCGTATCAACCTCTGGGTGGAGCAAAGAACCGCTTTCCTGAAACTGCTCGGACGAGATCCGGAACTGGTGACCCTGGTCAAACGCCTGTTGGCCGTACAACCCGATCGTGAAAGTCTGTTGGCCTCCGATGCATTGCGCGAGACCCGCGAGTTTTTCAAAACCAACAAGCAGGTTTTTACGAATCTCGGATTTTTTATTATCAATACGGATGACGTCAGCATCGGATCCATGCGGGATACCAATATCGGTACCCCCAATCTGATTTCACTGCAGCGACCGGATCTGCTCGGACGGGCCTTTAAGGGCGAGGTCCTGTTCGTGCCGCCCATCGAATCCGATGTTCCCCTGGCGAACGTGTCCAAATCAGACAAGACCCGGAATCCATCTACCAAATTTTTTATCGGACCCGTGCGAGATCCCAATGGGCAAATCATTGCGGTAATGACCCTGCGAGTGGACCCGGCAGAAGACTTTTCACGGGTTTTAGCTTCTTTTGAGACCCGCAAGAGCTTTGAAACCTATGCCTTTAACGAGCATGGCGAACTGCTCTCGGAAAGCCGGTTTAACGAGCAGTTGCGCCGAATCGGACTGATCGGCGAAGATCAGCGCAGTGCCGGCAACATCGAGATTCGGGATCCGGGAGTCAACCTGGTTATAGGTCAACAACCCAAAATCGCAAGATTTCAACAGCCCTTAACGCGCATGGTTGTCCGCGCGAATCAATTGAAAATCGATATGAAGACGGCCGGTCGAACCTATGGCCGTTCGAAAATCGCAATCGATACCAACGGATACCGGGATTATCGCGGTGTGCCGGTCTTCGGTGCCTGGCTTTGGAACGCCGATCTGGGACTTGGCCTGGCGACTGAAGTCGATGTGGCCGACGCGATGTCCAATTATTATCAGATACGCCGGACGGTTTTCGGGATTTTGGGATTTACCCTGCTTCTATCTGTCGGTACGGTTTTGTTGGTTCTGTTACTGGGCGAGCGCACCAGCCGGGCGCTGATGAAGGCAAGGGACACTCTGGAAGCAAAGGTTGACGAGCGGACCGCCGAATTGCAAGAAAAGCAGCAGCAGCTCGAGGCGGCGGTGGAACGCTCTGGCCTGCTGCTGGATTCCGCGGGCGAAGGAATCTTTGGCGTCGGCCTGGACGGGAAAGTGGCGTTCATCAATCCGGCTGCCAATCGAATGCTGGGCTATGGACCGGATGAGCTCATTGGACAGCATGTCCACGAGAAGATTCACCATTCCCACGCGGATGGCTCAAGTTACCCGCAAGATGAGTGCCCGATGTACCTGTCATATGTCGACGGCACCGACCACCATGTAGCCGATGAGGTGCTCTGGCGCAATGACGGAGCGCCGATACCGGTGGAATACACCAGTATGCCGATTAAAAAAGACGGCCGTGTCGTTGGGGCCGTGGTTACTTTCATGGATATAACCGAACGCAAAAAAATTGAATCTGCGCTGCTTGAGGAACGTGAACGACTTCAAAAGATCCTGGACGCCAGCCCTGTGGGTGTCGGAATATCCACCGAGGGCGTGGTACGCTTTGCCAACCCGCGTTTTTCAGAACTCTTTGATCGCAAGAAAGGGGAGGCGGCGCAAGCGGCCTACGTCAATCCGGAAGACCGGGCGTACATCGTGAAAGAACTCGAAAGATCCGGAATCGTGCGTGATTACGAGTTGCAGACCTATGGCCGCAACCGGGAGATCCGGGACACCCTGGCGACATTCATCAATACCGAATACGAAGGCCAGACCGGTATTCTTTCCTGGATGGTTGATCTCGGCGGGATAAAAGAAGCTGAGCGGGAACTGAAAACCAAATTCGATGAGTTGGCCCGCTTCAGGCGGCTGGCCATCGGCCGCGAACAAAAGATGATCGAGTTGAAAAAGGAAATCAACGCAATCCTGACAGAGTGCGGGCTTCCGGAGAAATATAAAATCCACTGAAAGGAGAAAACCAATGATAGCGTTTAACGTGCGATTACAGATAGCATTAAGCATTATATTGCTGATCGCCTGCTCCGGGAGCAGCCTTGCCGGCGATATCGATTGGCTAAAGATCAAAACCTTGCAGGATATGGCCTTTGTCGAATATGTCAAAAGTCTTGAATTAAAAGGGCAGACGGCTTTGAACTTTTGGAAAAACATCCCGGTTAGCAAGGCCAATAAGCAAGTATACCGGATGTTCCGCAAAGAGGCCTTCGCCATCTATATGAATAAATATCCCCGGCCCAAAGGAAATGTTCCCGAGTTTAAAGTGGGAATGGGAACGGATATAACCGGCCCCATGAGTAAACAAAAATTGAAACTGCCCTTTACTAATTATTTCCCGCTCGAGAAAGGACCCGTCGGAGATCCCCAAAAGATTTATCGAATCGGGTATACCATTCATGGGTTTACTCACCCCTGGCTATTGAACAATGCCGATTCGGTGATGTGGGAAGCAAACCGGCATTCCAATGTGCGGCTGACGATTCTCGATCCGGAGTTTGACAATCAAAAGCAGATTCAGCAGATCGACGCCTGGATCGACGACGGTCTTGACGGCATCATGATATGGCCCATGCAGGAAGCACCTACCGGACCACCGGTACAGCGGGCGCTGGCCGCAGGCATCCCCTGTGTGTCCATAGACAGAATGGTGGGGACGAGTAAAATCAATGCACGGGTGACGGGCAACTTTCCGGCCAACGGCACCCAGCAAGGGCTGTACCTGGTGCACAAACTTCTGCAGGAAAATAACCAAATAAAAGGTCGAATTTTACTGATTCGCAAGCCCCTGGGAAGTACGGCCGATGCCATGCGAACCGGTCATTTTCTTAAGATTATCAGCTATTTCCCTGAGCTCGAAATAATCGGCAGTTTTCACAACAGCAGCAACCGGCAGGATTCGTTTCGGCAGGTCAGCGATGCACTGACTAAACACGATGAAATGGATGTGGTATTTTGCACGGGCGCCGAGCAGGGTATGGGTGCCGTGCAGGCCATCGATGCTGCCAACAGATGGGATAGCCGGCCGGGCAAAAAGCGTATCATTGTCCTGAGCAATGATGATCTTTTTGAATCACTAACCGCGATCAGCAATGGGAAAATGGCCATGACAGCCCCTTATACCCCCCTGTTAGGAGCCTTGGGGGTGCGGGTATTGCTAAAATTGGCAGCCGGTGAAAACGTCCCCCAGGACGTTATCACGCCGGATCTGCCCATGGTCACAAAAAGGAGCGAAACGGTTTTCGGTATCGAAACTGTCGGCATTGATAAATGGATACCCTACACTTATGGGAGACAGGAATAAACCATGGCGGCAAATTTAACCATCCGCACCAAGTTGATCACTGTCCTGCTTACCGTGGGCCTGATACCCTCTCTATTGCTTGGATATATCGCGTTAAGGGTATCACACACCGCTCTGTCCGAACAGGCATTCAGCCATCTGATCAGTACCCGGGATGCCAAGAAAGCGCAAATTGAACGGTATTTTCAAAAAATCAAAGCGGATATATCCGTATTGGCCAATTCGTCTCATATTGTGGCGGCGCTGGATGGGTTTTCTTCAGCCATGGAAGATGACAGGATCAACCAGGATCAGTACAATTATTTCGAAAGCCTGGAGTACGGCGACTCTTTCAGGAAGTTCAACCAGGAATATGGGTATTATGACCTGATGCTGATCACCAAAACCGGTGATATCGTTTATTCGCTTAAAAAAGAATCCGATTTGACCCAAAACGTTTGGGCGGGTGAGCTAAAAAATACGCCTTTAGGCCAACAATTCCGTGATGGTTTGGAGTCCATCGTCATTACCGATTTTAAACCCTATCTCCCGTCTGATAGTGAACCCATCGCGTTTGCCATTTCACCCATCGCCTTATTGGACCAAGTCGAAGGCGCCGTGGTGTTAAAGCTGTCCGATGAAGTCATCAATACGATCATGACCGAACGTTCCGGTCTGTCGGAAACCACTGAAGCGTACCTGGTCGGTCCGGATAATCTTATGCGTTCCGATTCCTATTTGAGCCCGCAAACGCATTCCGTAAAGGCCTCTTTTTCAAATCCGAGCGAGGGCAAGGCGAATACCCTGGCCAGCAGGGAGGCGCTTTCCGGCAAGAATGGGAACGGACTTATCAGCGACTACCGGGGTGTGCGCGTTCTGTCCGCCTATGGTCCGGTTGCCTTTGGCAGCACAACCTACGCCCTGATTGTCGAAATAGATGAGACCGAGGCTTTCAGCCCGATATCTGATCTTAAGATGTTTATGGGTGTCTTTGCAGCTGTGGTCATACTGATTACCGTTCTGGCCTCTATCTATATTGCGAATAAATCGACAAAACCGATCAGAGAATTGACCCGTTCCTCTATCGAAATCGCGGCGGGAAATCTTGATACGGAAATCAACGTGGCCAGCAAAGATGAACTGGGCGTGCTGGCACAAAGTTTTTCTACGATGCGCGATTCAGTCCGGCAAGCCCAGGATGTGCTTGAACAGCGGGTTGAAGAGCGGACGGCTGAATTAAAAAAATTCTCCGTAGCGGTTGAGCAGAGCCCCGCATCGGTGGTTATAACCGACCCACAAGGAACCATTGAATACGTCAACTCGAAGTTTTGCGAGGTAACCGGCTACAGTGCCGAGGAGGCCATCGGCCGGAATCCGAGTATTCTCAGGTCCGGAGAAACACCCCCGAAGGTTTATCTGGAGCTCTGGAAAACCATTAGCGCCGGCCAAGAATGGCGCGGAGAGTTAAGAAATAAAAAGAAAAGTGGTGTGTTATATTGGGAGTCCGTATCCATTTCACCGATTACCGCCGACGATGAATCCATTCAATTTTACCTGGCCGTTAAGCAGGATATCACCGAGGCCAAGCAGATGGAGGAAAGCATCCGGGAAAAGGAGGCACGGTTTCGCGGGTATTTTGAACACAGTCAGGTTGGAATGGCGGTCACTTCACCGACCAAAGGCTGGCTTGAAGCCAACGACCAACTGCAGAAAATGCTTGGCTATACGCTGGACGAACTGCATCAGAAAAATTGGGCCGAGCTGACCCATCCCGATGATGTCGAGGCGGATGTCCAACAATTCGAACGGCTGCTGGCCGGTGAAATCGACGATTACACCCTTGACAAGCGTTTTATCCGCAAGAATGGTGAAATTGTTCATACCAATTTAACCATCGCCTGTATACGCGATAAAATGGGTGATGTCCATAATGTTCTGGCGTCATTTCAGGATATTACCGAGCGTAAAAAAATGGACGACGATCTGCATGAACGGATCAAGGACCTGGATGAAGCTCAATCGGCCATGCTTAACATGATGGAGGATCTGGACGAGGAAAAAGCCAAGGCCGAAGAGGCGACCCGGGCCAAGAGCGATTTTCTGGCCAACATGAGCCACGAAATCCGCACGCCCATGAACGCCGTCATCGGTATGGCCCACCTGGCGTTGAAAACGGAACTGACACCCAAACAGCAGGATTATTTGAGCAAAATTCAATCATCCGCCAATTCACTGCTGGGGATAATCAACGACATTTTGGATTTTTCCAAAATCGAAGCCGGCAAGCTGGATATGGAAGCCGCAGAGTTCGATCTGATGGAAACCCTGGACAACGTCGCCAACGTGATCACCGTCAAGGCCCAGGAAAAAGAGAATCTGGAAGTTTTGTTTTACATCGACCCACAGGTGCCCAATTTCCTGGTCGGCGATTCATTGAGGCTCAATCAAATCCTTGTCAACCTTGGAAACAACGCGGTCAAGTTCACCGAGCTAGGGGAGATCGTGCTCAGCGCCAGGATAAATGAAAAATCGGCTGACACGGTCTCACTTCAGTTTTCAGTGCGGGACACCGGCATCGGTATGACGACGGAACAGCAGAACAAACTATTCCAGGCCTTTTCCCAGGCGGACACCTCGACCACACGAAAGTACGGCGGCACCGGATTAGGGCTGACCATCAGCAAACGGCTGGTGAATTTGATGGGCGGTGAAATCTGGATAGAAAGCGAACCCGGACAGGGTACCACCTTCAATTTTACGGCCGATTTTGGTTTGGGAAAAGAAACTGTCAAAGGACGCTTTGAGCCATCGCCGGATCTCAGGGGGCTGAAAGTACTGGTGGTAGATGACAATGCCACTTCCCGGGAGATTTTGCAGGATATTCTGGAGTCGTTTACCTTCGAGGTTCTCCTGGCAGCCTCCGGAAAAGAGGCTCTGGAAGAGATTGAAACGGCCCACAAGGATAGACCATTTGAGCTGGTGGTCATGGATTGGAAGATGCCAGGTATGGACGGCATCGAAACTTCCAAGCGTATCAAAAACCACCGGAATTTGAGTAAAATACCCGCCATTGTCCTAGTGACGGCCTACGGCCGGGAAGAAATCATGCAGCAAGCCGATGACACCGGGTTGGATGGATTTCTGTTCAAACCGGTGAACTCTTCGGTGCTGTTTGATGCCATTATACAGGCCCTGGGAAAAGAGACTCAAGACGTGTCGCAGACTGACCGGGAAAAAGAAACTAGGGCTGAGGAGTTAAACGCAATTTCGGGCGCCCGGGTGCTTCTGGTGGAGGACAATGAAATCAACCAGCAGGTGGCACAGGAGATTCTGCAAGGAGCCGGAATCACTGTTACGCTAGCAAATAATGGTCTGGAAGGGGTCGAGGCTGCCATGCAAAACCAATATGATGCGATCCTGATGGATATTCAAATGCCGGTGATGGACGGGTATGCCGCTACGCGGGAAATTCGGAAGTGGGAAGAGAAGCTCAAGGCGCAAGGCTCAATGCTCAATGGGAAGGATTCCGGGGAACTTTCAGCTTTCGGCCTTTTGCCTTCAGCACGCGCGAAGCGAGTTCCGATTATCGCCATGACGGCGCATGCCATGGCCGGGGATGAGCAAAAAAGCCTGGATGCCGACATGGATGATCATGTCACCAAGCCCATCGATCCGAACAAACTGTTCGCCACACTTCAGAAGTGGATCCGGCCGACTGCCGAGCGGACCGCGGGACCGAAATCGCAACCGCTCGATCTAACTTCAAAACAGGAACTGCCGACTCCGAGTGCAGAAGGACTGCCGCAATCACTGCCGGGATTTGAGCTTGGGGCAGGGTTAAAGCGATTGGGGGGCAATCAACGCCTATACAGAAAACTATTGCTTGATTTTGGGGCTAACTATGATCAAGCCGCCGGCCAGATCCGCGAGGCGTTGGCAGACGGGGATTTTGATCAGGCTCACAGCCTGGTGCACAACCTTAAAGGATTGGCCGGAAATTTAGAGGCCACCGACCTGCAGGCCGCTGCTGTGGAAATGGAAAAGCTCGTTAAAGGACAGACTGCCGAGACTACTTCTGATTCGGAACTGAACCGAAGGCTTGCGAAACTGGAAAGGGTTATCAATCAGGCCCTGGAAGCCGTTCAAACATTAGGGTCTCCGGCAGAAGAAAAAATTGTCGAACCATCTACTGATGTGCTGGCAGAATTATCGCCGGTACAGGTAAAAGAGGTCACCGATAAAATTAAAGCGGCGGCCGATATGGGCGATGTCATGCAAATCGGTTCCATTGCCGAAGAGTTGAAGTCCGGCACGCCTTCCATGGCATCTTTCTGTGATAAATTAGTCCAATTAGCGGATGATTTTGACCTCGATGGCATTCAAAAATTTATGAGCGAGTTAGAAAGCTAAACAACATTCAAAAGGGGATTTAATAACTGTGACCTGATCAAAACCGATCCAAACCTGCAGAATGTCAGAAGCTCAGCGGGTTTCATTGATTTAATGAGCCGTTAATGCAATTATAAGGAGGAGCAACGATGAACGCAGTGACAGACATGTTGGGTTGCCGACACCCGATTATTCTGGGTGCCATGGGCGTTATCTGTAACCCTGAATTGGTGGCAGCTGTTTCCGAGTCCGGTGGATACGGTTTGCTGGCCACAGCTTTTGTCCAGGATGCAGATGTGTTGCGGGGGCAGATCCAGCAAACAAAAAAGTTGACCGGCAAACCTTTTGGTGCAAACATTTTTGCCATGAACCCCTTGGTGCCTAAATTTATCAAAATACTAGCCGGGGAAGGGATTCGGGCTGTTACCGTTTCTGGTGGATCACCCAAGAAAATTATTCCGATGCTCCATGAGAAAAATATGAAGGCCATCATTGTTGTTCCTACTGCGGACGTTGCACGCAAAGCCGAGGCATCGGGTGCCGATGCAATTGTAGCCGAAGGATCGGAATCAGGTGGTATGCAAGGATTCAAAGGAGCATCTACCATCGTCCTGGTACCGGCCATAGCGGACCAGGTGCAAATACCCGTAATTGCAGCCGGCGGAATTGGTGATTCGCGGGGCTACAAGGCCGCCTTCGCACTTGGAGCTCAAGGCGTCCAGGTTGGCACGCGATTCATTGCAACTAAAGAATGTATTGCGCACAATAATTATAAAGACACTATCGTTGCAGTTCAGGAAACAGGAACCGGGCTTGTCGATCTCGGACGATTTCGAATCAGGGCACTGCAAACCAAACTCGTTGAAAATATGATTCAGGGAACGGAGGGCACAGATAAAGCCTTCTCCGGCCAGGCGATTGAAGAATCCTGGCTTAAAGGAGACCTTGAGGCCGGTGTGTTGCCTGCCGGAGAAGTTTCAGGCTTGATTTCCGGTGTACCGACTGTCGGAGAGTTGATTGAAGAAATGG
>Ga0056116_1000528_pt1 | contig 13128 bp, 9 predicted proteins | sample WorMetOlspDAHAB2_FD_67352 | JGI IMG/M metagenome (GOLD analysis project Ga0056116, IMG submission 67352) | Marine gutless worms symbiont microbial communities from Max Planck institute for Marine Microbiology, Germany - Olavius sp. DAHAB.2 ...
CAGAACGCAACAAGAACGATGCCGCTGAGTAGAATTCAGTCCAAAAGCGCCGAAAATTTGCGTTGTCAACGTAACTTATTCATGTACTTCCAACTCACACTGACAATTTGACTTCACTTATGGTTATGTACACTGAACAGTTGTTCGTTCCGTAGTTAAAAGGGGTGCCTGGTTGCTGACACTGTGTAAGAGTAATAGAAGATAGGCCTAATTGAATATAACAGACTATTGGCTATTGTATTTATAGCATATTAGCATGACAATTCACTCGTACAAAAAACTCGTATAGGCACACCTATACTAATCTGTCACACCAGCACTGACCAATAGGGACACATCGCACCACAGGCTCCGTCCACCACCGCCGTCCGCCTAACGCTGGTATGCCTTTCGTATCGCCACAAGGAACAATAGAGTATGCGTAGGATCACGACACCGTACTAGCAGCAGTAGACTGTTCACTTACGTCATCGTCATCGAGCAGGTAAATACATGGTGGTCCAAAAAGTAAGTCACTACAACATTATCAATAAATCGTATAGAATCACGTTAATGCGTACCAATAAAATTAGATTTTTTCGTTAAACTAAAGTGTCAAACAAGCACTATCAAGCATTATTTTGTTATTAAAAATTCAGTGCGTGACCTAATTTGTGGGGTTAATTAGGAATACTTTAAGTGAGCCGCGAAGCAGCGATGCAGCTCAAATAAGTGTTATTGACGTCAATGGTAAATGGTGTCGGCGCTCCCTCTGGCATCATCTCGCCTTAGAAAGCTGTGAATTACATTTTAGATAAAAATACAGGTATATGTAAACAAATATCTCATTTCCATATTTTCTCTTTTTCCTGGTTTTCGACCACGGTTTTGTCATGATTTTACCTAAATCTCAGCTTCAACTGATGACGTTACAAATTACGTTACATCTAGAATATTAAACACACACTTAAAATATTATTGTGCTCATTTTGTAATCAAAATTGATGAAAAATCTAGCCTCACTGACGGTTTTTAATAAAGACTCTTGATAGTGGCTTACTTTTTTGGGCCAACCTGTATATTATTCTATGCCTCCTATGCTTTATTTTTATATCCTGAAAGCCACATTCAGCACACACAAATAGCGGATAGATAAGTGGGTGGACAGTACTAGAAACACTAATGGCTTTCTGTTTACCTACTGGCTACTGCATCTCTCACAGTCATTGTCGCTATCACAGCATGGCGTGGCATGAAACAGCATGCGTTCACGCAGTGGTCTCACGTCGAAAAGGCTTGTCGGAGCGTGGAAAATAGTATTTATGTACCAGCCGCCCACGCAATGGTGTATCATTAGGCCTATAGTTCTGGGGCAGTTTATCTATGGGCCTAGAATTACTTATAACCCAACGTTTGTACGTACATTGTAATATGACCCAGTTTGAATAACAAATGATGCGACTCGAAAGAGCGGCCATACTTTAAATCTGTGCACATGCATAATGCACGTTGCTTTACAATAAATGCACTTTAAAGTGTAGACCTTCTCTCGTTGCCATGAAAATGCGAATTTGAAAATATCTAACAAAAAAAGACTAACTTGGATCGTACCGATCATTGTTCGGCAGCCAAGGGAGTACAGTAAGAAAACTTACGAAAAACAGTGATGTTTACAACATGATGTTGTATTTTAAATACTAAAATGCTAATATTTTTGGCATTTAAATACAAACCACAATGCGCATTTTATGCCATCTAACATCGATTATACACGATTCGTATTTCAAATGCGTATTTCATATCCATGTACGAGTACTTGCGCTCACTGTACAAGTTCGTTTACACTCAATAATGCCGCTGCCGTCTGCAATTTCACCTAGGCCTACAATAGAAGTGATGAGATTCACACTATCGAGAGATAATCATAATGCGTGCATTTTTGCACCCGTTTTGTTTCACTTTACAACGTTACTGTCATTTGTTGTGGCTGGTTTGGCGTGGTGGTAAAGGCGTTGGCCACATCAACAAGGTTAAGCTACGTCGAACCCGGTTAGTATGGGAATTGGTGATCACGTTTAGCGGGTCTACCATTCCGGCCATCCCTCCGCGGGTCGGTAAAATGAGTACTAGTGATGGTTTCGGCCACCGCGCTGGGGAAGAAACGGCGAGTTCTGCGTAGCAGTGGCCTCGGGCCCTGTTATCAGGACTGCTGGTATATTACCTTATTGTGCACTGGCTCAAAGGTCAAAGGAAATGAGCTCCCTCGCGACGGACCTCACGGTTTATACTTAAATCTTTCTCTTGTCATGTGTTTCAACTTCTGGTGTTTTCAGCAAATTAGTGGCAATTGATGACGATGATGATGATAACGACAGTTAAGTTTTCGCAGCGAAGAGAACTGACGCAACAGTTACCTTGTTCAGTGATGGAGTCGAGATCGATACAGTGAACGACGACGATAACGTTTTCCGGACGATGAATGTTTGTCAGGTACCCTGCGCACGAATCAAACATACATGCAGGGTGGACCACAAAAACTGGCATTTTTGTCTTGTACGCCTTAACTTCGTCAAATATTGACCGATTTTCAAACCTATTCCACTCTCTGCATCAGGAGAACATTTGTAGTAATGCTATCACTATAGATCCCACTACACCTCGAGTGTGTCTCTACACTACCTTGTGAAATGTCAGTGTCTTAAAAGCAAGAATTGAAAACAAGTCGACTTTAAGAGTGCGTCGTCCAGCAGCAAGACGGACACATTGAATATTTGATGTAAAACCTGCAGGATGTGACAGTTACTTTAGATAATAACTGATACAATAAACATGCTGTTTTCTGTTGTTAATTTCTTAAAATGTGTTGTTACAGAAGTCGTCTTGTTTTCAATTGTTGCTTTTAAGACACTGATATTTCACGAAGTAGTGTAGCGACACACCTGAGATGTGGTTGAATCTTTAGTGGCAGTATTATTACAGATGTTCTCCTGATTCAGACAATAGAATAAGTTTGAAAATCGGTCAATATTTGATGAAGTTGAGGTGTATGAAGTTAAGGCGTACAAAAAAGTGTGACAGCTTTTTTGGCAACCCTGTACACGCGATCACCCAACTAAAACGGATGCCACATCTAGTATTGCTGTTATAAAAGACTGCTGCAGATGTTTTGGTTTTAAATTGCCAAGCGAACTTCTTTAAATACGGTTCAAAAAATTTATGTTCAAACGTATCTCGTGTACTTATAGCGTTTATTGTAGGTTTTTTACTCAGTTTGTTTTTCAGGTTATGTATTTTTGTATATGCGTGTTCTACCAATGTGTTGGTGAATAAAGATTGATATAAAAAAGCGAAACATTAATTGTTATTGGCATCGAACCACCGGCTGACGTTAAACTCTGCATGATTTTGAAGTTTTTCGCTGTTAAGTGCTGAGTTGCTAATTTTAGTACGGCTGACGGACTTTGCGACTTAATTTTTCCGCCTACATGGTTTGCTGATTTTTCTGTTTTCCTTTTTTTTCACTCCTGTACGACTGGCAAATGAAATAAATAGGTCGGTTGGTATAATATTGGTGTTGTGAGATAATTGCATGATATCTTTTAATTGTCAACTAATTTTAGCTTCTTTTAGGTTTCAAGTGTGTAGCACATGGTAAACGATATTACCCGAACCTGTTAACTGTAGGCTTCTGAGCCAGACCGCAAACTATTCTCTTCTTCTCTTCAAGTGTTGACTTTAAATAGCTTTTCGGTCTCCGAGAACAGAGATACAGGCTGTGCTTGGGGGACATACATTATAGGCTTATGCAGTGGAAAGTCAATAGGCCTATAGTAGAGCGCCAATAAGTACCAAATCAAAACAGGCGAAGCAAAACCGAATTTCTTTCAACCAGACGCAATAACTGTTTCACACAGCTGAATACAGTTGAATAATTAAATACATATGTACATGCATAACGACAATCATGACGTAATTATTAAGCACGTTGTAATGGGCTACATTAAGCATGCTTATATGGCCGATACATACTGGATAGAGTTAATGAGTGAACCGTAACATTGCAGTGGTGTTCCCGCTAAAATGTTCACATATTCTTGGCGACGAAAAGAACAGGGAGAATAATGCAGTTTGAAGGTCGCAATTAAATAGTTTTCAATTAGCAGTAGGGCTTGCAAAATGAACCAAAGAGCATCACTACTAAATGAGGACGCTAATTAATTCAAAGACAAAGCCGCGGCATAAAAAGTTCGCCGCAAACAAAGACGATTACGCAAGCACACAGTCAACGGAAACGATACGTCTTGTGACGGAACGTTCAAACGCAATCTTTTATTCAACTAGTCGGCAGTGTCGTTTATCAGCTTTGGCTGGTCGTGTATTGTTCATGAATTGTGTTACACGGTCCCGTAGGTCTTCTGACGACATGTCGTTCGGAGATTATTCGGTTGGTTGGCACAATATAGCTTTGTCGCGAGCCTTAAAATTTTAAAGTTAAACGGTTGATATCAGTTAAAACGTTACGTCTGGGGGACATAATATGTGTGAAAGTTGAGAATTATGGAAGTATTCAAATCAGATCAGAATGTTTAACGTGGCTAGAATAACAGGTATCATTACAAAGTATTGTTTCCTATAAGTCTACTCACTATAGTTTTCATATTTGGTGCAGCAACCCACAGCATGGTTGTGCTCGACTGTTGAAAACATAAGCTGAAATATTCACAATTAGGAACAAGTTTTTACTGAGGAGATAACTATGAGTTAAACGTGTATAACCACTTATTTGGTGAAATACGCCCCAAAATAAATAACTCGAGCGATTGTGACCAACCTGTAGGTCAGCACAGGTGTGTTAGATGGACATTTCGATATGGAAACGGCCTTGTTTACTCCCGCAGCGTTACGGCGCCTTATAAATTGTCGTGTTATTATTATTATTTTATTGCCCTTGGTAGTATAGATCAAAAGGGCTAAAAACATAAGCTAAAATCAAATTTGGAATGGCCTTCATTCGGTCCTTCATCTTCATTTTCAGCAGCTTGATGAATTCCGAGCCTTTGTCTGCCACGTGGTCAGATCTGTGGGACGACCCACCGTCCTCAAGCAATGCAATAACTTTCTGATCACTTCGCAAAATCGAAACTCAATCAACTCACAGATTTTGTGTTGATAGGCAGAGGACAAGTTTCTGTGAGCATTTCGAAGCAAAAATAAGATGATTCTGCGGCGAGTGGTTTAACAGTTGTGACGCGAGGAACCACTGTGCCGTTTTCTGACCAGCCTGTAGGTCACCACAAGGTGGGTGAGCGTCAACTTCGAAGTCGTTCACAGCGGCCATCCATCACACTTGTATTAATTTCCCAGCGCGAAAATGCACTGCGGAAATACCACCGCTTCCGCCATGATTTTGCTCTCGACCGGCCTGCATTTCGCATTATATAGTCCAGCCTCCAGCCCTACTATAGGACTCATAATCGTCCGTCATTTGCAACTAAAGCACCGACGACCCCTGGCCGCCGTCTTGAAATACGCCCTGCCGAGTCATACTTTACGACGTAGGTGACTTTCTGTGGTAGTCATGTAAAACTGATATCGATGCATATCTATTGATACACATGAAATGATCAATGAAGTGAGAGGTAAAAATTTAAAAAAAAAACATTATTAAACTGAAAGCGTAGAAGAGAAGCATACACAAAATTAGAAAAAAAGCAAAAAAGGCACAAAACAAAAAACTCGTTAAAAGTTACCGTAAAATAACAGATAAATATCTATACACCGAGTCGCGAAAACAATTTCTATAACTGTGAACTGTACTCCGGGAATCATACTGTACTGGTGGCCAGCAAGGTGGTTTTTCTGGCCCCTCGTGTGGCTTTCCACAATATTGTACACATACACTGTGTTTCAAAAAACGGGCACCATTTTTGTTTTTGCTATAAGTTTGTTAGTCGTGATCAGATTTTAGTAATTTTTGGCAATTTGGCAGCGAAGGAAATTTGAAACCGAAAATTGCTTACTGACTTAAAAGAAATTACCGGCGCATTACGTTAGGTCAAGAACCAGCGTAGGCATTGCAAGATAGCAGACGACGCTTAGTGTAAATATGATGTAGATTGTTGACGATCGAATTTTAATTTAAAATGTGCACAAATTGAAAAATTATGGTGCAAAAACGTGATAAAGAATTTCTGGCAAAGGTTGGACGGTTTGTGGTCTGAATAAGTCGTTAAGAAAATTGAGAAACACCGGCAGTACGACAAGGCGTTATGGAAGCGGGCTCGCAGTGGGCACTGATGACAACGTTGATTCTGTCAATGAACTGATTTTGAGCCAGGAAGGTGCACCAAAGAGTCATGGAACCACACGTCAAATTTCACGAGAGACGGGAATTCTTTACTCTTCGGTATACCGTATTGTTCGTCAGAATTTGAAGTTGAAATGCTTGAAGAAGCGACATGCGCAGGGCCGGATTTAAACCCGATCGGGCCCTGTTCGGTAAAAATGTGGGGGCCCCGCCCTCACATAAACTTTCGGACAAAAATGTACGAAACATTCGGTAGATACATGTGAACTGTACGCAATATTGCTGCTGTTATCTGAATTGAGAGTGGAGACACGGCTTTCTGCATTCGTCCGATAATCTCTGGCCTGTGGGGCCCCTTTTTTGTGGGCCCCTGTTCGGCCGAACATGCTAAACATGCCTAAATCCGCCTCTGGTCATGCAAAAGTACCAATTTTGCAAACTGTGCGTTGCACCAAACTTGCTAACGAAAACTGCTATGTCGTTTCCCAGCATCCACTGCGGACTTCATATTTTTCATTGACGAGTTGTGTGAAAGCTAGTGGATGACATTTTGATCACCTGATCTGATCGTCTTTTACTGTGCTTTGAGTTCATTTCGAATTGAGTAGTCAATAACTTTAATGTCGGATTTTGCTGCGTTATGTTTATGTCAATGGTGTCTGTACTTGGCTTGTTTTCTGATTGGGTTACAATGAAATACCACACATCAGTATGAAATGTTAAATGTGTGTTTTGTTGCAAATTTCCTTTGCTACAATATCGCCAGATATTTTTAAGATCGGTCAACAACATACAGAGTAATCGCAAAAATAAAAAGGGTGCCCGGTTTTTTGAAACACAGTGTAGTTCTGGTAAGTTTTGTGGAAAAATAAACTTTTTTTATTCTTTCTTTATCCGGCAGATCAACGGCATCACTCTTCTGACGCCTCTGCCAAACTTTGATAACCATGTGATGATACAGAATGGACGAAGAATAAGCCTCTGTCAAATAATCAATAAATCATATTAAAATGACACTAAAACCGCAGAATATTTAACGTCAACTTATAAGATTATTGTGTTTATTTTTCACTCAAGTTAAAACTACTGATGACACTATTGTGCGTCAATGATACCTTAAATTGGCGGATCTCACTGGTAAGTTTTAAGACGATGTAATAAGAGCTATTATACATACTTGCAGGGACTTACTTTTAGGACCACCCGCCTATATATTATCTAGTCAATATACTGACAATGCATATTGAGACTCATTGACCCTAATATCATATCGTCAAAAGCCTGGTTGACTTATTATTATCGTTTATTACGCCACAAGGGCAGCATACAACATTCAGTGTTTGAGATTTTGAGCGTAAGCCGTCGGCGATGACGACTTAGAGTGCAGACATAGTACTGAATGTATCTCCAATATCACCTCAATACGTGCACGTATCACTTGGATGACATCGTGCGTCTGTAATCTTCGAACCACTCCGTGGCTATGCCGGCGCATACCCGATTGGTCTTGTTATAAGCGATTGATTGCCGATCACACGACGTTATTACGTTATAATTGCTCTCTGCGAGCGCGGGTGGCCGCGAAGTGACGAAATGCTTGCTCGCGAGGCGGAATGCTGGTCGCATCATGTACACAACACTGCCACCTCTGTAAGTGCACCACTACGTCTGGTATATAGATAACGTTGTAGAATGTGGAGCTTGGGATTCAGCAGAAGTGATTACAGTTCGATGATGCGTCCGCCCCGCGGTGAAGGGATTAGGCGGTGTCGTAGGCGTGACACCATGATGAACCACAAAGCAACACAGCTGCGATTACGATTCCCACTTCGAGAATAGAACGTCATGAAGTCAGCTGCGTCATTTCAGAAAAACCTTGGGGAGAGGGGTCGACCCGACCGGCGACCGTTCCTATCCACCTTGGAACCATCCCCACCACCAGGAGATACCGGTACAGAGTTGTCTACAGTAGACAGTAGGCCTACAGCTATTTCAAATATACATCTCACATCACTGTAGGCCTAATAAAGGTAAGGTCTAAAACATTTTCACCACTGTCACAAAAGTCCTTTTTCACTTTCTTTGGGACCGGCCGAGCCCCCAGACCTCCAATTGTCGCCATTGCATGAAGTTATAGGTTTTAAACTCTAAATATAAAATCGTGGGCCTACCAAGAATAGGCTAAAGGAAATGTCATGTCCCTATTAAGCAGTACTGTTCATTGGAGCCGCCAATGCCGCTGTGAATGTGATGACCGTGTTACCTTACACTTCCCGTTGCCTTTTACACCTACCTAGGGTAAGGCTCAATGACAACGAAAGTAGTATAAACACGTGTGCATAGCCACTTACCAACAAAACACTACATCTAATCCTAATCTTAACCCTAACCCCAACCCTAATGCTAAACATCACGCAGTAGCAAGCATGCATTCAACATATCTTACGTATCCATAAAAATTCAAAATGCAACAATTCTATAGGATCACCATCCTAGCACAATTCTAGCACACAATCCTTCTTGTAATCATAATCATTTATTACGCCAAAATGCAGACAAAATATACAACATACAATGCATGCGACAATAATATTGTAATCGTATGTCGCACGATGCAGAATTGTTGCCAAAGTGCACGCTTTGTGTGTTATACCGTAATAAACGTCTATACATAATAATAATCACGGCTTTTGAAAAATTAACACGGCGTAGTGTTTTTGAACAACCGCATCGTCATTTCGCAAAATATCTCCAAACCACATCCACGTTTATAAATAGTAAAATGTCCGGCCTCAAATTCCGCAAACAGAACAGTTTTTTTCCGGTTGCTAAACTTGACGCACTCTGGTTTAGCCTAACGATTCTGTGGGAGTTTAAGTCGGATAACGACAGTATTCTTTTCTGTAATTTCTCATCACGTTCGATCATCAACGATCGCACGGTCTTAAACTGTCATAAGCAGTGTAGAGCCTCTGGCTATAATGCAGGATTAAGCATCAGGCTAAAAAAGACTTCAGCCGACCCCTCCCCTCTCCCCGGGATTTTTTGGGCCCAAAATTAATTCGCCAGCGCTCCAATTAAGTTAAAAATAGACAAATTTTGGGGGTAGTATGGTGGATATTTCCAGATGGAATGGGCTTCCACCGTTGTGATGTCCCGTGCAGTGTAGGACCAGCGTAGATGTTTAAGAAGGGAACACGGTAGGTCGGATAAATTTTCCAACCATAGGATTCGGCAGCCTATAGTGACGAGAGGTCGCGGGTTCGAGTCTCGCCCACAGCTCTGCAGAGTAAGGTCCACAACAAGCCGCTCACACACGTGTGTCTGTCACAGCCTATGTATGGTTCTGGCCAAATGATAGCTACGCTCTGCCGCGGGGAAGGTAACCGGACGTCGCATTGGCCATGTGTAACAGACTTCGTGGTATATCCACCTACGGACTCAAAGGCCGCTGAACTTAACAGATTTAGGCTTAATTTAAAAACAATCTTATTCGCACACTAAAACATTCCGAGCGTATTGGAGATGCTATGACTATGCGCTATAAAACATTACTATTTACTTACTTACTTACTCACTTGCTTACTTAATTACTATAATTGGGAAATGAGCACCCCACACATTGGCCAATGACAGAACTATGGCAACTTAATAGTCAGCTAGTCACCCCTACCTTAGTACGGCATTGCATAGCTATATATGGAAGATAGGGGATAAAACTTACCTCCTTATACCTCATCGGGCAACATCTGTACCGATTAACTGTAACTTGGGTCACGTGACGACGATGTCACATCCGGCACGTGCGACTCTAATTAGCGAGTCGGCCGGACGCAATTGGGGATTCAGTGCGCAATTAGAGGACGATGATGATGATGACTGCGTTTGATGCGGTTGATCAGCTGCTGAAACAGACGTATAGCACTGATCCGCCGCCGACGCATCGCTGCTTCATAAACCGACTCCGATGCTAATTAGCAACACGCAGAGCGTTCAGGTGTTGGCGCAAACGAAGCCAATTCGTAGCCAATCTGGTCGTGTAATCGTGACAGCCCTCTTCGTCTAAAGTACCCCGGCTTTGAGCTCCAGGAGTGTAAAAAACATAAATTAATTGATAGAAAAAAATATGCGCGCAGATAAACGTACAAGCAGGAAAACAAATTAACAAATAATAATAACAATAACGCTTAATATTAACGATAATCAGAACGCTAAAGAATAGATTGTAAACGAACCGCACTAGCTTGCATGCAACGTGCACGTTGGCGCACAGACACCATAGAACGCGTGTCACAATACACTAGTGTTAGTTACTGCACGATAGAGTGAATTGTGCCAGCATAATCCACGACTATATAGAACATGTTGTATAGTTGTAAGTAACTCATATGATGCCCGCCATAAACAAACTCATAGTCTGTTCTTCGCTATACAGTTCTGCCACGTTGGGCGTTTTACGTTTATAGTGCATTACCAGCCGTTTATGTTGGCGATAACAGCTGCAGGTCATGATATAAAAAAACAAACCACAAAGACGACAATTTGATATGATCATAAACTAGCCTACTAGGCCTATAACGATGACGATAATCACAGGAATTCTCTATGATTATTGTCATCTCAATAATTTATTATCATATCTTAATTAGAGATAGATCAATAATCACAGTAATAATTCGACATAATGTTGCAGACCCATTCTTTAAAGTTTTCCGAAATTTTTCGATGATACAGCACTAGCGAATGTCAAAATAATAGCAACTGTCTCATTATCGACGGCTAGTAATGTCTAAGTAATTGCCATTCCCGGCGTCATTAGCTGATGACGTACGAAAAATACAGGGTGGCCAAAAAGTAAGGCGCTGCCATTTTATAAATAAATCGAATTAAACATTATTTTAGTCTTCTGTTGAGATTATTTTCGTCACGTTATAGAGAGTCAACGAAGCACCATAATATGGTATTAAATCTTCTATGCATGACCTATTTTGTGATATCAATTACTGTGCGTGAGCGGCGAAGTTGCGATATGTGTCGAATGAATGATGTCAGCGTTTGCCGTGGCAATCAATTTGCCTAAGCAAACAATGAAATTCACTCATTGATCATCCTCTATAGATTGCAATTCATGTAAAACTTTCTTCGACTGTTTTCTTGTTTTTTTATCCTTATCACTTATGTTACCTATATCGCAGCCTTAAGCACAGTCATTGATGACGTCTCATAGTAATGCAATACATATAATATTTAATGCCAACATACGACATTCTCTCTGTGCCTCTTAAGTACTCGAATTAGAGGAAAAATAGCTTCATCGGCAGATTTAATACGATATCGAAGTGGTTTACTTTTTGGGCCACTGTGTATATACTAGGCCTATAGCTCTGCTGAACAGACGATAGTATAATTCCCGAAACGCTTCGCGTGGACAACTAAACAAGACGGAAGATATAACGAGAAAATTGTTGACGTAAGCTGCAAAAGCGTAATGAATGTGCTTCAGTGCATTACGCCTAATCGATTGCCAGATTTTTCATAGCGAAAAGATTTGCAATGGCGGTGAGATCGTGTTTGGAGAGACTAAGATCTTCCTATATGGTGCCCACACAACTTAAATAAAACTGAAATAAAACAGAAATAAAACAGTGTTTTATTTCGTCCGTCGCACACGAAATAAAACACTCAAGCGAAACGCTGAAACAACCTTAAAACGTTTTAGCTATTTCAGACATGCAGTTCTGAATATTTACTCCGCCTGCTGCTGAAATATCAGCGTTTTATTTGACATAGCTTGTTGTGCGACGGCTGAAATAGAACAATTTAGGCGACTCGAAACGGAATTTTGTTTTAGTGTTTTATTTCAGTTTTATTTTACTTGTGTGGGCACCATTACGAGCGAAAATTACTTCTTATTTAGCCATAATAATCATCAATAATCAGTTCTAGTTTTTTACTGTGCCCAGTACAAGAAGAACGCGCGCGCATTACTCTAGCATCTGATCTATGTCCTCCCATTCGTGGCGGTGACCTTCAGCCCAACCGCAAGAGTGTCCCAAATCAATCTTGTACAGCTATAAAATATAGATTACATTACTCAGACAATTGGTGAGTGATTGAGCAGGGTTTAGCGTCCCGCCCGTCCGACACAGTTCAGGTCATTTCGAAGGCGATCATCACGACCAATCATTCGACTGATACAGACAACACTAAACTGTAGAAAAATGTAGAAAAGATTAGTGAATCAGTATTCCTAAACGATAAACAATGCAGAGCAAATCAAGATGACCTGGTTAGCTGCTTTTTACGACTCTCGGCCAGTAAACGAGTCTTATACCACGTACGAGTCCACACAGGCGCTGGTTTTGTAGTTTTTATTCTACAGATTGCGGGTCATATTATCGAATGTCGATGCACTTTTTGTCTCAATTCGTGTTAACGTCTACGACTCGTGGCTTTCTGCGACGGCGTCGTCCAGTGTGGTGCCCGGGATTTGTAGAATATACAGGATGGCCAAAAAATATGCCACTACTAAACTATTTACCAGTGATGGGCAAATCCAAATCATGATTTGATTTAAATCATGATTGAATCACACGTAATGATTTGATTTGCAGAATAATGATTTGATTTGGAAAACGTGTGATTTGATTTGGATTTGATTTGGAATTTTGTGATTTGATTTGAAATCATTCCAAATCACATTTTTTTCCATAATACAATGGTATTGCGAGTGATCAATGAACGACGACGACCATGCTTTCATTGCTTTGTAGTGAATCCATTGTCCATCTCCAACAGACAGCTTAATACAGACTGAAATTCAGAAATTAAAAACCATCTAG
>Ga0056116_1000530_pt1 | contig 13125 bp, 10 predicted proteins | sample WorMetOlspDAHAB2_FD_67352 | JGI IMG/M metagenome (GOLD analysis project Ga0056116, IMG submission 67352) | Marine gutless worms symbiont microbial communities from Max Planck institute for Marine Microbiology, Germany - Olavius sp. DAHAB.2 ...
TGTTTTAGTTCTATTTTTTCTGTTTTAGTTATTCCTAAGTGCGGCAGACTAAGTTGGCCAGCTCTCTGGTCAACTTTTAGGCGCACTATAAAATAGTTAGTTTGTTTGTTTGTTCTCTTCTTAGTTTATTTCGCAAAAGATGCTGAAGACTGGTTTGGTCATGGCAAATTAAACGTTCACTGTCATACAAGTGCCTCACAATTAAGCTCTAATGTATAACAACGAACGAATAACAACAACATTAGACATCAACGACATACTGCATTTCACACACAATAGGCCTATACAGAAGGCGACATTTAACATCCATATAAATGATTTTAATATTTGGAAATCGGGCTCCGACGATTTTTCAACGATGCAGAAACCGAGTGAATAACCCAACGGCTAAGACTAATTTGTATATGCAAAAGTCGGCACAAAATCCACCGTCATCAGCTCGCCGCCTGCGCTTGCTGGCGACGGAGCGGAGGCCATATCCGAATCAGCGCCCGCCTGGCAATATTGACGCTGTCGCCGTCGTATCATAAAATCGTGAATACGACCCGACGGTCGCCGGCTCGGGCACCTGCCAGCTTCAATCACGTACAGCAATAACCGAGCCACCGAGATTCGCACGGCGCGGCGCCGCGGATGAACCACCCACGTCGTATAAGCTATTGGCCGAGTTGTTGATGGCGCCCCGTGGCGTTGAAATCCCATTACGACTCTCATGCCGTCAATCAATATATTCCCCGGCGCCGTTTACTCTCCGACGGCTTAATCTTGGACCAGCTGACCTCCCGACGGAGTTTCGAACAAACCAGGTCGGCGACGAAGCAAAACCCACTGAACTGCCAACGATGTCTGGCACTCTTTTCTTTTCGGCTGAACACACCGAATGGAGAAGCTGTACTGACAGATCAGCGGCGGATCGGGACTTTTTTAGAGGGGGCGACTTTGGGAACCCGACGAGAACTGATGAGGTCTGGGCTTACGGGAGAATTTTATGCATTTGTGAATTAGGACGTGGGCGTAATTAGCAATGTATAAACTGCTTTAATGAATGAATTATTTCACGATAAAGTTTCAAACCCTCTCATTGGCTAGCAGTGTAGCCTGAGCTGTTATATTCTTTGTAATATGATTTTTCTCTCTCTGGGAGAGGGGGAACTAGTAACCCCGCTCCCTGAGAGAGAAAAATTCTGTCGTTTGTAAACGTTTTATAAAAACGTTACCCCTGTCACCCCCTCCCGCCCTTGTATCCGCCCTGAAGATGTGTTTCAAGCACGCAACCGGACTAAGTGAAGTGTGTAACAGCTTTTTTCGCGTTGTCGTCTTGTTAAAAGTAGACGTGACTGCAAAGCCTCACAGTCGACTCGAAACGAGTATGTTCGTGAAGCGAACGACAACGGCGTCATTCTGTCGGTTGTCAGCGTTAACACAACAGCTGTCGTCGCCATCTTGCGGAGAAAACGTGCAATGAACACGGCGACAGAACTTGAGACGACGCTTGCTAGTAATGTTGTCGCGCGCAAATAACAGCAGCAAATAATCCGCGTGAAACGTATAGACATAATGCTGAAGACATAGATGCAGCAAACGTTTTTTTTACGTTTTTTATTCATGTCACGTTTTTTTACGATTCAAACAATCCCTTCCCGTTGCTGCTTGTACAATCGTTGTAAAAAGCAAAGTATGGACATGAAAAAAACTCGGCGAGATATACTCTTAGTCTATTTCTGTCTGTCGGACTGATCTCGTGGCTCTGGGTCGTTTACCGGATTTATTTGCTCATTGGTTTTTACGTTTCAGTTCCATTTGTTTCTGTACTAGTTAGGCCTATTCCTACGTGCGGCAGACTAAGTTGGCCAGCTCTCTGGTCAACTTTTGGGGAAACGAAAATAGTAATTGATCGATCGATCGATCGATCGACCGATCGATTGATTGAGTGATTGATTGGTGTCTCAGAAATGATGTAATTTTACTGATTTTGACTCGCTACCAAACTGATACTGTAAAACATATTTTACTAACGTGTTACAATTTGACAAGCTGCGTACGTGACTCGGTGTGCGAAGATAAATTAAGGAAGTGCTCACAGATTTTGGTAACGTTTTTGGTACACGTATTTGTGCTACTTAAGGTTGTCATTGTCACACTGCCCAGGTTCACAGACATCAGTGTACTCGATGCACCGGTAATAAAACGCAGCGAGGCAATCATTACAGCGTTCAGCTTAGTTAAGTGTCTAGCAAGCAGCGACAGAACCATTGTTCACTGTCTCAGCATCAGCATCGGCGATAAATTGCCATGAGACACCTTGATGCTAAAGGCTAATGCCGTATCGCAGCCCGACTTTGTCTGTCTGTCCTGGGGTGTACGGATATAGCCCCCCTGGAGATAAACCCCCCGGAGATAAACCCCCTCGGCGAAAACCTGGTCAAGGATGCGTACCTTCTAGATTCCCCCCTGTTACTTAGCACACTTTCAGGCGCCACTTTTGCATCGTTTACACATAATATGTATGGCCTTTAATTTACCGACTTTCGATGTAAAATGTACAAGAAATTGAAGAAAAAAACACAGAAATATCAGTTATCCAGTCAGTTATAATACATTATAAAACACTGACAGCACAATCAGTCATACAAACGATGTAATATAACATCAAAAATCCAAACGAAGAGCAATAATCAAAAAATATAGAAAAATCAGTAAAATATACTCTCCGAAGAAGGTTTTTGCCGGGGTGGTTATCTCCCGGACGGGGGGGTTATCTCCTGGGGGGTGATCTCCTACTTTCCTGTCCTGAGCATCCAGTGGACGACGAGGTCAATAAAACGCCTGTACTGTAATCGAATGAAAGGTTTTGTCGATGTCGTCACCGTCGTGTTTTACGCAATACCGCTTCGAGGTCAAATGTCACGAAATGATCGAACGTGTTATGCACACTTACTTTTGCAGTTCGTGCAAATCCGATTTTTTATTGGGGTGAATGGGGTGGAGAGTTGGTGGAGGCAGCTAGATGATTGATTCAGTAGCATGCACAGCACCAAGGTATTATCTATGCACCAATCTCAACAATCACTGTACGGAAAGTCGTCAGCTTCTAGGGAAGGGGGTCTTCCCGCGCAGACCTTCTGCCGTGGGTTTGCCCTGAAACCTACTGGAGACTCTATTATGTTGCTCCCACCCGAACTCATTTTCTAGCTACAACGCCGAGCGCGAGTCGATCAGTGGTCGTTTCGTAAAACAGAAACAATGGTAACGCTGGCGAGCCAAGCGGAAATTGGTGTCTGGGTCCAAGCACAGGGACCCCTTCTGTGGGGATACGGGGGTATTACCCCTGGAAAAAAATTTGAGATTGTATCCAAAATCCTGCAATATAGTGGTTTTTGTGGGGGCCGGAAAATGGTTCGCAATTCTGTCCATGAGGCGTTCTTAAACACTTTAACAGTGGGATCCGCGTTCCCACGCGTTCCCCTCGAAATGACCCCTGAAGACGACTGTCGTCATGAAGAGATGTTTTCAAACTCACAGGTGACGTCGAGGAAGGCAGACGCCTCTGGAGCGACGCCGAGACCGTTTGTCGGCCGGCACGTGTACCATCCTGCGTCGTTCCTCTGCACACTGTTGATGACGAAACTGCCGTCGGCGTAGATGCCCGCGCGTGTCATCAGTGCCGCCGTCTGCTGAACGTCGACCCCGTCGCGGTACCAGCGGTAGGTGATGTTGTCTGGGAAGCCCTCCGCCTGGCAGGTCAGCTTGACGCGGCTTCCTTCCAAAGCCGTCGAGTTCGAAGGCGGAACCATAATGTACGCGTTACCTGCACGCAGTTACCAGAACAAGTCGCCGAATAGCCAGCGGCGGACCTGGCTCTCGCCAGGTGGGCCTGTTGGTCCACCGGCGTGGTGGGCCGTTACGTCAAATGTTGAAGTAGGTCAAACGAGTTACCCCGTTAACAGGGGAAGGTATAGGAGAAAGGGGAGAGAAGGGAGCGAAGGACAAAGTCACAAAGAGGAGGAGAGGAAAGGAGGGAGTAGAATGGGGGACGGGGACCAGGGGCCCTTAGCTACTGAGGGAGGGCTGTACTTGGATATTTATGCAGGGCCTCCGAGTTTCTAGTTAAGCCACTGCTGACGGGGCCAGTCTGCCTCAGCCAGGGCCGGTTTGAAGAGCCAGTTCGCCCCTGCGAATTGCGCATATCCTTATGAAGCTATTTTTATTCATAGTTGTTCCGTAGGTTCATACCCACTGTAAAACTTGTTAAAGTACGCGTATTATCCTGAACGTAAAATACGCTATAATTCGCTGAAAAAATTCGTAATCTGACGTCACTGCGCGTTTACCGGGCCTGCTATTCAGTGTACCAGTGGTCCTACTTATTTAGTTAGCGGTGTAGTTCCACTCGCACTAACAGTAATTAAAGTAATAATTAAAGTAAGGTTTATTTTCAGAAACAATTACAGTTTAACGAATAGATTACCGTTAATATTTCGGCCGTTCTCGGCCGGTAATTTGTTAGCGGAATGTTCTCGACGTGAAACGCAAAATTCTTTCACGTTGTAAAATACATTAAAATTCGCGTATTTTCTCCAATCGTATTTTGCGTTTAATACATACGGAACAACTATGTTTTCTAAAACGTCTAACTTTGTCGACCGTTGTCACTCGTCAGGCTTGCTTTGATAACGTTTTGTCAATCGTTCTGCCCCCAAAAAGAGATATGATTGCTTTATTTCGTCGCTTTCACCCATCAGTTAGAATTTGGGTTGAACATTTCGTGTAGATGTATAGCCTAGTGCTTATATTAGCAAAACATCGTTTACTTTAGTGATCTCTGTCTATTGTTTCTGGTGAAACAAAATTTATATTATGAGCCCCTTTCACAACCACGAGTCTAATGACTATTTGACGACTCTAAATTATGTATATTGCATAGTTCTGAAAATATTCTTAAACGAAATTACGAAAATGAACGACGAATAATCAACAGCGTGGAAATATGACTAACGAATGAATATTCAATAATTATTGCGTTAGGCCCGAATAATGTCTGTCGTGTTTCGGAACACTGTCGAGCGATTGTTAAAAACGGTTTGTTCGATCTCAGAAGATTGAGTACTGCATTATCCTAACCATTGTGTATCAATTTGTTATGCAACACCATAGAGTTGTTTAGCACCTAACAATTATGCTACAAAGGGGACACAGCGGGATGGGATGCTTTTCTGTTCTTTATCGCTTGCGTGCGTTTTCGCTTGCTCTCGCTTACAGATTTATGAACTGTTGTGATATTTATGATGCGTCTTGTTTCGTGTGTAGCGTGTATGAGCGTCTTTTGCGGATTTATGCTTTTACGACTGTGATTAAAACGTGCCTGCCACCTGCTGATCGAAGTATAGCTGCATGCGTGTCTTGACGCCCGCACCCCGCAAACTAGTGTCCCTTTCGTCCAGTCCTGGTTCCAATGGCAGTGTCCCTAGCGTCTCACTGCCCACCTAACATGCAACAGGCCTAATGTGTATTGGGCGCTACTTATTAACCCATTATTGCCCACTGTTCCCTTTTGGGGACATTGCTATATTCTTGCTAAATTCTACACTGAAATGAAATTGAAATGCGAGTTGTATCAACACATTCACTAGAGTCCTTAGCAACAGAAATTACTACTTTTGACATTGAAACTTAAACGGGTTAAGCGATCGCATAACGCGAACGTTCAGCGTTAACCATCGACTGACTGCAGCGGCTTCTGACCGCAACGTGTTTAACCCATTGTTCGTTACAAACTCGTGCAGAACAACGCTCTAAACACCGGGTCGAACCCACGGCAGTTAGTTTCGGCTACACAAATACGCGCAACGCCGCGAAACCACAAAGACGGTTAAATTATTACAACGACACCAACAATCATGCCGATTCTCTGTCACTGTGTTATAGGGAGCGGAATTACTATACGTAAAGATATGCAACATTGTATGTACGCGTTATTTTACTCATAGCACACTTAATATTTACTAAATAAACAATAACACGTACGTGATAATATTCATTTTTATTTTCATGTGTCTCTTTGCGAACAAGTGAAATTTATATGTTATTAGAAATCCTACAAGGTCCATGCAGTTAATACAGAAAAGTACATTTTATAGTTCAAACGTCGCTACGCTACTGCATGCATCCACGCACTGACTGTTGGTTGCTGAACAAACAGCGCGTGCAGAATAAAAAAATATAAAGACAAAATCCACAGAAAGCCAAGCATAATATATGAAAATTTAAAAAAAACAAGACGTTAGCAGTCAATACTGTGAATACGGTGGCCCCAAAAAGTAAGCTCCTCAATAAACGTACTAACTGGGATTAAAATCTACTAATTATATTACATATTTTTTTCTTTCCAAATTTCTCTTTGTCCTGTTTTTTATTACGATTTTATCATTTTCACTATTTTAGCATATCGAAACTTTGAGCACAGTAAATGATGACGTCACTAATTAAATCACGCACAGAATATTTAATACCAACTTATATTAATCTGTGCTTCCTTTGCATTCAACTTTGACTCAGAAGTATTGTCATATTGACAAGTTTAATACGATTTACTGTGTTTGCAATATATTAGTCTACTTTTTGGGCCACCTTGTATATCTGTGAAATGTATAAAAACGACACAAAGGTGTTCATGAAAATGGTACGTAATTTGTAGATGATGAACCATTTTGGACCGCGAATTTAAGTAACATTTTTATCATAATACGCATAAAAGTGCATTGTCCAACAAGCGACAATAAATTGGTGTAAATAGATGACGTACTGCAAGGAGTCAAAGGTGTTTCAGTTAGTGTATCGCCGTCACACGCATAAAAACACGTTGGCATTTTCCCTCGAACTGATTGCCGAATAGTAGTCATTTATACGAAAACGTGTGGCTCGGTAGCTAAAAAAACGCGAGGTTGTAGCGCGCAGAAAACTTCCGTGCGTTTTTTTCTGGTGCAACGTGTACAACGTGTACAATAAAACCGTACGTTGAAAGCTGGCCCATACAGAAAGCTTAGTGCTCCGCTGCGAAACGAAGAAAAGGTGACGAACAGAACTTTAAAAACCGACCAGCGTAAAAATCGGATGCTATACGGTGGGTTTGATACAAGCAGTCTTTGAAGACAAGTAATTTTGAAAAGTGACAAACAAAGAGAGGATTTTGACTTAAATGCTCACATGACATGAGAAAAATAAGAGACAGAAAAAAGATTGACAACGACGAGGGAATGAAGTTGATTAGAAAGACTGTCTTTAACCAAGAGGACGATACTTAACGTGAAATCTAAAGATACGGTGCATGAACATGAGACTGAGTTCAGAGTGTTGCTAGACAGCGACGTTGTTATTATAAGGAGTAGTAAATTTTTTGTGAAGTACCGCCTCTCCGATAACCTTCTGTGCCAAATGCGTAATTGTTTGGTTTACTGTATCAAAATTCAGATTAGTTAATTTAGTTTTCCATGTGTTGTTATTAATTGGTGATATTTTACTACCTACCGGTCTCCGGTAAACACAAGTTGTGTGTGCGCTACATGTATAAACGAACGAACAAAGGCAAACATAAAAATCAACCATCGGAGTCGGAGTGCACGTGTGGTCACGAGCAAAGTAAAAAAATAAACTGTGAAGAACATCAATTACATCGCGAATTAAGATTTTGGGTCAAATTGCCCGTTAAACAACGCGGGAAATCGCCAAAAAATCACGAGCTTCGACCACAACACGCAGCCTACGTAAATTCCGTTTGCCTTCGAAATTTCGTGAAACTTTTTTTTAATTCAGATATTCGTAATTAATTGTCGTCTCTGCCTTTTCGTGCTTTCGAGTGCTTTGCGTTTTGTGTCGCCTGTTTTAGTCGGTAGGCCTTGCGGTTTTTTTACTAAAGAGTACAAGTTCGTTCGAAAATATGTTCGCGAAAATATTCAGATAGATTTTCGGAAATCTTCGCCAAAAAAACGAATAAAATATGGGAACCTCTGGTACGCTGCGGTACTCCGAGACGGGAGTACTTTTTTTGTTTGCCACCATTTTAACCGTCATTTCAAGCAGATTCAAGAAGGAGGTGACACCCTACACGGCGCGGCGGAACTGCTGTATGACAGGTGCGCGTTTGTGGTTTGGAAGATCGTGATGACGCGGTCGCGACACTGTGCACTATCGTTCGCAGAACTTACCGGATGAAATCCAATCCTGTCCTGCAAGCGGCCCGCCGCCGGCATTAAAATATAGCTAATAGTACTGGACAAACAAGCTGTCTACGGCGCCGACAAAGAAAACACAGACAGATGCATCAACGTCACTCACCGCATCGTGTTCGCCACAGACTCAATAACATTCTAGTTGGAAAAAACAACGTGACCAACCTTGCGCTTCGTACTGGGACCTGCTCGCGAAATAATCGTTGTTAAAAATGCGGCTGCAAGGCCCTTTCAGAAAGCACAAGGAAGTTCAGTTGCTGTAATGCGTATCAGTCGTCAATGTATGTAGAGCATTAGAACACTTATCTTATTGGTTACTCTACATGTAGATTGTGCTTCGGAAGGAATGACTTACATAAAACGTCTATACAGGAATAAACTTTAGCTATTCACTGTATTCGATTACTTGTCTCAATATTGGTTTGGCTTGTTTGGCTTAATGAGGGACACCAATAGTTGCGAAGTCGTAAACTGTTGATATTACAACTTGCGGTAAATGTACGTAGCTATATTTTAAGAAACACAAGAAGACAGCTGGTAAGGTTTAAGAAACGGTCGTTTGTGACGGCCATATTTCACGTTTTTTTTCTGGACTTGCCGACGATCTACCCCATACGATTTGCAAAGAAACAGTTGACGACATTAGGAACAGCAGTCGATATTTACGAGCCAAATCTAACATGAAACGAGTGAGGAAGGTACAGAATTATTCGAAGACATGTAGAATCAGATTACCGGAGAACTTAACTAGTGTCAACATGTACCATGACGTCAATTTTACAGACAAATAACACCATTTGGCAGCGTAATGTTCCAAAGTGGATACGATATCCGTTATATCTTAGTCGATTAGGCCTATCGACTTGAACGTGCGTCAACTACGAGAAATGTGTATATTTCAACCACTGCGGTACCAGCCGGCGACATATTCAGTGCTAGATTATTTTTCATCATTGATACAGTTCGACGTCCTGCAGCTACGTATAGTTACAGTGGACGCCAAATCACTTTGCCGCATTACCGTTTGAGCACGTTCGGTTGCCGAGTGTATCATATATGTCGCCAGTCCGACTTCGTGGAACTGTTTACCGGATCGTCTCCGCGACCCAGCGCTTTGCGGTGACAGTCTTAGGAAACTCCTTGTTGTTGGCTGCTGATGCTCAATGCTTAAAGGAAATGCATTAAGATGGAGTTGTTTGCGAGTTATTCAACGCATTCAGCGCAGTAGAGACGCTGCATATGACTCTGCGCCCTATAAATCAACCATTAAAACATTACGAACGTGAAAATCGCCAGCAAAGGGACGTGATATCGATGGGTAAGGGTAAGAATTAGATCTAGTGTATTCAAGTAGTGTCGTCTTTGCGGGGAACGCCACTGATATTATGCTCACGCACGACCACGCCGACATTTCGTCATTATTTCGTCACGACAATCGGCGACCGTTCCTTCCCGGTGGCCGCGGGGCTCGCGTCTGGAACGCGTTGCCGTCCTTCGTCACGGACTCTTCAACGATGTCCGCCTTCAAGCGTCACTTAAAAACGTACCTCTATGCGAGGTCCCTGTCTTGACTGCCATCACACTGTTGCGTTCGCGTCGCGCTGTTCTCACCCTGTTCAGTGTTCTCGAAGCTGTTCGCTGTACGACACTCTATTGATATTCGTGTGATGATGATGATGATGATGACGATGATGATTTCCAGACCGAATCTTATTGCTGGCGATTTTCGCATTCCGATCAACATTGACAGCGGCGGTGTAAGATGTCGTTATAGCGACTGTTCCGTGGACGCGTACCCTCGACAACAAGTTTGATGATGTGCGACACCTGGCCGACGACGTTGGTGAACGTGCACGAGTAGGCACCGCCGTCGGTGCGCTGAAGCCGCCGCAGCTGGACCCGGTTGCCATACACTCGCACGCGGTCGTCCCCGGTCGGTAGCAGCTCGCGGCCATCCTTGCGCCACGTCAGCGACGGAGCGGGCGCCGCGGTCGCCTCGCAGAACATGTCGACCGTGTCGCCTTCCTGTTGGATCAGGAACGTCGGAGACACTTCACCGAGCACCGGCGGAGCTGCACGCAACACATACGCACTTCAACTGTTGCTGTGATTTTTTGGCCCGCGAGTACAAAGTAGACAGCTGTATGCGTGGGAACAGAAATTACACCCTGATGGAGATGAATGGCGACCCAACTCCAACAGTTTAATTTCCACGTACCTCACCCGTCCCCGCAAGAGAATTACTCCAGTCCCATTCCCATTCCATCATCATGGAGGCAGAGAATCTATTATCTATATAAATTACATAACGCAAAGGACCTGGTGCTTGACTCTGTTTATGGCAGTGTTATCAGGAAAAAGTTGTTTTTTTTTGTAGCCATGTTGAATCATCTCAGTAAAATTCGCTTTAATTCACACGGGAATCTTACCAGAATTTTCCATACCCGCGGAAATCCCGTCATCATCATTCCCGTGCAGCTCTTTAGCACAAAACCGCGGGCACTAAACATTGAAGTCCGGAAAAAGCAAATAGCCTAACCGATTGCAACAGATACATAGCTGGTTGTGAACGTGTTCTGAAACGAGACTGCATTCACCTTATGCAAAAGCCAATAGGCCTATTTATGTATTTATGTATTTATTTATTTTTATGCCAACTGGCAGCTACAACAGGGAACAGAGGAATAACATAGCCTAACACGAGAGTTCCCAACATATAGCAGGGCGAGCATGTGACAGTAGCACTGATATGACGCCGTCCTAAAGTCGTTTTTCTTACTCCTATAAGAGAAACGTGATGCAATACAGTACAACAAATTGGCGGCGTGGCTCATAACCAATGTATATCTGTCGTATATACATTGCTAAAACCACTGAAATAACTTTTCACATGCCTACAAGTCCGTAGGCCTATAGTTATTAGTTAGTGTTCAACTCGCTTGATCTATCGGCTAGTCAGTTCCGAACGTGTATTCCGCCTCCGAAATGACCTATATTGTGTCGAGTGGGGCGTTAAACTCTACTCACTCACTCCGAACGTGTATGCAATTGGCACAATGCGCCGCTCGGTGAATGAGAATTGGAGTAAGCCATTCGTTTCTCGCCGGCATTCGACAGGGGGCAGCACACTATTGTGACGACTGCAGAGATCCACTGCACATACAGTGCAGCAATGTTTGCTGTTTAGCTTGGAACGAGTGGACGGACGCAGTCGATCGAAACAAGAAGAGAACGGGACAGATAGCAGCGACCGATAAATCAGCGCATCAGTAAGAGCTGTCTGCGCAGCTAATCGACAACGACTTAATACAGGGTTTGCGTCCTTTTCGTTTTTATCGGGCACTATTGATTGTGTCAGCAATGCGATGAGGCCGCCGTACTCGTGTCTGGAGAAGGATCCAATCCAGGGAACACCAGGGCAGAGGAGAAGAGAACCTGATGGATGCAGCTGGGAAATATTCTGATAAAGACTGAAGAAGGCAGTAAGAGCGGCTGGAGATGGTGACGTGTGAGGACTGGTTTCGGATGCAACCCACACTTGGAAAGATGGTTATAAAGAACAGGAGAGGACAGGAAAGGAACTTTTATTGATTGTGTCATAATGGCCACATAAATTCAGCGCCGCACCACTGCGCTGCCTGGCAACGCGCATAGCAACAATCGCGCAGCTGTATCCGCGAGCCAAGAAATTAATTTTTGGCGCCATAATGGAACAGAAGCGATATCTCGTCTGCCCATTCGCAGACGGATGTCGCCTTCCGTCCTTCGTTTGACCATTAATCACAGTTATCTTTGCATCTGTGTATTATTTCGTTGATATACAGCCTAATGACATCTACGCTATTGCTCAACACGAGCTGGTGCAGTGTGCAAGTGCTTGGTCGATATGACGTTAGTAATTTGTGAATTGTGAATTGTGTCGCGGTTCGAAATTCATCGTTTTTTTCAACGAAGTCGTCGGAAATCAACTAGTTTTTTTTCATCACAGATGCGAATTAGAAAAAAAAACTTAACTTTAAGATTTATATGAAACGATTTATTTCTTTCATTCTTGTAATGCCACGTGTTATGTCATTTAAACGTACGTTTATCTCTGGAAAAAAATATTTAACTGAATAAATAATTTTGAAAACCATATGCTGCGATCGGTGACATCCTCGAAATGAGACAGAGTTGAGTTAGTATAGTTTAACGCCCCACCCGAAATAATATAGGTCATTTCTGAGGCGGAGATTTAAATACTGTAAGCAGAAAACCACGTCGACATGTTGTAGGACTGCTAAGTGTAAACAAAAAGTAGGTTAGAACGTAAAACGCAGAAATCTGAAAATTCTTCTGCTGAACTACTTCGCAGGCCTATAGCTCATCTGATGCAATTCCACACACATCAGTGGACAGGCATAGGTAGGAAACACTTGTCCTACAATATGGCGACGTCAGCAACCGTATATATAGATGAACCTTTGAAAGTTGTCACTGTCACCGCATGCTATGGCTAATATATAGATTAAATAATAGAGTATAAGCAGCGTCGTAAACCAAATCTCATTTATTATTAGTAGTATTTTTTGACCAGGGGAAAACCCCTGGTGGCTCAAAAATTAGAAATGAAAATTTCAAAATTTGTTTGAATGTGAAGCCTACTCTGGCCGGTCGTCATCCACGAAACCATCATGCAGCAAAACCGAATTAAAAAGTTACATCACAGCGAAAATCCGTTATTTTTATTATTATTACAGCGTCGCAAACAGCTATAGTGACGATAATGCTCAGACTGCATTTCGTGAATCCGTGTGAACAACAAAAGCGATATTCTGACAATAGCTAGAATCGCCCGTGATAACGAACGTTCTCGCCGCGAAATTACACGTCTATGCCAGCTGCCGACTGCCCTAGAAAC
>Ga0056116_1000531_pt1 | contig 13119 bp, 6 predicted proteins | sample WorMetOlspDAHAB2_FD_67352 | JGI IMG/M metagenome (GOLD analysis project Ga0056116, IMG submission 67352) | Marine gutless worms symbiont microbial communities from Max Planck institute for Marine Microbiology, Germany - Olavius sp. DAHAB.2 ...
GCCAATGCTAACAATGCATGAATGAATGTTTAGTCTTATTGACGCGTTCGCTCTTGTGACGAGTTCACTGTCGCGTTTTTGCGCGCCTGTGACGAGTTCACCGTGTGACGAGTTCACTTGTAACCGTCACAACTTCACAAGCGAGAACGATCGAATCGCTGCTCAAACCCAGCGATATTTCTGTTTTCGGATCCGTTTTCAAAATCCGAATTGGTTAAGACAATCTTCGTACACTAACTAACCATGGTTTGTGCGCTATTCATACTCGCTTCGTAGTTCCACTCGCCCATCAGACTTTGAACGAGCCAGCGCAATGGGTTTATGCATATGACAGCCTACATCACAGTCTGTGTAGCCTAACAAGAATGAAGACGATGACATGTTCTGTTCTGTGGCCATATTTGCTCTTATAGGATCCAGTGTTTATTCTAACACCCCTATACTCCTATATCTTAGAATACGTGGGCATTTGTGGGAAATTTTGACAAGCTCCATGAATGCGCAAAATCTTGCGAATTAGGATTCTAACTGAAAAGCTTGTAATTTCCAAGTTACAACAAGCAAGATACAGCGACAGCTTGTACCGTACTTGTAAATTTATTTTTAACACAAGACTTGTGTGAGAAAACTTTAGTCAAGAAGACACAACTCGTATCGGTTTACTATTACAATTTTCATTCGTTACTTTTGTTGACATTTTGACATGCAATGAGGAAGTGTCAGCACCACATTCACGCAAGATATAAAGGAAAAGCGAAAAATGTAACAGTCATACTCATCAGCTTTTAGCTGCAAGATTCAATAAACCATGTTATGTCATCACGTCATATGCAATCATTGACAACTTTGTACCAATAAAGCACACAACAGTATGTAGCTTGGCTTATGTAACACAGTATCGGTACCATGAAATCAAACTATTTATGGCTTGATAAATAGAAGAAAAAAATAGCAACTGGATGAGATGAACGTTTTCGTATTACATTCTATTTTTGTTTAGATTATAATCAGGTAGAGTACAGTATACCATAAATCCAGAAATGACTGTAGCCATTACAGTATGGACAAAAACTATTTGAATGCCACAGAAGTTGGTTTCAGCATTACACCAAGAGGACAGCAGTAGCTAGGGTTTTTAAGCTTTTCTGCTAATGTTGAAATGAAAGTTCTATATCTACAGCAATATTGATACAAAGCAGCACAGTGTGACATACAAAAGTACTGTACTACAAGTGTTAACTGAGCTACAGTACCAGTTTATCTGCATTATGTACCACAAAATGTGTGACCATTATAGTATGTGAATTTTGCAAAATGTAACAAATAAATGGCACAATCATTTCTGGATTTTACAGATTTTGAAGAGGGCTATGGAACACAGACGTAAACTGCAAAATCTTATATTAGACTCAACAGATTATCACCAATATTTATCAAAGCAAATACTCTGAAATTACAGTAAATACAAAATGTGAATTATCTGGAAATAACAAAGAAAAATATAATGCAGAATTTGCAATGAAGAAAAGAAACGGATACTGTGGTAAACAATAATACTTGCACCAATAATTCATTTTAAGAAACAATGAAGCAGTTGTTGAAAAATTTAGATTTGCTTCTACGAAAAGTGCTTTTCGACAGCATAAACACTCTATGTGTAGCGCATGAAGTTTCAGCCTGTTGACATATTTCTGTCACAAACAGCCACAGAACGCAGCAACACTTCCATCATTGCAGCAAAGATCATGGTGCAGAACTGTCAATTTGACAACTTTAAAGAACCAGTTCTAGCTGACTTTTACTGATTACAGAAAAAGGTTCAGAACAGGCATCAGTGTCCAGCACATCCAACATGAACAGCAAATTAACGTGGCTCACACAGACTGTGCTCATCAGAGTAGTGCTGAAATCCGATTTCACACAAGAGTAAAATCATCATTAACTGCACAGAGTACAGTGTGTTGAACAATACTCTGATGTTGCAACTATCTGACAGCCTCGTAACTTTTCTCACATTCAGTATTAATAAATCCCAGCTTAAACATGATCATTGGCAGTGGAAGTTCTCCCACAGGATGGCGGTTATCAGTCGCCCACTTTTTGCTCACAACACAGAAACCAGATGTTCATGCCCTCAAAATGAGTAAACTGTACTTCCGATCACAAATCAATCATCAGTGGCCTGAAACCCAGTGCTCCTGGTCGCTCATTTTGGCTCAACCCACTTTCATTATGCTTCCACTGCCTATGAACATGACCAGTGACATACACGTATGACAATTTTCTTCAAATTTCTCGACATAATTAAAATCAGTGAGAGGCTACTTCACGTGGAGCACTGGACAGGAATGATTCACTTATTGCACCATGAGATTACATTCACTATTATGCATCACAGTTTAACTGAGTTTTGCATACAAATACGATCAGTAGTCACTCAACCACTGTAGACCGACATAGATAATTTATGCTTCCACACATGCACATTTAACCTTCAATTGACCATACTAACATATTTGCAAAGTGCAACAATATTTGTTTCTTTTTCTCTAGGAATAAGGCATTACCATAATAAAGCCAATTTATGACAGTACCACCAATTCAGTACATATTTCTGATTGAACAGTATGACAACTGTAAATAAATCAATGAAGGTGTATTTCCTGGTTACACTAATATTAACAGTTTGTTATGTGGTTTCCAATGACAGCTGCAGATAGTAGACTGTTTATTATTACTGAACTAAATTAAAGATACGTATCCGAATATTACAGACAATTGGTCAGATTTATTGCAGATATTTGTATGAGGGAGGGTTGTTACCCTGGGGCAGATCAACAGGTGTGATATGCATACAAAACTCAGTCAACTTTTAGTGCTTAAGTGCAGCATAAAACCATTCCATTCCACAAAATGAAATGCTTTCAGCCACACAAAACAGATTCCACTGACAGAAAGCATCAACAAATTTTACACTTTTTCTGGCAATTTATGTAAGCAATCAGTCAGTGGAATAATGCACATGCAGGGCATGTCCCTGAACGTGCATATTTGCAACACACTGCGCATAAGCAAATGCCATACGTGCAATGCGTCACAAATTTATGTCAAATGTTTATTAATAACAATATTTTTGAAGGTATTTAGGACAGTGAAACAAAAATCGACACAGGGGTGTCCTTTTTCTCAATGTAAAATCTCACATGCATGCTCAAATGTTTATTCTGACGTACTAACTTCTAACCTGCCCACGTTGTTGCACAAATGATGAGTCTACCAGCATTAACACTGTCAGTCAAAGCAAAGATGCTCTTCAAAACTCTCTTTAGTTCAACTTGCCATACCAGTCAATCACAGCAGTCTCAGTATCTGGCAATGCTGCATAGACTATCACTTTGTGCAACTAAATCATCAAACTGCCACTCATTAATTTAATATCCTAACACATTCTCCAATATTTTCAGTTGTATCCGAGAACAATCATAACAAATTAAGAGCATTGTTTTTGACAACTGAAAAAGAATTTATAAATACTCAAATATTTTGGCTGGATCTGTTAACTCGCAAACACAAATAAATTAAAAATCCAATTTTGTCGACATCATAAATTAATTCCATATAATAATAATAACCCTTCTCACACCACTACAGTAAGCCATACCCTTTATCACAAGTACAAAACCCATCAACATACTGTAAAGCCCATAAAGGAAAAGAACTTTCATGGCTGTATGACACCTTAACCCATGGCACTTTGTTGGTGGCATTTGCAACGCATGAAACACAGAAAAAGGAAACAAACAAACCAATATAGATGGGCTTTACAGTAGCTTAACATTTCACACCACAGCAGAAAACCACATGCTGCATGGCGGAAATGTATTCAATCAACTTATTACGTACACAGAGTGACCATTTCCACTTTTAATATGAACTCCCAACCTCCTCAGTTTTCCACATATTTATCATAAGTTGTCAAAAATAAACCTACATTCTGCATTCGTCAGCAGAAAGATTCCCACACACAATTTGTTTAAAAAAATGCCAAATGTTACATACACAGTTGGTGGTCACCCTGTCCACGTCAGCAATACAAGATGGACGCAATGCTTTCATCCTGATCCGACGACGTAACAATCGTCATGATCCACAGCTTGTGAACTGAATCAGCTAACTGAACTCGATGAACAGGATGCAGACAGCACAGCAGTGACCATCTGCTCAAGTACAATCTCCCATTCACACAGACAATCAAGCTGACACACACAGTGAGTGAGTACAGCTTAACGGCCCACCCGACACGTAATGAAACACAGACAACCGAATCAACAAACAAACAGCTAGAAAGAACCTACAGATCTCGTAATGCACCATGGGCAACAGCATTGCCTTCCATAAAAGTTACCATGCTTATCAGTCGTAGTTGCTAATATTTTCCCAAACCAATGTCAACAACGCAACACCATGCAGACAAGAACAAAAACGATAATGACACGCATTCACTTCACTGTCAGCCTGCATATGTGACAGTTGCTTGTTCAGAGTTTTTGACCCGTGTAAAGGAAGGCATGAATTCTCTTCCATTACAATACGATCTCCGCTGTATCACAAACTAATTCGACCTGACGAGCAGCCCTAAAAAATTCAACAAAGAAATAAAGAAATTCTAATGATGCATTTCAGGACACAAGCTCAATTCCGTTAACTGCAGTATTAATATCGAGAGAAGTCTACAAGCCAGTCCGCTGTAGTAGCAGTTATGGCTCTGCACCAAAGCTAACAGACACACATTCGTACAATCCGCAGAACACATTCAGGACATTCACAGCAACACTGGCTGTGCGTCCACCAATACAAATTAGCATTAACCTAGCTGCATACAGCATCATGCACACAACTGAAGCTGTGCAAGACCAGACCAATTTCTCCACAATGCCACGGTACATTCACGGTAACAGACGACGAAGCCCAACACTACGACATACCCGACACATGACACCAACGGTAGCCACATGCCAGTGGTTTACTGGGCAAAAAAACGCCAAAAATAAATAAACTGATACGAGAACGCAAGCATTAAGTCCGTTCATCGCAACAAAACGGACCATAAACTGTATACGACACATCATTCAAAACTCGTTCCCCAGATAACGACGCGACAACGCAGATGACCTGACCGGACACCACAGACAGGTCATTGACAATCACGGGAGCCCACGTCGCAGGTGGCAGAATCAGTTACTGCAGGAAAGCAGTAGACAAGGCACTCAAGTCCGTCAACAACGCTTGCGAACCTTCTAACCCCGAGCGTGACTGTGCGCAATGCAGTTGCACGCCTGAAACTGAAATGCTAACAAACAGAACAGAAACGTCGCTCAAAACAATCCGCAGCTCAGTGCCAACCGACCGACCCTCCGAACACCACGCCCCTTCGACCGCACAACCCCACCCGACCTGGTCAGCACCAAAACGATCATTTTACACGTGCACATATATTTACAATGCACCGTCCGCGAAGGCAGGCCGTCAGTCCGTCTGTTAGCTGGACTGGCAGACTGCCACTAGCTAGCTACTCGCGCTGTTGTGCAGCAGCCGGCTGACTGCTGTCTCCTTCCTTGCTATCATCACCCTGTTGCTGCTGCTGGTACTCAGCAACATACAGCTCCTTGTCAATAACCTTTGGAATGGGTTTGATCTCAGTGCCGAGCTCCGACTCTATATTGTGCAGAGCAAACCTGCAAATGACACGGTTCCAATTTACCACAACATAAACACAAACATCGTCATTTCCCTACATTTACAATTTACAGTGAAATGTATCACGTACTGGTACATAGGGTTTCACATCTCAATGCAGGTAAACAGCTACGGGAAAAGTTCTGAATTATCAACATCAATCCTGTGCTAGTACGGTTGGTAAATATTCACAAAATCACAGCAGACAAAAATGCTTTGCTAACAAAACCACACCTGAAGTATTGTTACACCACCTAAACTGCAAAAAATGTCCGATTTATGATGATGAAAGTATGGAACTAGCCAGCCACCTCAACACTTGACATTTAATGTTCTCACCTCAGCTACAGTCACAGCACCACAAAAAAGACAAGCTCACCGGTCATCGTATGTGATGAGATTGATCGCAATGCCAAAGTGTCCATATCGGCCCGATCGTCCAATGCGATGCAAGTATGTCTCGGAGTGCTTTGGGAAGTCGAAATTGATGACAACATTAACGGATTGGATGTCAATGCCACGAGTGAATAAGTCTAATGCACACACGCACCAACTAACCAGTAACAGTAAAACTAAAAATTATGAGGCACTACACAAATATACTGGGGATACACTATACAGTAATAACATAGACAGCACTCACTGCAAGCCTTTAGATATGATGACCACACCACAATTTCTTCATAAATCTAATGTTTATTTGAAAAAAATTATACCCACATTTCCCACTAACCACTAGCACACCCGAAATTACGGCCCCTTTTCTGTATAACCCAGCTGCAGAACAATTTCTGGACTTATACACAGCCAAAGAATGATGGCATCACTCTGATCATCCAGTTCACACTGGCAAAAAACTGTATAGCCTTCTGTCGATTGATACACTGAGGGAGTGGCATGTTGCTCTGGCAGGAACAACAAATGATATCACAAACACAGATTTTAAGTAAATAAAAAGACATATAACTGACTAGTTGAGTTATTTTTGCCAAAAAAATCTTCAGTAATATTTGGTGAACCAGGAACTGGGTCAAGTGTGAATCTTTCCTCGGACATAAATCAGTTTTTGCAACTCAACAATTTGGTCCATATCAACTTTTGACTGATCTTGCCACCACCTTTAAACGTTCAAGCTGCAGCATTCCTTCTGTCATTAACACTATAGTGGACCAGTTGACCACACAGCAGCAATCACACTAACTCAGTGCACTATAAAGTCGTTTCGACTAAATTGCTTAACAGTGAGTAGAATACCAGAGCAGACGAGGTTGCGTCCGAGCCCCAGTCGGAAATCATGGAACACTCGGTTGCGATGCTGCTGATTCATCTTTGCGTGGATGTAGAAACACGAGTAGCCAAGTTCAGTGATCTTCTTGGCAAGCAGCTCCACTCTCTGAGTCGAGTTGCAAAATATGATCGACTGGTTGATCTGCAGCTGCAATGCACAATATTTCTCGTGCACACTGCATGGCCTACATTGGCAAAATCACCAATGTGTATGGCAGAGTGAAGCAAACACGTGCATACACGCCAATTCATATCTACACACTCAGCGCGGTTGGAGTCGCACGCAGCATGTCCGAGACCGCCATACGGACGTCAAAAAAAGCAAAAATTGGCGCCTGGTGCATTTGCGATGCTCGAAAGACGAGGCCCGAAGGGCCAAGCCTGTTTTCGTGCAAAGGCGCTGAAAGAGAAAAATGGCGAGGCCCGAAGAGCCCATGTTTTGGCTGTGGTAGTTTTGTGGAGGAAACAGGATCAAGCGACAAGGCCCGTAGGGCCGAGCCGACGAGCCCTTTTTGTGGCGTCTGATCAAAATGCCAAATTCTAGTCCTCATCGACTCACCATAGGGTGTTTCCAAGGGAACCAATACGTCACACTGTCGTTGACTGTCCTATTTCGAACCATAGCTTTCCAGCAAACCATATTACCACCTTCCTGTGCGCTTATAGCTTGCATAATTTCTCGAAAATAATAAAAATGACCGATTTCTCGAAAACCGGAAGTAGAAATATGGCGGAAACATGCGCAATCGATTTTTTGACCCTGGTTTCCTATTCGACTTCTATAGTGATCAGGGGTCTACGGCGGCTCCTTCTTCCCATTCTAATGTGGCCTGGTGTGGACTTGGAATATTTTCGGGCAAAAACGGCGTTTGGCGTTCTGCAGTTTTCAAGTTTTTTTTTTCAAATTTGATCGCCCATGGAACAAAAACCGCAAGTGTGGGAGTCTTGATTTTTGGAACCGTAGGAGAATGCCAGATGCTGTATTCAAATTAATCGAAAACGCAGCGTACGTTGCCGCATTATGCCGCTAGGTGGCGCCAAACACAAACTTATTCAAAACTGGCAAATTTAAGCGCCCTTCCCTCACTCACAGAATGACCCAGGGTCATCAAATTTTAAGATTCGCTAAACAGATGGGGGCTCTAGTAAACAGTGTTTTATTCGTTAACTGAAATTGAAACTGAAACGGACATATTTTCATTAAGTGAAACGGAAATGATTTGCAAAACTTGAACGAAATATAAACGTGAATCAGAGCACATGAAACGTAATAGTAATTGAAACGAAATTGATTTCACAACGAAAATTGGTACATAAAATGTTTCTAAAAAAATTCGGCATTTCTCTGCTTCCATTTATTGACTTTGTGAAAACGGACACAGCCAATTACGACACTAGTGACTAGAGCATTGATGCTAGTTCAGTGTATTGCGAGGAAAAGTATACAAGGAGGCAAGTTTGAGTACCCCTCACTCCCGCACTGTACATCTTGCCCCCACCAAATTTTCTAGATAGTTTGGCGTTCCAGTAGTCTGAAAAGTTTTAGCTGGTTTGCTTTGTAATTGTTGGAGATATGCCGACCTAAATATTAAAAAATTGCAAAATTCGTGAAATTTGGGGACCCATAACTCCCTTGGGGTCGGTCTAGAAACGTAAAAATTTGCACACATGATACTACTGATAGAATTTTGACATCGCCGATCAAAAATTTTGGCAAATATGAGGCAGTCCCAAAATTTTTTTTTATCCCCTTACATCTCAAAAATTGAAACCACGACCCCAAATTTTATTTTTCGAAAGTCGACACAAAGGTGCGTTATTGTGCAAAATTATAGGAAGTTTGATTTAGTCGATTTTTCACAATATTAGGTCAAAAATTGACCAAAAATGGTCAAAATTTTGACCCCCTCTAATTCCTTAAAAGAGGGGAAGGTTGCCAATCGCTTTATAAAGTATTTTAGATGACGTGTTCGGACGTATTGGGGGAGATATACGGGGTCGAAATTTTTTCTTCCCCACCCCCTAGCTCAAAAAAACCATCAGGAACCTACCCTGATTTTTTGCATGCCGGGCCACAATAATAAGGGCTAAAAACCCTGAAAGTTTCGAGAAAAAACTTTCGATACATTCGGAGATATTTGGCATTTCATATATTGGTCGAATGCCCGGTATATGTTAGGGAGCAAAAAGATAAGATGGAGTCAATACTACTACGCTCCGACTACGACACTCCTTCACACTCGGCATGGTCGGAGTCGAGCGCAGCACGTCTGAGACCGCGAAGCGGACATAGAAAGGGCGAAAAATTGGCGCCTGGTGCATTTGCGACGCTCCAAAGGCGAGGCCCGCAGGGCCGAGCCCACACTTGAGGTGTGCTTTCGTGCAAAGGCGCCGAAAGACGCAAATGGCGAGGCCCGAGGGGCCGAGCCCATGCTTTGGCTATTGTAGTTTTGTGGAGGAAGAAGATCCGAGCCCATTTTTAGTGGCGTCTGATCAAAAACGCCAAATTCTAGTCATCGTCATCTCGCCATAGAGTGTTTCCAAGGGAACCAACACGTCACACTGTCGTCAACTGTCCTCTTTCCATTCATACCTTTCCAACAAACCGCATTACCACCATCTCGTGCGCTTATACTGTGCGCAATTGCTCGAAAATCACTAAAAATGACCGATTTTTCGAAAACCAGAAGTAGAAATATGGCGGAAATGTGCGCAATCAATTTTTTGACCCTGGTTTCCTATTCGACTTCTATAGTGACAGGGGGTCTACAGCGACTCCTTCTGCCCGTTCTAATGTGAGCGGGTGTGGACTTAGAATATTTTCGGGCAGAAACGGCGTGGTGTAGTTTTTGAGTTTTTTTCCTACTTTGATCGCCAATAAATCAAAAACTAGAAGAGCGAGTGTTCTGATTTTTGAAACCGTAGGAGAATACCAGACGTTGTATTCAAATTAATCAAAAACTCAGCGTACATTTACGCATTACACTGCTAGGTGGCACCAAACATGCGCACTTTTTTCAAAATGGGCCAGTTTAAGCATCCTTCCCTCACTCACGGAATGACGAGGGTCATTAAATTTTCACATTCTCTAAAAAGACGGGGTTACTAGTAGGCTACCAAGATTTATCTCGTTCGCTTTATAATTTTGGGAAATATTGCGCGCTAAATTTCTAAATATCGCAAAAATTTGTCAAAGTTTGGGGTCCCCTAACTCGAGTTAGGGGAGGAAATTCAAAAAAGTGGATCGTATAAAGTTTCTAATGTTATCGCTTAACGAAATTCCATTTACAGAATTTGTCTATCCGTGATATCGTCAGAAATGGCCTGATTTTACATACGCCCCTCTTGTAGAAAAACGCCATTTTTTGGATTTCTACGATCGTCTCCCCACGCCCCGTTTTTAGGGCTACGGTCGTGAACTTCAGAACGAAGGTGGAGCCCATGGACCTTTAAGGGAGCGTAAATTCTTAGCTCCCTAAATCCAAAATTGGGGGAGATATGGGGGTTTAAAAAAATTCTTTCCCACCCCCTCCCTCAAAATTTCTGAAATAGATTTTCGTAATTTTTTGCACTTGAGCCAGAAACTGCACGAGCTAAAAACCCTGAAAGTTTAAAAAAATCGTTTCGATACGTTCGGAGATATTTCCCATTTCATATATTGGTCAATACTACTACGCTCCGACTACGACACTCCTTCACAAACCCCAACATCATTATTCACCCGGCAATTTCATTTCCAACTGATGTTAAGTATGGACATGCTGACACATCAAAAAAGAATTTACAGTATTTTATTTCTAAAAAAAGTTATCTTTTCAGAGTAAATAGCACATCATACAGTCAGTAGCAGAACTGACATTTAAATCTCATCACAAAGATAACTGTAACATTAGTAAAAATTAAATGTCAGCAGTAATTATGAAAAACTACAGGTTATCAGCCAGAGGTAAACAATGCAAGATGATTAACCTTTACTATTATGAGCCACAGTTCTTAATCAACAACAAAGCAATTGTAACGGGCTGCAGACCTTTGAGAATAACGTGTTGAGGCAATGCACTTTCTGACGTTCTTGCACAAACGCGTAGTACTGAGTAATACCTTTCAGTGTCAACTCATCCATCAAGTTTATTTCGTATGGAGAGTTCAAATGCTTTAGCTGAACATCAACAAACGCGGATGATAAAACAGACAACAGCTATTGTGTACAAAAATATCACAGCCACATCATTTGGACGAGCATTTGCACTTGCTGAGCCCCGACTCTTAAGACAAAGTAACTGTCTGAATGTCCATACACGGTCTCATTGCTTATTCCAGCAGAATACTTTGGATTATTGTGTACGACTAAAACACCTTCATGTTATTGCAGTTATCACTGTGGCAATAAAGTTTGAATGAGTCATGCAACGCACCCTAATGGATTGATTGATTGGGGTTTAACAGCACTTTCAGCACAAATAGGCTATATCATGCCTTTGAAAAGTATGTTATAGTTTAAAAAAGTGAAACTAACGGGAATGTTGACAATTTTACATGTTGGGAATACATACAATAAACCATTACAATAAATAACTCTTCAATCTGATCTTTGTAGGGATACCTTCCGACACGAAAGATATCACGAGAGTAAGTCTTCCCAGCCAATCACTTGGCTAACGCACTAACAAACAAAACCAAACAACACGAAAAAATACACAACTCAATAAACCTGAACAATTAAACACAATAAATGCAAGCTAACCCTGATTTGGTCATATTCATACAACCCTCAGTCAGGAAATGAGGTGGCCCCTTTCAGGGAAGCGCCTAATGGAAAATGCCTCTTTAAAATGCATGTCAGCATGCAACAAGTAACACAACATACCTGAAGATGCTTACTCAACACATGCAATTAACACAAACAAGAAGAAAGCTGCTCATTACTGACACATCAAAATCAAACATCACACTTTACACGATCAATCAACGTCTTTCAGAATGCACAAACCATGAACTCTTCGACGGACAGTGGAAACGTCGCTGAGTAGAGCATGATCTGCGGATTGCGTGGCAGCAGTTTGATGATAGCATCAAGCATGCCCTGGAAGTCTTGAGACAACAGCTTGTCAGCCTGAAACGAACGACATACATTTGCCAGCTGTAAACTGCAGCAAAAAAATTACCCATGCAACAAGCACATCCGTGTGTGCTAAAAATCTATAAAAGTTTCACAGTGAGACATTTTGTTTGTTCAAATGCATGAAAATGACACCTTTCATCAACTACATACGAAGACAACAAAAATAAACTTATTGATAAAACCAGCATGTTATAATACAGTAACAATATTAATGTAAAATCCATGCACCATTATGGATGCGGTGCACCAGTGGTCCAGTACATAGCACAATAAAAAACAGAATAAACGAAGTCGTTGCACAAACCTCATCCAGGACAAGTATATTACACGCATCAGTCTTGACAAGTTCTTTGTTCATCAGGTCCAAGATGCGACCTGGTGTGGCAACGATCAAGTGCACTACAACAAGCAAGTACTATTTCTGCAATGCGTAAACGAAGCAGAACCTGTCTATACAACAGTCACTATCATGCACTCATGACAAATATCCCAAGGCACCTACTTGGACATAAGCTGAAATGCTGCAGGACGATTGTTCTGTTATGCCGGTGCCTAAGAATAATTTACAGGGAAAGCTGGTCACTATGGTAACAACTGTCTGCCAACATTGTTGTTAAAACTAAGCAATAAGAATAATAACAGGAGAATGATAAGCTGAAGACTTCTACATAGGAACAGTATCAACAAGACGAAGTCACACATCAAAATACAGCATGTGGCGACGTGGCGTGCCCTTGAAAAGGTAACATCATACACTGAGGTAACAATGTGGTAAGAAATTGCATGCATGGGCAGAACATTACCTGGATCATAGAGTCGTAGGATGTCGTCTTTAAGGTTAGTGCCTCCTGTTGTGACCATCACCTTGCAGCCGAGGTGTTTACTGAGCTCAATACAGATCTGACTGGTCTGCAGCGCAAGTTCTCGTGTTGGTACCATTATCAGAGCTGAAAACATTTTCGAAATACAACCAG
>Ga0056116_1000535_pt1 | contig 13111 bp, 10 predicted proteins | sample WorMetOlspDAHAB2_FD_67352 | JGI IMG/M metagenome (GOLD analysis project Ga0056116, IMG submission 67352) | Marine gutless worms symbiont microbial communities from Max Planck institute for Marine Microbiology, Germany - Olavius sp. DAHAB.2 ...
TAATAATATTTTTCCTTTCAGTTTCGTGTTTTACCCTTGAGATCTTTCTATCAAAAATACTAAGAATTGTTTTATTATTATTAGAATGTTGTTATTATTCGTCAGTTAATCATTAGCTACCACACTAATATCCAGGCAAGTAGTTCTCGCGAACAACTATACCAACAACCACTGCAGTGCTTTGACGCATGGTGGCCAGGAGGCAGGGTTGACATTTGGCCTGTAAAACAGGTCTGTATCTCAGCAATATTAGTAATCGACTGGGATAGCCTCTTCTGCTCCACTGACAACTAGAAATTGCTTCTGGTAAAGTGATCGCGTTGCTTTTGAAGCTAAAGCCAGTGCATGTGAACACACGAAAATATACATACAGGGTACGTGGTCCCAAAAAGAAAGTCCCTAGTGAATAATCAAAAATTTGCATTAAAACGTATTAAAGTCTACCTGTGGGATTACATTGTTCATCAAATTAAGATGTTAAACGACTAAACGAGCACTATATTATCAGTGATATTACCAGTTGCGTGACCTCTATGACTGTGCGTGAACTGCGAAGCTCAAATATGAGTAAAATAAGTAAGTGTATATCAACACTCACTCTTGCATCAGTTCGCCTTAGCCAGAAAAAATTTCTTTGATCCCAATCTTTCTCAAGTTTCAATTGATATTGTATCATTATGTAGAAAAAGCTGCATGCAGTCTACCAAAAGTTGTATAAGCCTACGCTCTAAAGCAGCAGAAACTAAATTTAATAAATTATGAGCATGAATATATGAGCTAGCACATTTAAATATGCCAACTGAGAGCTTTAAATGTATAAGCTAGCGCATGTGTTTCATGCTTATAATGTATTAAATGTAATTTTTGCTGTTTGCCATCTCCCACTGACTTGGCCCATGGTTTATACAACAGATTGTACTACTGTACAAGCCGTGATTCACACTTATTGTACCCACATTGCAGCTTCAAGCACACTAATTGACGTTACAAAGTAGTCACACATAAAATAGCTAAATACCAACTTACAATATTCTCGTGCGTTTCTTTTACACTCGAACAAAAAATCCAGCTTCAGTGGCAGATTTTAATACGACTTATTGATTACTTGGTATGGGGCTTACTTTATTTGGGCTACCCTGTACATTAATGGCACAAAACAGCAAAGACACAGCTGACACCATGGCAACAGAGATGAACACAAAACATTTTCATCAAACCATATTTTTCCACCGTGTATTTTAACACAATTACAAGTACATGTAGTAGAATATGAATAATAACAAAAGATGACGTCAGAAAATGAGCACAAGAAGATTAAATTTAGCGCTGTCATTCAGCAGCCACGAAAACAAACTACTACATAGTCAGTTTGTGTTACAACAACTGGTGTAAGTCACAGAGACGGGTTAAGCAGATAACTCGTTTTAAACGTTCTAAAATCACAACATGTTAAACAAAATACAATTAAAGAAACGAGATGAATTGTGGCCGACACATCACTCAGCTACTGCAGCAGTTTGTCGGCCAGCTGACAGGACCGAGTCAGTTTTCAGGTAGCACTCAAGACAGAACAGCACTTGTTCAGTTTAACTATGGCACAGTCGCTACTACAACAGTAGGATCACGCATATCGAGTGACCGCAAAACAGGTAACTTGTAACAGTTTTTTTAAAGCAAATTTCCTGCATTTTCTACTAACTGTCCTAAAATTCTATTTGGAAAGCACTGTATAATGAATACTGCAGCCAGACCTTGTCCATTGTGTCAAGTTTTCGCTTCCCAAGTCTTTGTCCTACTCGCAGCCGATGTACAGAGTCAACTGAAAGAAAAGCCTCGAGTAGCCTGTGAAACGGCTGTTTGTAATGTGTATACGTATCATATCAAAGCACAAACAATAACCTTAACAAATATGACCTACTGACAGCATTCCCAGACATCACCGGAGTCGAAACAAAAAATGCGTGGGAAAATTAAACCTCTACGAATATATGAATATATTCGGTGTAATAAATTCTTTGGAACCCTTAAAATCATCACTCATACCCTTTTTATCAAAGCTTAGATTTTCAAAATTCCAACATCTAAAAATAACTGTTGCAATCATTATGCTTTACGTTATTCCACTGTTTTCATATGTGTTATCATTGTATCATACGCTGCAGTTACAGTGAAATAAACCACATTAACTGTGCAAACGATGCAACATATACAAGGTAAAAGTACAGCTGGCCAGGATGCTGTCAAAGCATGTGATAACAAACAGTATAGTAAACCTTAAACTAAACAGCAAGAAGCATACAAAAACATGGCAAAAGCAAAGTTAGTGTGTCGTTTAAACTAACATACAGGTACAAACACTCACATAATACAGGGTTCCTGCACCTATTGTCAAACTCAACGCCTTTTTAGAACTGAAGGCCAATCAAAGGACCTTGATCCACATTCCACAATCTATTAGCATATCATATTACTAATGCAGTCAGTTCTTCTATCAACAGTGAACTTTTCAACGCTTGCTGTCAACTGTTAATCTGTTTCCTTCGGACGTTTGATTGGCTCTAGCGATATTACAAACTTCTCAAGACCTTCTCATTCTCAAAAACATTTGAGCACTTTTCAAGTGCTTTAAAATAATTCAAGGCCACTTCAAGGCTAGCCTTGAATTCAAAGCAGACGCAGGAACCCTGACAATAAATTTACAGCAATGGCAAAATTAAGAAAGTTAGACGTACAAGCTGTTACAGTATGCTGGTGTGTAGCTATGCATTCAGATGTGCTGATGCACTGAGTGTGTTACAACAGATAGTGGATATTTGACACTTTTTATGAACGCTAATGAAAGTTTCCATAGCCATACGAAGGCTACATCAGTCTGCTCACATACACTCTCGAAGTCTGATCTTACATTAGTAACTGTCGTAGTGCCAAATGGCACGCACAATTAATTACACCAAACGGTCGCAAGCAAAAAGGACAGAATAAGTGAAGATAATGGATTCAATCTACAGCAGAATTTCACTACATTTCATGACACCCTCTGCCAATCCTGATGCTCGATTCAAAAATGATCTTGGACAAGAAACATCAAATGCATAAAAACCACAGAAAATGAGGTATTAACAATGACTGTAAGCACATGCTGCTGCATAATCTTGAAATATACGTCCGCTGTTTCACAGGCCAGAAACAGATATGACAGTCAAAAATGTTCTGAACGACAACAGATCTTAAACGAACGCATGTAGTATGCAGATGCAGCAACAACCTGTTGAAAATGTACAACGATCATAAACTGCAGAGAGAACTAATGTCACACAACGACGACGACAACCAGTATGACAACTAGCACAACACACAACTAGCCTTCCAACATCGCGTCGATATAAAAAAACACTGTACTCTCACGTTACCATAAGAAAAAAAGTTATTAACAAGACAACTGGTTTGGTTCACCTAAGCTCGCTGTAATACATACAGCAAGCAACCGACTGTATAAAACCTGCCACTGCACTGGATAAATTATACATTATTAGGTGCTTAAAATTACACTGATCTTAAACACAAGAATTGACAAGTCGATGGGTGCAAAATTCAGCCAAAGGAATGCATAACAACTGACTTTTTTGGCCAAACAGGGATTTTCATGCACGTCACACTGCTGTTAACCATTTGCAATGCGAACAGAAAGTGGAAGGCTCATCGTCAGACGTATGTCACAAGACTGGAAAGTGGATGAAAATGTGATTTGTGTGTTATGGACTAACATTATGTGCAAATGTGTTCGGAGGCGTAAAACTATGCGGGTGGTATCGAACAGCAAAAGGACAGAACTAGGCTTGGAGACTGGATGGGATGTCACAGCATTTCAGCACAGCCAAGCAATATCATGCTTCGAAAATTTTACAATTTCAGAAAAAGATTGGCGACGGAAACTAAAAATTTAGTAGGTTTACAGCAATATTCTTAACTCACTTGAGATGCATGTGAACTTGTCTTTCTATGCTGCGATATAGCATTACAAAACGTGCATCATTGTGTACCTAGTCAAGAACCTCAAGAGTGAGTAACCAATCAAAAACATAAATTTATTAACCAACTGACAGTACTAGTCAAACCATCAATCACAACACTATGCCCAAAACTGGACAAACACTTAGCAAAAACCGAGTTTTAGTTACTGTCATCATGGCCCACATTGCACAATAATGTAATAATGCAAAATACTAAGAAATGCTAATTGAAAAACAGCACTGAAGACTAAGACTTGCAAGAAAAACTACATTGGTTTCTTGCAGGGCATGTAAAAACCTCTACACAAAGAATCATTCACAGGTCTGCAGTTTAGAAATGTACTGAAAATACGGCAGAAAATTACATTATGCATGGGTACTAAGAGACTAGAGCTAGGAACACTTAAACAGCATTAACACTTAAAAAGCAATATAACGTACAGTGATACTGCCTCAATAGAACAGTACATCTTTAATGCAAATTAATTATATGATGAGCGCTAGCTAGTAGCAATCACAGCAGACCTTTACCTATGAACGGACAAAATAAAATTTGAACAAACGACGCTATATTGATGCATTCATCGTTGTCGGGTCAGTGAAATGCGACAAGTAAATGACAACTCGGTGCAAGCAAAATGTCACAATTGTTAATTATTCGCTGGAGCTGCGGCCGCAGTGTTAGCGGGATCATCGTCACCTTGTGCATCTGCAGTCCACAGCTGAACAGACCACAAACCACCGTAGTAAATGAATTAACAGCAGGGAATGTAACAACAGCAAGCCAGCCAATGTTTACAAGTGACGTCATAATTGCAACCAAAACAAGCTTTTCAACACAAAATTACCATATTAGCTCATTTTTTGTGCCATTTAGCAATGTTGGAAGAATTCGACAGCTTCTGATGACGTTAATTATGACGAATTTACGAAAATGCACAACATGCTGTTATGCACCCTAGACGAGTGGGCGTTCAGCTTGAAAATACTATGCCAACAAAACCGTGTTCATATAAAATTGGCTGACAATAAGGCCACCCTCATTCTGTACTGAATGTTACTTAAAGACCGCAGTACAGACACTCGTGCGTCTATACACTGCGTTTTTCCAGTGCTTAAAGCAAATTAGCATAACTTGATTACTTACTGACAGTAACCCTAGCAGTCACAAAGGCGGGACAACAATCGACATCAAGAATTATGTCATTTCGTTCACTAAACAATAAAAACATTCCCGTCGCAATTAGCCATTATTCGTTCCATTTGAAAGTAATGGAAGATTGGCAGTCTCAAAATAAATCCGTAGAATGCATTCCACATCTTCCAAGCGTGATATGTAAGTTGTGGAAACTTTATGATGAACTTATGACTTACGACTAAGTTACAAATTTGTAAGTCGACGTTGGAAAATTAACTTATGAGAAACTTATGAATTCCTAAGTCACTCACTTATGGTAACTTAGGAAAAACTTATGACTCTTTGTAAATCGGGCCCCTGGTTAGTATATCCACCTATGGACTCAAGGACAGTGAGATACGCACCCTTAGCTTACCGATAAGCACAGAACCCATGACCTGTTCGCCTACAGTGCTATGCAACCTTCACATTCAACACCAAATGCCTCAGACTTTGCTAAATGCCTCGGCCCATAATATATCTAGAAGGCTGCTATAGGACACAAAAAATCATCCATGTAAACTACGTCCGCTCAGTCCGAACAGAGTATTGACTGTTTAGGTCACAGGATTTTACAGGCAGAATTAACAAACGTCCAGAATAAGTGAACCAGAAAATCCTAATGACGTAACCCCACCATCTGTAAAATTGTACGCCATGTGCCCTTTCTGTCAAGGTATTAACATTTTATACAAGTTTCAATAATATCCTCTGTCATATTATCATCAGCAACTCGAAAAATATTTAGGCTCGAACTGAAAATCGCCATCAGGCAATAGTAGCAGATTTGAAACCCACACGGTGACTAAAACGTCTCTACGGCCAACAGTCAGATTGAAATACAGCCTTTGAAACCTGGATTTGTAGCCCACATCACAAAACAACAAGTGCTATCTGAGAAATGTTGAGGCGATGTGTTACAAATCATTTTCAAAATTACTAACACATCTGAACTGAAAACGTAAACTAGAAACGTGAATGATGGTCACAGCCAAAAAAACTTTTGATATACAGGAACTCACTGTAAGATTATCTCTCAAAAGCTGCATGATCAACGTGCTGTCTTTGTACGAGTCTTCATTGAGCGTGTCCAACTCTGCAATTGCCTCCTCGAATGCCTATGCAATAACATGCTTGCCTCTAATGCAATCGGCATTATATTTCATCATGCAAATGCTGCAAAAATAATAGTGATAATGACAAAAATGAGATGAAATACTGAAAATGAGTATCTGCAGAAGATAACTGCTTATGGACAACCATAAGTACTATCTATTCCATAAACAGAAATAAACTCCTGACAGAACTGTCAGAGGAACAGCACCAGTCAGGCTTAGAACCACTCCACCTTTCAGCCAACTTTTGAGTGCATCTGATTAACTTATTCATTCTGCAATTACTGCTATACAACTAATTTCATTTCATTTCAAGAAAACTAACCGACCTGCTTAGCAAGCTGGCATGCCTGGTCAGGAGCGTTCTGTATTTCATAGAAAAACACCGAGTAGTTCAGAGCAAGACCGAGACGAATGGGATGTGTTGGCTGCATCTGCTCCTTGGCAACGTCCATAGCACCTTGATATGCATTCTGCGACTCGTTCACGACATCTGTTCCCACCAACAACAGTGCTATCACAATTTTGCCTGCAGTCAGGAAGCTAGAGACAATCAATTTTTATCTATGGCATATAGCAATACAAAATGCATTGTACACTATCTGTATAAGCAAGTAAGTAAGAATATTTATAAACGGTGCAGTTGAGTTCACAATGTGCCGTGGGCGGGCTGTCCAAATAAAAATGTCTTCAGCGACCACCTGAACCGGGAATATGATAAGTTGGCTTTTGTTAAGTCTGACAGCAACTGTTCCAAACTCTTGTGGCAAATGCTGCATGGGTTGGATAGGATATAATGACACCTTCTGCAGGATAATCCAAAATAAAAACTAGAAAATATTCAGAAAATACCTGACGAATTCACTTAAAGTCAAACACTACAGTTGAACAAATCCGATTGCTCTGAAAGTCAGTTGAAAATTTTCACATTGAAGTTGAAAAAAGAAAAATGAGACGTGAAAATGTCAGATGAAAAAATCCAAATTCGATCAAATTTTTACGACTTGATCGACATCAAAGTCTATTGCTTAGTCACATAAATTAGTTTTCAACTTGCAAAGATATACATATGACTTCAAAGTATATGATATTTGTCACCATAAACCATAGGCTGCAGAACAATTTCAAGACTTGGGACCTTACACTGAGTTTCCTCCCCTTCTCTTTCTCTTTGCCTCCCTCTCTTTTCCTTTTCCCTCCCCTGAGTGAGTGAGTGAGTAGAGTTTAACGCCCTACCCGACACTTAATCCAGCTAGGGGTCTAACAGAGTGCTATAAGCTACCCCAGCAGGTCTGGGCAGAGACTGATTCACCGAAATGTAATTATGTGAATTGTGGACCCAGAAATGAGCATGTTCTAACACTTCAGTGTCAAGCCTACAAACTAGACTGTACTATGTTAGCCAGTATCATCTGTTTCACTGTTGCTCCGTAATAAGCATTATTCAACAAGGTGTTATTTAACAGACGCTGTTAAAAGTAATGCTTTACAAACAGCGAAAAAGTCAAGCAAGAAATTGGACAATTGCAGATGCCAGATTAACTTCATCTTAAGGTGGTGACTTCAATACAGTTCTGAATTATAGTATGCAGTTTAACAAAATATTGTGTAATCGTTCAGACAAAGTACACTGGCTGGCTGGTCAACTCTTCAGTCCCCAGAGCTTACTTTGGTACAGTGTACTATCTTAGTAAATTTGACTTCAATATAGGGGGCTTGGCCCCTTGGCAAATTTTTGGGGGCCAGTGCCCCTGGTCCCCACATTTATGCCACCTAAGTAAACTGGGTGCAATAATATTCAGCAGTCTCTGAACACAGTAGTTACATAAATACTACATACTTGTATTGCTAAAAGAATACTTTATAGCATTATAAAACATGTACTTGTAATTAAATATAACTAAATGTAACTAATTTTATTATAACCACTAACCACTATACTGTAACTGACCTGTATGTGCAATTATCCACACTTACTAGGCACTCAAAAGGTATTTTACCCGGCACAACTACATTCACTGTCTAACCTTTTTTATCAGAGGCAGCCACTTCAGCGAGATATCGGTAATAGTCTCCTTTCATTTTCAGATAAAAAACTTTGCTCTCTGCATTGCTAGCTTTGGCTATCAGGAACTTGTCTAGAAGCTCCTTCAAACACAAAACAGTCAAGAACAAGTGTTAATTTATTGGCAAGAACAACATTTACTAGTAGGCTATATTATTTAACTTGAACAGACTACAGTGGCTGATTCTAACAGTACAATTACGATCCAAGAAAGTCAAATATAGGACACGAGTAAAACATGAGCAGTAATCATGGAAAAATAATTCACAATGAGAAAATGAAGAATTGCTCACTTCCACATGTAATGTATAGAAACATAATACGTCAGAAATATCAACTCAGCATTCTAAACTTTTCGTCAACAGAAGGAATGCTGCTATGTCAGGTTTCTGAAAGGTCTGTTGCTGTATCATACATGATACTACTAATATTAATCTGTGAAAATAAACTGAACTGACTAGAAAAAGAAAACAATGAAGGCAAAACGACAATCTGATGAAATCCCAACAGCTTGAATGCTTGATTCTGATCATAACATACATTAACAGACACAATGTTATGCACTTACTATCCAAAGCCAAGTAACATGACTGCTTCCTATAACCAATAGGTCTCCCTATATCCCCTATGCCACTGTAACCAAAGTATGATACAAACCAATTTCCATTTACATGTGTACACAAATATGCAATACTCAGCCATGCATATTTGTGTTCTGGTGCTGAGAAGTGTGGCATGGCTATGGTAAGTATATGTTTTTCATATTATTACAAGTGCATTAGATTAAGCTTTTAATAATTGTTGCTATATAAAACATTAGAATTACTATCTTGTCACGATCACTGAATTCTCCCAGGTTAATCAGCATGATTATGATTTAGAGACAGCACAACATTGTTTCAGGAAATATGTTACAAAACGAGTTAGTTTTTGTCCTCTCACGATGTGCAACCCACAATGACAAATAAGAGATAACCGAGGATTATAGGAAGTTAAATCCACCAATGTCTTAATGTGCCAAAGTCACCAGCAATACTTAGTGCTGAATGCTAATGCTCTTTAATCCTAACTTAACCCTTCTACTTACAGCTAAGGGCCGGTTCCATCGTCTCGGGTTAACTCCCCAGTTAGCTAACCCTCGGTTAAGAGATAACCGAGGATTATCTACAGCGTGGGTTCCATCGTCATCAGTTAACCTAACTGCGCACTTAACACGCGACCTGACCTCATTCCGCTTAGCCACATCTGTGATTGGTTCTTGCAGTCACGTGTCACCGTGCTCAGGTCACATTAATTATAATATTTATTGCAGCCCATCCGATCAACACAATGGCAATGACTATGTTATCCTATTCTTGGTGCGATCGAAAGGGATTCTCTAATTTTAATGGACTTCAGTTTTAAAATGATCGATAGTTCCACGCACAATAGGACAACGATCATATTACCGCACAGAATCGATCGTATAATATGCCGTATGCTACACGCATCAGTTTAACTGCTAACCTCACTACTGTTTCCGTTTCAATGTTGTGGTGACGTTTAGAATGACGTAATACGTTCATTTTTGAACAAATAGCAAAACATCGTTTGTATATATATTATTGTGGATTTCAAATGAACATATTTGCCGTTTCATTTACTTTTAACCGCTAACCGGCGATTTAGCTGGCCGATCGAGCTCGGTTAAGTTAACTCACATTTGACCGGCTGTTCAGGTGCTCTTGGAACGCGATTTTGCTAACCAAGGGTTAAATCGAAGGTTAACCTCCGAGTTAACTTAACCCAAGACGATGGAACCGGCCCTAAGTGTTAAGTACCACGGTTAGGATTTACTGTTCATGAAAAGTAAAACCAGATGTTAAAACAAGGAAAAGCCAGTAAGGTACAAAATGGCAGTTGATTTAACTCTCAGGATGGCAAAAATATTTAGACAACATACCAAGGTAACTGGGAGTAATTTCCCCCTCCCCATCATACTTACACTCTTTTGAATCGTTCCAGATATTAACACAATTTTTTGCATTTAATGTGTGAATAAATTTTCTATATGATAGATTCTGCAAAATCCCCCTGGGATAAATAACCTCCCTCCCAGTTGCTGGTGTTAGGGCTAACCACCGTTCCAGACCTTTACCCAACTACAAAACCACCATCTTATTTCATTCTGACCTCTATTTATATTGGAAAACGTTCGCTTCAGTGTCCCCCATTATAACTTCGCTCAGCATCAGTGTTAGGGTAGAGTCATGGTTAGGGTTATGGCTAGGGTTAGGTTTAGATGGAGCGGTGACACTAAGCAAAGTTATAACGAGGACACTAAAGCAAACGTTTATCAAAATATTAAATACACAACATCGGGTCTAGCGAAGAAGTGCACGTAAATGCTCCATAAATAGCTAATGAAGTGTTAGTGAGGATCAGGGTGAGGATTAGGCCAAATCCTTAGCCCTAACCCTAACTCAGCTATTACGTAGTTACGTGCACTTCTATAGTAGACCCCAGTCACCCCACGAAATCCATAACCACAAATATGGTTGCACATGTGCATAAATTTGAAAATCAGTCCAATGGCAAAGGTCGAAATTACAAGAACGTCGCGGCAGATATCCTGAAGTTCAGTTTCGACTTTCTCGCGATACTCCTTGGCCATCGCTTGTTTGCGTTCACTGCCCTCCGTCTTCTGTTCGATGCTTGAAATGACGCGCCATGACGACCGCCTGGCTCCGACCACGTTCTTGTAGGCGACAGACAGCAAGTTGCGCTCCTCGTTGCTCAGCTCGGCTTCGCCCTGCGTCACCGTCTTCATGGACGCCGCCATATCGTCGTAGCGCTCCGCCTGTTCCGCTAACTTGGCACGCTGTACCAGCTCCTCGCGTTCACCACCCGCCATTGTACAAAATCGCACTAATTTGTAAAAATATCGACCAAACACAAACGCCAATGACGTCGCCGAAAAAAACGGAAGTAGAGTGAATTTGATCTACACATGGATTACTTAAACACACAGTATGTAAAAATCGTTCCAATTTGCAGCAAGTAATCTCGACGTCGGTTTTCTGCTCATGGCTCAATGAAATTCGTGAAACTTTTATGCTACATGTATTTATGTAGTTTCAAAATATGACTACCATTCAAAAAAAAATATATGTACGATGTTAATCGGCTTTCCGATCATGGAGTACAGATTTAAACTGTGACTTGTTGTTGTTCTCTAATACGACCACGACGCGTCGAGTGACTTCCATGTCAAACCTCCAAGTAGGCCTAAAACCGACTAGTAATATCATCAGCAGTAGCAAAATCAATGTATCAGAACAACAGTCTAAACTTGAAGTGATGTCTTCACTCTGTATATAGACTATAGCTGTTGTCTATCAGTGATTGCGACCGACCGTCGAGACATTAATTAAAGAGTGATCAACATAATGGCACAATATGGCTGGTTACTCGCGGTTAAAAAGTAAAACAAACATACGACATGCTGAACTTGCTTCATGTTTACAAACTTTGGTAGATTACTCTTTATTAAAGTATCGTAGTTTTAATTCGGTCACACAAGTCATATATCGACCTAGAAATAGCTGCATGAGCACTTCGAAAAAAAGTTAGCGTAGATTCTAACAAACGCATATAGGCCCACAAGTTTTATTCGCCAGTCAACAGAGACTAGTAGTAAAGAGAGATAATGAACTAATAACGTCCGCGTGAAAAGGAATTCGGATATGCAATATAGGCTATTGAAAATCAAGCCGTGACTAACAGCATGTACAGAGCGATCCAAGAAGTAAACCCATATCTTATTATAAATATAAATCGTATTATATTGCATTAAAACATGACAATATGAGATTAGATTTTTTCGTCAAACTATAATGTCAAAGAAGCACCATTTTGGCATTAAATATTCTGCGCGTGGCCCAATTTGTGACGTCAATTACTGTGTGTTACCCGCAACGCTGAGTTATGGGTAATAAAGTGTAATTGATCTCAGCGCTCCTTTCTTGCACTAGTTGCCTTAGCACTGTATAAAATCCAAACCAGCCGTTAGATTGAGATTAAGCTAAAAATTTCTTCGTACCCCATCTTGTTGATTGAGATTTTAAACATTTACAGTTTTACACACATAGAATCGATTATGTCACTCATAGAATATTTAATGTCACTTCTTTTATATTTATATTTAACTTGTTGGCAGGCTTTAATACGATTTATTGATGTTATTCGGAATAGGTGCTCATTTTTTGCACCATCCTGTAGACGCGCGAACGGCGTCGAATAGAGAGTGCAACATCATGGTTGGGTTTGGTTTTCATGCATTCGAATGTCTTGTGTATGTGCGTGCGACGCAACGTGCGACGGGCTGCACTCAGCTAACGCAGCACAGACCTGTCGTTAGTATGTTAATTCTACGGTAATAAGACATTGGCACGTCCACACCACAGAAATTCGTGGTGCTTCCAGGGCCGTCAACGCACTCCAGATTACATCACTGCCGCTGTCAGTCACACGCCAGTCACGCTATAGACTCCTAGTCTACTGCTTCTTTGTGTGCAAGTGCGATTTTCAGATTGTTTTAGCATTGCGAATAAACGTCTTCTTCCTCTTCATCTATGAGTAGTAGATATATGACAACGCGGAAACATTTTTCGACATTTGTTAGAAAAATCACGTTAATTATCGACATTTCTAGCATTCCGTTTTTATGAATCACCACCCGCATTCCATCCGACCACCCCCCACC
>Ga0056116_1000539_pt1 | contig 13081 bp, 12 predicted proteins | sample WorMetOlspDAHAB2_FD_67352 | JGI IMG/M metagenome (GOLD analysis project Ga0056116, IMG submission 67352) | Marine gutless worms symbiont microbial communities from Max Planck institute for Marine Microbiology, Germany - Olavius sp. DAHAB.2 ...
CAAAATGTATGTGAGCATTCTGGTATTTTGCTTGCTCAGAAGTTTATTCAACAATAGGAAGACACTTTGAGTGATGCATTCATCAGGTTGGAAATTGTTGTTAAGTAGTTAATTGTGTGTTGTGTTACAGTAGTCCACCGCAGTTGGTGCCATGCTGTCTTGACTATGCCAAAGTTCGTCATGGTGGTAGTTTTCATGACAGTACTGTTGACGAAATTAAAGTCGTGTGCAAGATTGTTCTCGTTTTTATCTCTCTCGTGCCTTACTGGATTGTTTATTACCAGGTTTGGTAGCGGCATCAATTTTGTTGACATTGCTATTTATTTTAATTTATTTTGGTCTTCTGCATTTCGAATCCACCAGATATAAGTTTAAATGAACTTCTGCACATAACGGTCGGTTATTTTAGAGATAGCCATTATTGCGTGGAACAGTCCTGTATCATATCTGCTGTTTCATCTGACGTTTGTGTGCTATACTAATAATATATAAACTTTGCTGTTGCATTCCACTGTGTACAGATGCAGACAACATTTATGTCGCAAGCATTTCACATGAAACTTGACTTTAGCCATCAGGATTCCAGGGAAGCCGCAAAAGCACGTTCATTTAAGGTGACGAAACAACATTGGTTGTGATGCAACTTTGGCTGATTTTGGTGTATGACTGTATCTGTGACGCGGCATCAATGTACTGCAATGATACCACTATTAATACAGCGTATCTAGTGATTTGTCTGCTCAGACTGTCCCTCATATTCCAGTAATGTATTTGAGATCTGTCGTTGGTTATTGCCTCGGAGGAAACAATTTTATTTTGCTGTTGATTCCGTTAGAATGTCGCAAAAGTTTTTGCCTTACTCATGTTTTAAACAAGGGAAAATGTTGCTAGTACACCACCAGCGTAATATGGGAGATGTTTGGAGGGCAAATCTTGGAAAATGAGTGCGTACATTGCATGCTGCCAAGACTAAACACTCTTGTGGCGTTGTATGTGGAAGCATTGTCTCGCTGGACGAGATAACTCTCCCAACTGTTTGACACATTATAGGCAACATTTTCCGTGAATATCCAGTTAATTCAGCTGCCTCTACCATAAATGATGTTCAAACAAAGCGTAAGTTGGTTTTGTTATAAACATGGATGACAAAAGCACTAGCTGTTGCTAATTACAAAGTTAAAAGTATAGACATGAAAATATTATAACATCAAAAACACGATGCAATAAAAATTAAGGTGTAGGTTATATAGCAAGTACGGTGCTACATGTAAAGTGCATTGTGTGTGAAAGAAATTGACTGTGTGCAGCCTGACTGTCTGTGTCGACGTGTGTACAGGTTCCTGCAGCATGGCTGTCACTGTTCAACGTTGCATGTATTCTGCTGTTGTTGCCTCTCCTCGACCGCGTTGTTTACCCGCTGCTTGACCGACGTGGAGTCAGCCCGTCGTTGCGAATGCGTATGCTTGTTGGAATGGTCATGTCTGTGCTGGCGATGTCGGCTGCTGGTTTTGTTGAGAGGACCCGAATGGATATCTATTGGCACAACGGCACGAACCACACACACTGGCAGATGATCGGTATGTCCTGTGTTGTGTGATGCATTATATGCTGTAAGGTTTGCAAGTTGTTGACTTTGTCCAGTCCGTTTAATACTTAGCAAATTATGCAGGGAAAGAGTGTTCAGCATTGTATTCTCTATCCGGATACTAAATGCCGAGTTCCTGCACCAGCCTTGAATTCAAGACTGGCCTACAGATGGCCTCGAGTTCTAGAATGGTTTTGAAAATGAGAAGAAGGCCTTGAATAGTTTGGAATTTAGCTAGAGCCAATCAAACGTCCGATGGAAGCCAATTAAAAGTTGACAGCAACTGCGTTCGGTTACTCGTTATCACATACAAGTTTATGTCGACATATTGTGGATCAGGGGCTTTGAATTCTTGAAGGAAAAGGCCTTGAAATGATCAATATTGTGTTGTCTTTATATAGGTTATTTTGTTGACGTCTCATCATTGCAAACTGTTTCAACAATCCAACCTGGATGGATATAAATTCCAACAGTGCCCTCTATTCTGCATTCTGTGCCATATGCCGATACATACGTGGCCCTGCCTAGATGAAGAATATGATGGCTTGTTTACTGTGGGATTGTTGTTGTTGTTGGCTCTGTTTATCTCAATGCATAGTTCATATTGTCTGCTGTCTGTTGATGAGGTACAGGGTCAACGTATTATGCGGCGGCAAATATGACAGTCCTGTATCAGATTCCACAGTATGCACTGGTTGCATTGGGTGAGCTGTTCACTAGCATTGCTGGTAAGTACTGATGTTATGTTATGAGTGAACCGTATGCAATGCTCAGTGGCCAGGATGTCGGATTTTGGCCGTCAGACTTTCCCTGTCCTGTTCCTGATTTATGGTTGACAGGTCGCCACTTGGTGGGTAAACTATCTGCTGTGGGTCAGTCAACTAGGCAAACTCAGCCTTCCACCCCTCTGGGGTTGGTATTAAAGTGAATAGTAATTCCTGTATTTACATGGATTACGGAGTTGGGGACTATTTCAGTGATAGACTAGGACTACGCACTGCTGTATGGATATAGGCCAAAGTCCATAACCGCAGGCTAGGTCTGCGGTCTAGGCTGTTCGCTGGCTCTGTCCGATTTTATCACACACAGTAAGTGATGTCAGTGCAAACTGAATGATGCTTTGACCAGCTGATGTGGCCATAACTGAATTTTCGTGGATTACTAAGATTATTAATATTTGTATAAGCAATTTTGTAAGTCGGAGTGCACTGTACTCTGCAGATATGTTGGCTGCCTCTGTGATTGATAATGTTAATGACAGCATTCATTTGCATTGAATGCTGTTGTTGATGTTGGCTGTCGGGAGGGCACAGAGCGACCGATTTCTCGACCACCATGAGCTGAGTCTGCAAGTAGGCCCAGTGCTCAACCCGTAACTACTCAAAACTGTGTGTGCGTTTCTGTGCAAAGCTGAGGTGTACGCATATGCATGCATATGCATATGCGTGTGTTATGAGCAGTCTTTGTCCAGTTTCTTTTAGTTTGCCGGCCACACTGCGCCTCCTGTTCACAACACTGGCCATCCACTCTCAATTTACCCATACAGGTTGGGAGTCCGTAGACCGGTGAAGTCGCATTCCTACCGGCACAGCAGTCAAACAGATAGTATCCATTGCTGCACTGTTTGATGCATTTCATGTGTTTGAGTGCGTTTTGTGCATTTCAGGGCTTGAGCTGGCATACATCTATGCACCGCGTTCAATGCAGGGAATCATCATGGCACTGTACTGGTTCTCGCAAGGCATTGGATCACTGCTGGGCTCCGCCACCATCCAGTGGTTCGAGGGCATCTGGTTTCCCGCGTTCAACTACGGCAACATTAACTGCCGCACGTATGCACAGGCGCAACGGTACTGTCACCTCGACTTCTACTTCTGGTTCATTGGTGGCCTGCAGGTCGTCGGTATCGTGATATTCGCGCTGGTGACGTTTGGTTTTGGTATCGGGCGACCTGTGCCATTGCGGGTTCAGCGGCAGGGCCACACACTGGTGAGGCCCACTGCTCCACCCGACAGGCCTGCTAATTCCAATAGTCCCATAAGAGTACCCCGTGTTCACCCGCGTGCCATTAATAACAGCCAGTCGCCCGAATAATGAAGCTTCAAATTATGTTGATTAGTCTCTCGTTTGTGATATGTGATATAGCAAGGGCACAGCTTGCCGTCCTTGTTTCAGAATACGTTTCTTTCACTAATTTCAAAAAACGCGAGTTTTCACGTTTTATTTGAAATTGCATGCCTGAAATTCGTCAATTGTAGTTTAGCCGTCAATCTTTAAAATAAGATCCTAACTTCGCGGAGTCACCAAAACAATGGCCATATACAACGTTTTGCGTTTCACCTGCTATTGAGTTTATGAACAAGGCGTAAATATTTTATTTAGTGTTTTAACTTCGTTTGTGTAAAAAAAATTATAATATTGATTTTATGTTTCAGTTCTAAATAATATGGCCTCAGTGTTTTAATAACTTGACCGGACTGATATTGTTTCTCCTATGTCTTTTATGTCAGAGTTAAAGAATGCAACTGTGCATGTTTTCTCGAACAATGCTTGCCGTGTAATAACTCGATATGTGTTAATTGACAAACTTCATCTGTGTCAATTGTTTTATGTTGTGTACCAGACATACTTACCTATCATAAGTTGCTTGCTTGACTGAATCATGTAATATCTGATCATGAAACATTTGCTGGTTTATACAGTTTTTACGTAGCATTTTTTTGTGCAATGAAAAAATGATAGTTGCCGATTTCTTCTTAGTAGCATAATCTTGGCAAGTGTCCCACTTCCTCATAACCAGAGCCACGTCTGTTTCTTATTCTGAGCTCCTACTAGTCATTGGTGCTGTCAGGACGTAAATATAGTAAATTGTTTCTATAGTCCTACTTTGCTGCTTTACTACATCCAATCCCTAAAGAAGGCAGGGCACAAAGGTTCTCAGTTACATTCTTATGTACTTCACACGCTGAACAGTGTTAAGATTAATGTTAATGCCTTGTGTTAATGGTGATGTCTGATTTCCTTGGTGAAAATTTTATGCATATAGTTTACAGTTGATTGTTTTTATTTTGTTTGCATTCTTAATCAGCAGTCCGATTTTAAGCCCTTTAGAGCATATCGTGAGAAAATGATACAATTGGAAGATTCTGAAGCCAAACATATTGTTTGTTGTTACCGCAAAAAGTTGCCATTGTTCAGATTGCTTAGTGAACAGTGTATTTAAATAATTTCCAACACAACGTATTGTAGGCCACGCTATAAAAGCGAGGCAAGGAATTTTCAACGGAATGTGGTGGCTGTAGCCTCATTGACCTGCTGTGCCAAAACGGGGAAAGCTTCTACACATCAGACTATTTTGTGCGCAGCTTTAGTTAGTTAGTTAACGAATAGGCATTAAGTTCACAGGCTACATTATTGCAGAAGTATGATAGAAATACGTTTAACATCTATTATCAGTTGCAGAGTGACACTTGTGTGATGTGTATGCTTCACCACGGTCTGTATTTTCTGTGATTCAACATTTTTCCATGACTGTGACATTGTACTGCATTTTATAACTTTTATATGAATGCATATTCGTTGATAAGGTGCTTTACAGGATATGCAATATCGTATTGACATTATTTTGTGCGTGATAATGTAAGTAGCATACATTTATACAATGTTGATCATGCAATTTTGTTATTGACATCACATTTCACGATTTCATATGCAATACAGTTTGTAGACAGTACACGGATACGAACATTAAAGTGTAATTTTAAATGAAAATGTGTGTGTTATTTCCCAAAATTGTAATTGTGTTCCAAGTTTTTTAACAGTGGAGCACATCTTACGTAATTGCACGAAACATGAAAACCGTAGGATACAATACTTTTCAGCTTTCACACATATTATTATATTCTCGAAAACGTAATAACCTGCATGAGAGTGGCGTGACTAAGTTGGCCAACGCTCTGTGGGGTACATGATAATATACTGACGTTACCATTGTTATTACTATTATGACAGTAAAACTGACTAGGGCAGTCGGAGCTAAATTGTCACGCTTAGTGGATACATCATACATGACAGCAACAGTCGAGCACCGACAGGAACCAGCAAATCTGATCACATTCCACAGCATTTGCCGGTAGCATGGGGTGGGAGGGAGAGCTTGTAAATACTGACTTTGTTGTATGTGAGACAATAATATTGTAAAAAAAAATCCTCATTATTGCATTCTCCAAAAAGTAATATTTTAACTATCTCACTGATATCAACCTCTTAACTAAATATTTTCTTTTAATATAGCCTTATTGTGCTGAAAATGCCATTTAACCACAATCATTCAGATATCTGGCTTGAAGTAGCAATGGGACACAAAAGGCATCTTCCCATAATCTGAACACTGCTAGTGATAAGCACACTAAACATTTCACATCAGACAGTTAGAACAAAGCAATGGTCTATGCATCTGCAGGCGAATATATATCAGAAGAAGTCTTTGGCTTTGGGTCGTTTTGGCAAGTTCAGCAAATTGTCTGTAAGTGATTCGTCGGCGGTTTCCCGACGTTTGGACGCTGATCGTCCAGACGGCGTTTTCGACTTCTGTGTCGGCGTACGGCCAGGCGATGGTGTAGTGATTGTTGGCGTTTTACTGCCCGGTGTTCGGTGCGACGGACTTGGTGTGTACGAAGCCTTGAGCGCACGGTCAGTGCTGGTGCAAATGCCGAGTTTCTTGCTGGCGAGAGTCTGCGCAGCTGGCGACAGGAACTGCAGCCTGTCTGTCTTTGATGACCCGAACTTTGGTGAAGGACTGAAAGCATAAAACACAGCATTGGTGAAGGACTGAAAGCATAAAACACAGCAAAGTGTTGTGGATGGATTGAGGAAACGTAGACAAGCAGTGGTCGCAAACTGGTTGAGGCAACATCTTACACGTATTACATCAAGTAATCAATAAATCAGACGCATTAATCTTAGACATGACTTTTTCTGAGTATCGTGAGTTTAAATGATCAGATCTTTAGTTATGTTTTTAGGGCAGCTGTTAGTGCTATATAGCTAGCCTTGACTTGCTGTCTTGCTATATACTGTGTTCTCATTGTACATGTTTTGTTTTTAAATATTATTGTAAAGCAAATAAATGATGATGATGATTCACATATGCAATTGCAAACAATAACCAAAAAATAGAAACAATTCACACGTTGACATACGGTACATCCATGCACGTTTAACAGCCTTATCCAGGAAAACCTAAGTGAACTGATATCGTACAATGAATTCTTGATTTTAGAGGAACAGGACAGGTTGCAGAAGTATTGGCAGGGTTTTATATGGAATTTTTTGGTTAGGGGGTGTTCGCCAATTTTGGAGTTGTCAAGGTACTGAGATCGACAAGCCAGGGGCTACAATTCTCGTGATGAATCTCTGTCAATGGGGGAAGAGAGGGCTGTTCATCCAACATGGGGTGCAAATAAATCCAATGGGTATCAGACTGGCCAGTACAATGTACAGTTAACGTTAAAGCTGCACAGAAGTATGTCAGGAACTGCTACCTTGACAATGCAGCGGTGGCCTGCTTGAGAGCCACTTCCTTCTTGGCTCGGTGAGCTCTGCTGGCTTTTTCAGCCAGTTCGTGGAGGAGTCGATCGCGGCGTGGCACTTCGGGAATTTTAAACGTTGGTCCGCGTCCACTAACAACAACCGGAGTGTCGGCTCCATCCAGTCGGAATGGTGTTCCCTCAATCTCACCCCACGTCATCAGTGGCGACGCATCAACACCTGTATTTACAAAGTCCAGAGGTTGGTTGGTTAACAATACTTTAAAAATCAATTAGCCAATATTGTGCCTTTTAAAATTATCATTTTGACAAAACGGTTGATATTAGTGACACAGTATGTTAATAAGCTTTGGAATACAATAATGTATGACAATTAAATAGCTAGCAAAGAAGACAAAAAAGAGTAGACAAACTCAAATAAACTACAAATAACTTACGCTAACCCTGATTCTGTCGCCTTTATGACAGTCAGTCAGGCAGACCTACAAATTCGTGAGCATCTCTAATCTCTATACTGACATGGCACAAGGGTTATTTACAAGACAATCCCAGCCATAACAACTGACAAAATATATGTATGTAAAAATAGCCTCTAATGCACAATTATCATCTGCTCCAAAAGAAATTTTAAGAATTTAAACGACAGAAAACCAAAGAATGTTCGGAATGTGTGAAAACATCTATTATTCGAAATGTATTTTCGTTTAATTCATTCAATCATATTAATTCTCGATACCCACTCAACCTCATTCTGGTTTTAGTATTGGTCTTGTGTGGCAGACTACATTGGCCAGCTCTCTGACACTTTTTGACATACATCATGCATTTTAGTTTCTTAAATTCTTAGACATTAATGTCACACGCAGACTGGTATTTGAAGGAAAAGCCGGAGAACTTCCCTCTCGCTGGATTTTGCCCTCCCATTTATGTGTTGGGAAGTTCACTCGGAGTCTCTTTTGGCAGTTCCGTAGCACTCTCCTCCAATTACTGCTTTTTCCTATGAATACCACCCTGGTCACACATGGCTGAAAGATGAGCCATTTTCACACTTTGATGAACTAAATGACGAAGAAAATTCAAACAAATGCTGCAAATAACTGACCAGGAGCTGGTGACGGCGTGGCAACAAAGCCGTATCCGCCGACGTGAGGCGACTGCGTGGGAAGAATCTCTTTACCGTCTGGACCGATCTGACCGGCCATCAGCCGCGCTTGTGCAGAAACGGCTCCGGTCAGCGACTGCTTGTTCTTGTCCATGTTAAACGGAGCGACCGTGAACCGGGTGTTTTCGTGGACGATTTCCCGCGCTTTGTTTGCCTTGTCGATTCTTTCCTCCGGTGTGTCCTCCACACCTACAGATGCACGCATACATTCCAGATATGCACAAGTACGTGAACGGTACGGCAACCGAGCATTTTGTGCTGCGGCAGCAAAACCTGGAACAATCTTCCGTTAGAAGTGACGTCATCGGTGACACTGTCGACATTTAAACATAAACTTAAAACTTATCTTTTTTTCACTGTCATTTCCCGGCATGTAATATCTCCCCATTTTTTCCATATTGATGTACAGTGACAGCAATGCTTTTGCATTGGTTCACTTAAATTTTTGACTGATTGAACATAGTGGCATCTCAAAATAACATCGTTATACACCGTGTTTCATAAAAAACGGACATTCAACTTAATTTGTTCTACTTTGACAAACACAGACTCAAACTGCACAAAAATCACCCAGAGTACCTGGAAATTATCGTTTGTTATGGAATCAGGACTGACCATTAAGAAATTTACTTTTATTCAATAGTCATAATGCGAAATGATTTCTGAATGCTCTGGGTGGTTTTTGGTGAAATTTGAATATATGGTAGTCAAAACAAAAAGGATGAATTAAGCAGGGATATTTAACGGTTATATTTTCTGAGCTTGCTTGTCCAATATCATGAAACCAACATTTAGACGATGACATCAATGTCCAGAAGCTAATTGGTCATTTGAATCGTTTGTTTAACAAATTATTCGTAATAGTCATCAACTATAAAGAAAATAACAGAATGTGAAAAATGTCATCGAATGCATCACAAGACAGCTATTAAATGCAGAGGCGCTGATCGATGGCAAGAACATTTCACATGACGCAGTGAAAAATAGTGAGTTCAGTCACTTTTTAAAAGTTGCCAAGGTGTCCGAGTAGAAGACACTGTCCAGCAATGAGTTCCAAATGGTCACTGCTGCAAAATTTGCGTTCTGACTCATTGAGTGCCACAAAAATTGAACCACCATACCACACAAAGCACGATATTGCAGTGGATGTACACACCAACAAAGCTGGAGAATCATAAGAATCTCAAACATAAGTCGCTAACACAGAGCATAAATTAACTGGTTTAAGTCTTACCTTCTGGCACATACATAAGAGAATTCTTTGGAATATACGTCCATGTTTGTACACCACTTGGTGGTGCCACAATAGCTTGCTGTTCTATTGACGGCAACGCCAAACCGTGCGCTTGTTCCTACAAACAACTGCAACTGTCACAATAAAGTCAACTCACCTGAATACCACGATACATTACAAATTGCGAACAAAAATTACCGCAAGCGAGAAAAGTTCCGCATAGAACCATTAACAATTTTCAACAGTGGCTGCATTGCTGTGGATTAAATTTAGCAATTTTGTTCAGCAAACAGATTTATGTACAGTTGTATTTATGTACACTTTTTGACGCACGATAATATACTGCTTGATTGACTGACATTTGGGCATAATTTCAAGCCAAAGTCGTATTACAAAATCTACCAATGCATAGAATGATGCGCAGAGTAACCACAGCAACTACTATGCTGCTTTCAAGCAATCGTATTGGCATCGCTGTCTTGATTGTAAATATATAAAGATCTTTCTATAGATTAAAATACATACTGAAAAGTTCCAATGTTTGCAGGAAACCGGTTAAAATTCTCAAAGTGCTAATGCAGGGTCAGTTTTAACTTCCTCAAACAATCATGCATATTCACCTCAAGCTGCTCATCCACTTTCTCATATAACCAAGCATGTTTCAGACGTCGTTTCTTCTCAGCCTCGGCCATTATTTCGGAAAATGATACATTGTCTTCACTGGTGTTTCGTGCTAAGAACTTGTCCAGGCTAACGTCTTTTAATGCTTCATCTGCGCCAACACAGAAAGACACATTCGTGACTCGTGAGTATAAATTTGCTACAGAAAATAACATGTAATTGCATAAATAACTGACAATTGCCTTACTTTGGTCATCATAATGAAAAATGCTGAAACCACAACATAAATTGATTTTGGAATTCAAATATAATGCTCACACAAGCAATAACTTCTCAGCACATATAGTCTGTAGATACTTTGCTTCATATCTCCATAATACATAAACTTATAATATCAAGCCTACAAAAAGTAACTGCTGTCTCTAGACACAGAATAAGGTTTCATGTTGAGCTTACTGGCTGCAGCATCTGGCTCTGGATTATGTGTAGGCTGATCGTCATTGGCTGAAGGCAAATCATCAGCACCCGTCTTCTCAGCTCGTACAGGTGTTGCTGCAGTTTTGGTTTCAGGTGTGTCAAAAGTTGATGGAGTTGAACCTACAGCTACACGAACCAATTTGACTTCAGCTTGCTGCTACTACAGCGCATAAATTAAACATCACAATCAATTGTTTCAGCCAGCTCAACACTGTGACCATAAAAAAATTAGAATTTTCCATGTACAGTAAGTCCCACAATATTTAGCCTGTCACAAGCCTAGACGGCTGCAAAGGCAGATGAAGTGAAGTACTCGACTTCAACCTTGCTGCTCCTGGTAGAACAGTATTGCTAACTGTAAAACCAGTAACTGTTACATTTCAATATCAACAATTTCACCACAAATGTATAATAATAGTGCTGTGACGGTTTCCATTTTCGGACTTGCAGTCGGTTTCGGTCAGTATTTTAATAAAAACCGCGGTTCCGGTTCGGTTTTTATAGTTCCAGGTGTTAATCATGTGCAGAGCAAACACTAATGATACTGGCGAAAACACCTGCATAGCGGTGGTGCAAAACAGCGACCTCTGACACAGCAGACGCAGTTGATGCAACGGAGAGCTGAAAATAATAAGCATTTTGCAAGTTGCAAGTTGAAACAACATTTGTTGACATCAAAGGGCGTTCACGCCCCGCCATCCGCTGCTCGTGTGCTCAACACCTCGACATCTTCCGCCGCTCCTCCAACCCACTCCAGTATCGTGGACGATCAAACGTTTGATCGTGCACGGTACGGGAGGGAGCTGGAGGGGCAGGAGGAGGAAGGAGACTGTTACCTTACACCAGTCTCCCATGACACCAAGACCCTCAGTACTGGGTCATGGCCACGCGACAGATGACGCCGCACCGCCTCTACAAGCAGGAAATGATAACAACAGTCTCAACTGTCAATCACTCTAACGTTACTGCAAATTAACCAGTCTTAAAACTGACTGGCCGCGCAAGTTGGTTTGTCGCTAATGATCTGCATTATTTAGCCTTGGATGGAGTGTGCCACCCATTGCGTATAAGCTGCGTTCTCTAAGCGACCTGCCTGGTCTAATGATATAAGTGGCTGGGACACCGCAAAGCAGGGAGTAGTCGTATCGGTATCGGTATCGGCCGTTGTGTATACTCGAATACTCGTATCAGATCGTATCAGTTCGTGCCCGTATCGTCCATTCTCTAATCTGTATATGTAAAAAGGTCAGCAAAGTACCTCTGTGTGTGCTTCAACAAACACTGCTTACAAACAACAGACCACACGCAGCAGGGTTGCCAGATGCAGACAAAAAATAACGTACATAGTAATTCAATAATATAGTAATATTTATATTATCGATGAAATTTTCAAGGAATCGATTTTTGCAGTTCGATTTTCAAATAGCCCAACTCTCTCACTCACTTGCCACCGCCGCCAATAAACGTCAGTATATAACATCGCAAATCTCGTTGCACCAGGACGCCTGTCACAGCGGGTGGTAGTGCAACGGCGAAGTACAGTGCCGCCGGCGAAAGAGAACATCAAAGACCCAAAGTGCCCAGCTGTCAAGCCAGCGCAAACTTCCTGCTAATCTGTGTAACAGACTCAATACTGTTGCTGCATTCACCTGTACCAGTAATCCAGGGTAGCCCGCTTCCCGCCGAGTATATTATTGCGTTGAGTAGGTCTTGAGTTAACCATCGCTGTCGGTATACTTCACATTGATTACTCGCGCTTACCATGCACTTCCAAGCATGTGCATAGCTGCTCAGGTATCAAATGGGAAAATTTAGCCGCATTAGACTTTGAAGGCACTTTTCAGTTGCCTCGCCAGAACCAACTCATTGCCTTTGTACCGTATATAAACAAAAACGTCGCGACGGCAAAACCGTATTCACTTGGCTCCAAAAAACCTCGGTTTCGGTTCTCCGAAGTTCTGACAAAAACCTCGGTTTTCGGTTTCGGTACAGTTTCCGTCACAGCACTATATTACACACATTATAGGATATATTATATGGCTAGAAAAGCAGCCATTACGACCTTTTAATCCATTGCAAGTAATAACGAACAGTCACTATTTCTAGGTAGCACTGTGAAAAGTATTTTGTAACATATTTCGATAAATCCATCCACGCTAAGTTGGTATCATCAGAAACATCCTGCACTGTACAGCACTGTGCTGCACAAGGCTGATGGAGAGCAACAAAGCAAAATACACATAAACTCGGACAGTTATTTAAATCATGTTACTCATGTTACGTTTATACAAAATGGCAGTGCCACCATACGGTCTGCCTACAAGTACATTGTTAAGGCGTGATTTCGACCGGCCAAACACGTTTGCGGTTCGGTTCAGTTTGGTTCAGGTCGGTTCAGTTTGGTTGCATGCGCGGTCAAAATCAGGTTCGGTTCACTTTGGTTCAACATGGCG
>Ga0056116_1000541_pt1 | contig 13072 bp, 11 predicted proteins | sample WorMetOlspDAHAB2_FD_67352 | JGI IMG/M metagenome (GOLD analysis project Ga0056116, IMG submission 67352) | Marine gutless worms symbiont microbial communities from Max Planck institute for Marine Microbiology, Germany - Olavius sp. DAHAB.2 ...
GGTGTAAGCAAAGACTTTAATTATAATTCCTCAACTACAAAGTGAGCATATATATTACAGTAGATACACGGAAATACTTTAATACAATATGTACACGTATGCCGTATGCCTGAAATTATAAGTGAAATGGGTGATATGGATTTAGTGATAAACGATTCCCGTATTCGAAATCGAAAATCGAGATTTTTTCCCAGGATCGAAAAAAATCGAAATCTAGATTTTATGACAAGCTTGTGCGTCGATTTTTATTGACGTGGAATACATTTATATTGATCGTGATAACGTGACGACATTTTGGTAAACCGGAAATTGTTGCCGTTATAAACAGCAAACTAACGTTAGTATATAACACAGATATTACGGGTGCAAGTTAAAATACAACGTTGACGATAATTAAACGTAAAAAACAGTTACGCACATGTCTAAGCAGGCTAATCTAATGTTCAAAGTAGGCCTGCAAGTTATGATGTCACGTCATCAGCACACTCATCCACCTATGTTTTTTGGAGCCAAGTGAATACGGTTTCGCCGTTTGTGTTTATAAGCCTACGGTACAAAGCCAATGAGTTGGTTCAGGCAAGGAGACTGAAGGTGCCTTCACAGTCTTCAGCGTCGGCTAAATTTTCCTATTCAATACCTGAGCAGCTATGCGCATGCTTTGAAAGTGCATCGTAAGCGCGAGTAATCACCGACAGGGATCGTCAACTCAAGACTCTCGACACAATAATACACTTGGCGTCCCTGGATTACTGGTATAGGTGTATGCATGTATGCAGCAACAGTATTGAGTCTGCTACACATACTAACAGGAAGTTGCGCTGGTTTGACAGCTGGGTCTTTGATGTTCGCCGGTGCTGTACTTCAGCTCACTTCCCCGTCAACCGGCCGCTACCACCCGCTGTGACAGGCGGCCAGGTAGTCAAGGTTACGCGAGATTTGCGACGTTTATGGTGGCGGCGCCAACTGATTGAGCGAGATACACTAATCTGCTAATAGACGGTAAAAATCGCTCGTAATTCGAAATCGAGATTTTTTCAAAAAATCGAATCGAGTATAGAAATTTTTCGAATCGTCCATCACTATATGGAATACAAACACCTAATCAGTTCAGTTCACCGTGTTGTAAGTCTAATCAAAGTCTTTAATTAAAATCCACAATTTCAACACCTCAACACTTAAGCGGTGCAAGGTTGGTCGAGCAGTGAGCACCAGCCTTGTTGAAGTGGTGGACACTGGACAATGTTATCACTTGACTTCACGGATGATTCGCGCAACATAAGAGATCATTCACGCAATTCTATAGATGTTTCGCGCACGTGCGCGAATCATACTTTGCGCAAATCATGTTTCCCCTTATTGCCCACAAGGCCCCACATGTGTACACTACTAAAAAGATCTGGAAGCTAAACTCTGCTGTTAATCATTATCAACTTTATTTTTATTGCCTGTTTCTGTTAATGTACTTTTCTTATCATAAATCATTTCCTCATTCCCCACAACTTATGTTACCTGTTCTTGAATGTGTTAACTTTATTCGCTTTGTTTCTCCGTAATAAGCAGATAATAATGTTACTATTAACTTTCACTCCATTTTGTTTGTTGTCTGTTTAATAGTAATAATAATTATAAATTATCATATTCATAATAGGTGATCATGACCACAGCTGTCAAGTCATCTCCACCTGACATACTACCATCACCATTGTTACGTAACTGTGCCGGTGTGTTTGCTCCAATCATCGGCCACATGGCAAACCTTTCATTCACACGGGGCTTGTTCCTAGGAACTTTCAAGACGGCACAAGTTCTACCCCTGTTGAAGGCATGGACAAGGATGATTTGCAAGCTATCGACTAATATCCAACCTGTCGACCATTTCAAAGATTCTGGAACGACTGGCACTGAACAGACTAAGATCACAGATGCTCGGGTCACCACTCTACAGTTAGCTGCAGTCCGCCTATCGCCGAGGACACTTGATGGAGACAGCTTTGCTGCATGTGCTCAGTGGCGTTTACTCGGCAGTTGATTCCAAACGAGCTGCACTCCTCATCGCCCTGGATATCTCGGCAGCTTTCAACACCATGAGTCACAGTTTACTGCTGAGTCGCTTAGAGAGCGACTACGGTGTTCGATCCAATGTACTGAAATGGATTCAGTCTTACGTAATGGACCGGAAACAGTTTGTGAAGCTGGGTCACCACACATCTGTCACATCTCCATGTACTGCCGACATCCCGCAAGGCTCAGTTCTCGGGCCGCGCTTTTCACGACCCACGTACTCCAATTGGCCGTGTTATCGAGTCGTTAGGCATCGGCTACCACCAGTTTGCCGATGACACCCAGCGCTTCGTCGTAGTGGACACAGCGGACTCAGCCGATCTGACTTGCATTACAGACTGTCGCCGTGCGACGTTGGATCCTAGAAAACGATTTGCTGAGCTGAAGTCTGCTACTGCAGCCTTTACGTCTGTCACAGTTGCTGGATCATCGCTGCCCATCTGGCGAGAAGTCTTCGCTTGGTGTCACACTGGACAGTCAGCTGCGGTTCTACATCACGCCAGAGTGGTCGACAAGGCATGCGCCTACCACACACATGCTCTATGTCAATGTGCGCCACGTGCTGACGCCCGAACTCGCATTGACAGTTGCGTGCAGTATCGTCGCAACACGAATCGACTACTGTAATTCTATACTGTACGGTGCACCAGCAGCGACGTTCAGTGCACTTCAGCATGTTCAAAACATTCTTGCCCGTGTGGTTACACGGAGTGCCAGACGCAGCAGTGCTAAGCCACTGCTTGAGTCGCTACACTGGCTACCTGTGCGTCAGCGTGTTACTTACAAACTTGCAACTGTATGCTACAAGGCAAGATCGACATCGACACCAGTGTACCTTCAGTCACAGCTCGTACCACACATCCCCTCTCGACCGCTGCTGTCAAGCCACACACCGAGGCTGGCCGTTTCTCGAACTCTAACAGTTTTTGCCAGCAGTGCTTTCTCTGTCGATGCTGCAGCCATTTGGAACTCACTGCCTGACAATGTCGTCAACTTGGACACCTTAGCAACTTTTAACAAGCGACTGAAAACTCACCTTTTTCACTGCGTTATGTGAAACTTTCTTGCCAACGAGCACCTCTGCATTTCTTATTATTGTGCTATCAAGTTTTATTATTGTATTGTATTGTATTGTATTCAGTCATAATAATGCTAATAAGTGGGAGACACTACAATTGTGCCTCTATTGTATCACAGTTCTGGCCTAAAATCCAGCCCGGCTCAGCCCAAAGCCTAGAGCTGGCAAGTCTTGCAAGCCAGAACTAACCCTAAACCTAACCTTAACACTGTTTCCTATCAACTCAGCTAAACCTTACTAACCGTAATCCTAATTCTAACTTGTCCCTAACTCTGGCTGGGCTTGGTTTAGATTCAGCCCGTATTTGTGTTAATGCTGTTTGCTGCTTGTACGTAAACTCTTTTACTGATAAGTCAGTCCACTGCAATGCTTATTGTGTGGTCATTCAGTTTATAACAGATATATCAGATTCATAAACATTTGTTTAAGAGGTAATGGTGGGTCAGATTTTTTCACGTGTGATGATTTTATTGTTGCACTAACTGTTAGGTGAACTCAATAACGGACGTGAGCCGACCTTTTTTCGGTCAGTTGCAGAAGTTAACAGACACGGAAAACAGTAATGTCCACGTGTCTGCCACACAGTCAACTCAGGCCCACAAAGTGAGTACGAGTAAATTGTGGGTTTATTAGTTGTTGTTAGCAGAATACTTCAATGGTCATGCTCATTTGGTGTGGTTGGAAATTGATGGGGACAAAAAAAATCGTGATATTTGAATCAGAGGGCAGCAGTTTTAAGTTTCATTTTTTCAGTGCTGGTTGCTTATGCAGCTTTTAATAATAATAATAATAAGAATAAGAAGCTCAGGCATTGAGAGGGAAGGAGCTTTTGTGTTCCAGAGAGTTTCGGTGCTAGTGCAACGATACAATGCTGTCTTGTTACAGGACACTTTGCCAGCCCCCGACTGCATGGACTGATGTTCTGTACCCAATTTTGTATATCACAAGTTTTAAACTCCTTTGGAAGCTCATCTACCAAGGGTAAAAAATAAAAAAAATTTAAAACTTAAAACTCAATATGATGTTTATAGTGGTATCATCATGGCATAGTCACTGCAAGAGTTCACTTTGGTCACTTGAATGAATGTAAGGTTATGTAGGTTTTGCAGTGAGTGGTGTTGATGTGTTGTGGTGCAGACTGAGGCGCCAGCAGCTCAAATGTTGATGCTACAGTTAACTGATGGGTCTGTTGCAGTCCAAGGAATGGAGTATAAGCCTATACCAATGCTGAACTCCACTCTTAGTCCTGGAACTAAGGTAGCTAGCTGTTGGCAATGGCATTATATTTAGTTGTAGTTTACAGTATGATACAATTTGGGCAGCAAAGTGGGTTTGGCATTGTACTCTATAAACTGTGAATGCTGGTTGAATTTATAACAGCAGCGATGGATGTTATCTGTTTGACCATTGTGCTGGTAGGAACACGACTTCACTGGTCTATTGACTCCCTACCTGTATTTCTGGTCGGTGAGAAGGAATGACCAGTGTTGTTGGCGGGAGATGCAGTGTTGCCAGTGAAGTAAAAGAAACTGGACACCCACATGTGTACACCTCATCATTGCTGACACACATGTACACACTATTGTGTGGCTATTCGTCCACTGAAGGCCTCATCAGTAACAATGCATTGACACAGTGGCGGGACGTTGGACACGTGTGAGTATTTCCCTCGACAAACAACATGTGCCTCTGTCACTAAGCAGTATAATTTCCATCAGGATTGCCATAGGATTGGGCAAAATATTGCCAATTGGGCTATTTTTACTGCTGTTGATGGCAAAAATGGGTTCTGGTCACCATAGAGGCACATTGTGGGCTGCGTATGGAATGACTTTGTCTTATATGCATTTGGGCTTCTTTACACATGTTTATGGCGACTTTTCTTCAAAAGAAATCTGGCAACCCTGATTCAGCACTGGAGAAAACACATTGATGCTGTACAGCTGAGAAGGTAACTGAAGGACTGACAGAATTAATGGCCGCCTACCACCAGGTGTAATGGCAACTGCCACCTGCGCGCCGACTGCCTGGAGACTGGTATCAGCTCCAGTCCCAGTTCTGGTTTGTAAGTTTGGAATTGTGTTGTGACAGATTGTGTCATTTGTGCAGATACTGGTTCATGGCACAGTGCTGTGTCGTCGTGGTGTGCTGTTTCTGACAGCTGACAATGTCACTGTTTATGGTGGTGAGGTCGATGCTCTCCTCGAAACCAGTCAGCAGCAACAGCTTGTGTCCAACAGACTGTACGTCTCATGTCTGCTGCTTGAGCTGTTTGTTGTAATTTATGGCTCAGGTATGTCCAGCGCTGCTGTAACAGTTTTGCTTGTCTACACAGCATTTCGTGATGTGGCTCATTAGCGAAGTGGTTAATGTCAATGTCAATTTATATAGCGCATTATCGCACAGTGCCTCTAATGCACTCAATGCGCCGAATAATGCTGAAGCAAGTGCGTCTTCATTAGGCGACCGAAGCTGGCGATGCTGAGTTCTGGATCACGCAGGTCATTGCTCAGTGCATTCCAGACGTTCGGACCAATCACGGTGAACGCACAACGGCTGTACATATCGAGCTGTATTCTTGGCATGACTAGTAGGCAGCGGCTGGCCGAACGAAGATGCTGTCGTTCAGCGACTTGGGCGACCGGCATACACAGCTCGGACAGGTAGTCCAGGTATGACTTTAAAGACACTTATGCACTGTCATACAGAGCTTGAACGTGACCCGATCTGCCACATCGAGCCAGTGCAGCTCAGCATGACGGAGCTGTCTCAGACCACGTTCGTATTTCCTTGTGCCGCTCACCACTCGCGCTGCAGCATACATGACTCGCTGCAACTCGTGGATGATGGCTTTGTTGCATCTGGCCAACAGCAGATTAAAGTAGTCCACCCTGGACGTCACAGAAGCATGGACGATCGTCGCCGCCGATTCAATGTCTAGTGAGCGGTGGACTCGTCGAAGTTGACGAAGCCAGTGGAAGGACGTCACACTGACAGCAGATGTGTGCCGGTCAAGACTTAAATCAGCGGAAATGATGACTCCGAGCAGCCAGACCTGGTCAGATGGTCAAACAGTGTCTGCGCCCAGCTGTATGGCTGGACCATGACCCTGGAACTGCAATACGCTGTGTTTCAACCCGGCCCTAAGCAGCTCGGTCTTGTCGGTGTTCAGTTCGAGTCTGTTGGCAGACATCTACTGACTTATGTCGGCAATAGCATCTTTAGCTGAGTTGCTGCAGCAGCAACGTCTGCACGAAGGCAGTGCAGATACAGCTGTGTATCGTCGGCGAATGAGTTAAGGCATTGGACTTGTGATTGGGAGATTGTGGGTTAAATCCCAGCCATTTGACATACATATGTGACCTTGGTTAAGTCGTTCTCACACAGTATAATTTGGTACTGCAGTGTAAGCCGGGGGAGTAAACAGGCACACCTGGACCTGTATCTTTTTGCTGCTGGTTGGCTGCTGTCTAAGGCCAAAAAAATTGAAGATAGTGCTTCATCAAATCATTCAGTCTTCATTATTCAGTCATGTTGTAATCTGGGAAATTGTTATTCCCCTGTTATAATAGGTGCTATTTCTTAGGAGCACGTTGACATTATGTCAGTGTGCTGCAAAAGTATAGCACATTTTTCATTTTTGCTGTTTTTGTTGTGCGATGTAGGCTGTGTTGCCATTACAGGCTGTTTTAAACTGGACATTTTTTTTACATTTATAGAAATAACGAGAGTTATTGTGATGGTTAGGGTTAGATTTAGCATTCAGGTAATGAAGTCTCTGCTGGGAACGCCATAGATGTTATGATCGCACATGACAATGAATTTATCATTATTTCTACATCACATGTAGTTGCTGGTGATTTTCATCATTCCACGTGAATGTGGTGTTTATTGTTGACAGAGCACATAATGTCGGTCTGATAGAGTCAAAGCCACAACTTCCCCGGCAGACATATGACCACTGTGCCAGGACAACAGCCAGTGACAGGATGTCATCGAGCCTTGACTACCATAACACAGTTCCACCAAGTTCCAGGTCTACTGACTTCAGACGACCACCAGCCTCCTGTGATCTGCCCTCTGCTTCCGTTTGTCACAATTCAGCCGCGGCTTCCACGTCAAGATCATATTCGGTAGAAGAAGATTTGAGACCAAATCGGAACATTCTTTCGCGTCATAAATCACAGACGAGGGTGGGGAGTGGCAGTAATTGGTCGTCAGATGGGCGGTGCGTTGGACACTCTGGGCCAATCAGAGGTGATCAGGGTTCCAGTGGACCAGTCAGAAGTAATCTTTCTTATGAGAACTCCACCTACTCCTCATCAGGCTTATTTCATACTGCAGGTTACAATAATATGTTAATTATTATTAGGTATAAACTGTTGTTTTGATCAGCTTGAAGATCGGCTGTTTTGTTTGAAAATTATTGTAATGAACAAACTCGTTGCAATGCAGTTTTACGTGTTTTAAAATTTTTTATTCTATAGTTATTGCAAACTGCTCAATCATTAAATTGTGTGATTGGCTGAGACGAGTGGAAAATGACACAGTTTGTGGTTTGTTGATTCATTGACATGCGACACAGTTTCGTGTCATGTGGCTGTATATTTGGCTTGTGTAGATGAAATGCTTATGGATAGTTACGATGACGACATCTTTCTCTCTGATGCATTGAGCACAGAGCACGACGTATGTTTGACAGTTCTCAGTTAGAATGTGTATTTTTCCAGCAGTTTTTAATTTTCTAAACTTACTCTATTTTACTCGAATCACAGCTAGTGTCATCATGTTTCATCCTCTCTTATATAAGAACAAGTCCACCCTATTTAATCACAGCAAAATTTAATCAACAAAACTGCCGAGCTTAACAACAGACATTTTTAATCAGGTTGATATAATGTACAAAGACATCCATTAACTCGTCTCGAACTTTTATAAACATTTGATTCTTATATTCTTTACTATATGCATTATGCATGTTTGGTGGCTTGTGACTGACAAGGCGAAATAAACGATTTTGTGTTGTGGAATATTTTTGCAAAAATTTTCTGCAAAATGATGCGACACTTTTTATGTTTTGTTTTTGCTCACTACTCTTTAAAGACATTAGTAAATTGCTACCACGTAAAAACCACCTCATAATGCATCTCCCATAGATGTTACTAGCCATAAATAATCATCCTTGTTGTTAATTACTATATTCTGTCTTATGTTACATGTACATTGGTTTATTTTATATCGTGTATAGAACATATGAATAATACATATATCCAAAGTTGTGAAATGCAGTGATGATGATGATGATGACCACGATGATGATGATGATAATAATAATAGCTTGCCAACTCTTTGCCAATCTGGGAAGAAAGATCTCCTCGACCTCAGACGATGAGAGGGAAGTAGCTTTTCTGTTCCAGAGAGTTTCGGTTCTAGGTCAATGTTACAACGCTGAATATATCAGACTTTTACTTGATTTTATTTATCAGTTTAACTTTTGCTATCACTATATGTTCAGTAATAAACTTGATTATGTTATTTGTTACTATACAATGTATGTCACTGCCTCTGTTTTGTGTGATGTAGTTACAGGCACCTGCACCGTCAGTAAGTAACGACAGTTCCCTCCAGCATGAAACTAACGGACTAAACTGTAAGCAGAGAAGTGATGGTGCGAGGTCAGTCACTGCGAAAACGTCTAGCAGTGGGTCAGTTCCGAAGTTTAGCAGCGTTCTGCCCACGTGCTCGGCTGATATCCGATCAGCAACAGGGCGACTATCAACTGAATCCCTTCGTGACGTCTCAGCAAAAAAGCTGAAAGTTGACGTCAATTTGACGTCGGATCCTGATTCTGAGTTTGACAATGACTTTGATGCTGCTGTGATGGAGATGGCGCAGACCACGGAGGCAGAGAATGCTAACAGTTGGATGGTCTCTGATAATAAGCGTACTGCATTTTCCTCGGGCAGCATTTTGAGCAGTGTGTCTCGTGTCAGTCAAGCTGGGGACATCAGTTCCGGACATGATGTGGCAGCTAGTTCTCGTGGTGCTTCAGACTCCGGCATCAACTACTCAGGTTTGAATATTTCTGGAAGCAGGTCATCTAGCTGTGCGCGTGAGCAGCAACGCAGCTTTACTACAGGTTGCGAATGTGCGCTGGAATGCGTGAATGGCACAAACGTTATGAATGTGAAACACTGCGCTGTAAAAACTGCGGACAACGACGACGGTCCGTATTTCTCCGACAGTGTTGCCTTGGCAACGTGCTCTATATCGCCAGGTAGTATGGAGACATGATGATGATGTGCTGGTTTTTAGTCATTATTTTTTGTATTCATCTCTATTCACCACAAAGGTAAAAAGTGAAAGAAACATTGTTTTTATTCACTTACGGCAATACAATAAACAAATGTTAAGAAAGCAAGTGGAACAGTGTATCCAGCAGTATTCGCGTGACACAACACTGGCATCCCCCAGCGCAGCTGAAGCTCTGCATATGGCGCTATATATATTGTGTTATTACTATTATTGTTATTTAGACAACCAGGTGATTGTCACATCGATTCATAGACAACTATGCGTGTTTTGTTTACATTGTATCTGTTGTCATGTTGCATGGCTATGTTATTCGATGTAGTTAATGTCCATGAGTAATTGTGCTTACAAATGTCTCATGAATTTTTTTTTTTTTGGTTAATCTCAAGCAGTGTCAACCCGACACCTTTTTAGTCAATCCACAGTCAACAGCTATTTGATTGCTATGCTCATCTATATTCTCAGCCTTTCAGTTATGATTGTAGTACATGTGGTTATTTTACCCCTATTACAGCTTCAATTACTATAACTTCAGACGTCTCGTATTACACTGTGCATAGAATATTGAACACCAACGTGTAGTGTTTTGTGCGTCTTTTGCACTCAAAGTTGATTAAAACGTCTAGCTTCTCATTGGCACGTTGCTATATTATTTGTCGTTAATTCAGTGAAGTCTTACTTTTTGGACCACCCACCTAGAGCCTGACTACTGCAGGTTAGATAAATGTAGCTGATGCTTTGTGTCAATGTCAGTTTATTCAATATATAGCACATTATCATACAGTGCCTCTAAATATTAATGTGTTGTCAGTTGCAAGTGTTAATATGCGACCATTCGCATACTTATCAGCGATTATGAACTCAATGTCATCGTCGTCTTTGTTGTCCGATGTGAAAAGGCGTGTCTATAACGTGAAGGTAACACTGTGTGCGTCTGTGTTTGTGTAGTTAAGTTTGTCACTGATTTGCATTTTGCTGGCAGTTTAGTTGGTAAAATGAATTCTTTATGACATTTTCGTTTGTTTGTGTCGGCAGTGTATGTGTGGTTGCCTGATGGTTTATGCTGGCACAAAGCTGTCTTTGCTCTTCTTGACAACTCTAGATTTTTCACAAGTATATCAAGCGTTTTATCAGTTATTGTTAAAATGATATGCAGTCGCTAGCAATTGGCAAGCATAGCCTACACTTTGTGTCAAAATAAGACAGGTGGTGTTTGTATGTGTTAAGGCATATATCGCAACATTGTTGGGTCGTTTGGAGTCGAATGAAGGCAAATTCTGGTCTTTGCTTGTGAAAATTAATGATGGTACAGCAACAGTGGACGTCGTCATTAGTGACCAGGTATGTCATTGCAATAACTGATTGTTGTTGCCAGTAGCAACCAGGTGTGACGTATTTGCTTCTGATGACATCAGTGTCATTGCATGCATTTGTGTAGGGAATCAGCCAGTTGGAGTCAGTGGTGAATGGTGATAGTCAAACGTTGGTTTATTCGGTTTTCCAGATGCTCGATTTTTCCACTTTGTGGGGGCTTGAAGCAAATGGCTGACTTGTTATTAAATTCACTTTCTTGTGTTTTGCACTAATGTGTACGCATTTTTTATAGTGCCCAGGGTAATTATCTCATGACTGGATCAACATACTCAACAAAAATTGCAAAATTACCACCGTACTCAATTCAGTTGGAAAGTCCGTTTTTGTACATAACACGGAAATAACGAGCATCTCATACCGTTGCTCTGGGACTTGCATTGGCTTCTTGTACCCCGGTGCATTGACTACAAGCTGGCCATGCTCATCTATTGTTGTCTGCACGACCTGGCACCATCGTACTTAGCTGACGACTTACAACTCGTGGCCGATCTCGAATTGAGTCATTGACTTTGTTCGTCATCATCAGACGCGCTCGTCGTTCCACCGTCTCGTCTCTGCACCGTCGTCGACCGAGCCTTTCCGGTTTCAGCTGCTCGCATCTGGAACGGACTCCCGACACACGTCACATCGTCTCTGTCGCTACACATGTTCAAACGCAATTTGAAGACATTTCTTTTCTCCCAAAGTTTTCCCTCCGCGGATTCGCAATAGACATAACTATCACCACTGCATCTCTGTACACGTCAAACATTTGTTGTTTTTCTTTTTATGTGTTCCATGGCCTAGTGGCTAATTGCCACCTTTACGCCACGTTAATCATATTCGTTTTCTAACTAACTAACTAGTCCTCACATAGTGTTTGCTGTGTTGTCAGCTGTTGTCTGAAATGATTGGATTTTCTGCTGCTGAAAGTCAGGTTAGTTTCACTTTCACTACTGATGGTTCGTAGTGCAAATTAGTCACAAGTCTTTATTTCGTCATCTGTCATTAGTAGCAGTGGAATAGTATAGTGACGACATTGCAGTAGTAAAGACACACAGTAGTTGGTCTGCTTGTAATTTTTCATAGAAATCTTACGCATTAATTTTTAAAATAAGTGTGCTTTTAATTTTTCACTCGACTTTGCTAGTTTGTACGTAAAGAGTGACCATTATATACTGCAGTATAGGTTGCTCTAGGTTCGAGGGTCACAGGCAGACGTGACCGTACCTCAACTGATGTCGTTACCTGTTTGGACTCTTGAGTGCTTTCTCGATTTGCACTCATTTTGAACAGCACATAGTTGTAATGCTTGGTTGTGCATTGTTTTTTAGCAAATCAAACAGGACAAAGCTGACCGGCATCGGCGAAAGCTGTTGTGTGAGGTTAGTCACTGCCGCTCTTAGGCCGTCTCCACACTGCGTGTAACAAACCGAACGTTCTGCTGAACTGATGAAAAACTTTTACACTTTTCTCTTGTTTATGTTTCTTAGTCGCCTCTGAAATGGAGGACTTTTTGTTGCTTATGCTTCTTGACGCGCCTAAGATTTCATGGGGTTCAAATATGGAGTCTGCATGCTGAGTCTGGACGTTTTAGGCGGGACTTGAAAACGCATCTCATTGCTGGACATTATAGACATGAGCACATTAGAGGTGTCACCATTTCACGGAATTGCGGTACATACAAGTCGATATTCACTTACTTACTATTGACATTTCTAATGTGCAGTTCAACACAAGAGTTTATTTGTAAGTAAGTAAGTAAGAGCATTTTGTATAGCACACAAAAAACAAAAGTCACTAGGTGCTGGAGTCCCAGTCAACCAAACAAATACGTCTTTACGCCCGGCGGAACTGATGAAGGGTAAGGTCGGACTGTAAAATAAAATGTGTGCAGGGTTAAAACTTAAACTGTAGATTTTTTGTCAGCAGAAGTTTGCTTTCCAAGCTCCAATATGAAACCCAAGAGTGGAAATTTGTTAAATGACAACTGATCATTTACCAAATTACCTCTTAGTCCTACATGATAAAACATTTCCTTTAGTTGAAAGGCCATTAGTACGAGTATTTTCAAAGCAAAATAAGCAAAAGTTCTCCCAAGAATTATCACTAATAGATTGGGAGCACCTATATTGCCAAAATGATGTTATACTGCATTTAATTATTTCCACAACACATTTATTAAGTTATTTGAGAAACATTTCCCTTTTGTTAGACTTTCTAAAAAAAGAATGAAAGACAAACAATGGATAACCAAAGGACTGAAGA
>Ga0056116_1000543_pt1 | contig 13035 bp, 5 predicted proteins | sample WorMetOlspDAHAB2_FD_67352 | JGI IMG/M metagenome (GOLD analysis project Ga0056116, IMG submission 67352) | Marine gutless worms symbiont microbial communities from Max Planck institute for Marine Microbiology, Germany - Olavius sp. DAHAB.2 ...
CACACAATACAAAATTCTTTGGAAGATTCAATTGGGGGTTGAACCCTTTCCCCCTCCCCCCCCCCCCTCTGGGTATGCCAGTGCGCTAATATCTTGTTTTTCGGTTGTGCGACTGTGACGCAGGTCTCGGACCATTCAGCAGGGATCGTTCTCGCCGTCCGTTCAGTCGATTCACCGGACTCTGGCGCGCCGAAAAGAAATTCAAGTAGGCGACGTTCTATTGCTTACTAAGATAGTTTACGCACAAAGTAAACTGAGAGCAGTCTGACACTGTTTACACGTTTAAAGCTTTCTTTATTCATCGTCATGTGTGCCGCAGCGAACTTATGAGAGACACGAAGACTGAAAAACAGTGTTGAATGATGTTCCTCTGTACTTAATTAATATTCTTCACTACTCCCGTTGTCATCATTATTATTTATTTTGTTTTTTTTAACCTTTTGGCTCAAAATTGTCAAAATATATACAAATTGTCTGGCAGGGCATCCTACTCTGGCCGATCAGAAACCGATAAAACCATCATGCAGCAGAACAGAATTACATCGTTGCAACGGAAATCCGTTGGAACGTTATTATTTTAATTGTTGATAGTATCTATCATATCGCGTGTTGCAACTAACCTTATAATTTAAGCGATAGCAGGTGTCGTATTTCTGCTGTTTGCCTTCTATTGCCGTAATCGCTTGTGTTCATGACAATTTTAAATATATTTTTATTGTTATTATTAGTATTTTATGACCCGAGAGCACAAAGCCGGCCGTGGGCACTTAACATTTAAGCAAAAAAGTTATATTATTTGTCATAAATTGTAATCCTGTTTCTGTGTATCTGTGTGCGTATTTTTGCAATTAACTTTGGCGAATATAGCTTTTCTCTCATATCTTTTTGCGAGTTACGCGAAATTTTCGTTGAATGTATTGTTAATTTTGCGCGGAGGTCGCGTGCGCGTCAATATTACGTGCTGGTGTCGTATGCTGTTCTGCAGGCTTCGCATACGTCGCCTTGTCAAGTGCCAAACTTTCTACTGGCTCGTGATAATTCTCGTCTTTTTGAATACGATATTCGTCGCCGTCGAGCACTATCGACAACCGCCATGGCTCACGCAATTCTTGTGTACGTCGGCCGACTATGCGTACTCTTATTTGCTTAACCGCAGTCAGGGCCGCCTTTTGGCAACGCACAGGCCTGCATTTTATATGGTTAAATTACTTCAAAGTATGTAGAGAAAAGTTGCGTCAAAAGTGTAACAGGTGTATGACGTTACGATTTCTTCGTTTATGTGCGGTTTTCGGTTGCGTTGTGTTTGTTGCAGTTTACGCGGAATTTGTATTTTTGGCGTTGTTCATATCAGAAGGTTTGCTCAAGATGTATGGCCTTGGACTGCAGCTGTATTTTCACTCGTCGTTTAACAAATTCGACTGCGTCGTGAGTATATTGACAACCCTTTAATAATACTACCTAGGCTGTTTTTATTCATATTGATATGACACCACTATTGGCTAAGTTGACAACCGTGAATACAGGGTGGCCTGAAAAAAAACCAGATCACGTCCGAATTATCATTATTAAATCGCTTTGAAATCCTGTTGGTGAGGCTAGATTTTTTTTCGATCAGATTTCAGCATAACAGGAGTACTAGAATATCATCAGTTGTTATTGAATATTCTATGCGTGACCGAATATGTGACGGCATCAATATACCGTGCTCATCAGTTGTTATTGAATATTCTATGCGTGACCGAATATGTGACGTCATCAATATACCGTGCACAAAGCTTCTATGTGAGAAAATAAGTGTATATGATATAATTGCAACTAAAACCCCGAAATAGACAAAAATGTAATCAAATAAACTTTTACATGAAATTACATCCGAAAGAATCTTGGTTTTAGTTCTCTAAAGCGAATTGATGTAATAGGGAGCGCTGACATAATTTACCGTATATCGCAACTATGAAGTTCAGGTACAATTATCGACGTCATACATGAGGTCACGCGTAGAATATTTAATTCAAATTATAGTACTTGTTTGACACTATAAATTGACTAAAAGTATCTTATTTCATTGGAACGTCTTAATACCATATAATATGATTGATTGATAATTTGGCAGTAGCTTACTTTTGGTCCACCCTCTATATGCATACTTATTTCTCTTAATCACGAATGACAAGCTGCGCCATGTAACAAAAAGCGTGTAAAATACGGTTACAAAGCTAGAACTATTACATGAGCAGTAACTATTGTTGATGGCTGAGCGTCATAAAAGATCATACGCGTTACGAAATTGTAACTGCGAGGTCGGATGTTATATCGTTCGGAATATTTTACAGGAAGAAGGTGGATGGAGTGCATGTAAACTGTTTGATGAAATAGACTGAACGATGTTTGATAAAAAAATTTCGAATTAAAAGAAACGTCTTTAAGTGTGATTTGAAGCTGGATTCGCTGTCAGTAAAATGTCTGCGGTTAGTTTGTTCTAGATTGTTGGGGCAGAATAACCGAAGGAACGCAAGGCTAAGGTTGGTGACCAGAGCTGGTGTATATATGAGACAGCTTTGGTGGGACAGCAGAGGGTGTATGGATGTGCAGCGAGAAGCTGAATTTCGAAGAGGTACCACTGGGATTGACCCCCTTTCGTATTAATGTGTAGGTAATCGGTGGAAGTCTGTTCGAAGTCGTCTGGTCAGTATTTTATCCGGACAGTTCATTCGGATTTAGTATCCTCCGAGCCATGAGACTGCTGCGGATATTCAAGGTTACTCGGTAGGCACGTCAGTACTCCACCTATATTCATGTGGTTATTAATTATCCCTACTAGGCCATAATTGGCTTGATGTGTCAGTCCGCATTCAGTTCCAGACTGAAGTAATGCTTTACCGTTGTCTGCAGTTTGGCCTCTGAATACTCTGTCTGAACTATATTTTTCCACTCACAGCCGGCCGTCAAGAAATTCCGTACGTTCTGCTTCCATGGTAATCAACTTGATGTGCCATCAGTCAAACGGCAGTGTGACAATTACAATCGAAGTTGGTACATACGGTGCAACAACATTGTAACATTGTCTCGTATGAATTTACCTGGATACGTAGGACACGTGACTTTAGTTGAATTTTCACTATTTTGTACTGTTCAGTCGTAAGTTTAGAGTTAGGGTTAGGATTGGATTTAGTGTCTGGTTGGTTAGTGGTTATGCACACGTATTTGCACTACTTTCGATTGTCGTTGTCACACTTCCCAGTCAAACGTCCCACCTAATGAGGTCGTGTGTTGGTCAGGCCGTTAGAAGCAGCCTCCCGGAATATTTCAGAAATTCATCACTATTCACTTGATATATTCGACGATATCTTAAGACATTCTTGTTTGCTCGTTATTAATATTCCTTTGAAGTCATACTCAGTCGAGTATGCAGTTTCGCGCAGAATATCTCACTCGGTATTCAGAGGCGCCCATGCGAACGGTGCAAAAACAACGAAATGTGTTGCAGAAACCGCCAATAAGTGGCTATCGACAAAAAAGTTAAAAGGCATGCAACACTTGTATAGCGCCACAAGCGGCAACTGTAGCGAAATCTGTGACGGCCGGATCGTTTTGTTTTGGCTGAAACAAAACGATTTCAAAACTGTTTCGAAACTGTTTTGTTTCAGTTTCATTTCATTGTACGGCGGAAAGTTTTAGGCTGACGCGAAAATACGTTTGTCAACTCCCAGGTGTGACGCCAAAAAGCGAATGAGCTCATACTGTTAACTCCCGAGAAAATGCGTGTCTTTACGTTGTGTGTCGGTGTGGTCTGTATAGATACTGGCCTTCGCTGCGAAATCTCGTCATCTCGCTACTCAACAGCATGCGCTCCATCATTTCACTTCTGTTTCTTCTATTCCTCTTCATCCTCATCTTCGCTCTGCTCGGCATGCAACTATTTGGTGGAGAGTAAGCAAAAAACGAAATCTCATTAATCGTACCTGTTTCTGTTTGCGTATAATAATACACATCTGTGGAAAGGCAGTCGACGCACGGGGACTGCACGGTCTCTCGTGCCGTAAAAGCTCGCCGAGGCAGCAACGACACAGCTCCATGAATGGCATTCTGTGGATAGCTGTGAAACGGGCGCAGATTCCGGCAACAAAGGAACCGGCGAATTTGATTCTGCAAAATGGGAAACGCCCAGACGGCAGCACACTGATCCCATGGCCCAGAGGCAGGCCAATGACCTGGGATGTCACTGTCCCAGACATTAATGCAGAATCACACATTGGCGACACTGCCATAGAGCCAGGTGCAGCGGCGAACCAGGCAGCGGCCAACAAAATCGCTAGGTATGATGAACTGGCCAGCACGCAGATCTTCTATCCAGTTGCCATAGAAACAGGAGGTACCTAGAATCACTGGGCTGTTGAGCTTGCCCAGGAAATTGGCAGACGGGTCACATTAATTACTGGCGAACCCAGAGAATCCACATTTGTGTTTCAACAGTTGTCAGTAGCCCTCCAAAGGGGAAACGCGGTCGCTTTCCTTAACACTTTTGACTCCGATTAGACGCCGTTGCAGTCATACCTTGCTTAGTACAATGTTAAGTCTGCGGCGTTGTGCTAGTGGGCGAAAAAATAATAATAAAACGACAATATATGAGGCGCAGTGTCTTGAACATGCTCATTGTGACATATGTAACGTATGCCGCTGATAGAATATAAACTCTCTATTGATCGTCAAAGGTGGAACCTACTCTTTTGTTTTGCGATAATTTCGGCTAATATTCGCTAACCATAAGCATAAACCAACTGATGCAGTAACAAAAATATGACTAATGCACAGCGTACGTCAGGCAGTCTGTGTCTGTAGGTAAGCGCGCATAACTTCTCAACTGCATCACGTAGTTATTAGACATGATGTCCCGACACGTTTGCGCGAAACGGCTAAGTTCAGGCTTTGTTTGTATAAGCCCAAATTCCACTTGGCTCGTTACGACACGAACGATATGTCGTACTTGTCGTGTGTGTCGGGCTGATATGTCAACATGTCCATTGCCAATTATTTCAATTTTCCTCCGCAAACTTCCGATTTGATTTAGATTACCTTCACTCTTAACCGCGTGGATAACGTTTTTCAGCATTATTTGACGTAATACACGACCGAAACAATAAACGAATCATTTATAACAAAACATTTGCACTGCTGTTGCTGCTAATGAGTGAGCACCGCACTTGCGCTTATGCTGCTTGCGTTACGTTACTGCGTGTCGTGCGTGTCGCGCTTGTCGTGACGTGCGTGTGGCACCGTGTTTCCTAATACGCGCGACACAGCACGTCACGACTTTTTCCTGTGTCAAAATGCATGGGCTAGATATCGTGTCGTGTCGTGACGTGACGGGCCAAGTGGAATTGCAGCTGTAGCCCGTCATACAAATGTAAAGATTGATTTACGTAAGAACCGATACCTTTTAAATATTAAAACTATGTTATGAGAATAGAAGTAGCGGCGGATCCAGAAACTTTGGGGGGTGGAGTGCAATGTATCAGCCCTGTCGTCATTTATCGCAAATGCAGTTAATAAACCTTTCTCGTTTTGTTTTTGCTATTTGCCACGGTGTGCTGTTGTGCTCGCTGAACACATGAATATTGGGACAACAAAGATTACGGGAAAATGCGATTTGCTGAAAAAAAATGCTAAGGCCAGTAAAGAGGGGGACGCTCCCACAGCCACACTCCCCATTTGAATTCGTGGTAACAGTCTAGTTTAGGTACGCCACCTCAGATCTGATGCTTATTTAGCAGAACGAGTTCTACTGAAGAAGCGGCATATCTGAGGTGGCGCACCTAAACTACACTGTTACCGAATCCGTCAATGAATCTTAGAGTACACTTATTGACACGACAGAGCTGACTGGAACTCAATGGTCGCTGTTATGCGTGTGATACGCAGGTGGAATTTCGACACCGGGAGACCGTCTAGTCATTTCGATAGTTTTGCTGTGGCTCTTCTTACCGTTTTTCAGGTGCGCGAGTAGTCTGCGTTTTTTGCCGTCATTATTTCTGCTTCTGTTATCATTTGCAAACAGTGCTGTACTTCCACTTAATACCTTGGCTTCACTTCACGCATCGTCGCTCTATAATGTCTTGTAATTGCGGCACTATACGCCTTAACTTTTAAAATTTTTATTACTTATTTTCCGTACCTTATTCAGCACCAGTTTTCATGAGATTGATCATTTGCATCTCAACAGAGCTTCATTTTCTTTACTTTTTCTTCGGGAGAGATTGCGTGGTCGTCGACAGACTTGAAACGCCAGCCTGCGCGGAGACCGCAATTCGGGTCCAATGCGCTAAACAGACCATTATGTCCTTCAGTGCTTTGTAGGGCTGCCGCTAACGAGTAGTTTTCCATTCGAGTACTCGTCCGAGTACCTCAACGAGTACTCAAGTATTAATTCATTGTCGCTTTACTTCCGGTTTCTGGTGAATAAAAGTTGTGTGTGTTAGTACCGGAAGTACTTTAGTATAAGCTGCCAATGACGAAGAAGAGGTGGTGGGTCAGCGTATCCGGGGCCCGAAGGGTCAGGGCCTAGAACAAGCATGTGTATTCAGATCTGTTTCCAGGCTGGGAAGTTGAAAATAAAATCGCGAAGCCCCAAGTTTCCATGAAGTCCAACAAAAAATTTATCAATTAACTGCAAAAAACTGCAACTTTAAATGGAAATTTGTAACCGGAAATAGAAAGTAACGAGTACTCGAGTAGTAAATGATTACTCGAGCACTTTACTACTCGAGTAGTACTCGAGTACTCGAGAACTCGCGGCAGCCCTAATGCTTTGATGGTTGGGCTATATAGCCTCTAAAATTCGTCCGCCGAAATAACCTATTATTGTTTGGTGGGACGTCCTACTCACTTCACGTTGCTGCCAGGATTGGCTCACATAACGCGTAATTCTTCACTCGCCTGCGTCTTTCTCCCAGCTCATGCCGCGACTTAATTGTATGTCCAGGGGTTCTACGACTTTTTTGCTATAACCGTTTCCTCGTGTCCGTGTTCAAACATCTATCGTTCCGTAATATAAGCAGCGTAATTTTGTCGTTGTTAATGTTAATGTTATAACAGCAACAACATTTTTGACACGCCGGCGTTTTCTACAATCCACTTCATTGTTGCTCTTGATGTATAATTGAAACTGGAAGAATGCGTCGTAACTGTTCCTTTTTACCCCAGTGCCCGAGGCTGTGGTGCAATGACAACGCAGAGTAGTAAAACGGTGCAATAACACTCTCTCTCTCTTAAAAATTTCTCTGGATACATAGGACATGTGACTATATTTAGTTGAATGATTACTACTGCGTGCTGTCCAATAGTAGGGTTAGGATTAGGATTAGGTTTACTGTCTGGTTGGTTACTGGTTATGCACGCATATTTATAAAACTTTCCGTTATCTGTGCACTGTGCCCAGTACCTGGTCTCATTAGTCGGGCGCTGTATTGTGGACCTGTGGTAGATATTGACTGGTGAGGACTGGAATGAAGTGATGTTCTACGCGATCCAGTCTCAGGGTGGAGTTGATGGAGGGATGCTGTATAGCATCTACTTCATAATTCTCGTTCTGTTTGGCAACTGTATCCTCTACAAATATGTGATGTCTATTGATATTAGTATTTCAATCCACATAACGGATTTCAGTGGCTGTGTGCTATGCATATTGCATATAGTAACGTAACTCGAATCAGCCTACAACCACGCCGCCATGTTGGAGGTATACGCAACGTAAGAAAATAGTGAGTTAAATGCGGAAATCTGAAAATTCTTATGCGAACTTTATTCGCAGACCGTGTATGTCGACCGTTGTATAATTCCACTCGTACAGTTCGCGCAAGCATGCGTAAGCCTACGAAGTTGCACAGCTGTAACAATTTATACCTCCAACATGGAGGCCGTATAGACCGTATAGACAGAATAACGTCACTATCCCGCCGTGTATTACAGAACAAGATAGCGGCTATTATGCAAAATCCGTGCTGTGTTTGATTTAATAACAAATAATTATCTAAATATTTGTAAATATAAACATTCCGTTATTTAATAGAAGCCTTTCATGGAGTTATATTCGCATATTTATAAATATATGGTACCTGGGACCGTTCACCTCTACTTCTGATGTCCCTGTTCGACGGGCACTGCGTTCTGCCGGAACTAATCGACTGGTTGTGCCTCCAGTTCGACTGACCATCGTCGGCAGCCAAGCTTATCCGGTTGTCGCCGCTCAAATCTGGAACTCTCTACCGGAACACATCGTCTCAGCTCCCACGTTGCAGTCTTTCAGGCGTCACTTGAAAACGTTTTTACTACAACAATTTATCCGCCTATAGCACTTTAGTGGACCTTGTAGTGATTTCGTTTACTTAGGCACTTTAAAAATCACTGATTGATTGATTGATTGATTGATTGATTGATCTTAACAATGAATCGCTAAGATACACTGCTGAACGTATTTCTCGCCATTGCTGTCGATAATCTCGCAAACGCTCAGGAACTAACAGCCGCCGAAGAGGCTGCAGCTGCAGAACAGGCACTGAAGGCTAGTATAGGCCTACTTTGTTAAAGATACTACTAACTAGGAAATCGTCGATTATCCCGTCTGTTGTGTTGGATGATGTGTCCGTTAGTCAGAGTTGTGTAATCATTTATTTAAGGGAGAATCACGACAATTCATAGGCCTACGTACAAGTGAACCCTATCGGAATATCAGTAACTCTTACTGAATCGTGTTCAAAACTGCCAATGGGATTTGAGTTTTTTGTTCGTCAAATTAATGTATCAAAGAGGCACTAAAATATTATCAGTTCGTATTAAAGAGTATATGCATGACCTAATTCGTGACGTCACTGCTGTGCTTGACCCGCGACGCTGCGACATGGGTTATAAAGTGCGAGTGACGTAAGCGAGCCCTTCTTGCATCAGTGCCGCAGACCATTTTTAGATTTGTCAGATTTATGTTTTATTGTGAGATTCATGAAAAATTTGTTCATTCCTAATCTTTTTTTCCAGGTTTTCAGTTAAGATTTTATTATTTACACTTATTCTGCCCATAGCGCACCTTCTTGCACAGTAACTGATGATGTCGCAAGTTAGGTCACGCACATAATAGTTAACACTAACTATATAATATTCTCGTGCTTCTTCTACCTTCGACTCAATAATCTAGCGTTTTAGCAGTTTTTTATACGATTCATTGACTATTTGGTAGGGTCTTACTTTTTGGACCAATCATCACACACATCATCATCATCAAGAAAAAAATGGTAAACGGAGCGCAACAAATAAAACATGATAAGCCTAAAAACAGTTAAATTCTAATAACAAATAGTGTTAGAATACACTGAACGCTTGTGTAAATAACAATACAACAACGCCGCCGTGTTGGACGTATGCATTACTTGTGCCTGTTCTTATGCCTGATAATTGATCGCATAAACTTCGCAGCTTGGACTGTTTTCAGGAGAAACAGGATGCCGAGAAGGCTGCCGCTCAACCGGCCTGCATCCCGGGATATTTCGACCCGACGTCGATCAGCGTCTGTATCCCAAGCACTGGAAACACGGTCACTTTCGCCTCCACCGTGTAAGTTGGAAAACCCGTCTACTCCACGACCTGAAAGATAGCGAAAATACACTTTCCCCATTCTGAATTGACGAAATGTCGGTTTACATTTGGCCCCGCTGTTCTTTTGCGATGCGATACCTACATAAATTCGTATTTTTCTGTTTACATTTTCTGTTTTTTTTTATCTATTTTCTCTGATCTTTAAGAGTTTTCACAGTGATTGGAATGCTGGGTGTTTTTATGGTTTTGTTTTCGTGTAATGTGTAATTTTATGCATCGTTTTTCTTGCGTTTTTTTATTTACGAGTGTCACTTTATTGTGACTGTATTGTATTCGCGTACATGTTACATACATTACGTGTGCACCACTAAATGGTCATTCAATTTTTTGTATGCAACAATGTAGTATGTTTTATGTTCGCTTGCAACGCATCTGCCTCTTTTTCGAACTGTCATTTGTTGTTTGACTTAAGTTGTAGTGGCTATAACTAAGGTGCAGCAGCGGAATCGATCGGTATTAAAACCTGCCTGGGACCCGATTTATAAAGAATAAGTCACCTTGCACTGGGTCTGGCCTCCTAATATGTTGGTTATTTGAGAAAATAGTTGCACTTTTGTAGGACTAGAACCCGGTCGTCTAACTTTACCAGAAACAGCAATTAAGCGTGGCGTCAGGCGTTTTCCGGTGACAATTTTTCAGGGAATTTTGTCAAGGCAAGCGGCCTCCCCACTTTTTACCGAGCGGCTCCAGCCAGCCGGACGTTGCCCGACTGGCCGTATACCACAGACGTAGCAATGGGCTGTTCGGCTAGTCCGCCACAGTTGCTGTGTAATTTATCCGTCTTTGCTACAGCTGCGAAATAAAAACACCAGAATTACGTTTGCGGTGTACAGGACTGAGCACAGATTGGAGGTACGAAAAAGCACCAGCGATGGCGACAGCGACAGTACGTATTTTACAATTATCGAGCCGAAATGACGTGACGCGCTGTCGGGGCATTTTAGTAAGTAAATAAGTAAGGAAGTAAGTAAGTAATATATTGCTCGTAAGAAACGTGCACAATACTATATAGGCAGTCGAATTAGCAGCAGAGCTTGACAACAAGCTGTAGCACAAGACTCTAATATTCGCCAGTAAGAATGCACACACAGAACATGGTCAGATACAAAAACATGAGACGCGAAACATACAAAGTTACACACATGTCATAAAAATAATCGCATGAAAGTGTGGAATAAAAGTACATCTTAAACGCGGAATCTTTTGCACTGCATAATCCGCTTCCCTTTCTCTCTTATTAACGGGTGGTAAATACGATATGTTGACGGCTCGGAAGTGTCTGACTTACTTTTTTGGTCCACCGTGTACCCCGCGTAAGAATTCCGTGAGAGCAGTCGCCTGCGGAAGGATGGAGTTCCGAGCGGGAATGTTTTAGGCGTATGCGGTGAAAGGGCGACCGAGTGGTGAATGGTGATAAATGGCGCCAGATGAAAAGACACGGCGCGCCAATAGATCGCCGCTCACGTTGCGTGACAGTTGCAACTCCATTTGCTGCGTAATAATTCCGCCCGCATTACTGCCGGTGGCCGGCAATTCAAAAGACATCTCGAGACATTTCTCTTCGCCACGCACGAAGCGCAGCGACAGAAGTGAGTATAAAGCCACGCCGCCATTTTGGAGGTACATTCGTTCCGAACGAAGAGCGAAATAAAACGCACGCGGAAGTTTGAAATGTGCCGACCGACGTCATTCGCTGACCGTGCACTTCTACTGGAGTATAACGTTTCACTGTTGCAAAATAATTTGCCGATACCTCCAACGTGGCGGCAGTAACTTTTAGACACACTGACGTCACTATCACCAAGTGCTTACGTGAGGTGCAATGGCGTCGTAGAAGTGAGTATAAAACCACTCCGCCGTAACAATAAAACGTTAATTACAAAATATGACGGGCTACCAGAGGAGTCACACGACCCATCTTGCTGGTCACCCGTACGACATGATATCGTCAACACTAACATTCCACATCCAGCGATGTCACATTCAAGTGTGCACTTTGAGTGTCAGCTGTCAGCTATAAACTGCATATTCAGACATTTTTTCCCAAAATTTCTACAGGGTGGTCCAAAAAACGCGAGCCAGTACGGGAATGTCAAACGTATTTAAACTGCCAATAATGCTAGATTTTCTGCATCAAATGTGAATGTATAACAGAGGCATTAAAATAACATAGTTCGAGACTACATCGCGCATAGAATATTTGATACCGCCTAATAATATTATACAATGCTTCTTGACACTCTAATTCAATCCAGAGTCTGATCTCGATATTAGCAGGGCTTTGTACAATTTGATACGATTCGTTGATAATTTGGTAGTGGCTTTCGTTTTTCCGGGCCAGCCTGTATATTGTACGGGCACCTGTTGAGCAGAGAGCGGCGACGATAACGAAGAAGAGGAAGACGACGGCTTTGAAGGAACGCCGCGACCGATGCTTCCGTACAGCTCAATGTACATATTTGGACCCACCAACCCGTACGTGCTGCTGTCACTGGATTTCTTGTTCATCGGTTTTTATGTTCTGGTTTTATTTCATTCTGGTTTTACACGCGCGGCAGACAGAACTGGCCAGCTATCTGGTCACCTGTTTGACGTACGTTACGCACTTTAGTGTTTGATATGACTTGATATGATTTGATTTGTTGTGGTTGCACATGGTGGAATTTTCGTGACGGTTTTATTTGCCGCGTTCTGAGCTGGGTGTGGCTACTACACTTTAGCTTTGAGGGGCGAATCCAAAAATTTTCAGAGGGGTGGGGGCGAGCCAGTGAGTCTGGGGAATAGAAGTCCCCAATGGGGTCTGTGGGTCAGAATCTGAAGCAACATGCTAAGTATATGTGCGAATTTTAGCGTTCATCTGAAGAAAATTTAGCATTTAACCGAGGGGAATTAGGGCAGACCTGACATGCGTGCTATTAGCTGGGCCGTACGGGGTCTGCTGGACGAAATAAGGATATGAAGAATATGGGGTCTTCAATAGTCGCCAGTGTAATGTATAAGTTCCCTTCCCCTGTCAAATTTTGCGAATATCGGTTTAAATTCGTTGATTTAGGGCCGAAAACTCCAAAAGTCTATACCAAACTCAAGAAATAACAATGCAAATGTAAAATAACATTTAACTTTTATCTTAATGAACGGATATGTTATGTTATGTTACTTAAAAGGAGTACACTGAATGAGCAGTGTTGGGCAGTAGTTAACTACTTTGTAGTTAACTACGTAGTTAAACTACTCTTTAATAGTTGATGGGAAAAGTTTAACTACTCGAACGTAGTTGGTAGTTGAGTGGTAGTTTAACTACTTTTGTAAGTAGTTAACTACAAGGTAGTTAAACTACTTAAAAGTAGTTAAATTGAAAAAGTTTATATACTTATTTTTAATCATTGGCTTTCA
>Ga0056116_1000547_pt1 | contig 13011 bp, 7 predicted proteins | sample WorMetOlspDAHAB2_FD_67352 | JGI IMG/M metagenome (GOLD analysis project Ga0056116, IMG submission 67352) | Marine gutless worms symbiont microbial communities from Max Planck institute for Marine Microbiology, Germany - Olavius sp. DAHAB.2 ...
CTAGAAAAGCCTGTATCCAGAGAATTAAATTAGTGTTTATCTTATATTCCTTTAATTTTTTTATTAATCCTGCATGTGGAACTTTGTCAAAGGCCTTTTCGAAGTCTGTATATATTACATCAACAGTAACGATGTTTGCGAGGTATGCAGATCATGCAGTTAAAAGTAAAATTATATAATGCACGAAGTAAGTTTTTCATGTAAACACTCCGTCATGCTAAGCGAAAACGAACTGTATGTCAAATTGCAGACAGCTGGTACTTAAATAAACCCGTCAAATCGCATTTAAAATGCTCGCGATTTTGTTGAAAAACGCAGCAAATAACACGTGTAAATGGACCATGATCTGATTTTTCAACGCTGGTGAGCTGGCTGCCAGGAACAGATGGGCGAGGTGTCTACCAATGGCGGCTTTGGAAGTGCAATGTCGATCCCATGTTTTCTGAGTTGGGAAGTTTGGTCGAAATTTTGCTTATCTGCATGTGTGGTTGCTGTTTATGCCACTGCAAAAAAATGCCACAGCTGGGTTACTGATAGGCGTGAAGTGCACCAAATTCAATTTCAGGTGGGGATCCGCCCCAAACGTAGCTGGAAAAGCTGACAGCGCTCCTTGAACCCCTAAGTTGTTTAGAAGGGGCAATGCCAGAAGGAAAAATGAGGAACAAATGGTACGAATAGGGAAAGGGGGAGGTAGGGGCACGAAAAGCAATGAAAGGGAGGGACGGTCTCATTTGACGGGGGGGGGAGTAGGACTTAGTCAGTCAGTTTTCGTCTAAAGCGGGTCGTCATGATTAGCAGCAAGCGTCAAGTGTTCATAACAGACTTATCTCACACAGTATCAATTGAGCTCGTTAACAAACCGACATTAAAAAAGAAACAGAGGGCAAAACAACAATATATACAAATACAGGCCTACAAGAAACCGGTGAAGCTTAATCGCCAGCAAAAGGAGATCTACAAATAATGATGAATTGTCGGCGTGGTCATCCGTGAGCATAACACCAATGGCGTTCCCTGCGAAGACTACAATACGTGAACACTAAATCAAACCCTGACCCAAACCCTAACCCTGGCGCATTATGTTGATCTTTCCTTCAACTGCTGGCGATTTAACTTCACCCACAAGAAACTCGTACCGCGAATGTCGGCGGTGTACTGAAGACACAGAACGAAAGCAAAAGCACAGCGACTGACAATAAGTCGAAAACGTTGCGGACGGAAAAAGGACGCGTCAGTGAAGCTACAAGAACAACAACTGAAGTGCATCAGCGTAGCAAGTAAAGCCGGCAGCAAACGGCACATCTATAATGCGATACAACGGACAGGGTCACAATGGCGATCAAAAGTGGTATGAAGACTTGTTCTAGGGAAAATGTCCGGGCGGGAGCAATTGTCTGGAACCTCTAGTTTTATGTGCAATGGACACGAAAAATGCAAAGTACTAAAACGTAAATGGGCATGCAGAGTATCATTCACAAAAATGGAATGCTTAATTACATATACGAAAACGACACTGTGCGAAAATTAAAGCAAATAACAGCACCCACGTGCAGAAATTAGATATCCAATAAACTGACTGTACACCATCAGTGTATATCTTAGCAGAAACCGCCAAACCCAACGAACAAAAGCAACAATGTTACTCTATCTACATAAATAACACGACAACAGTGTGTTCAGAATCAAGCTGCAAAAAATATTCACAATAATAATAATAATACGAAATTTATATAGCGCCATAATGCTGTTAGGCAGCTACAGAAATTGCAATGAAAATATAATACATGCATGTAACAAGTGAAATCATTAACAACTTCCCACAGCAAGACGATAATTAAGATTTCAGTACAAAATTAATAACCGTCAATGACACTGTTTAGAATGTTAACGGTAAGCTTGTCTTAAATGCAACAAGCAAAAAAGTAGCATACTGTACTTAGTCTAATAATATTTACAACCTTACAAAAGGAATTCAGGTTTAAAATCGCAAACTGGTTTTAAAAATTCCGTATGTCGTACAGCAAAGTTAACAATTGGAGCATTATGATTCTCGGCCAAATTTGCTATCACAGCCAAACAAACACTGTACAAAAAAGAGTTGCCACATTTCAAATGAATTAGTGTATGCAGGGAACAATCAAACTAACAATAATAAACATGACATCGTTACGACAATTTTTCCTCATATGGTGTTTGTTCCAAATTACATTTCCTGTATATGATGATCCATAATGAAAAACGAGAAATGAAAAGGTAATGGTGAGGTGAGTAGAGTCTAACGAGGCCCCGCCCGACTCAATTTAGTTCATCGTGGAGCCGGTCTTGCAGCCAATTATTTGACCGATACTACCAAGACACAGGAACACACAGGACTGGACACAACTCAATAAACATAGACAACTAAACATAATATGATTGACTGATTGGGGTTTAACAGCACTTTTAGCACAAGGAGGCTATACTGTGCCTCTGAAAAGTAGGTTGCAGTTGAAAAAGTGAAATTAATGAGAAAGTTTACAAAGTTACGTGTTAGGAATACATAAAATAGAACCATTACAATAATTAACTCTTCAATCTGGTCTTTGTAGGGGAAACCCTTCAACACGAAAGATATCACGAGAGTAGTAGTCTTCCAAGCCAATCACTTGGCTAACGTACTAACAAACAAAACCAAACGACACAGAAAAATAGACAACACAACTCAATAAACCTAAACAACTGAACACAATAAACAACAATAGTCTCCTCTTACGACACTTTGCCAGGAAACGAGGTGACCCATATATATTCTACTAATCCCGAGCATCGTGCACGGTAAACACAATGGTGCACCTTTCCTACTTATTGACAAGACGACTCCGGCACTACAACTGCACTCTGCCACGATCCTATAATGGGAAAACCATAACGACAACAAACACCGTTTACAAAAAAACAACAACGTTTCAGTTGACAAACATGCAACAAACATTTAACACACTGTTGTGAACAACGTAAAATGATACACAAAAACTTCGGTCACCACGACACCGTCAAAACAGGGTATTCATCACACAGAACAAAGCTGCGGGGTCACGACTGCAGTGTACCTGTTTACTCATAAAATTTCTCCACTGTAAAAATAATGCAGATGCAGTGGGACAGAGATCACTTTGATGGTGACAACACTCAAGACTCGCGCATGTGACTGCAAGTTGAAAATCACTTCCATACGGTGAAGCTGCCATGTTTTTATGTAAAAAATTGTATACGTAAGGTTAATTTAGATAACGCCACAACTACCGCCTTAGCAGCCCCGCCATCGCAGACAGTCAGCGTACAGCCTAGGCTGCAGCCAGGCCTGGGGTATCGGACTTTGGCCTGCAGCCATACAGCTGCGCGTAGCCTTAATCTGCCGATTAATGGTCTCCAACTTCGTAATCCATCTAAATGCATGGATTTACTGACTGCTAAAGGATAAAAGGCTGAGTTGGCCTAGTTGGCTGACCAATAGCGGAGAGTTTACCCACAAATGCACCTGTCAAGTTTTGTCAACCACAGACTGGGCACCGGGAAAGTCCAGTGGCCAAAGACAGACATCCTAACCACTGAGCTCATACGCCTCTGAGTCTGTAAATGGTTACACATTTGAGTATGTGACACATCGCCAGTATAAGAGATATTTTTACCTTCCCGATGTAGCTACCCTGTGGTAAGTACCAAATTATACTGCTTCGTGACAGGCATGAGTCTGCGGCTTGCTAGGGCAATACTCGACAGCACAGCGGGTGAGATTTGAACCTGTGACCTATTGATCGAGAGTCCAATGCTCTGACTACAAGACTACTGAGCCTGTACATGCAGTAATAACATAACAGGGATGCACGGGATTTCGGCAGGACCTGCATTCGGACAGTTCAGCTGAATCTGGTCAAATCTGTCTCTGGCCAAATTTCCAGCCAGCTTTCCAGATTCCACTGTTCGCATAATGGTTCTAGCACTGAGATGTTGATTTTCTTAAAATACAACAGTCATCTCTTGAACTTGGACTGAAATCTGAAGAACTGAATGATGACTGCAACGTTCGTTAGTACATTTTCCACATATGGCCGGTTAATCTGCTTCTGCTATTGGCAAATTAGCAATACCGGTGTTCACAAGTTACTCTGATCTGATTTTATGCAACCAAACTGCGTTTGCAGCATACAGTTCCAAATCCGGCTCTGGCTACGTCTCTGGCCAGATATGAGTTCATAAATCCGGCCAGGTCCAGCTCCAGCTGGATTTGGAAAACTAGAATCCGGTGAATCCCTAACAATGAGACACATCGTATAGTATTGCAATGAGTGCATCATCTCAAGAACCACGGATGCAAATAGGCAAGTGCGTGCGATGAAGAGCTACCTTCAATGCAACTACAAGCCAGTTCTTCAAAGCAAACGTGCACACAATATATTGCTGAGCGTGTAATGCACGGAGGCTGCAGCCGATCTAGCAGTCTAGATTCACCCGAGGTCGGCTGCTGACATCTTTCAACAACTCGTTTCTATCAGAGACTTTGCCGCCAAATTTTTGCACCCCGTCGGCGGATACAGCTGAAACGCGCACACGTTCATAACTACGTCATTCAGCAGAAATGAAACAGAAGCATACAACAGGTCTATGGTCAAAACAGCGACAATATTTCACATTTAAAAAGAATTTTTTCCAGATTTGCTATCGCCCATCATAACCCCCCCCCTACACGGGAGATTTAATTTTTGGCCCGGATAAAGGTAAGGCCACACAGCTGGCGTACGTACCGTGACTAGGTTCTGTGGAATGTATCCTGTGTCGCCATCACGGTGCTTGGCCCACCACCAGCGGGTTTCCTGCTTATCGCCCTTCTGGATCACCGTCAGCTGGTCCCCGGCACTGAACGAAATTTCGTCCGTCGTATTTGCAGTGTAGTCAGCGATGGCGTACACCAGTCCACCGTTTGCAACACCCAGCATGCTCATCGCTTCTGCAACAATAATTATCAATTATATAATCATAATATACTGATACTAAGAAATAAAAAATTCAACGCTACAATGCGGTCGCTGTCTTGGGTACCGTCACCCAAACAACCCTAAGGATGAAATGTAGCTGTTCCAGCATTTGTTCTAGTTTTTAGTCCTCAAGATCTAAAATATAAAAAAATATAAATAACAATAATTAGTAAAGGCCTTCGTAAGCCATTAGGCCAATTAGCCGGTTCTAATCTCTGATTCTATAGCTCTCAGTCAGTTTCTGGACTAGTCAATTTGTGGATTGGACAATTTGCAGATTAATTCACTCAACGTGTTACAGAAAAATGGGACGAGATAATCGCTAATGATATGCTTTTTTTATTTGCCGTCTGAAAATCGTCCAGTTAACAATGAAATCCGTTGTCGGCACACCATCTGGTTGCCCAGTATCGGTGATACCTGTGATCAATTGGCAGCATTCGTCAAAACTGGAGCCATCGGGCCGACACTTGTCGAGCGGAGTTTCACTTTCCGAGTCCCAGGTGAACGACAGAACTCCGGCACCGTGCTCAATGAGCAGCCGAACGGCGTCGACGTTGTTACTCGACGCGGCACAGTGCAGTGGTGTCCTGCCGAAACATACGCACAGCACACGACAATTCTCATGGCCACCTGTCGCTGGTTATATGGTGATTGCTTCTAACTGCGGAATTTTAGAAACGTTTTCAGCAAACCGTCATTCCTTTTAGTTTTCATGTGTTCTTAATTTTTTTATTTTCCTCGGCTTAACCTCTTTTTTCTTACTCTTGCACAACTGCATCCAATTATCCAACAATTTTAGAATTATTTTTACTTTTCTTAATCATATAAAAAGCACATTGTTTCACGATGGGGACAATGATTACAAAATCTACGTGTATAGTGGTCCAAAAAAAATTATTGCTCTGTAAAACACACCATCCATCGCAGTCGGCAACATTCACATCACAGCCGGCATGAATCAAGAATGCGAGAACGTCTTGGGAGCCGCTGCAGACTCCGTTGTGTAATACAGTGAGGCCGTCATCATTCGACTGGTTTATGTTGTCAACCTTACAACACAAAACAGAAAAAAAAGTACAGTAGGATTCCCGAACCTAAGGTCCAACACAATGCAAGGTCCTTCAAGGCCTTTTCCTTTCGACGACATAAGGTCCTTGGTCCACAATCTATGGTACCATAAAACTAAGTAGACAGTTCTTCTACCAGCAATCTATTTCAGCTGGTACTGAGTTTGCATTGATGTCAATGAGCAGTGACCACGCAAGAAAACGTCAGCATGGCTTAAATGTGGTCAGCTGGACCAAAGAACAGTTAAAATTTCATAGATGTGCAATATTTGAAATGAATTACATTTTTGATCGTTTATCTGTTTTTGAGTTGTTCGTTTGGCAAAAAATTGTGCACTAAGCGCACCATAAATTTCTAGATGTTGACGATTGCGATGGCTAACGAGCGATTAAGAAGACTCGTACATCTATTTCTGGTCAGAAAAAAAGCGCTGGAAATTATTCCCATGCTCATCAAACACTTTGGAAATAACGAGGGAACAGGAAGTGCAAACAAAAGTGAACTTGGAGACAGAAACCTGAGAAAACAGCGACTGCAGGACGTCAAGCTCTCCTTCGAGTGCCGCGTTCAGCGACAGCGTGAACGGGTCGAAACTGACGTGTTTCGACGACTCCGGACTCCTTGTTAATTCCGCCAGTTCCACGTCCGATGACTCAGAGAGCGAAATGGAGCCCGCTCGACCGACACCCGAGCCGGGCGAGCTCGGTTCTTTGTCAGCGTCGTCGACCAGTCGCGGAAAGTGTGCGACCCGCCGTGGTGGCGGCGAAGCGGCCAGGCGCTGTCTCCATCGCACCACGTCCTTCTTCAGCAGCGAGTCGTTGTGCGGCGAGTTCGGCCCAAGCCTCACCAAGCCATCCGGTTCTCCGCCGTCGTCACTATCATCGTCGCCCTCGCTGCTGTCACTTCCGCTACATTCTTTAGCGACAACATCATCATCACCACGATCATCACTCCCGCTCGTCAAACTCGGTCGTTCAACTAAACTACTGGTCGACGAACTGCACGAATGTACCAAATCGGGAGACGCGGACCTTTGGAAGTCGGCGCCATCGGAACTATCAGCCATCGTCGTCTTCTGTTCTGCGTCCTCTGGGGAGCGACCTTCGAAGGCAGCAGCGGAACTTGCGGACTGGCTAGTGTTCGGGGCTGAATTGCGATTGGCGCTGCCAATGCTGCTCAGCCAGCTATCACCGTACAGCCGACTGGCAATGCTCTGGTAGCGACTGGCTGCCCGTGTTCCAAGCTTTCGGGTGTAGCTGGCGGACGACACCCACGATCGAGTGTGCAATGGCACCGAATCCACGCCGCCGATGGCAGCTTCCGGTTCCGATGTAGTTTCTTTTGGCGGACTCAAGTCAGACGCATGAGCCGAAGCTTGCTTGGACTCAGTCGCTGGTCTTACAAATATCAGCGCTGTTTTTCCGGCAAACAAATCCGCAGTGTCAGCCTCTGACCCTGGCGTATTTTCTCGAAGGGACGAGCTTCTCGACGGATCTGAGTCAGAACCGGCCACCGACGGTTTTCCGAGTTGCACGGCACTAGGTCGTGTCGGACTGGTTGAGCGCATCCCAGATCCGACATCAGCCCGCGACGATGCTGTTAAATCCATTGCAGCAGCTTCCGATGCACGAGTATTTTCGCAACGAGGTACGTCTTTCGACAAATTCACGTCAGAACCAGAGGCCGATGGTTGTGACGAATCACTTGACGGATTTGCAAATCTCAGCGTCAACTTTTCAGAAACTGCGACGGAATGGCTGTGGCTATGCGGCTGTGGCTGACCGATGCCAATAACATTCTCGTTCATATCTACCGCTTTCTTGGTGTCGGCTTTATTCAAACGACGCACCTCTGCATCGCTTTCCGGTTTACTGCACGGTCCAATCTCAGCCACAGTGTCTGCCAGGCTGCTAGAGCTTTCGTCTGGTTTTTTCGTCATTCTGGACAAAGCTAACGAAAGAGAGGACACCCGATCGCTGTGGCTCAAAACTTCGCCGTTGTCGGATCCAGACGATTCCTTCTTGCCCGACTGCAGTAGAACATCCGCGACCGATCTGCTGCGTTCTATCGCCGATGACTGGTGTGCTGATTTCAACGGACGAACTATGCTCTGCAGGAGCTGTGCACATGTCACAGTACTGAAACATGTTATTGCATTCTCCAAAATGTAATATTTTTTAACTATCTCGACATCAACCGTTTAACTAAACTCTAACTTTTGAAGGCACGGTACTGCCTTCTTGTGCTGAAAGTGCCATTAAAACCCAATCAATCGATCAACCACAGTACTGAAATACATGGGCAAAATTATGACGACACAAACAAAACAGATTCACATGTCGCCGCACGAAAAACTGTGGTCAGTCATTCACGATATTCCAAAGCACAAAAACTAATGGCACTGAGTTTTCTTTCAGTTAGGTTGAGCTAACTTTAATGTAAATACCGGTGGCTAACTTCACTATCACCAAGTTGGCTTGTCTGCCACATGCCACCGTACACCTTACTAAGTTTCATCAAAGCATTTTATGAAAATTAAATATTTTGAATCAAGGGTGAAATGTGTACAACTGAAATTATGTCAGTGCCAAACAATGATACAACACACTCTGCCAGTATGCGTCATATTAACAGGAAGGCGAGTCGAAGGGCGAAGTGACAACTACAACATAAAGTAGCACAAATACATGCGGGGCATAACCACTAACCAACCAAACACTAAATCTAATCCTAACCCTAACCCGAACCCTACTACAAAATAGCTTGCAAAGATGACAGACAAATACATTTGTGGAACAGTCTCCCAATGGCCTTGCTGCACAGGATTCAAACCACATACAGTTTAAGTGTTTGCCGAAAACTTTTTTTAAAATTAGCTTTTAACAACTAAACATTTTACTTACTCCTGTAATACGCTACTGCACCGTATTTTGACTGTGATTAGCGTACACTAAATGCATAATCAATTACTATTTATTAACAATTATTACTAATAACTCATCTCCGCTCAGATTATATTTTTGTTACGCTGCAGTGTAGAAAGGCTCAAACTAACAGACCTCGGGACGGCAGTCAAGCAGCTGAGCATGTGATGAGGTGGAATCGACCAGAACTCCGTCCAGATGTCCCTGACATAGCTGTTCCAGCTGCCGCGTCAACTCGGCAACGCGCATCAACGCCACAGCAAGGTCGCGTTCCTTGATCGACACCAGCGACTCGACGGCAATGCTGTGTGCGTCCACTGCTGCTGCCAGCATATACAAGACAACACATCAGCCAGACACGGACGAACACAGTCTCGCACCATCATACCTGGCTGAAGACTGCGTACTGACCTCATCTGTTGGTGGCAGGCGACACCTGCGGTCTGTCAACACAAGGACACTGGTGCTTCCCCAGACAAAAAACTGCCATCGGAAACAGAGAGTTTGCTGTTTTCACTGCTGTCGTATTGAACAGCTTACCTCTGGAACTTCGAATGCTGTCCTGCTCAGTACAAACTTTTGTGCAGACTAAAGAAACACCTGTTTATCAGCTGATACAAGCGCATCTGAGGATTTTCTATTTTGCTGCGCTATCGCTGACATACAAATGTACTCCTTATTGGTACTACTACTATACCACCGGCAAATAAGCCTTCAGTGCAGCTGGACCTCAATTTTATCTAAAGAACGATCTGTCAACGGACCGCAGCCAGCTGGACTTGTTATACAGCCATCTTGAACGTGCTAACATTATCAGCACTGATCACAGCAAACTGTTCTGAGTGTTAACTATCTCAATTGAAAAAATAATTTAAAAAAAATTAAAAAAAAACTGAGGAGTAATTTATTACATGGCAGCATCATCTTGAGACTGTGACCTGTTTATAACACCTTCCCGAATGCATTCAATACTGTGTTTCAAAAGAAACTGGACCCCCAAGACATGTTTAACTTCATCAAAACAAACTGGTTATTAATGGATATTTGTCAGCCAAAATATCTGCACCACTTTCTTTCTGTGAACCTGCAGCTAACACCCAGAAATAACACTACGCAGACCTACCATTATCAGTCTGTTGCTGCTCAGCTGCTGCAAGAGCCCAGATTTTACAAGTTTCAGTTATATGCAGCAATAAAATTTTCCTCTCCCACCAATTGTGGGCTCCAAAAACTGCATGTCCAGGTGCTACAGTACCTCCGGAACCTTTCTGAATGTGGCACTGTGTACCTGAAAATGAGAAAGTAAAAACCTGGGGGGGGGAAACAAAAAAAACCTGGGGAAAAAACAAAAGGGACGTTGCTCACACATGAGAACAATGACATTGCCTTATGTCAACACGCATTTTCTGAGCAACAACATTTCCTTATAGTTTTGTCAAACCACTCAACAATTTGCCCTAGAAACTGGAATATATCATTCACCTGTAGCCCATACTTAATTCATTCCTCAAACATGCACTCCATTACACGGTTAATATTACAATCAAATGCACGTGCCATAGTGTGTGTCGTACGCAATATACTTTCTGCCCATTACTATCCTACACAGAAACGACCACACATAACGATCACTATAATCATGTATACTGTTGTCACAATATTTATAAGAGCAAAAATACTCTTAATCGCAATTGTTGCCATGGAAACTGCGCAGCTGGTTCTCGACCAATACCAAACTTATCGCCGCCAATCAGTGTGCAATGCAACTGTGATGCCTTCTGCAAATTTTCGTTAACAATCGGCTTGTTTTGACGGAGTGAAATCAACACGTCTTGGCGTCTAACGTTTTTTCAAACACAGTGCACATGAAAATTCACATTACTGTATGTAATATCTGTTACAATTCTAAATGCAAACAACACGTATAAACAGCTCGACCGGTAGTGTCGCTGGCGCAGCTGTCGAGCGTTTCTAAATGTCGCTTCAACGACGCGAACCGCTCCTCTTGCGACGCGACCTGTCGCCGAAGTTCGCTCAGTTTTTCCGCCTCGTACGCCAACTGATACCGGCAGCTGCACTTCAGATGTCTGCCGCCCAACGATTCCGCTTTTCCAGGATCTGCTGAATTAGTCAGATCCATGTTCTGGTCAACAAAAACACGACATGCATTGCGTATTTAATAGACCTTTCCTCGGACAGTCCAAGAAAAGTTGTGCCGATACAATACCAAGTGTTTACACAGAGCACTAGCTGTGCACTTACTGGCTACACGTGGCAAGCAGTGAGTACAGCATCTGCATCATTGATCGATGAATGGTCAATGATCACACTTTAGGGTCAGGGTCAGGTTTATCTGTATGTTAGAACACACATGCACTTAGTAAAACTGGCCCTGGTGGCCAGTCTGGCTTAGCGGTAATAGCATTTGTCACATCAATGAAGTTAAGCTACGTCGCATCCGGTTAGAACTGGGATTGGTGACAACCTTCGGCAGGTCTACCATCCAGGCCATACAGGCCCACTCAGCATGACCATCCCTCGATGGGTAGGTGTAATAAGTACAGGAGATGGTTTCTGCTAGAAAACGGACGATTGTCGGATCGGTAACGTATCAGAACCGACACTGGGTGTATCGTATTGAATCGAATCGGCTACTGTTGTATTGGCTGATATTACTTGCATCACTGCAGGTTCATCAACTGTTGACGGGTCGCATTACACACGATATTCAAAGGGCGTTCAAGCGCCCCGTCACCCGCCCGTCGCGCGCGCACGGGTGCGTGCTGTTTTATGGTCCATGATACTGCAGAGGGTTGCAGGGGAGGGAGGCGGAAGGAGACTGTGTCACGGAGAGGCTGGTATCAGGTTACAAAGACCGCGCAGTACTGGTCTTGGCCACCATCACGCCCAGTGCCGCACTCCCTCCACCAGCAGGAAGTGATAACAACAGTCAGCTGTCAATCACTCTAACGTTTCTGCAAGTTAACCAGTCATAAAACTGACTGAGCATGCAAGTTTGTTTGTTGCTAATGGTCTGCATGTGCCACCCATTGCGTATAAGCTGCATTCTCTAAACGACCTGCCAGGTCTAATATTACAAGTGGGTGGGACACCAACGCACAGAGTACTCGTATCGGTATCAGCCGTCGTGTATACTCGAATACTCGTATCGGATCGTATCGGTGCGTGTCTGTATCGTCCGTTCTCTAGTTTCCGCCATCTCTGGGAGGAAACGGTACACCTCTGAAGTTATGACATTACGGTGCCTTATAAATTAGTTTATAAATGTACATGTCTATGAATTGTGGCTACACACACGGATAGCCGTATGGATGGCATAGTTCGAATTAATTTATATTTCATTTTTTTCTCTAATTTTGAGCAGGTATGATGAAGTTCATTCAACTAGTTTGTTCACAGTAATAATATAGGTTTCATTGCTACTACGTGACCTTCACTGGTTGCGGGCGCCGCAGCGAATCGACTACAAGATTGCTGTTCTCGTATATCGGTGTCTGCATGGACTTGCTCCGGTTCACGTCGGACACATTAGCCATCCCTATATGTCGAACCTGTCCACTGTCGGCGACCGCGTTTTCCGGATTGCCGCTGCACTAGTCTGGAACACTCTGTCGTCGAACGTTCGTTCATCCAGCTCTGTCAACTTTCAAGCGTCGTCTCAAGACCGAGCTTTTCTCACGAAGCTCCCCTGACTGATGTGACTGCTTGAATTTTCATTACATTTGTAAGGTGGCCTCGCAGATTTGGCTTATGCCACCCTAATCTAGTTATTCTATTATTATTATTATTATTATGGTGCCTGACTATAAGCCTGGTGGTAACAGTTTAGACAAGCTCCACCACCTCAGATCTGTTGCTTATTCAGCAGAACTTGTTCTGCTGAATAAGCAACAGATCTCGGGTGGCGGAGCTTGTCTGCACTGTTACCAGGTCTCCGAGTTAAAAGGTAGCAGCATTTTCGTGTCAATTCGATGATCTGATTG
>Ga0056116_1000549_pt1 | contig 12998 bp, 6 predicted proteins | sample WorMetOlspDAHAB2_FD_67352 | JGI IMG/M metagenome (GOLD analysis project Ga0056116, IMG submission 67352) | Marine gutless worms symbiont microbial communities from Max Planck institute for Marine Microbiology, Germany - Olavius sp. DAHAB.2 ...
TCTCTTCCTTCATTTATTGCAATAGAAGTCACATATTTATATCTTTAACTTCAGTCGCCACTATTCGCTGATCGATCGACAAGAATTTCACCACGACGAGCACATGTCCGTCACCGCAAACTTGAAATCCATTTCCAACCGTCCCCGCTGCACCCTGTCCTTATCCCCATCCATCCCTGCACAGATTCTTCTGTCCCCACTTCGTCCCCCATTACCGTACATTACAGTCAGTCCCCATCTCAATCCCCGTGTTACCAAATATTGCTGAAACCCGGTAAAAGTCGACAAAACACTAAAAATGTTATACTTTAAAATCGAACAAAGTTCAGCAAACTGTCACATCATAAGTCCGTGTACTACTCAGTCTCTGAGTCTTAGCATCGTGCAGAACTAAAAGTCCATCGACACTGTCACCACTCAGCTGGGTGCGCCACTCATTGACAGTCCAGCTGGCTGTGGAGAATGCCCTTTCAGACGAGGTGCTGGCGGCTGGGATACCAAGCAGACCGCGAGCAACTTGTCCCAGTTTTGTCCACTGCTGCGCCTTGCTTTTCCAGAATGAAAGAAGTTCAGTCTGCGTGGTGTAGGCATCAGGTAGGCATCATCCTGTAAAACAGTGGAGCAGTAATGTTAGCAGTGATTTTAGAAAGGAAAAAATGAGTCATTAAAATAAATTTGTACCAATCTATACAGATTTACAGACAGATTTTATCAGTGTTATGCATTATGTTTATATACCACGAAATAGGGTTACAAGACACCTGCACATCCAAAGGAGGACACCGAAAATCAAAAATGAGGACAAAGATTTACAAAGGAGGACAAAAACAAAACGCCTCATTAATGTAAAATTCACCATTTGGCATTTGTTCATACAAACAAAACTTACAAACTGCAAGTAAATCAACAGAAACTCGGCTGCTACAGTGTACTAGTCTATGATGTTTCATATTTCTCAGAAGATGCGACTTTGCACAGCAGCTCATTGTTCGCAGCAACATGCATAAAACTCCATGCAAAAAGCGTTTCTGTTTTTTTTTCACCTGCCCACGTGTCACTGTCTCTTTTTTTTCCGGCAGTGGTTCTGCTCACGTCGTCTCTCTGGAAAAATGATTCTACTGCCTTTCGCTTAGTATGAGTATGAGCTATCCGGAATCTTTGTTTATTCATGTTTAACTTCTTATGTCCATGATTTCTTCCTCTTAACCCAGTATCTCGATGCAGTGAGGACAGCAACCTGTGTTTCTTCAACAACTTCCCTGCACATATTACCGTTACTGCAACCCTTCTCTCATGACTTTTCAAGTGCTGTGTTCTTTGTCTTACATCCGACAAAAAGCTGTAATGGTAGATCAGAGCCCTTTTAGTCTTTCTCGGCGACTTCATGATCAACTTTGCTTTTTTCGTGGAGTGTTCCTTTCACACTGTAACTGTCTCTCAGTTTCACATAACTGTTTCTCTTGTTGACGACTTAGTCGTTTGCGTAGCATGTTATTCACCGACTGACAGCATGACAACTTTGCTTCTAGCAGTTTGATCTTCCTATATGCTGCACTTCTGTCTCGCCTGACTTGTTTGCGACCACTTGCATGTTGCCTGCTGGACGACATCCACCCAGACGTCGACGGAGTTGAAAGGCCTGTACACACGTTGTTATTGTCCGGGATTTCACAGTGTGAATGTGCTGTCTTTTGCTTGGCAGCTCGATCTTTCCACTTACTCCGCCATTCCCTTCGCTTCAGGCGTTTTTGTCTATCTGACAAATCTGCAACTAGTTTCACTTTACCCGTACGGACTCTCTGATGCCACCTCAAGCATTCTTTGGCCTTCGTTTCAGCAAGTAGTGCAGGATATGCTGCAATTCTGGCCCTGCGCTGTGCCTGTCGCTCAGCTGCTGTTTGAGCTGCACTTTCCCATCTACAGTCTTTAAAAACAGCTGCAATTTACACACCTCCAAACTTGCACAACTACATACAAAACCATTGCATCTCTTGTCTGACCACTTTAATTATAAAAGAGGCAGCCTGTATACAGAATAACACCACACTGTAATATTAATGTGTGGCAAATCAATATTACGGCACAACTTGCACCACTCCATCACAGCAGAAATGCATTTTAAATTGAACGTAAGCAGTGACCAAGTTAGTGCATGATGTAGATGCTACTTTATTTGTGATGGCACAGACTATTTGTTTAGCCTCCAATACAATGCTTTCATGTTAAATAATAGCAACTAAACGTGCAAGATTAATATGCTCATGTCTAAAAAGTAGTACCGGTAAGGTTTTTATTCAGAATCACCACTCCATCACGGCATTCACCACTCCATCACCCATTTGCATGAATATTGTTTCATTTGTGACGACACAGACTATTTGTTTTGCCTCTAATACAATGCTCTAATGTCAAATAATACCACCTCAACCGGCAAGAGTAATACTCTCGGATTTAAAAAGCAGCAAAGGTTATCATTCAAAATAACCACTCCGTCACCCATTTGCGTGATGGAGTGGTGCGTGACGGAGTGGTATTCACATACTTATTTTATGATTTGGTGCAACCATACGTGCACCCTATTGCTATCCTATACATAAGCACTGAGCAGTTCCCTTTCTAACATGATGCGATTCACAAAATTGCCAACAACCTGCATAATTCCTTCAGTATATGGTTAACGGAGTGGAGTGTCAACAAACATACGCCGTCACCAAGCTACAAACTATGAAAATCAACAATTTGTGCAATTTCTGGGCTCTATAACTTACCGCTAAACAATAACACATTTACCAAGAATATTTAACTGATCTGCCTAAGCACTTGGTGCAGTTAGTGTATTGGATAATGAAAGTGTGACGGAGTGGATTTTCTGATGTTCGGTTATTGTGACATCAACAAAACATTAAAAATGTCTTCAATTACATTTTATTTCACGTAGTTAATTATGTTGTACAGAACAGTCAATGTTAATGAGGTCGGCGGCTGTTAAATTTCACAGTTAACAGCAAGGGCAATTACGTTAGGCGAGTGCAAACACAATCACTGTGCCTAGCTGTGACATGAAAAATGTTAACTTTATATGAAATATATACCATTTAGTAACATTATAGCTAAAGTGCCTTCAGCTACATGGGCGCAGCAGTGCATAGAGGACAACACTCGGCGAGTCGGCGTATTACATTCCTATAAATTCTACACTAGCCTGATCTGATCCGTGGCAAGCACCGATTTTGCCACCTCTTCATCGGAAACACCCATGTGCGTCGAATAATGGGTCACTTTATATGTGGCTGAGACCAAAATCTTAGACTTTGGACTAAGACCGAAAAGAACGGTTTAAGATCTAATTAATGCAAAAATAAAGTTACGCTAAGTTTCGGTTTTAAACTCTGGTCTTAGACCAAACTCGATCTGGTCTAAGACCAGTCTAACACCAAACTTTGGTCTAAACCGAAGTTAATCTCAACAATTAGGTCTTAGACCAGACGAATATATTGTATTTAGATAGGCACTACTTGCTACTTCAAAAGCATTTAAACTTTAGTCTACAACCTAATCTCTTTATCTTCCGAACAACTTTTGTTGTTTCATTATGAATGACGCGCAATTTGCCACAACGGAGGATCACTTGGCGTCACGCATTACGTCATTCTGAAAGTAATTTTATCGTGGGAATTTGACGTTTTTCCTCATTTTGTGAAGTTATCGGGTTTTATTTCTAACGTAAACATCATTCGTTACCGTAGTTAAGTATTACTTAAAATTTAAGTGACGTTCGTGCAACTAGCCATAAGACATTGGTCATAGACGAAAGCTTAATAATCCCAGTTTGGTCTTAAGCCGGGCTTTAGCTGATCAGATTTAGGTTTGGTGTTAGTCCAAAGTCTAAAGCTTTGGTCTCAGCCAAATAAAGTGACCCAATTTGAAGAATAGTGGCAGTCACGTGGGGCCTGGAGGGGCTTGTTCCCATAGATAACACTGATGTTGAGCTTTCCAGGGAATTTTCCACTGTTCAGAATTGGGCACAAACCAATGAGATGATTATTAATATGGCAAAAACTAAAGAACTTGTTTTTATTTAGACCAAAGCCTATCAAGTAAACAGCGAGATATTGTTTTTTAGTCAATTATTGTCACAAGCAGTGCATATACAGCACCTGCTTGGAGTGGTTATGTTTCCAAAGAGCAAGAATTGATACATTTCTGGGGTATTTACATCGCTGTGGGCTAACTCAGAACCTTCTCACTTTTAAACAAATTGCTCAAAGGGCTGACCATACACTTTGCAATAGTATCAAATATTCTACCCATTGCCTTAATCAAGTCCCCAGAAAATACTCATCATATCCTACGTGATAGAGGACATTCATATATAATGCCAAGTTATATTTTTCAACTGTACAAAGACTCCTGACTGTTTGGTTATATTTTCTTGTGATTAGCCTAGATGTTTTTTTGTGTTATGCTTTTATTCCTGTTACTGAATATTGATTTCCATGTTTCAACACAGCTTTTTATGTATGCGTTTGTCATCCATAAATAAAAAATTATTTGATTTGAGTATATCAGTTTGTTAAGTGGTCAGCTGTTTAGTATAGTTGGGTTAGGGTTAGTGATAGGTTTAGTGTTTGGTGGTTATGAATCCGCATATATGAAATCTGGGGAATCATTAGGTTTGACGTCCTAAGTTATCCCGGCTGATAACAACTGACACTATGATTACCGAAATCTGTTGTCAGCGTCAGTCTTCCAAGATTTGCCGGTGACAAATTGACTGTAAGCCAGTCTGCGAAGTCTGTTTACAATGGCATATTTGCATCTACTGCGTGTGTCTGATGATTTGACACACAGGCCAGTACTGATATTGCTAGACAGCTAGATCAGCTGCTGAGAAACAAATGTGCTGGTGGTTTGTGGTTGTGGTATAATATATCAACCATGTGCTGCTCATGCAGTCATTAGTCATTGCAAGGCTGCAAGGGAGCTTTAATTGGTTGGATAGACATAATACAGAGATAGGAATTATTCCAGGTGATAAAAAGGTCCAGCACTGTACTTTATATTACTGTGAATGCCGATGTCATTCATAACATCGACTGACTGTTCAGCCACTGTTCTGGGCCTGAACATTGCTTCCTGTTCTACTGACTTCTCATCTGTATGTGTCGGTGAGAATGATGGTCAGTGTTGTAAATGTAATTTGTGCAGAATAACCTTGGTTGAAAGCTTTAAAGCATAATTTTGTTACTTATCAGTTGTGATTTTAATCATATGATTGATACAGGTCCCAGTAATTTGACCGCTGAAGCATTAGCAAAGCATGAGGCATGTCAGAATGAGAGCAGTGTTGTTTTTCCGAACATTGAGTCATTATCAATTGGTGCAACGTCTGCTGGAAAATCGAGCTGCACGGTGGCAAGTCAGTGGACAGACTGTACAAATGCGACATTCAGCAGAGTTTTGCAGAGATTTGCAGCATCAAATCTTGCACAGCATAAAGAGGTTTGTGAGAATTGTGCTTACATTGTCTTTTGGTGAAATTTGCAACTTAAAGGTAATTTGTGTTAATAAGTTGTTTTTATTTGTAAAATTGTGTGAGTTTCATTATTTTTAGGATTGAATAGTTTTACGTACAAATGAGATAAAAACTGTTAGAAACAATTTAGCCCTTGGCACATACGAATTTATTTTGTTTTCCAAGGGTTTTCATAGATGATACTTTTGTCTTTTTTGTCTCTTAGTTGGTTGAATCTGAATCGTAGTTGATGATGTTTTTAAAAGCTATACAATGTGGCTGAATTCATGTCTGTCTGTACTCTTTGTACTTTCTGGAACTTGTGCAAATTTGTTATATATATATTTGTTTTTTATGGTTTGAATTAATGTGTCTGGTGTTCATAGGTAGTTGCAGTACTAGCAGCTGTCAGTGAAGAAATTAGAAGCCGTGGTGGAAATGAGACGAACACAGAATATTTTGCTGCATTGGTTCGTTAAACTGTGGTTTAAGTTGAATTTTTTGTGTGATTGTTTTGGCTTTCAATATTTTTGGATAGAACACTGAACCAGATAGAAACAGTTTTTGTGCAGTTGTTGAATACATGTGTGTTTGTTGCAGATGACTGTTCTTGATTCGGAATTGGATATGCAGTCAAATATTGCTGTAGCTTATCTTCTGAGTATTGTCATTAAAAAGTGAGTATTTGTTTATGTATATAACTTGAACCTTGTGTCATAGTTTTTTTTGTAGTAGAATTACATTTCATATCAACTGATGAAAATTGCTGCTGAGTTTTCGTCTTAATATTGTAAAATTTTATTGTTTCATATTGTTGCTCTTACATTGATAGCTGCATTCTCTGTGATTCTCATTTTTCTGTTCACATTTTTAGAGTTCCACAATCAGCATTAAGAAGTCGGTTTGCAGATATTGCTCGATCTTTAACCAATAAATTGGCGGCAGTTGCGTCACCAGAGAAAGTGGAAGGATCAGCCTTATTACGATCGGTAGATATCAAGTTAATCACTCTTATGCACTTGAAAGATCTGACTCTGCAAAATTTGTTCACCGTTATAAACAGAATGAAATTTGCAAAAGATCTTATATCGCAAGTTTCACCGCATTTTTTCTATACCTTACATAAAGAAAACTTCAAAAATTGATGCAAATTGCATGGCGAATAGAACAAAACTCTCGTCTGGTCGACGTTGTGAACACGTTGCTGGTACAACACACGCTGCTTGATTATGCCCCAGAGCATGTAACCCATTTAGGATATTGTTTCGGCTGCATGGGGCCCATAGATCAGGAGAAATTAAGCAGTCTCTACTCTCTAGGACGTTTGGCATGCCGTGGAACAAATTTTTATTGACAGCACAGTTGACAAATGACGTTTACGACTTCCAGCAACACTCTGTGAAGTTCAATCAGTAATATTTCCACTTTTCTATAATTTGACGAGAGTTTTGTTATATATAACTATGCAATTGGCATGAATTCCGAAGTTGTTCACAAGGTAGAGCAGCTACAGATTTAAGGTGTGGAGAAAATTGCTATATAAGATTTCTTACAAATTTTATTCTTTTTACAGTGGTGAAAAAATAGCAACTTGTTTAAGATTTGACTGAGTTGTCACCAAATTTCCCAGCTCAGTTTTTTTGCGACGTGGTATGTGCTGCAGGTCAGGTATAGTAAGTTTAAAGTGAGATATATGGATATAATGATAATATGCCTCTGAGCATTTTCTTATTTAGTGTTGCTTTTTTGTGATAGTTTATCAGTAGTGACTGACTAGTGAGCTGTTGTAAACTGTGTTGATATGTTAGTGTCATGTAATTACCACGTATATTCTCCGAAATGACCTATATTGCTATATATATATATGACCTATATTACTCATCCCCCTCTCAGCGACCTTTATTTGAACATGCCTGTTTAACTTGCTACACACTGCTATCACCTTCGATCGCTTTTTCAAAACCTACCTTTTTATAAAATCTTAGCATCCACCTTAGTCTGTTTCTGTGTATCGGACTGATCTCGCGGCTCTAGACCATTCACTGGATTTATTTGCTCATCGGTTTTATGTTTTAGTTCTTTTTTTCTGTTTTAGTTATTCCTAAGTGTGGCTGACTAAGTTGGCCAGCTGTCTTGTCAACTTTTGGGCGCACTATAAAATAGTTCGATTGATTGATTGATTGATTGATTGATTGTGTCGGGTGGGGCATTAAACTCTACTGTTCTTATACTGCTGCTGCTGCTGCCTTTGGACACGAGAGTTCTTGTTGCTGCTACAGTATTTTGATATTGAATTGCTTAGCTGCATCTGCCAGGTTATTGTTTGTTGTTCAAACAGTCACTTTTGGCTGTAACTTATCTGGATTTGATTGAATTATTGCTTGGAAATACAGTTATTGCTTTGCAACAGAAATATTCGAGGATTAATACTTTGTAATCTGCTGTGGATGACGAATGTTGGTATTTTCTTTGCGTTTGTAACTGAATGTTGAAGTGCTTGTGTTTCAGCTGATACTGTGTTTATCATATTTGCTTGCCTCACTTGAGAGGTCAACGTGGAACCATGAATACACGTTGCATGTTTTCCGATCGCTGTTGCCATTCATTTCGTCACCCAAGGCCAAGGCACATTGCTCTGATTTTATAGTTTGATGCACTATCATAGTACTATTTAGCATTTTTAATTAAGGTATTTCATGTGCAATTCAGCATATTTAAGTCAGTTAGAGCCTTACTAAATTGGGAGAATTACCATAGCAAGAGCACTCAGTGTAAACATTGGGAAAAGGCATCCATATCACAGCTTTGGATCGACCACCAATATGGATACCACCCATAGTGGTTGAACCTGATTGTTGCTGATGACTGTTTATAACGTGTGACATTGCTGACAAACCTGGTTCATTGTTCTTTGAGAGTCAAATTTTTGGAGCTGGTTTAAATCGGTCGTCTATTTAAGTTGTCACAAGTTGCTTTGTTGCTCCTGGTTGTGTCGCATATCACCTGTTGTTTTTTAAAATTAGAAATCATGTTGGTAGTGGCCACAGTTGTTTAAGTAAACTCTGTACCTTAAAACTGACACACACGTGCTTCTGCATCCATGGTTATCTGTTCCACAAACTATCCAAAGTATTCTGCATCTTTACTGTATCTGAAGCTTGTTGTTTCCTTTATCATTTCGTGATCCACGATGTTACCGAAACAATTCTGCCAAAGATTGAAAACATTTCTGATCCATCTGATGTGTGGGCAAGATTTTATTGTCCTGTCATGACTGCTCAGGCCATAAGATCCGAACTGGACTGAACTGATCGACTGTGAACAGGTGAGGAAAGCCAGTCATCATGCAGTGGGAGTCGTGTTGCGTGGCAGCACTTTCATGAAAGCCGACGTTAGTTCAACAACAGCTCATCATCCGGCAGCAGCCGATATTGCCAAATTCTGTCGAGAAGAAGTAGAAAAATGTGGAAGTATGTTAATGATCGCTCAGTAACTCGTGTGTACCCATCTTTTTTTAAAGATAATTAGGTTTTGGCTGTGATTATGACATCACCCTATTGCATCTGGACTAATCCTTCGGGTGCTGTTAATACATTGTTTTTAAAGAGTATAGACAGTTTATAAAACGTATTTGTGGCCCATTTTAACATGCATTTAACTTTTATATAGATTTTACTGTGTTTCGAAACGTTACTTTCCCTCTGTGCTGAATTTTATCTACACAGTACTATGTGAATTAAAATAAATAGTTACTAGCTGTGCACAGGACACTCTGTTAATGTGTTTATTAATTTGTTAACTCGGATAGACCAAGACGTGTTTGTATATTACATTATATGTATAACGTTATACTCATTTTGTGAAACTGGCCGTTTCATGAAAATGATGAAATTGGCATGAGTATTGCCTAGTTCATGAAATGCCATGGTTAGGGTTAGGATTTCTTAACCCTGACCCTAAGCCTAACCATAATCCTAATGTAAAAATTTCATATTTGGTGCTGTGCATTTCACAAAATCAGCAGTGATATTGGCCAGTTTGAGAGTAGGCATTTCACAAACTGGGCAATATGCTCGCCGACTTTGTAAAATAGCAAACATTTACAAAATGTTGTATGTTAGAAGCTATTTTTGTAGAGAGTAGAATTCAAATTATCTGTTAGAAATGTGAGTATTGGTGTAGATTATGTAGTGAATTCACAGTAAATCTTTCATTCCAGGTAGTGGAAATATAACAGCTGTGTTACATGTGCTGGAACTGCTGAAGTCCGTGATTTCCGAGTTTCCAAAGGGTGCACTGAAGTCGACTTGTGAACTTATCCTTGGACTTCTGGAGCTTCACAACACAGTGAGTGTATATTGCAAGGTGTTAGTAAAGTTGTACATTTGCAGTCGTATTGTCTCATTTCGAAAAACAGAAATGGTATATGCAGGTATACGCAGCCTGTGTAGTCCCAGAGCTGTAGAAATAAGCTCACCTCATTTCCTGGCCAAGTTTTTAAGAGGTAATAGGTCCCCGAAAGGGGCTACCTCGTTTCCTGACCGAGGGTCATATAAGTGTGACCAAATCAGGGTTAGCTTGTGTTTATTGTGTTGAGTTGTTTAGTGTCATTTGGTTTTGTTTGTTAGTATGTTAGCCAAGTGATTGGCTGGGAAGTCTTACTCTCGTGATATCTTTCGTGTTGATGGGTTTCCCCTACAAAGACCAGATTGAAGAGTTATTTATTGTAATGGTTTATTGTATGTATTCCCAACATGTAACAGCGTCAACTTTCTCATTACTTTCATTTTTGAAACTGCAACATACTTTTCAAAGGCACGAAATAGCCTGTTTGTGCTGAAAGTGCTGTTAAACCCAATCAGTCAATCAATTACGAGGCAATAGACCAACTGTAGCTTTTTCTTTGGGTTTATTATGTTGTACTGAGCTGTGTATTGTTGCTTATATTGTTAACACGTTATTGCATTGATGTTGTACTCTTACATTTGCTATTTTTCTACAGTGTAGCTGTTATGTACTTGCTTTTAGCTGTTGACTGGGGTTGCAATGAAAACAATACACGGAATGTTTGCTGCCAAGCCAAAATCGACGAGTCTTCCCACCGAACTGAATATTCAGATTATAGCGGTCAGTTACTACTGTTCTGTTCTTAATTTCAGTAGAAAAAAGTTGAATCATCTAAACAGTCATTTTTTCGATTTGGTTGCAGTTGCATATTTTTGCTGCTTCATTGAGTGCTCTGAATGAGTGAATCTTTTTTTCACATTCATCCTAATTTTGTCATTTGGTATCGTATTAGATAACAAAATAGTGAATAAGAAGTGATTACAGATGTGCTTGAAGTTCTCCATTTTTTTGTTGCATCAGTTCATTTATCGTCATATTCGTGCTGTATGTTATTCGTTCCAGTTCATTCTACTTTTACTCATGATGACAACCATTTTGGTATATCTCCTGGCAGATAGCACAAGTAGTCCATTTTTTTGGCATTCACATATTTATGGTTTTACGTTACGTTTTACGTTTTTTGCTTTTGTTGGCTTTTGTTGTTGACACATTAATATCGATTCTTTTATTCCGTTGTTTGTTAATGTCGTGTGTCAGGCACTGTATGATCATCGGCCAAGTGATGCAGATGTTAATCCTACAGAAGCGTGGTTGTCCGTCATGGAACAAGCACACCTCAATATGTCGCGGTTGCTTTTAAAACTTTTTTTCGTCTTAACTGCTGTGTGTGCTACACACTCCACACTGTGTAACTGAGATGGCAACTTTGCAGTTTTTGTTTATTTTTAAACACTTGTCTGATCTAGGAAAATGAATGTTGTAGAGATGACGGTTGCAACGGCTAGAGTAAAACTGATTGAATTCTCTGAAGTTCATATATTGTATGATAAGTCAATTACGAGTTATACATTTGTTGTGGTACAACTTGGCCATAGCAATAATGAATACGTTATGTATTAAATATACTGTGCTGCATAGAGAAATCGGTCTTTATTCTTGATTCATGAAACTGACCAAACAGACAAACTACTTCTTTGTTGTTAATCAATCAACTGATTGATTGAACACTCGGCGTGGTCGGAGTCGAGCGCTGCATGTCCGAGACTGCGAGGCAGACATCAACGGGCGAAAAATTGGCGCCTGGTGCATTTGCCATGCTCGAAAGGCGAGGCCCGCAGGGCCGAGCCCACATTTGGGATGTGTTTTCGTGCAAAGGTGCCGAAACAGACGAGGGCCGAGCCGATGCTCTTTGGCTGTGGTAGTTTTGTGGAGGAAAGATGATCGAGCGGCGAGGCCCGTAAGACCACGCCGACGAGCCCATTTTCGTGGCGTCTGATCGATCAAAAACGCCAAATTCTAGCCCTCGTCATCTTGCCATAAGGTGTTTCCAAAAGAACCAATACGTCACACAGTCAGTCGTCAATTGTCCAATTTCGAACCATAGCATTGCAGCAAACCGCATTACCGTCGTCCCGTGCGCTTATACTGTGCCAAATTGCTCGAAAATCATTAAAAATGACTGATTTCTCGAAAACCGGAAGTAGAAATATGGCGGAAACATGCGCAATCAATTTTTTGACCCTGGTTTCCTATTTGACTTCTATAGTGATAGGGGGTCTACGGCGACTTCTTCTACCCGTTCTAATGTGAGCTGGTGTGGAAAATTTTGCGCAAAACCGACAAGTGCCATTTTTTCGTTTTTTTCCAATATTTGATCGCCCGCTACAGAAAAACTAGATAAGTTTTAGAAAAGATTTTCGGCCGTTTGGTAGTAGGCTTGGTACTCTATTAATATTCATCGAACCTTCTACTTAACTCGATACATTACGCCGCGTGCCGGCGCTGCAAATGTGCACCTGGTACGCCGGCGAGAAAAATGGACATGGAGGCAAGTTTGAGCACTCCTTCCTCCCGCCTCAAACTACGTAGCACTCTCACAATTTAAGTTTTGCAAGAAGGCCACGCATTCTAACCAAAGACATTAATTTTCTACTCCCTTGCTCGTTTAACAGCTGAGATATTACGCGTTCAATTGTGTAAACAGTAAAAAAATCGCAAAATTCGTAACGGCTGTGAGTGAGTGAGTGAGTAGTGTTTAACGCCCCACTCGACACAATACAGGTCATCGACATAGGTATAGAAATTGCGAAAAAAGGAACGTTTGGTCGATTTTTAATTCACCCGTGAACAGTCTGCAGTACACAACATTTTTTATGTTCGGACTTGGAATATTTTCACAAAATATCAACGAAGTGCAGATTTTAATTATCGTTCTCCATTTTTGACCGCCCATGTTAAAAAAATTCGAAAAGTTACAGCGACTATTTTTGGTAGTGTGACAGACGGTACGGCATAATATGTAAATTTACTGAAAGATCAGCCTACTTTGATACGATTCGCCGACAGGTGGCGCTGCAAATGTGCTACTCGAGCCCATTTTTGGCGGCGTCTAACCAAAAACGCCAAATTCTAGACC
>Ga0056116_1000550_pt1 | contig 12991 bp, 5 predicted proteins | sample WorMetOlspDAHAB2_FD_67352 | JGI IMG/M metagenome (GOLD analysis project Ga0056116, IMG submission 67352) | Marine gutless worms symbiont microbial communities from Max Planck institute for Marine Microbiology, Germany - Olavius sp. DAHAB.2 ...
AATTAAATGTTATAAATTATAAGCATGAATATATGCGCCAGCACATTTAAATCTGCCAACTGCCAGCTTTAAATGTATAAGCTAGCGCATTTGTTTCATGCTTATAATTCATGTTGCTAGGAAACCAGTGTTGCCATGCCAACCGTCTCTATACCCCACTTGTAGAGGGTCGTCCTAATGTCAGCCCCCTAGTATGAAGTTAATAGGACCAGCCGGTAGTGAGTTAAGGCATATCTTAGCTATATACATTATGTGCTCTTGTGACCTTGACCTTTGACCTACTTTTCTAAAAATTTGGTCACGTTACCCAGAGTTCTTGTTGAATGTACACGCCTATTTGGAAATTTATAAACGTTTTAGTTTTTGACATATTAGATCATAAACTGCAGATTTAGTGGCCCCGTTGCTAGGCAACCAGTATTGCCATGGCAACCGTTTTGTGCCCCACTTGTTGGGGGGTCGTCGTAATGTCAGCCCCCTAGTATGAAGTAAATAGGACCACCCGGTACTGAGTTAAGGCATATTTTACCTACATACATTATGTGCCCCTGTGACGTAGATCTTTGACCTATTTTCCCAAAAATTGGGTCACGTGACCCCGAGGTCTTGTTGAATGTATATGCCTACTTTGAAGTTCATAGACATTTTAGTTCTTGAAATATTCGATCTTAAAATGTAGAATTAGTGTCCCCGTTGCTAGGCAACCGGCGTTGCCATGGCAACCATTTTGTGCTCCACTTGTTGGGGGTCTTCCTTATGTTAGTTTCCAAGTATGAACTTGATATGACCGCCCAGTACTGAGTTATTGCAATTTTTAACTGGATACGTTACGTTACGTTGTGACCTTGACCTTTGACCTTTTGATCTTGGAGTCATGTCACGTGACGCCACTTGGGTGGTCAACCGTGTACCAAGTTTGAACATGATACGACTTACCGTTCCAGAGTTGAGTGAGTGAGTGAGTGAGTAGAGTTTAACGCCCCACCCGACACAATATAGGTCATTTCGGAGGCGGAGTTCCAGAGTTAGGACGACTACAATTTTCCATTGACCGCCAGCTTAAAGTCCCAATTTTTACGTTTTTGGTCGTAAAGGTGGTCAAATTTCAAATTTAATATTTCTAACCCCCAAAAGGCACTACCTTGGCGGGAACGACGCATAATGACGTATTGAGCGTTGGGATGTGTCCAAAAATGCGACCTGTGGGCGTAGCGAAGAAACGAAAAAAGGACAGTTTAACGTTCATGCGTCAAACTGGCTATTTGCCCAGACTACCCACGTCGACGTATGCCCCTGATGGAAAATTTAGAGGCGCGAAATAGTGTAACGTGAGATCATTTTATTGAGAATTGAGTCATTGAGTGTTATTCTAGTCATTTCGAGCACTTGCGGGAACTATATGCGTGGGAGTGGCATGCAATTGGCTCGCGGACAATAAACGGACGACAGTAACCACGAATAGACCTCATTGGGTCGATCTGTCCATGTAATAATGACGTGTTGAACAGAATAGTAGGCTAACCATCGCTGTTAAGTTGCGATTAACAATAGCCATCGTTATGCTCGACCTTTCCCACATGCCATCGTGATTGTGCTGTGCAAATCCTATGTACAGCAAGTTAACGGCTGAGTGAACTAAGCCCGACGATACAGCATTCGCATAGCGCAGTGTCGCGAACAGTGCTCGCTGCACGATGATGACAGCTTCTGACGTATGTAAGATGTTTTCTGTTTTGAATGCGCTTCAAAAATATACAGGGGATCACGTAAAGTCTAACAACATATCTGAAAAAAAAACTGACAAATAACGTATCAAACAAGAAAAGAAATTTGGCAGATTGTAAAAATTTTAGAATTTTAGGGAATACCTGTATGTTATAATCGACTGTACACACGCATGTGTGTCTCCAGAGACTCCAGATTTAGGTTCGTTAGGTTATTAGCAGTATTACAGCCGTGTAGTTTCGTGCTTGTTGTGCACTGTATGTAGGCTATACAGTATAATGTGTCCTCAGTCAGCATCTCGGTGCGCAAATAGAAGAATCTGGACAGTGCATGCGTTCAAATGCAGTCTCATTGCCAACGACATAAACGCACTGGCGTACCCAGGCGGGAAGGGTTATAGGGGGTTCATTCAACTTCATTGCATCTTCAAATTTTATTCAAAGTGCGTGCGTATATGTATGTACAAAAAATACTGTCTGATATCACCTACGGGAATCACCATAGCAAAGCAGCAGCTTGTGATTACATATAGGCGGCCTTGTGGAACTCTCTTCGGAGACCGCATTAATTTGCCCGCCATGCAGCCCTGGCCTTACGGCCCAATTAATGTCAAGTATATATGTCTGTTCTGTCCTTCCCTCTTAAATCCAAAAATTTCTACAGGAAAACGTTACCGACTGTCACTTGTACACTAATTTAACAGTTTGCTTCAGCTTCTCCCGGCCCCCTACCGGGCCTTTGTCCCTGAACTCCACTGGCGGACTTTCGTCCCAGACCCCCCTTTTGGAAACTTCCTGGATAGGCCTATGCCCCTAGCTGTGAATCCCGTGTATGTAAAATGCTGGATATGCCGATGCGTTAACGAGAAAGTGTAACTTTGTGTCACGCGGATTGAAAGCATGACGTCGCAGCGAGCAGGAGTACGGCTGCCGGATCTAGAAGTGTCGCCGGTGGCAAATGACTCTGCAACTGCATCGCTAGAATCAGGCGTGCGTGATTCACTGGCAGTAGCCGTTGGACTCGCTGCAGCTGCCAGTATATTCAGTGATGTCAGCTGCGCTCAGCCGACGAAGTGCCCTGTAGTCGTCGAAGCACCTGTGCAGATCAACGATGTGCGTGTCGGCAACACCAGCGAGCTGTCTACGGGCGACTCGGAACGTGTCCAGACAGTGGTGACGTCGAACCACAGTGACGATACGATGAACGCTTCGGAGCCTCGCGGTCGCTTTTGTCGAATATTCGATCGTTTGACAGTTCATGGCAGGAAACTGACGAGCGATCGACGTCGAAGGCAGTCAAAGGTGGTGCAGCGCTGTCGAGGCTCGACTGAACGAGGTCGACGTGTCGTCATCGAGAGCTCGTTGTCAGCTGATCGCAGTTCACGCGGCCGCAGTCGACGCTGCCAGACCAGCTACAGCGACACAGACGTCGAACACGATGGGACACCGATCCAACAGTTGACCACCTCACTTACAGCGACTGACGTGCGCGACGGAAGATTCACAGCGCGACTTCCGGTTGACGTGATGCCGAGCGGTGACGTCATGATACGCATGCGCAATGGATGCCTCGAGATGCTGCAGACGGAGCAGGCATCACATCAGCGCTGCAGTCGCATGTGCGCAGTCGTCAATCTGCCAATGTACGTCGACGCCGACGGTGCTACTGTTCGCTACGACCCATTACAGCGTTGTCTGATTATCGAGGCAGCGACGAAAGGATGTCACGGCATGCGACGTCGAAGCTTATCGCTGGATGATCTGTGGTGGCCACCACGAGGCCGCAAAGTAGCACACGAGCTCGGTGTGCGTCTGGCGTCCAGTTGGAGGCGACGTCAGCAAGACGACGTCGTGCTGCTCTGCACTGAGACTAAAGTCGTCAGTGGTTATGCTGAGTGACTGACCTCCCTTGTTCTGTTAGGGTTGGCTCGACATTGCTCCAAATTGTTAAAAAATTCTTTTGATGCCAATAGGCTACCCGTAGCCTACTGCATGTAAAAAGTCCAGTACTTCTATTACACACAATTCAATAAGTCGAAGAGTTCAGGCTTGTATTCAACTCCTGGCTTAAAATACACTGTGAGCCATAAAATTGCACCCTTCTTATTTTTACAGTAACTGAAACAAGTGGATTCATAGTTTGGTAATTCTTTTCAAGCTGTTACCTGAATTAATTTTTAACACATTAAGGTAGGCCTACCAAAAAGGTCATTTTAGTTCTCAGGATTCTCCACAGTATCGAATTCAATAAAAAGTTAAAAAGCGTTTTACTTCAATGAAAGGCGGTCAAAACTTAAAAGTCAGGACTCGTAGCTAGGTCTATAGAATTTTGAAGTAAAACTCTAATGTAAGTTTCAAAACTTACAATGTTGACTGTTGTGAAGCAACGCGTCATAGCATGTGTCCTTTGGCTTCGACACATGCATTAAGACGAACTCGCCGTTGATCAGTCGCCTGATCAATTGCATGTTGCTTTGGCAGATGCCTGACCAAGCTTCAATTTTAAGCTGGTTCCCTGTTTTCACTTATAATAGAGAATATCAAACACGCAGATGATGACAAATGCATTTGTGTATCTTCATGCCAAAAATTGTTAGAGCACAATTTTTAAAGATATTGTGAAGAGAGGAAGGGTGCACTTTTTATGGCTCACAGTATATCACAGCGAACTACAGGGTGTCCCATGAAAATGACCCCCTATGCTTTTTTGCCAAAATTTCTATAACCAATGGTACCTTTTCAGCCAAATTTTACACGCACATGTACCAAACTCCCTGACATGTACGCAACAAAGATACACATGTGGACCATTTTTGGTGTTTAATAGAGTATGAGTAATGAGTATGAAAACATTTTTATCAACTAGAGTCTCAAATTTTGCAATCAAAATTTTCAGCCTAATGCATATCAAGTGAAGTTTTCCAGAAAACTGCTAGGGAAACTGGTTCGAAGGCAAAGGCATATAGATGATATATCTGCAGCGCTTCCGCAGATAGAGATTTGGCTGAACATTGTAAAAAGTGGTTTAGACGTTGATTGAAACTTGTTGGCTTTTAACTGTCTATAGTATAGCTGTTTGATCGCTCGATAGTTGTTAATTTCGAGCTGTTGCTGCTACCACATGGCGGACTGCTTTTTCGAGCAACGGTAGCCTACGGAGATTTTTGTGCAGGTGAAGTATGTCAACTTTGAACTGGTTTCAGCTGTGTTACAATAGAATTAATTAAATGTTTTGTTTTCTTGTTTTATTAAGCCTTAGACCTGTAGAATTAGTTTGGTTGGTCAAATAGCTCCTTTAATTAAATAGTTAATCTAGTAATTAACCGCAAAAACGACAGTTCTGTCGATGATAACTAGATCTAAGTTTATGGCTGCGTCGGAGACCGCGGGTGAGTTAGGAAACGGAGTGGAGAGGGTTCCCCCCCCCACCCAACTACCACCGCAGCACAGCCGGATCCCGTCGTCGACCCCACATATGGATACTTATTTCGTTATGTACCGGTGAAGTAAAACACTTACATTATAATAACTGTTATACACTGCAAACATAGCTACTTTCGCATTTCACAGGGTAGTGCGGTGACATTATTCAGTCGACGTAAATTTACAATTTTTTATGTGAAATTTTCTCGTGATTCTGTACACCAAAAATTATTAAAATTGGTTCATTTTTCGCCGAGTTATTCAAAATATAAAAATGGGGCGTTTTGAGACAGTGTATAAGCCTATTTTTGGATGAAAAGACCTGCAAATGTTCATAAATTAAGTCACTGCATGAGGCAGCTCATCACTTTACATGTGGTATATAACATATTACACATGTGATATGATTTAAACAGTGCCAATGCGCCTGTTGCTCGTGATTAGTCCTAATTTAGACGTTGAATAAAAGAAAACATTAAGCCCAGTAACAACGGCTACAAATAAAATACACTTTCAGGCAGCATGGTTAAATGATTGATGGTGCTTCAGGATGGCTCAGGGCACACAACACCACACCCTGAACATTGTCAAAATGCGTATTTATCACACTGACACTAGTTAAATCCGTTGTGTAGCCTACACACACCCGAGTCACCCTTCGCAGATCACGCACAATTGCACATACATTATAATATTGTCGAAAACTATTGGCCTCAGTGTGGGTGGCTCTGTTGCCTGTCTGCAGCACAGAATGACAGAACAGCAATACGTCACTGCTAGCATCACAAAGCTGGACGTTCGGTGGTTGTCGACGAGTCCATGCAATTCAAATGTTTTATCAAAGCACAAAAACTATCTGCTGCTAAGAAACCCAATACGGTCGAAAGGTTTCATTTCATATTCAAAATTCCTAACTTGGAGGCATTCTCCCAACCTCTAGCTAACAGGATGTGAGCTTGATCCAAAGTCCAGACGAAACCACAGGGGAACATTTAGTCACAAGTGCCACGTGCAACCATCCACACTCCACTGCCAGCCATGAAGCTACCATAAGTACTCGACGCGCAATTACAGCCAAAACCAACAAAATGTCAACTTTGCAACAGTGCTTATTTTCAACTGACACGTAACGCACACAATAATGTAACAAACGGTTTCACAAACAAATGCATTGCAGAAGCTAGATGTACAGTGTATAGAAAAAAGTATCCTCTGAGATATTTTTTGCCGTTTTCTCAACATGGTTTGGAATTTCAAAGCGAAATTTTTTCCAACATATTTAGTCATCCTATACATTACTGAGAATATTAAAAGTGTCTATCGTTAGCTACAGCACAAGCATTAAATCGTTATTAAAACTCTTTTACATCTCTCTCTATTGTATCCTAAGTTGGACTATCATCTGCAGCATTTACTTGAGTTTGACGATATATTCGGTTTTGGACGGTATCTGTGACTGACCTTGAATATATTTCCAGATGTAGTAATCCAGAGGGTTCAATTTGGGTGAATTTCAAGGCCTCATTTCTTTGGCAATGAAATCGACATAGATGTATCACAGCCAGTTCCGTGTGTGATTTTCAGGAATGGTTTTTGTAAAAAATGTTTTTGAGCATGCTAAAATCACTAGCACTGTAATGCTGATAACGTTAACACACATTAAGCTAACTGAATGATGATAATACTGTTATGTGCACATAGGATGACTAAATGAGTTGGTAAAATTTCGCTTTTTAATTCTAAGCGACTGCTGAGAAAACTGCAAAAAAAATCTTAGGGGATACTTTTGTGCCACACCCAGTAGGACTAATTGATATGCATCATTGGATATACATACAACAGTGTGCTTAAACATCACAATTCTTCGTATGGATTTTCAACATTGTTCGTCGCACTGTCATCTGACTCATCTGACGCAACATTCGTCTCATCAGTCCGATCTTCGTTTGCCTGCTGCATCAGTGCAGTCGCAACGGCCTCATCCATTGCCTGTCGATGATCAGTGATATTGTTCGGTTTGCACACCGCTTTCCATGTAGAAAAACAACAGCACACAGACGCGATGTAAACTACTCTTAAAGCTCTGTATAAACAAACACTACAGGTGACAACAATTCTAACAACGCAGTCTGACTGAGTATGGTCGTGTAACTCCTGTTATTGGCACAAGAAATATACTGTTGGGCTCAGACAGTAAAAGCACAAAGGCCTTCAACAACGTTCTGAAGCAGGCCAATGCTTTCTCCCAGCTTTGTAAGTGTATCATGTAATTATCAGGATTATGCAAAAGCTTTATGACACGAATTTGGCACACTGATTACAAATGGAAATTGCAAGAACCGGTTAAAATTTTAGGGGTGGTCACTCCCAAAATAATGGTCCTCCTCTTGGTAAAGTAACAGACTTGGAAAAGCCAATTTCGTAGCCAAGTGCTTGTGTACAGACGGAAAGTGCAAGCCAGTCAGTATCAAGATGTCAAAAGTGACGTCTGTCGTTGTGAAGTTTGTTTGGGAATAAACACTAACTGTTGACTGGAGTACCAGCTTTCCCAGAACAGTGTTCACTTACCCTGGATCGACAGAGCTATGAGCCCTTATGTGCGACGCTCATCATTACTGCAATCTGAGTATTATGTACGTACACAGGCAACTATTGAAACACACAAGAAATCTAACAGCTGAAAACAGAAGTGTACCTGCGACATTAACGCACAGATAATTCTCGACTGAATCTTCAGTTTCTTGGAAAGCTTCAATTAACGTCTCCTCGTAATCCTCGATCAATGTTTCACACTGCAGTCATCAAGCAACAACAGCTAGTGTCGCTAAACGATACACAGCACTGGATTATTTTTCAATACAACCAAGCTAGATATTATTTCCCAACTTATAAACTGCAGTTTGAGTTGTTTTTTGTATTATTAGAGGTTGTGCAAAGACGCAGACATCATATTTATCAAACGTGTCCGAACGCGCAGCTCACTTAACTCATGCTGCAACTGCCGTGATTGATGGCTAACAGTTTCTTAACAAAATTTGAGATTTTTGATAAATATGCAGCTCCTCTATAAGTGCGGGTACCGGATATAGAAGTGTCAACTGCACGAATTCTAAGCAAACGCTATGAATTTTTATTGGCCCTAATAATAACAGCATCCAGCTTATGCTTAAACCATGTGATATCAGAAGAAAACCACAACAGGCAGTCGCAGTGCAGACCATGATGGAGGCCAGTGAGGCCGCAGCCTCAGGGCCCGCGGCTCCAAGGGGCCCGTAGTGGCGATGAAAATGATGTTTTAAATATAGAAATTAGAATTATGTTTTTGACCGACATATTGTTCTTGTTGTAAGAGGCTGGCTGACTACATTCAGTCGAACAAGTTTGTACTGAATGGACCGATCGATAATCAACGCAGCTTTAGTCCTACAGCCAGTCAGCCAGCCAGCAGTCTCCGTTTCATTTCTGTTTAGGCTGTTGCGTATAGGCAGTGTCGGTATTTTCGCCACGTCAGAGGTTTTCGCCGCTGAGTGGCTACAAGGAAGACTGAGGCCGGAAACGAGTGCGCAGTATCAAACTGAAACGGTTCGAAGGGGAATCTGCAGACGCAGACGCAAATCTGTCACCTCAAGCAAGTTTCGCACTGGCGTATTTTTGGCAGTTATCAATTGCATGACTGGTGCATTCAAGAAACGACTGGATGCCTATACCCTAGTGCGAAATTTGTTTGGGTTTTGCATCAAATCTTTGATCTGACTCCAGAGTCAATCCGCAAAAGTTCCAGACATTAACATTGCTCTGTGGGTCTATCTGTCGCTTTTGGTAACGAATTGCTCAGGAGCACAGCCATTTCTGTAGGCCTACTTGCACGAGTCAAGAACAATCTTCGTACAATGATGACAGATCAGCGATTGAGTCACCTGTCTCTGATGGCTATTGAGAATAGACGATTAGACGTGGTCTGAAATCTGGACTTTAATGATGTCACTGACATATTTTCAAAATCTAAAGTGCGTAATAAAAATGCAATAAAATGTAAATAAAATGTAATATAGCTACAAACCATGTATTACACGTTTAAAAAAATTTGGCGGCCCGCAAGACAAATCTGCCTCAGGGCCCCCTTACATCGTAGTCCACCAATGACAACAATATAAATAGCATCAAAGCAACAGGACATTACTGTACATTCTAGAGAATCCGAATTTAAAAAAACTGTTGTTGAAACGTACTGCAAATTTAAGCCTGCTATGCAAAGTTGGTGTAATGTTAACGGTGTTCAGAATAATGGCAGATTCATCGTTTGTTGATGTCCGAATGAAATTTCTGTTGCCATTTTGACCAACTGATTGTCCGTAGTCAGACATTCGATTGCACACATCTTCCAGCAGCTCAGTCAGATGCAGCTCCGACCTGGCCAAAGGAATCTACATGCAACATTCAGTAGAAAAATCAGACTCAACTTCCACAATTGTTGATAATATCAAACAACACCATAGATAGCCAGGTGTTGATGCGTTGGCTTCTGCTGCACTGATCAGTTCTGACCAAGGGGTTCTCAGCAAAATGTTGAGTAACTGCGTTGGTTAGTGGCTAAGATGGGTGGAGGAGATGTCACGTTGGACAGGCTGATGGGCAATGGCTACTAAAATGTGTCAAGCAAGAGGGTCACAGTGGTTGGGGCAGTTAGCTGGCAGCACGGTGGAAAGTTTGGTTCTGATAGGACTGGCTGCATTGGATTAGATCATTCTTCATCAACAGCAATAGTACTTATGTAAAACGTGAGCCATCAGTCATTCTGCTGCGTGGACTAGACTCTGGTTGGTGAGTTGACCAGTGGGTGTGGTCTCATGTATCAGTCACATGTCTGCAGATTCAAGCTCACCAAGTCAGTCGCTTTTACAGATAGAGGAAGTCGAAAACCGCCAGCAACTCAATGTGATATAGAAAAAAAATGATGAATTGTCATCGTAGTCATGAGTGAATATAATATCTATGGCATTCCCTGCAAACAATACACTACTTGAACACTAAATCGAACCCTGATCCTAACACTAAATCATCATTTCTATATCACATCAATTTTTATCCTCTCATACAGATATTGTGATCAACAGCATTGTTGCACGTTACTAGTCATATCTTCTTTTAGAGGGAGGAACACACATATCTACAGTTCTATAGTTGCTATCATAAAAAATGAACTGAAAACAGACATGGTTGTTAAACAAACTGTCTCCAACATATCTTCTGTCTGTATATGTGGCTTTCAGCTTATCGTATTTCTGCCACTACAGTTATAAATACTTTAAGTACCTTCATCATTTAATTTATCTTTAACTTTAATCTCTCATCTAGCTGACAGAATTGAGAAAGTGGCAAATGAGACGTAAAACCTTTAAGAACAAGTAACTGAAATTCCATTTTACATGGTAAGAATGTGCTTACTTCGTGCAATCGCTGATTTCCACTCGAGTCAATGCGAAAACTACCAACTTGCAGCGTTGACTTGTCATCTACATTGCCGATTTTCCAGTTCATTTCATCAACCAGTGCAATACATGCTGCACAAGCAAACAGATGAAAAGCTATATACACAATTATATAAAATGTTATGCAACATCAGTAAGAAAAATAAAAGACTTTTATACAGCAACATTTTAGACAAATTACCCACAACAGAAAGCTTTCTAAAAGTGGCCCACTTTTGAAAACTGGAAGTTTTGTGCAAAAGTTTTCTATAGGTTGTGGACAGGACCCAAACTGCAGTCTATATATTGGTTTGACTCAACTCTGATGTCGATGCCATCCACCCAAAGAAATGGAAAGTATTTGCCACTGGCACTGGCACACAGCTCCGTCACCAGTCACAGCACTCCAACTGCAAGTTTTTGCTTTATGTGCAATACTGATTAAATTTAAAAAAAATTACTTTTGAAAGCCCAAAACTTATGAACTAATCCGTCAGAATTACCGTGGATTTCATGTAAACATAATTGACGTTTAATTTACGTTTAACCAATAACCAGCATGTTTTCCAACCGATGGACCTTGGTTAAGTTAACTCGCAGTTAAAATTTAATTAGCCTAAGTCATCCAGAGGTTAACTGGCAGGTTAGCCTCTTGAGTTCACATAACCAAGGACAATGTAACCGGCCCTAAGAAAACTCTTTCAACCACAGCATTCAACGTTGAAATGCTGAGAACATATGACTAATCTTAATGACATATGGGAGATTTTGTATCTGGGTGGCTTAGTTCTGGAAGGTGAGAGATAGGATTTGAAATATGGCAGCTCCAATGAAATATGGAACATCTGACAACCTTAGCTGCCCTCTCTAGCATGTTTTAATAAGCTTCTGATTAGCAGAAACATCAAAACAGTTCAAACAGCAGTGTAGGTACTAGCAGTGTAACTACCTGGTATGGCAATGAATAAGGCCATTAAACAAAAGTCAATTTCATGTTAAATAATGCAGCTCAGTTCAACAATACTCTGCTATGCTTATGTTATAAAATATCTTAGTTAATTAATTAATGACCGCTGCAGCCACGACATCTAATTAGTGATGTTTTAGTTAAAGATAACGATAATGAAAACCTTCGTTAACGAAAACTAAATAAAAACTATAACGATAATGAAAACTAAGCAGAAAACGTCAAACGATAACGATATAATAACTAAATCTGAAGGGTGAAAATACTAATAATAACTAATACTAAAACTGGCGCAACTAATAATAATTAAAACATGTAACGAAAACCTAAAAGGAGCAATTGCTTGTCAGTTTCTTTCCCCAGGTCTAAACAAGTGCATATGACTGAACTCTTATTTGGGAGATTGCAATTAATTTGAGACAGTTTTATATAGTTTTGTGAACACCGAACTTTTGACTAAACTTTTGGATTAGTTATAGAAGATGACAGAAACGCTGGTCATACGTGACAGTTACTTATGTCAGCTAATATTACTCGAATGTAGTTGTGAACTTGCGAATTTTGCAATTCATTTGACTTCAGTCACTAAAACATCACTAAAGCTAGTATAGAAAGCCACGATGATGTTAGAAGGCAATGACACCACTGAACATGAAACCAAGCAATTAATACCTCCACAGTAGATTTCACCGCTTTCCTTGGCAATGGTAACACAAAATCCCAATATTAACAGGAAAACGAAACAAAAAGTATTCACAGCATTTATCATAATGTATTCTACGACAAAACACAGTCACATCTTCAATATTTTTGCATATAACAAAAATAATGATATTCATTATGCATGCAGCCAGCTCATTATGCCAGTAATTGTACATATGCACCCTGAGTTGGTCAGTGTTATTTAAACTTATTTTCAGTCCACCACCCAACATAAACAGCAAATTCTGCAAATATTCTATTATGTAAATTCACAAATATTGGAAATACTACACTACTAGTAAACTAAACCTGACCCTCAACCTACATGTACGATGTAACAAAAAGTTAAAAAAAATAAGTCATTGGCGGGAGTCAAACTCAGGCTCATAAGCTTGAAATGTAGTGTTCTACCAACTGAGCATTTCAGTTTTCGTTTAACAGCAATCAGGCATCTCATAATAGTCACACAGGTCATCATGGGCGTATTTAGAGGGGGCCGCGGGGGCCGTGGCCCCCAATCAAAGAAATTTTTGCTCTTTTAAATATAGCCTAAGTTCGTTTTTGCCAAACCACGTGCACAATTTGTGTAGAATAGCATGATGTTTATGACATTTATGCATGTTTTTGACAATCATTATGCCTCTCGCATTACTCTGAACATCCAACGATCGACTCATCCACAAGACCACATACAAAGTTAACAAAGT
>Ga0056116_1000553_pt1 | contig 12965 bp, 13 predicted proteins | sample WorMetOlspDAHAB2_FD_67352 | JGI IMG/M metagenome (GOLD analysis project Ga0056116, IMG submission 67352) | Marine gutless worms symbiont microbial communities from Max Planck institute for Marine Microbiology, Germany - Olavius sp. DAHAB.2 ...
TATGAGGAGGATGGAGTGCAGAACGCAGCTCTACACAAAACAAAACCGGATACGCCCAAACAATGCAAAATTCAATTTAAAGAAGAATACAGTTTTCACGATATTATCGGTCAAAGCAGAAAAATGCGTGAAGTGTTTGATCTGGTTCAAAAAGTAGCGGACTGCGACAGCACTATCCTTTTAAATGGTGAAACCGGGACCGGCAAAGGCATGATCGCCAGGGCCATACACAAGAGATCCAAACGCGTAGATAAACCATTTATTTCAATAAATTGCGGTGCCATTCCTGAGAATTTGCTGGAGAGTGAATTATTCGGGCACGTGCGCGGCGCTTTTACCGGTGCAACTTCCTCAAAGCAAGGTAAATTTGAATTGGCTGACGGCGGGACGATTCTACTGGATGAAATCGGTGACATGAGTTCAGATCTCCAGGTCAAGGTTCTGAAGGTACTGGAAGAAGGTGAGTTTGAACAAGTCGGTGGCGCCAAAACGATCAAGGTCGATGTCAGAATTATTGCAGCCACTCACCGTGATCTCAGTGAAGAAGTTCAAAAAGGCAATTTTCGTGAAGATCTCTATTACCGGCTATATGTGATTCCAATAATGCTTCCATCGCTGCGGGATCGCAGGTCCGATATACCGTTTCTGATTTCCCATTTTATGGAACAATCCAACCAGAAAAACGATCGCAGTGTCCAGGAAATTTCTGAAGAGGCACTGCACATGATGATGGGTTACGCTTGGCCGGGAAATGTCCGGGAGTTGAAAAATATGGTGGAGCGGTTGGTGGTTTTAAAAGGGTCCGGTGTAATTTCAGCCCAGGATTTACCATCCGAAATTCTATCCATCCATAAATATGAGCCGTCAACCACCATCGAAATCTCAGATGAAGGTATTTGCCTGAACAGTGCGGTCACCGAGTTTGAGAAAGCACTGATCCTGCAATCGCTTGAAAAAACCAAATGGGTAAAAAACAAAGCTGCCAAGCTCCTTCATCTTAATCGAACCACGCTGGTTGAGAAAATTAAAAGACACCACCTGCAACCCTGCAATGCCTGATGAAATTGGATACTGAAGATTGAAAATTGATTTTTTATTTTCATTTTATCCACCAATCTTCAATATTAAATCAGCAAGCCGCCTCATCCACCCTACCTGGAAAGATATGAACGACGCTTCAAGCCGGGCGTCAACGGAGTGACTCATTTCATCCGATAATTGACTGATTCGGCGACCATCGGCCGGTCGCTTGATTGATCCAAGAGTCAATAAAGAATCTGATATTATTATACTTAATGTGTTCTGGATATTGGCGAGAGCTGATCGGCCGATGGCATGATAATTGCTCATATAATAACGGTTTACCCGATATCACCATGCGGCAGTCGCTCAGCGGTTCCCCCCTTCGTCTTTCATGCTTCGGAGGGCCGGCAGAGTTCAGATGAATTGACATTTAAGGCACAAGGTAAAGAATGCAAGACATGAAAATACAAAATCCGATTCAACCGATAATCAGACCGGATTTCACCGGTAACCCGGCCCGACAATCTCAGTCATCTTCTTTCGGTAAAGTATTACAGCAATCCATTGATCAGGTCAACCGGCTCCAACTGGAAGCGGATGCAAAAGTAAACGATCTGTCGACCGGCAAGCAGACCAATATCCATCAGACTATGATTACCGTCGAGAAAGCAAGAGAGTCATTCGAGTTGCTGATGCAGATCCGCAACAAAGTAATAACTGCTTATGACAAACTAATGAACACACAGGTATAAATTGGGTTCCAGAAAGTTACCGTTTTCAAACAGAGTTCGTTCAACTATTAACCCTGTAGTTTAAGGAGTAATATGGAAGGGTTTCGCCAGATATTTTTTCAACTTAAAGCGACGTTTTTGAACCTCAATCGGGGAAAGCAAATTACCCTGGTGACCTTGATTCTGGGTTCTTTTGCGGGTTTCATATTTCTTATGAGTTGGTCCGGCAAAAGCGAATTCCATCCACTTTATACCAAGCTGAATCCGGAAGATGCCGGCATCATTTTAACCAAGCTCAAAGAGCAAAAAATTGAGTACCGGATTGCCTCCAACGGCAGCACCATTTTGATCCCTCAAGAGCATATATACGAAACCCGGATGAAAATGGCATCCAACGGGCTGCCCCAGGGCAGCGGGATTGGTTTTGAAATTTTTAATGAAACCAAACTCGGTATGACTGAATTTGCTCAAAATGTGAATTATCAGAGAGCCCTTCAGGGTGAGTTGTCTCGCACGATCAATCGGATCGGAGAAATTGAAAGTTCCAGGGTTCATATTGTACTGCCCGAAAAATCACTTTTTGCAGAAGAAGAGGAATTGGCAACTGCATCGGTTATTTTGCAGCTCCAGGCAGGCAAATGGTTAAGCCGGAGCCAGATTAACGGCATCGTGCATCTGGTGTCCTCCAGCGTAGCGCGTCTAAGGCCTGAAAATGTAACAATTGTTGATCAGAGCGGAAAACTGTTGGCCGGCATTAATAATGATTCATCTTTTGGCAGTCTCTCATCAAACCAGCTTGAATATCAGGCTCGTGTCGAAAAAGGGCTTGAAAACCGGATCAGGACCATGTTGGAGTCGGCTCTGGGAGAAGATAAGGCTATTGTCCGATTATCCTGCTCGTTTGATTTCAAAAGCCGGGAAAAGACAGAAGAATTGTACCTGCCGGAAAACCGGGTGATTCGCAGCGAACAGGCTCTGAATGAAACCTCCGCTTTGCCGGATACCGCGCCCAAGGGTGAACCGGGCATCCGATCGAAAATTCCGGGAGATGCAATGGCTGGCGAGCGGAACCGATCTTCGGCCCGAGGTTCGATGTTTGAAAAAAAAGATCGTATTATCAATTATGAAATCGGCAAAGTCATCAGTCACATAAAAGAGCCGGTCGGCGAACTGACGCGGGTTTCGATTGCCGTTTTGGTGGACGGCAGTTATCAGCGTGTCGAGGCTCAAGAAGGCAAAGTCTACTGGCATTACATTCCAAGGACCGCCGGGGAAATGCAAAAATTTGAGAGTATAGTAAAGCGGGCTGTGAATTTTAATGAAGCCCGGGGTGATGAAGTCGAAATAGTAAATATTCCTTTCGAACCCACCAAACTTGCCATGATAAACGAACCGGCAGGTGAAGGAGAATGGATTGCACTGCTAAAAGAATACCTGCCGTATATGAAATACGGATTTTTTAGCCTTTTCCTACTATTATCGTTCCTGTTTTTTGTCAGGCCCTTGGTTAGATGGCTGACGGAGTATTCATTTGGCGATTTTGAGCTTTTCAAACAGCTACCGCGAACTATTGGCGAATTTGAAGGGGAAAATGATCCGACTGCCCAGAGGTTAACATTCAGGGATCAGGCATCAAAAATGATTGCCAGCGAAAAGGAAACATCCATGGGAGTTATGCGTGATTGGATAAAGGAGAGCTAGTCGCTTAGCGGCACCAAATCGGCAATTTGTTGTCGATGTTAACCTATGCGTTGATATATGAGGATTCAGGTGTCAGAACCTGGCACCTTGGTTCCCTGACCCCTGAAACCAAAAACCAAAGGACTGCGTTATTGCAGTCCTGCCGGGGCCACTTTTCCCGATCGTGTTCTCGACAAATGCTTAGTCTCGTTAGGCATTCTTTCAGTATTTTTAACTATGGATCCACGAAATATATCAGGTTCGTTAAAAGCCGCTATTTTGATACGCTCCCTGGGCTCAGAGGTTGCAGGAATGATTTTCAACAACCTCTCGGAGAATGAGAAGCAGATCGTGCAGGATCACCTTGACCAGATGGGGATGGTGTCAGCGGATGTTGTCGAATACATTGCCAAAGAGTTCATCAATACCGCTGCCATGCGAGCGCATGTGCCGCACTTGACCCCGCCGGCAATACCTGAAAATGCTGATGGCGATGATGTCGAGGACGAGTTCGAGGGCCTGAAAGCAATTGAATCGCTTGGTGCGGATGAAATTTATGAGCTCATAAAAGATGAACATCCGCAAACAATTGCGATTATCATTATTCATCTTAAAACGCCGGTTGCCAGCGATGTTCTGTCCCTTCTAGCGGATGGAATAAAAACTGATGTGTCAGTCCGGGTGGCCAACCTGGAAAAGGTCAACACGGACATGCTTGAAGAGGTCAATTTCGTCTTTAAAGAAATTCTTAAAAATAAAAAAAGCTCAGTGGCCAATATCAGCGGGGGCATCGACCGTCTGGCCGAGATTTTAAATCAAACGGATGAATTTTCAAATGAGCTGGTTTTAAACGAGATTGAGGAAAACGATCCGGACATGGCGGCTCGGATCAAGCAAAAGATGTTTGTATTTGAGGATCTGGTGCTGGTCGATGATCGCGGATTCCAGAAACTCCTGCGCAAAGTCGAAACCATGGAACTTGCGATTGCACTTAAAGCGACATCTGAAGAAGTTAAGGATAAAGTATTTAGAAATATGTCGGAGCGTGCCGGCACCATGCTGCAGGAAGAGATTGACGATCTAGGGCCGGTCCGGATGAAAGAAGTCTTCGATGCCCAGGGTGCGATAATCAATATTATCCAGGAAATGGAATTAAAGGGAGAGATTATAATCAGTGGACGCCGAGGAGAAGAAATTATCACATAACCCTAAATCCGGTCCGTGTCCAAACGGTCAGACTGATTTCAGGCTGCATTATTTTTCGGATATTCCGGTTGGTGATCCGGAAAGTACACGCATCTGTGTGCCGTTGGAGGATAAATTTCATCGGATTCGATATGAGGATGAATCAGATTGCACAGATGGTTCATCGGATGACGATAACCCCTCATCCCGTTCTGGAAAAAGGTCGTCTGCTTTGGATCAAATTGACGTGCAGGCTTATCAAAAAGGTTTCAGCGACGGTATGAAAAAAGGGGCGAAAGAGGGCGAAACCGCTGGATTTGAGCAGGCCACTAAAAAACTCGATCCGCTGTTGGGTGGGCTGCAGCAAGCATTGATGCAGTTAGGAAATCTGCGGCAAAATACTTATCGAATAATCGAGCAGGAAGTTGTTGAACTGGCCCTGGCCATCGCTCGCAAGGTCATTTGCCGTGAAATAGAAGTGGATAAGGAAGTCGTTGTCTGCGTCGCCCGCGAAGCACTCTCCAAAATCGAAGATCCGGGCAATGTCAAAATAAAATTGAATCCTTCCGATCTTCAATTTATCAATGAAACCAAATATCAACTGTCAGAACTGATTGGCAATATTGATAATGTCACAATTGAGCCCGTGAAAAATATTCGGAGCGGCGGCTGTATTATTGAAACCAATCTGGGTGAAATTGATGCCCGGATTGAAAAACAGTTGCAGGCCGTGGAAGAATCATTCCGAACCGCACTGGAAAATTCATCTGCTATAATCCAACGCGGAAAAGATGAAGATTGAAGATTTGTAGTATCGCTTCGATCTGTCTTTTCAAATCGATAGAGTTGCTTAAATATTCAATATTCATTGTTCACTCACTATCCCATGGAAAACAGCGTCGATTTAGCTAAATATCATAACTGCCTTGAATCTGCCTGTCCGATCCGCGCCGTCGGCCGTGTTACCAATGTGGTCGGCCTGGTGATCGAAGCCCATGGTCCCGTGTCGTGTCTGGGAACTGTTTGTGATATCTATACTACAAGCAGGAACAAGACCATTTCTGCCGAAGTTTCAGGTTTCAAGGATAATCGCGTATTGTTGATGCCGCTGGAAGAAATCCACGGCATCGCACCGGGCTGTAAGGTAGTCGCACGTCAGCAAAGAGCCGTGCTGCCGGTGAGTCCCGGCTTGCTGGGTCGCGTAGTTGACGGACTGGGTAACCCGATTGATGGCAAGGGCTCGATTGAGACAGAATCCGAATATCCGATATATGCCACGGCACTGAACCCGCTGCGGCGCAAAAGAATTCGTCAGCCGCTGGATCTCGGAATCAGAGTTATCAACGGGCTGTTAACCGTTGGCCGCGGCCAGCGAGTAGGCGTTTTTGCCGGATCCGGGGTCGGTAAAAGCGTACTTTTAGGAATGATTGCCCGCAAGACCAAGGCAGATGTGAATGTAATTGCACTCATCGGCGAGCGGGGCAGGGAAGTCAACGAATTTATCGATAAAGAGCTTGGACCGGAGGGGCTTAGCCGGTCTGTTATCGTCGTCGCGACTTCGGATTGTTTGCCTTTGATTCGAATGCGAGGGGCCTTTATCGCCACCGCCATCGCCGAATATTTTCGGGACCAGGGACGTGATGTTAATTTAATGATGGATTCGGTCACCCGCTTTGCAATGGCTCAACGGGAAATCGGCCTGGCCCTGGGCGAACCGCCAACAACTAAAGGATATACGCCTTCTGTCTTTACGATTCTTCCCAAACTACTTGAACGGGCGGGAACCTCGGCCAACAATGGTACCATCACGGGTTTATATACCGTCCTGGTGGAAGGTGATGATGCCAATGAACCTATTGCTGACGCGGTACGATCCATCCTGGACGGTCATATCGTTCTCTCCCGGGATCTTGCCATGCAAAACCATTACCCCGCTATCGATGTGCTGGGAAGCATCAGCCGGGTGATGGTAGACGTGGTTGATGATGGACACAAAGAAAAATCCAATCATTTAAAGGAAGTATTGGCGACTTATCGCAAAGCGGAGGATTTGATTAATATCGGAGCTTATGTGTCCGGCAGCAACCCTAAAATTGATTATGCAATAGCGATGATGGATCGGATCAACGCCTATTTGCGCCAGGGAATTGAAGAGACCGTTTTCTTCGATGACAGTATTGCCCAACTGGATACCCTTTTCGAATGACCAAAGTACCTAAAATGGCAAAAGCTAAATTCTAAAGGTTCGAGTATTTCAAATTCGGCATGTATCGTTTCAAACTGGAAGCGCTTCTTAACCATCACCGTCATCAGGAAGAGGTCTGCCAAAAAGATCTGGCTCGGGCCGAGGGCCAGCTATCCGCTGAGCAGGAAAAGCTGCGTCGACTGAAAGAAGAAAAGCGAGAAAATACTCAAAAACTGCAGGCCAAACAAAAAAGCCATATCAACGTTTCCGTAATAATCCTATCTGTAAATTATATCCGGCAGTTGTCGAAGGACATAGAAAAACAGACGGACCGCGTGCGCGAAGCCACCTGGAAGATGAACGAAAAACGCACCGAGCTGGTCATGATCGTGAAAAAACGAAAAACCCTGGAGAAACTCAAAGAAAAGGAGCAGCTGGTCTTCCATCGGAAAATGCTGCAAAACGAGCGTAAAGTCATGGATGAAGTGGCCTCGATCCGGCATGTGAGGAAAATGCAATAGAGGTTTAAGTTGTCAGGTTTCGGGTGTCAGGTGTCAGACCATAATAGAGCATTATTAATATTTACAAAAACTTTAAATAGTTAGGAATAAATTAGATAGAATGAATCTGCAGTTATCGATCCCCGCCAAAATTTGGCACGCTATCTGCTAATAGAATGTCTAATATGAAAGGTATTTACCACTGAACGTTGAACCCGGAACCGCTTAACCTATTGGAAATTTCAAGCGATCAGGTAATTGCATTATGTCCATCGATATTTTTATTTCACAACCAGCACTCCGCTTCCATGCAACCGGTTTTCAAAGCGATAAGGTAGGCTCTTTCAGTTTGAATCAGTCATCTAAGACCAAAATTTCCCGGGATTCGGTTAAAGGCGGGCAAGACAATTTCTTAGACACCCTGAAACAGGTGACCCCTGGCCGGGTATCATATAGACGGCTAAAATTTAACCTGGATGAGGCATTGCCTGTGACATGTGCGCCTTTTGACGTCAGGGGCATGGATGAAGCTTGGCCGCATCAAATAGCATCCGTTTGGAAATTTATGGCGGTTATTGAAGTCCTGGAGGACTTGGGATTTCATGATGCCGCAGCTGACAAAACCGAGGCCGGCAATAATGATTCCGGACTGTTGAACTCTTCCGGCCAACAACCGAAAAAAACTGTCGTGTTCTCACCGGCACCAAAGAATACCGAAGCCGATCAGAGGATTCTTCACAATCAGACTATGGATCAAATTATACGCAAGGCCGCAATCCATCTCAGAGACGGTCAGCATGAAGCCATAATCGATCTCAAGTCGGATTTTCTGGGTCATATTCGAATTCAGGTGATTTTCGAAAATCAACAGGTGGCTGTCAGAATTCTGGCCGAACACGCTATTGTCAAGGATATGATTGAAAACAATCTTCAACAGCTCAAGGCTGATTTGCAGCAAAATGGCCTGGAGGTAGAAAAACTGGAGGTAACGGTTTCCTGCAATTTTGACGATTCGGGCAGCTCAAAAGCAAAATTTGCTCAATGGAGAGCCGACCGGGCAATGTCGACCACCAGAATAACGATGATTGGACGGACAAACAACAAATAGACTTTCGACAGCCGCCGCGAAAAGCCGACTACTCCGCAGCTGTTGATTATTTTGCATAAGCCGCTTTATTCCGACATCGGTTCTATCGTCAAAGAGTTGACTAAGAACTGCCAAAATTGACGCCTGATCCGATGCCCTCTCCATAATGCCGGAATCAGGCTTCAATTCACCATGGATAATGAATTTGCACTAATATACCCTCCATAATTTTTTCCATTTTATATCATAGAGTTCAGTTGCAATGGCGGTTAAAGACAGTCCTTTTGTACGGGGTCTTACCGCTCCGATCTGTGGCACAATACTTGCTTCATAACATATCGATATTTTTTGATTCTCAAAGGAGTCTGAGCTTGGACATTGCAACTCTCATTGGAATTCTGGTGTCTTTCGGTCTTGTGATTATCTCCATTCTGCTGGGTGGCGACGGAGCCTGGTTTGTCAATGCACCGTCATTGATGATCGTTTTTGGCGGGACCATGGGAGCGACTCTGCTGGCATATCCATTAGGGGATGTGCTGAGCGTGTTCAAAGTGGCCCAAAATGTGTTTATGTACAAATCACAATCCATCAGCAAGCTAATACCCATGATGGCCGGATTTGCCAAAAAGGCGCGTCGGGAAGGGATTCTTTCCTTTGAACCCCAGTTGGACGAAATTGAAGACCCGTTTCTGGTTAAGGGTATTCAGATGGCCATTGACGGGATGGAATCCAGTTCAATTGAAAATGTCATGACCACTGAAATTATTTATGTGGAAGAGCGACATCGGCTGGGGGCGGATATTTTTAGCACAATGGGAACATTTGCACCGGCGGCCGGCATGCTTGGAACCATTATCGGCCTGGTGCAAATGTTGATGCAAGTGGAGGATCCCAGCCAGATCGGAGCTCCCATGGCCGTGGCGTTGCTGACAACATTTTATGGTACGCTTTTAGCGAATTTGGTGTTTTTACCGGTTGCCGGGAAACTGAAAACCAGAAGCAAGCAGGAATTGCTGTTCAAACAAATGGTGCTGGAGGGTGTCATATCTATTCAATCGGGCGATAACCATCGAGTGGTTGAACAAAAGCTCAAGGCATTTATCGCTCCCAATGCACGCCTGTCAGCTTCTGGCCATCCGGCGCCGGTTTAGCAGAAAATAAGATCGCGAAGGTAAATTAGCGTGGAATCCCCGAAGAAAAAAAGCAGCATGCAAAATGGCACGGTATCTGCCGGCGGGGGGTGGCAGTTTGTCTATTCAGGTTTTGTCCTGATTCTGCTTTGTTTTTTTATTATGTTGAGTTCCTTTTCGAGTATCCAAGAGGCAAAAATAATGAGATTCGTAAAATCCTTTGTTGATGCCGTCAGTATTTTACCCGGCGGACTCAAAACGGATGGTGCGGCTAAGGTTGTACCGAATTCGGCTGAAATGGTGGAAACCGACAGCCCGCTTGCCAGGATAGCTACCGATTTAACAGCGCTGGCCGAACGCCTTAACTGCCAAAATGATGTCTCGGTAGCATACACGACGCAGGGGTTGGTGATGCGTTTGTCGGATCACGCTTTATTTGATGCCGGCGTGGCCGATATTTCGCCCCCGGCTATCCCGCTGCTGCAAAAGATCGGTGCCATTATTGCGAAAACCGCTTACGAAGTGCGGGTCGAAGGGCACACGGATGATATACCGATTAAAACGAATCGATACCCTTCGAATTGGGAGTTGTCTACAGCCCGGGCGGTTAACGTGTTGAAGTACATAATTGATGCCTTTCAAATTCCCAGTGAGCGATTGTCGGCGGCAGGTTTCAGCGAATATCAACCCATCGTAGCAAACGACAGTTCAATGAATCGGGCCAAAAACCGTCGCGTCGAGATCGTTTTTCTTAATCCAGAAAATTCCCCCGCTCAGCGGAGGTCGGGCCTTGAGTAAACCACTGGTTCACCGCCCGGACGAAATTAGCGGCGTGACATCCGGCTGGTTGACGACATTCAATGATCTAGTGACCCTGTTGATGGTTTTTTTTGTGCTGCTTTTTGCCGTGGGATCGATGGACAAACAACGGATGGAGGAATTTCAATCAGCATTGCAAAGCGGTTTCGGCGTTTTGGGGACAGGATCCAGAGTTTCCATTTCCGTGAAGCAATCGCAAACGCCGATTTCATCGCTGGGGCAATTATCACAGGGAAAAAACGAGACGGAACCTGAAGGCGAATTGACTGAAAAGGACCCAATTGACGACAAAATTAGCGAGTTTTCCGCCCAAACCGGGATTAATGTAAGATATTCAAAACAGGGCATTCGTATTTCCTTTGAAGATGGGTTGATTTTTGATTTCGGCCAGGCAGGTATCAATGCAAAGGGTTTCGAGTTCCTGGATAAAATAGCGGGATTGATTCAGCAAAACACCTGGGCGGTGCGAGTTGAGGGCCACACAGATAATGTGCCCATTCACACTCAGCGGTTCCCATCGAATTGGGAACTGTCCATCGCGAGGGCTGTCGGTGTTGTAAATTATTTTATCGAGGCCGGCAAAATTAATCCCCAAAGACTTTCCGCGGTCGGTTACGGTGAATCAAGGCCTTTAATGGCCAATAATTCACCGGTCAATCGTGCTAAAAATCGACGGGTGGAAATCGTTCTGGCAACGGAGGATGAGAAGTAAAATGTCAAATAAGATTCTCGTATTACTTATCGGAGTATTAATGGTTTTAATGATGGGTATGGGCGCGGGATTGTTTTTGATGTGGAACAAACTTTCCACCATCAGTCTTCAGGCGAATGCCAATGCCGGGATTCAAACCGGCCAGAGTGAAACTGGGAAGCAATCCCTCGGACCGATTTATGCTCTGGACACTTTTATCGTTAATCTCGCCGACAAAGGCGGCAAGCGCTACCTGCGAGTTTCCATCGATTTAGAACTGCAAAATCCAGAAATGCAAGAGGAGATAGTAAAACGATTGCCCCAGGTGCGGGACAGCATATTAATGATTCTGCCCTCTAAACGCTTTGATGATATCCGGTCTATGGATGGCAAAGTTGCGCTTAGAAATGAAATTCTGGAAACACTTAACGGATTTTTAACTCAGGGACAGATAACCAAAATCTATTTTAAAGAATTTGTGGTCCAGTAAAGGCAACCCGTATGTCTGACCAAATATTAACTCAAGAAGAAATCGATGCCCTCCTTTCGGCGATGGATAAGGGAGAGGTCGATCTTGAGGAAGAAGTAAGGCAGGAAACAGAAGTTATGGTCTATAACCTTACCTCGCAAAACATAATGCTGAGAGATCAATTTCATGCTTTGGAAGAGGTATACGATAAGCTGGCCGGAATGCTGGGCACATCCTTTTCGGCACTGCTGCAACGATCCATTGATGTGGATTTTATATCGACCGAGATGGTGAAATATACCGAGTGCATCAACGCCTTTTCCAACCCGACCAGCTTTGCGATCTTTACCATGGATCCCCTCATCGGTTCGGCGATGCTGGCGATTGAACCCCGCCTGGTGTATTCGCTGATTGATTGTATGTTCGGTGGATATGGCAAGCCTACCGAACGCATGCGGGAATTTACCCTGATTGAGCAGCGGATGATGCATAAGGTTGCCCTGGAGGTATTAGCGAATCTGCAGAAGGCCTGGAAAATTGTCGACCCGATCACCGTTTTTCTTAAAAAAACCGAAATAAAACCTGATTTTGTCCACCTGGCTTCACCGAACGATCTGATTGTTGTGATCGTTTTTGGCGTCAATGGCCTGGAGTTTTCCGGCCATCTCCACATTTGCATCCCCTATCTTATGCTGGAACCCATCAAGGATAAGTTGTCAACAAAGTACCTGCGCGAGAAAGACATGGAGCATAATTGGAGTGAACAGCTGCAGAAGCTGTTGCAGGACACCCCGGTAACGCTCACTGCAGAATTGGGACTAACGACACGCAGCGTGAGAGATCTGCTGGATCTTCAGGTCGACGATGTTGTTCAACTCAATACCGGCCCGGAAGATCTGGTATCGCTGACCGTTGATCATATTCCCAAATTTCTTGGTTTCCCGGGCATCATTAAAGGCAACCGTGCCGTGGAGATTGCAGCACTGCATCAGAATAATGGAGGCGAAAAAAAAGTATGACCAATTCCGCTGGAAACCTAAAGCAGCCAGATTCCATTGGTACTAAATCTGAGGAATCCATTGAAACTTCAACCGGGGGTTCCGGACCAAAGCCGCCGGATACTTCAGCCGGGGATGGATCTGTGAACATGGAATTTGTTCTGGACATTCCGCTTGAGGTTACCGTAGAACTTGGACGAACCAAGATGCTGATCAATGATTTGCTCAAACTCGGACAGGGTTCCATTATTGAATTAACTAAACTTGCCGGTGAAAGCCTGGATATTCTAGCGAATCAAAAAGCGATCGCCAGGGGAGAAGTCGTGGTCGTAAATGAAAAATACGGAATCCGCTTAACGGAGGTGATCAGTCCGATGGAACGTATTGAGAGGTTGCGATGAATTCAGCTCCGGACGTGGCTACCGGCGTATTTCAAATGTTGGCGGCACTGGGCATTGTGCTGGGGG
>Ga0056116_1000557_pt1 | contig 12939 bp, 8 predicted proteins | sample WorMetOlspDAHAB2_FD_67352 | JGI IMG/M metagenome (GOLD analysis project Ga0056116, IMG submission 67352) | Marine gutless worms symbiont microbial communities from Max Planck institute for Marine Microbiology, Germany - Olavius sp. DAHAB.2 ...
GAGGTGAGGTCAGAAATTGCATATGACGCTTATAAATAAAATTATTTTGTGGTGTGACTAATAACAAGTGCATTTATCATTTATTTACGTCTACGTCCCTTTCCCAAATTCCCTTGTAATGCATCAGCACGATTTCAAGGGGTGGGGTTAAAATCAACGTATCGTGTTACACGATAACACTTGATTTTTTCTTTGACCCTTCCCCGGTTGAAAATTGGTTCCCGAGCGCCTGGTTGTTGTTGTTGTTGCGCAATTCCGCTGCGGAGTTATTGGATTGTTAAGTGAATGTCTAGTGAATGTTCCGGTTACCTGCAGATTTACTGTCGTTTCCATTTGTGCCTTAAAGGTGGCGTCTCATATTCACTCGTGGCGAAGGAGCGAAAATAAACTCGATTATTTTTTGATCACAGTGAGTACGAATGATTAATGATTAATGATTTTACAGATTTCTGAACATTGACCGCAAATATTACGGTAAATCTTTCTCGATTCGTCGATCTGCGTATGACATGCACGGTGACCGAAAAACGTGAAAGTATATGTTCGACTATGCTTCCGTCAATAACTCGGCCATTATGAAGCGATTTAAATAATTTTTAAAAAATACATTTTTCTACGAATGGTGCAAAATGACCGCAGCTTCGTTAAAATTAACTGCATTTACATTCGTGGGTCCATAGTCGAATATGCTTTCAAGAATGAGCCACCTCCCACTCCGTTAAACTATGTCAACTCGCAACTAATGTCTGACGGTTTGCAAAAAAATAAAACACTCTGGATGGTGACTGATAATATAGCATAGTCGACAACTGAATGTTGTATGGCATCGTGATTATGTAGTGAAGCCCTTTGCTGTCCGAATATGATGCAGTAGGTACTCAATTGAGTCAGACTAACTGAGATATGTCCGCACTCGACGACATTGTATTCCATACAGACAAGTGAATGTTCTGGGACCTATTTAGTTGTAAATACTTATAGGATGGTTTTGTTGACACAATGCACACGTATAGCGTAATGTTCAAAATCTCTGAAATGCGAAGCCTGACTCAATAACTGTAGTGTATCACACAGCAATATGGTTGTTGCCGGTGACCGGCAGCGATGACTTTCGACCCCGGTATCTGTTGTGTTTTTTTCTAGAGCTTAGTGCGCATCCGTTAATGTTGTACTGATGTTGTGATGCTGTTGAACAGCACTGATTTACAGCATAAAGCGTGCTGTTTTAATGGTTTCGTAGCCTAGTTAACGCGAAAGCTGCAATACAATCATTGTGGATAATGACAAAATAGAAAATTACGTAGCGTAGACTCGGCAATTTTGGTAAATATTAAAAAACGACACAACAAATGAGGACAGCAGCTGTATATTCACATAATGTAATTACGTAGCAATAAGATACTGTTTTTGGTCGGCTGATTTTCGACCAAAAAATACGGAAGTCAAAATGCATAACAGGACATGCCGATTTTCATTTGGGCAGCATAGTACCTTACAATAAAAATCTGTATACGGCTTGATGCAGTTTAACTGACGAGTTGCTAAATCAGTAGTAACAGCGAAACCCTGCAATGCGTGCGTGGGAACGCGCTTGCGTAGACTGCGCTATCTTATCTTACTTCTAAAGGCGAATTTGCAACTTTTCGAAGACATAAGGGTGGACACAATGTAACAAATTCATCATTTGCACCTTTTTCTCGATGCCTGCGGACAGTGAACAAGCAAATTATGCCAAACGTTCGGTTACCTTATAATTGGGTCTAAAATTCGACTTAGCATGCCAACAGTGCTGTAATTGTCACATTGCCGTGAGATTACGGCCAAGACGACAATCGCTTGAGCCTTGAACTGCAACGCGGCGACTCGACTAGTTTACCTGTGCAGCCTACCGCGCGGCTGGCCTGCCCGAGCAGGTGAGCGCTGTACACGAGGCGAGCAGCAGCAGGTGAGAATTATAGCAAGCAGCGGCGTGCAGCGGTGACGCTGTCGATCACCAACAGTCAAAACTGCTGTAATTAGGTCAATTAGTTTTACACCCCAAATTTGACCTACATGCCGTTTATACTTGTGTAACAAGTAAGTGGCTGACTTATAATGTTTTTATCGACTACAATGTACACTCAGGTGTCATAATCCGCTGCTTAATCGCTTAGCCGTACATCCTAGTTTGTCGTAAAATTCAGCATATAGCTGCACCATTACGTGTATTTGGTGTAAGATATTGATAACAGTCTAGTTTAGATGCGCCACCTCAGATCTGATGTTTATTCAGCAAAACAAGTTCTACTGAACAAGCGAACCTAAACTAGACTATTACCAAGATATTTCCACTGATTGAGCCCATTCCTCGGGTAGAGACACCCTAGTAAATTAAAGAAGATATGGCAGAAATTCTGCTAGTCAAGGTCATACAAAGTCAAGAGCCTAATTACTAATAGCGGTAGGCCTATGTTATTTTAATTCTGTCCGTATAACTCTAACACTGTGCCAAGTTGGCTGAATGCTAGAGCTTTTTGTATGAAGTTCTGCACAAAAAGTAAAGACAGTCGTAAAATAAAGTGTGTGCAGTTATTTTTTGGTAAACAGGAACTTTGATCTTTTGCTCCACGTGCAGCACCCAATGTTCTTTGGAATGCTGTGCACTTCTAAAAAGTCATTTAAAATTCCATTCTGAATGTCCTGCTAGTGTAAACCAGGGTAACAGTGCAGACACTCCGCCACTCGAGATCTGATGCTTATTCAGCAGAACAAGTTCGCTGTTGCTAATAAATTCGTGCGACCTTGAAGGTACTTTCAGCTACTTTGCATCATGTAGATTGCACACACTTATTTTCAACATAATTTCGTGGTACGAAATTGCATTACGTAGAAACAACACTTGATAGGTTGCGTATACTCCAGAATACCGTAGAATTTGCTTTGCTTTTTAGAATGCAACATTAAAAACATGAATTCGAAAGTCACCTTTCGAGGGTAAAACTAGTGACATATTATTCCAGTGCTGGGTAATTTGGTGAAAATTGGTGTGTTAGCTTCAGAAAGCTAATGTCACTTTATCCGGAATAAATTGTGACTTTATTTATATAAACGAAGGTCAGAAATGGCGTCAAACGACGACGTCGAAGGCGCTGCTCGACGGAACAGACGGCGAGTACGAGTGCGCAAGGCAGCGACTACGACGGGGATGACCTCGACGGCGACTTCGGATGCGGATGATGGAGTCATTGATCGGAACGATTGTGGCGACCCGCCGGCGGGAAACGGAGCACCAGGGTTGGAAACTGCAGGACACGAAGGCTCGAGAGATTGTCCAATTCGACGAAAGATAAACGTGAACGTGGGTGACGCAGATCTGCTGACTGCAACTCGCGATGTAGACGGCGCAGATGCTGTTCGTGTTAACGGAAACGCTGACGTTCGGTCGTCGACTGGCGCTGACGAGACGGACACGACTGCGGTCGACGTCGTAAGTCAACCGCCACAGAACGACTTGCCGGCGGGTGCGCATGCGGGTGATGCGCCCACGAAGTCACGAGGCAAACGAAAGGTGAAGGTCAAAGGACGCAAAGCGGTGGCGTCGGCGGCGGAGATGGTGAACGAGACAGAGAAGACTCAGTCATTGAGCACTGACGGAGGCGCGGATGACTGGTTTGCTGCGGTGCGGAATGCGGACGTGACATCCGTCAGACGAATGGCGAGGTCGAAATCAGTCAACGTTAACGCCACCGACGACGTACGTTGAAAATAACCGCATAGCATGAACAATGCTTTTGGAACCTTCGATATCGAAATTTAAAAGCCACACTGTTGTTGGAAATTAACATTAGAAGATAATACTCGGCAGCAGCCAACCTGTAACAAGTACGGCCTAAATCTTAAGGTAATATGTTGAAGGTATGTTACCGGCAGCCTTATGAAAAAGGAGAGATGTCTTTAGCAGTCGTTAATCGTTGTGGCCTATATAGCCTAGTGTATACAAGACCACGGACGCGCATCTACGAAGGAGGTACAAAAGTCACGAAATGCAATAATGCAAGATGGCTGTGTAGTAATATGAGTATACCATGCACAAATAGAGACCTATTCAACTAGTACACTTTTGTAAACATCAGTAAGCAAATAAGTTTATTAAAACGCAAACTGGTAGCTTACGTTAACTCTATGAATAAACATTGACAGTATTTATGCATATCATGAAATAATTACACAACACAAATTTAAAAAGTACCAGAGGTGTGGATGTCTAACAGTTAATTATTTGTCTAACCAGAAGCAGTGTGTATTAATGTTGCCGGTAGTAATGTGTTAGTGATATATTTTGTTTTACAGCAAGGAAATACAGCGCTCCACATCGCCGCACTAACGAAGAACGCAGAACTGATTGACGTGTTGGCTTCAATCCGTGGCGTCGACGTTAACCAGCGCAACTCCAATGGAGAAACCGCTCTGTATACATCAGCCAGGGCGGTTGACACGGCCACAGCTTCCCGTTTGCTTGCTGCGGGAGCTGATGTCAACGAAACCCGCCCGGACGACGGTTCGACGCCGCTGCACTGCGCCTGCCAGGACGGCGACGGATCTGTACTCGTCTCTGTCCTGCTCAACGCCGGTGCAAGGCCCGACGTAGGGCGGCAGTCGGCGAGGTCCGGAGTGAGCGGAATTACTCCGCTGCACGACGCCGCTGACGTGGGTGACGCGCAGTCGGTGGCGACGCTACTCCGCCACGACGAGACGCTGGCCGACGCGGTGACTGACCGCGGCTGTACAGCTCTGCACGTAGCCGCGAGACATGGCTACCGCGACATCGTTGACCAGCTGCTGGCGCACAACGCCTACGTGGGTCAGCCGGGTGCCGACAGTCGCGGTCTCGGCGTTCAACCGCTCCATCTCGCCGCCGAGAACGGCCGCGTCGACGCCGTCCGGTCGCTGCTGGCGGTCGGCGCCGACACGAACGCGCGACGCGAGTTCTGTGGTAAGACGGGCGTCTCGTCGCTGCACTTGGCCGTGATGCGTGGCCAAGTGGACGCGGTGAAGGTGCTGCTCGAGTCTGGAACGGACGTCGACGCCGCCGACGAGGACGGAGCGACGTCGCTTCACGTGGCAGCTCGCGGCGGCGTCGCCGACGCAGCGCGCCTGCTACTGCAACACGGAGCGGCCGTCGACGTGGTGACGTGCCAACCACGAGTTCGACGCCACGGCGGCCGCAGTAGTGACGGACTGACGGTTGGCCGAGCGTTCGCGCAAACTCCGCTGCACTTCGCGGTCCGTTATCGACACCTTTATGTCGCCACTGTGTTGATCGCCGCCGGAAGTGACGTCAACGCCGCTGAACAGACGTTTGTCGACGAGATCGTGTTACGACGTAGAAACTCTCAACCACAAGGTCAGTATAACGTTGCTAGCGGCGTTGTAATTGCTAATGTTGTATCAATGTTAACGGCAATAATGGTTGGCGGCGTGGCTCAGTGGTTAGTACGTCGGTCTTCGGCTGGTGGACTTTCCTTGATGTATGGTTGACGTGTGACCACTTCGTGGGTAAAACGTCCACAGTGGGTCAACCAACAAGGTCAACTCAGCCTTCCATCCATGCGGGGTCGGTAAATGAGTAGCAATCCATGTAATTAGATGCATTACGGGGGTGGAGACCATTAAACGGCAGACCAGAGTGGCGTATGGCTGGTTGGTTGTAATTGGAATAAGTTGCGTCCGTGTCGTGTGCTGTCCTTGTAACATCTTTTGCATCTTGTTTATTATAATCGACACTTGACAGATAGCCGGATAGATAGATATCGTACCTTTCACCGTGGCTTTCAAGTTGTAGTTTTATGTCATTCCCGTTATGTTTTATTGATTTAAAGTCATTGACTGACGATCGTTGTTCTCACCGAGTGCTTTGCAATAGACGCAATATAAGTTGAATAATGGTATTGATTAATCAACATTAAGTAACGCCAAAAATGCTTCTATCGATCAGCTAATGCTATATTTGGTAAAGTTGGAAGAATCGCATCCGAGGAAGTTGTCCTGCACCTCGTTACCAGTACCACAAAATGTATTCCCGTCCTTTTATATGGTATCGAAGTCTGTCCACTTACCAAGGCCGAACTGCACTCACTCGACTTCGCTGTTCGTTTACTGATGGTGTTTAAGACATCTATTATTGCTGCTATAAAAGACTGCTGCAGATGTTTCGGTTTTAAACTGCCAAGCGAACTTCCTGAAATACGGTTAAAAAAATTTATGTTCAAACGTAGTTTCTGACCATGTACCCGGTTATTTTGACACATTGTGCACCTATATCATTATTGTAGGTTTTTTACTTCGTGTTTTTCAGCTTATGTATTTTTGTATATGCATGTTCCAGCAATGTGTTGGTGAATAAAGATTCATTTATAATGATGATGATGATGTTTTCAAACAGGGGAAGAACCGGTGCCGTTGACGTCGACGTTCAAGAACGCCCCAGCCGTAACATCGATGGCGACGACGGCAGCGGCGGTTCCAAGTCAGCTGGTGAGTGGCTACACGGCTCTTCACTGGGCCGTCGAGAACGATGACCGTGATGCCGTTCGGCTGCTTCTCGAAGCCGGTGCCGACGTAAATCGCGCAGCGGCGTTCGACGCGCATGCCGGCGTCACCCCGCTCCACCTGGCGGCGCAAGACGGCCGCTCAGATGTAGCAGCCGACCTCCTGCATCACGGTGCAACGCGAGATCCGCGCAAGAGGACCCGCAACCGCGAGAACATCACGCCGCTGCACCAAGCCGTCTACAACAGCCACCCGACGACCGTCGCCGTCCTGCTGGCGTCCGGCTGCGATCCCAACGTCCAGGCGGACAACGGCTACGCGGCCGTGCACTACGCGGCGCAGAAAGGCAGTGTCGAGATGACGCGGTCGATCCTCGACACTGAGGGATGCGACGTGGCGCTGCGTGCGTCGACGCGCGAACAGCAGGACATCACCGCGCTCCATCTCGCCGTGCAGAGCGACAGCGTCGAGCTCGTGGTGGCGCTCGCTTCCGCCGGCGCGCCAGTGGACGCCGGGAAAAGCATGGGTGGTGGCGTGTCCGGCGTCACGCCGTTGCACCAGGCCGTCTACCAGGAAAAGGAGGAAATCGTGGAAGCGCTGCTGGAACTCGGCGCCGACCCGGCGCGGTCGATGGACGGCTGGTACACGCCGCTGCACGTTGCTGCCGAGAAGGGCTGCGTGGCGATAGCTCGACGTCTGCTGGAAGCGATCGCTGACGGCGGCGGTGAGCGGGCGGTGGACGCGACAGCCAGCCTCGGTGAGCACGTCGACCTGACCCCGCTGCACGTTGCCGCTCAGCACGGCCACCGCGAGATGATCACTCTGCTCGTCGACGCCGGCGCAGACACGAGGTCCGTTCGTGGCTTCGGGGACCGCGGCTCCATCACCGCTTTGCACCTGGCCGCCGAGAACGGCTTCGTCGACGCCGTGGTCGAGCTTCTGGGCACGGCGAAGTCGGCGGACTCGTCGCTCGTCAACGCCCAGGATTCGCTGGGCTTCACCGCGCTTCACCTCGCCGTTCAGTATCTGTTCCCGAACGTCGTCAGAGCGCTCGTCGATGCCGGAGTCGACGTCTCCCTGCGCACGAACGACGGTCTGACTGCGTGGCGAATTGCTGACCAGATTAACGACGACTCTATCCTGCAGATCCTGGGGCCTCCGACGTCAGCGATGCGTGCGAACGAATTGGTATCGATTATACAGCCAGCTGAAAAAAGAAAGTCCAGCAAAGCACGTGGTCTGCTGTGCGGAATGAACAAGCGTTGAACATTAAACTGTTTCTCAGGGACAAACATAACATATCGTTTTATTTAATTCAGTGATTCGCTTGCGTTTTTTGGCTCGATGTCCATTGACAGCCAGTGTTATTTTAGTTATGGTAGTTTAGTTTTAGTCATAGTTAACTAAAATCACGCTGTTGACAGCCCAACTGATATTGTTTTGAAGGCCAGGGTCCTTCCATGCGGGATGTAGTCGTTTCAACATTTGTATAATTTTTACACTGCATAACTGCGCCTTCTAACACTTGCCTTGCATTGTTCTACGTCGCATATTTAACGCTTTTGATGATTAGTGTTTTTGTCTCAAAAAACTGGACTCAGAAACTTGGCGATTACTCTGTCTAATCTTAACGGATTTGCAATTTGTTGACCATTATAAACAGAATGAAATTTTTATGTATAAATAAATCATCAAAATTTGGCACATATTGCATAATAAATACGGCAAAACTCTCGTCATATTCAAGCTAGTCGACAACATGAACACAAGACGGGTACACACACTACTGGATGATGCTTCCCCAAAAGGGGCCACCTTGCTTCCTGACCGAGGGTCGTAAGCCTATGAATATGACCAAATGAGGGTTAGCTTGTTTTAATTTTGTTTAATTGTTTAGGTTTATTGAGCTGTATAGGGTTGTGCATTTTTCTGTGTTGTTCTTGTTTGTTAGTACGTTAGCCAAGTGATTGGCTGGGAAGACTACTACTCTCGTGATATCTTTCGTGTCGAGGGGTTTCCCCTACAAAGAACATATTGAAGAGTTATTTATTTTAATGGTTTATTGCATGTATTCCCAACACGTAACATTGTCAACTTTCTCACTAATTTCACTTTTTTAAACTGCAGCATACTTTTCAAAGGCACGATGTAGCCTATTTGTGCTGAAAGTGCCATTAAACCCCAATCAGTCAATCAATCAATCGCTGGATGATGCGTCAAAGCTTGTAATCCATGGATTTAACTGCGAGGTGTTTGAAGGCCATAAGATCTGGAGTAATAGAGCAGTCTGGAACGGCAATGAACAGCGTTACTGACGGACCGTGCAAACGACGAATGGCGTAGGAATTTGGGCATGTGTGTGGACCATGGGGAATACTTTGTGTACAACTATGAGATTGTAAACAATTTAAAAAAAATTCAATCAGTGTTCACTTGTTTAAAACTTGAGTATTGACGACAAAAATGTCGTGTGTACTGTGTGATTTGCGCCCGTTTGGTTTTTACATACGTAAGGTGTTGTTGAACTTAATACGTGTTAGTTGTTACTAATTTCATTGTTCGCAATGGTGAAAAAAATTGCAAATCGGTTAAGATTTGACAGAGTTATTGCTAGGTTTCTGAGCCCAGTTTTTCAGACAAATTTTAGTCGTTCATTTTTTATAAACTGCATTTTTCATTGCCTATATATCGTGATGTAGAATTTATGTTCGTTCTGTGGCCTTACTTATGTGAAAAAGTACAAATTACAACACCTACCAGGAACGTTAGTCGAGGTTAATTTTTTACAGAAGATAACTGTTTGATACAGATCTGCTTCGTAATGTGTCGATCCTGGCCTGTGGCCTTTGAACTTAAAAGTGACAAAATAGATTGCTTTGTGTAAAACAATAACGTAAAGCGTATAGCTGCCCCTGCCCTTACTTAACACACCACAACAAAGGTGGTCAAAATGCAGTGAGTTTTATTTAAAAAAGTTACATAATATTAAGCCTGCTACCACAAAACACTTTTTCCATTACCTTTCCGCTTCTTAAATTACCTATACTGTGTCGTGGGGGAGGCGGCGTTAAACTATACTCGCTCGCTTCCACTAGTGGAAACTTTAAATGCATAATGCCTCAATGTCCTTTTGATGAAAATGAAAAATGCATCAAAATGAGGAAAAAGTTAAGATTACGAAGTCATAAATTTTCGACATTTTTTGCTTCACTGTCCTACATTATCGATGTAGTATTCAATATCTGTTGACACTTTTATGGAATAGGGTTGAAATTAGACGTGTGACTGCATTTCAAGTAGAAGCTAGTTTATTTTTACAACGAAATAAATTATTGTTTTGATTTCTCACTTGCGTCTCGTGACAATAGCGTGATCATGCGATACAACATTGGTAACTACTAGATTGTATCTGACAAAAACGACAACAGCGCTATATATAATGGACTGGTGCTGCGTTTTATACAGTCGCTACATATGCAGCACCTGTCAGTCCGGTAACAATATACTGATAACTTAAAAACAGCAGAACACTAGCTTATGTCCAACAATAAACAGCAGTGCGGAATAGCGGAACAATAAACGATAATACTGGATGAATGGCCACTTTTCAGTAAAACCTGAAAAGGAATAACCAGAGGAAAACCAGAAAGATTGGTTGGACAACAGTGATATTCAAAATATCGTCTCATTTTTGACAACAATCAATCTGGACTAACAGACGCTGATAAAATCCCCTCTGATATATTTTTATAGGCCGATGTCTTCGGGCTCCATTAGTGTGCAATTCTTCATGAAATGTGCAGTTTTAAATGGATTTGTGCAGTTACAAAATCAAACTTGTGCAGTATAATGTCGATTTTGTGTCAACAGCAGCATGATATTCAGCTCCAAATGCAGAAAGGTTGTGCAGTTCTAATAGTCCTTAAAAATGCCTCGCAATGCCCTTAGTATTGTTCAAGCAACGTTGCCAAAGTGATGAGAGAGAAAACACTGGTTCTGGGGCTGTCGTAGACGTTGTTCAGCGCGTTATAATCTAGTGTCAAACATCTGGTCTCCGTTCTTCTCCACTGTGACGTGCTCCTTCCGCTCCTCTGGCCCACCTGGAACACCCTGTGAAGGCGAAACGGTAGACTTAACCGATGCATCACCAGCAGAAGTGTCCACTCTAAATGGTTCCAAACCAGCACTCACCGTTGGTGCCCTTCGTTTTGGACCTTTGTTGGAAACAGCTACTCCTGGTCGGCTCTCTCCAGATGACTGCGGAATCTTCTGACGAGCAGCTGTTGACGGGAATGTAAGGTCCAGACTTGACGCACTGGGGCTGCTATCTGACGACGTCGGTGACTTCTCGAACACGGCGATCCGGTTTGCGACCATGTGGCCATCATCTGAAGTTAGCTGGACAACTTCGCAACCGGAACCGACATCACTGTTGTCCGGCTTGTGAATGGCGGCGGCCGCTGTAACTACGACCTTCGACGATCCTTCTTTGTTCCATGGAGACTCATCATCTCGCGACGACTGGACATTTCGAGGGGACGCTGGCCGCAGTTCGGCCGGTCTCACTCCGACCGGCTTCTTCACGAATCTCGGCTGGCGCGTTGCCGACTTCGGCGAGTCCGTCAACGTTGCCGGTAGTCGCTGTCTTGGCGAATCCTTCGAAGCTTCGAGGCCGACTGCAGATCGTCCAAATTCGTCGTCAATGCGTATCTGCGGAGACGCGACGCTGCGCTCGCCAGATGTCGCAGCTGCGGAGGCAGCGTGCGTTGTCTCCATGACAACCGGTGACGCACGTCCGCCAGCGCCGTCGGTAGAAATGAGCTGATCACGTGACGCGCGCACCTGCGCGGCCGGCGCAGCGTATTTTTGCTGCGAAGAAGTAGTTGACGTTGTCGTCGACGAAACTGGCCTCGTATGCAGTCGTATCACCATCACGGCTATATTCGTTCGAGCACCACAACCCTATACAAATAACGACGCATATTTAAAAAAAAAAGTTATACTTAACGGGAATATTTCCCTTCTTTAGCCATCCATCACATGGCTATGTTGTATTTCCAATCTGATTATTGCATCCGTTTGGTGTCAAATAATACTTCACTTCACTCGACAACATAAAATACTAAGCAGCTGTTGCTGAAAACATTAATTTTTTTTACCAGTTTGCAGAAGTAGTAACAACAATAAATTATAATTTCTACTAGGAAATTCTGTTTAGTGACACCTTAACAATATTGTTGAGAAAATCCAACAAAACGGTGACTGGCCCAGCACTATGGCAAAGACAAAAGAGCCGAAAAAAGAGCAGCATTTGAACTATACCAATACTAAAGATACGATTTCTGACAGCACCTAAAAACTGCTCACTAACATCATTATCATTAGTGTTTTTACTCATAGCAGAGATGTTCCTAAGAACTACCCCCAAGAACTCACAGGGTACATTAAGTAAGTAAGTACATGTTGATTTGTATAACGCGATTCCGTGAAACGGTAACACCCTCCAATGTGCTCATGTCTAAATGTCCGGCAGAGATGCGTTTTCAAGTACTGTTCTAATTATCTGATCGCTTATCGTGTGTCGCATATGTTAAAACGCATTTTCATACATTACAATAACCAGTGTGTGCAATCAGGGGTTGGCAAACTGTCACGTAAAAACGCACGTGCCACACCGCACAACGGCAACAATAATAACAATAACATAAACTATTATTATTATTATAGTTATAACTGCACTATTGTTGTCGTTGTTAATGTTATCAGGATTTGAAAATAAAAAATAAAGGCAAAGACATGTAACACTTATATAGCGTCACAGGCTGTTACGGAATGTCGAAACAAAACGAAAGCGTTTAACCTGCGCCAGATCCTGCAGACGTTTTGCGGCAGCGACAGGACTGACGACGTCACGCACTTCGGCAACGGCTTCGTCCGGTGCCACGTGCGACCAGAAAGTTGCATTTGCGATGACCACAAACTCGTCGTCGTTGCCCAGAGTGACGCTGTTCACGTGCGGGTCTGGAATGACGTGAGGATGAAGGTACGAACAGCCGAGGAGACGAGTGCAGTGCGTCGCTCCGTCCACTTTACCATCCTACGACAACCAATGCAACAGCTCAAGCTTGACAGACTGGGGTTTAACGGCACTTTCACCACAAACACGCGACATCGTGCCTTTGAAGACTTGACCTGACTTGATTCATCCAGTATCACCGCTGCATAGGGCCACACGTTGACGCCACGAACGTCTGTCTTGAGCTGATGCTTCAACCTCTTCCCAGGTCAATCCCATTCTTTGGAGGTCCTTTACCACATCTCTCCAGTTCATCCTTGGTCTGCCAGGTCTTCTCCTGAATCCCGCAACTTCCCAATGTAGCGCTTGCTTCGAAATGCGTACTTTATCCCAGG
>Ga0056116_1000560_pt1 | contig 12908 bp, 9 predicted proteins | sample WorMetOlspDAHAB2_FD_67352 | JGI IMG/M metagenome (GOLD analysis project Ga0056116, IMG submission 67352) | Marine gutless worms symbiont microbial communities from Max Planck institute for Marine Microbiology, Germany - Olavius sp. DAHAB.2 ...
CCCGCAGCTAGATGATCAAAATCCAACGCCAAAGAAACCGGCCTGGGATCCATCACGACAACCCGGGCGCCGTTTCTTTGAGCCTGGCGCAGCGCCATGGCCAGCATGGGCGCTTCGCTGGTCGGATCGGCACCCACGCACAGGATAAAATCCGCTCCCTCCACCTCCCGCAAAGAAACCGCCAGTTCGGGCTCCAATCTGGCGATGGCGGTTTTCACTTTTGATGTTGCGGCCGGATCCCTGAAATAGACGGGGTTTCGCCAGCCCCTTAACCGGCACAGATGCTTAAGCATGGCCTGGGTTTCGAGACTGCTGCGAGCGGATCCGACGGCCGCAATCGCAGATGGACCTGAATCCCGGCAGGTATTAGCAAGTTTTGCGATCGCATCCTGCAGGGCCCGCTCGTATGAAACCGTCTCGCCATCTATTGATGCATGGCGCATTCTGGATTCGAGGGTGGCGTAGAAAAATCCGTATCGCCCGCGATCACAGATAAAATGGCCGTTGACCACTTCGCTAAAACGAGCTTCCTGCCGTTTGATTTCACGATAGCGAATGCTCGCCACGGTGTGACACCCGAGGCTGCAATTGATGCATAATGATGAATTTCGCTGGTAATCCCAGCGTCGACCAAAAAACCGCGAGGGTTTATCGGTATAGACCCCGGTGGGACAGATATCGCTTAAATTCCCCGTAAAGGGGCTTTCCAGGATACCGTCCTGAAAACGCCCGAAATAGGTACGATTCGCATTGCGCATGACTCCCAGGTCACGGTATCCGGAAAATTCCTGATAATAACGGGCACAACGATAGCAGTGAATGCAACGGTTCATCTCATGCTGAATCAGGGGGCCCAGATACTGGTCAGTATAAGTGCGTTTAAGGCCGGTATATCTGCGGATTCCATGACCGCCGGAAACGGTCATATCCTGGAGCAGACAATGCCCCCCCTCGTCACATACCGGGCAATCATGGGGATGGTTGAGCATCAGCCACTCAATGATGTGTTTGCGAAAATCTACAGCTTCGGCGTCCGTGGTGGAAACCACCATGCCGTCCTGGGCCTCAACCATGCAGCTCATCTGGATGCCCTTTAATGGTCCATCCAAAAATTTAGCGGCACAAACCCGGCAGGCTCCCACCGAACCCAGGGCCGGATGATAGCAAAACCTTGGAATCATAATGCCCAGCTGCGCTGCGGCTTCGATCACCATCGTATTAGGCGCGACCTCAATTTCTCTATCATCGATAATCAGCTTGGGCATGAGAGTGTCCGCTCAACACACTTTAGAAGTATTATTTCATCATTAAATCAGAAATATCGATATTCTATTTAACGGCAAATTCCAGTTTACTATCGATCCGTCTCAGGCTACCGGAAGGGGCACTTCTTCTGGCTGATGTGCTCCTGTATTTCATCCTCGAAATGCTTGAGCAGACTTTCCACCGGCGCAACCGCCCCGGGGGCGAAGGCACAATATGCGTTCCAAAGATGTTTGCACATGCGTTCAAGCATGGGAATAAAATCCGGCTCGCCTTCACCGCGTTCAATTCGTTTAAGCAAATCCAGAATATATGGCAGCCCTTCTCGGCACGGCGTGCACCAGCCGCAGGACTCGCGGGCAAAAAATTCAATTAAGTTGACCGTGGCGCCCACCAGGCAGGTCCTGTGATCAAACACCATGATGGCGCCGGTGCCGAGCCGGTTGCCGATTTTCCGCAATGGCTCGAAATCCATTTCTATGTCATAGTGTTCCCGGGGCAAAAATCCGGTGGATGCGCCGCCCGGCAGGCACGCTTTATACTCGGACCCGGCCAGCATGCCGCCGGCATGCACTTCGATAATTTCACTCAGACGCACACCAACCGGTAGTTCGTAGCATCCCGGTTTATTGACTTTGCCGCTGACACCGAAAAGCTTCGTGCCGGATCCGTCTTCGGTTTTGGCAAGATCTTTAAACCATTGCCCGCCGTTTCTGATTATATGCGGCAGGCAGGCAAAAGTTTCAACGTTGGACAGCACGGTCGGCCGATTCCAGAGTCCTTTTTCTGTCGGGTAGGGCGGCGGTTTCATCGGATTCGGCCGGTTGCCCATCAGGGCATTCAACTGAGCCGTCACCTCGCCGCAGATGTAGCGACCGGCACTGCGATGGACGACGAGTTCCAACGAATATTCGCTGCCCAGAATATTTTTGCCCAGGTAACCTTCCCGCTGCGCTATCTCGATTTCTCTTTCCAGGATTCGGGCCGCATTTTCATATTCCGGCCGGATAAAAATAATACCCTTAGCAGCCAGCGAGGCATAACCGGCAATAATAATACCTTCGATCAGCATGTGTGGATCGGCATGGATCAGCACCCGATCTTTGAATGTACCCGGCTCCATTTCATCGGCGTTGCACACGATGTAGCGCGGAAAACTCGCATCATCGGCCACCGACATCAGCTTCATCCCAGTCGGAAAAGCAGCCCCGCCTCGGCCAAGCAAATTGGCATCCATAATCGCATTGCGGACATCCTTGTGGGAATAGTCCTTGAGAACATCCATCAGAGCCCGGTAACCGCCGCTCTGGCGGTATTCCTCCAGGGTGGCGATCCGGTCCGGTTTGCGATTTTGAAGAAGAACCTGTTGATACATAATCAATTTCGAATTGTTTTATGCTTCTGCTATTAATTTTTTCACTATTTCGTCTATCTTTTCAGTTGTGAGGTTCCCGTAAGTCTTTTTATTGATCAGCATGGCCGGAGATCGGTCGCAGTAGCCGATACAGCAGACCGCTAAAAGCGTAAACATCCCGTCCGGTGTTGTTTCACCGGGTTGAATGTCGAATTTTTGACTGAGATAGTCGCGAACGGATTCATAACCGTCCATCCAGCAGACCACGCTGTCACAAACATGGATCACATATTTGCCGACCGGTTCGCGATAGATAAAGGTGTAGAAGGTGGCCAGTTGCTCGACCTCCAGGGCCGACATGTCAAGCAGCTCGGCGGTTTCCTGAACGCCTTCATCGGTCAGATAACCGTAGTGATCCTGAATCGCGAACATGACGTCCACAGCCAGTTCCCGGGGATGCTCGACATGCTCAATGTGTTCTATCAAAGATTGTCTGAGTTCTTGAGGTATCATAGAGTCAATGAATAATCGTCTGAACCGGCTTCCACTTTCCGCCTTTCGCATTCACACTTCCAAATTCCCACTTCCGACTTCAATCAACGGTCGATATCCGGCAGTATGTAGTCAAAAGAGCCAATAATCGTGATTAAATCGGCAATGGTCTCGCCCACCGAAATCATCGGCATCACCTGAACGTTGGCAAAACCGGGTCCCCGGATGCGGGTCCGATAGGAGTAGCCGAGCCCGTCACTGACCACGTAATAGCCCTGTTCACCGCGCGGAATTTCACATGATACATAGGCCTCCCCCACCGGCATCTTGGGGCCGCGGGTCACGTTGATAAAGTGATGGATCAGACTTTCGATGTCCGTCAGCATATCTTTGCGCTGCGGTATTACGTATCGGTAGTCATCGGCGACATAGCGTCCGGCAGGCATGTTGTTGGCGGCTTGCTTGATTATTCCAAGGCTCTGGCGCATTTCCTCCACCCGCACCAGGTATCGGGCATAGCAATCCCCCCCCGTGGCAGTGGGAACTTCAAAATCAAAATTTTCATAACCCGAATAGGGAAACGCTTTGCGCAAATCCCACGACAAGCCGCAAGACCGCAAATTCGGGCCGGTTACCCCCCAGCGCATGGCATCTTCCAGATTCAGCCGGCCGATTCCCCGGGTTCGCGCTTTGAATATGGGGTTTTTGCGAATCAGGCTTTCGTATTCGTCAAGGGCCCGGGGAAAAACCTTGACCAAATCATCAACAGCCTGTTTCCAGCCTTCGGGCAAATCGGCGGCCACCCCGCCCAGTCTGAACCAGGATGGGTGCAAGCGTCCACCGGTTATCAGTTCCACGATGTCCATGATCATTTCGCGTTCACGGAAGACATAGAAATTGGGCGCCATGGCACCCACGTCGTGGGCATAGGTACCCAGCCACACCAGATGGTTGCTCAGCCGGAACAGCTCGCTCAGCATTACCCGGATGACCTGGGCCCGCTCGGGAACTTTGATTCCGGCCAGGGTTTCCACGGCCATGACATAGGGCAAATTATTGGTGGCGCCGGCCAGGTAGTCGATGCGATCCGTATAGGGGATAAACTGGTGCCAGGTTTGTCGTTCGGCGATTTTTTCCGCCGCGCGATGGTGATAGCCGATATCCATATCCATGGAGGTGATTTCTTCACCATCGAGTGTTACAATATAGCGGATCAAGCCATGGGTGCTGACATGATGGGGTCCGATATTCAGGATGAGCTGATGCTGCTTGCCGGATTTGTTGACGAAAACGCCGCCGTCCAGGGGTTGATTTTTTTGGGCGTCTGCCAGGGTATAAGGCGGCATCTCAGTTGCCCGACCCGGATAATTTTTCCGTAATGGATGTCCTTCCCATTCCGGGGGCATAATTAGGCGCTGGAGATTCGGATGGCCTTCAAATCGTACCCCAAGCAGGTCGAATGCTTCGCGTTCATACCAGTTGGCCGACGGCCAGATATCGGTCGCTGTTTCGGCCGCCGGATTGGCGCCGGTCAACGGAACTTTCAACCGCAGGCGGGCCGGCGGATCAAAAGACAGCAAATGATACACCAGAGTGTAATCCGGGTAAGATTCTCGCTTGCGGCGGGCGGACTCGTCGATGGCGGTTAGATCGTCCAGACGCTGAAAGCGGGTGGCAGCCTCTGAAGAAAGGAAACGCAGCACGTCTTTTATACGGCTTTGGTTCACCACAAACGATGGCATATCACAGGTTTGGGGCTCCTGCCGGACCGCTTCTCCGAAGCGCTCCTGCAGTTCGTGAGCCAGGCCATGTGCGTTGGAATCCAGTTCGATAGGGGGAGACGACGGAGTCCACATTAAATCTGCGCGGCTGTCTTGGAACTGAGTCGGCACCACCGAACTGCCCCGGATGGCCGTACCCTCCATGCCCGGGCCGCGTGGATCTCTCGATTTGGTTTGGCCGTCCACCAGAATCGGTTTTTGGGTGCCCTGGCAGCCGCCCTTCAGGTGCAGGATCGGGCGGATGGGTTTTTCTTCTGCGATTATTTTATCCTGCAGCATGACAAGGCCCTGCAGCACGGCCTCTGGTCTGGGCGGGCAACCCGGAATATAAACATCCACCGGCAGGATCTGATCAACGCCCTGCACGACGCTGTAAACGTCATACATGCCGCCACAATTTGAGCACGAACCCATGGAGATCACCCAGCGGGGCTCTGCCATTTGCTCATAGAGCCTCAACACAACCGGTGCAATCTTTTTAAACACCGTCCCGGCAATAATCAGCAGATCCGCCTGCCGGGGTGAAGCCCGCAAGACTTCGGCGCCGAAGCGGGCCATATCATACCGGGGTGTAAAGGCGGTGGCCTCCTCAACAAAACAGCACGACAGCCCAAAAAACATGGGCCATAGACTGTATTTGCGAGCCCAGTTTATGACGAGATCCGCATTGTTCAGGAGTTGCTCGTTTAATTTTTGGCGCGCGTCGGTCCCCACTCAAGCCCTCCTTTTCTCCAGATATATACAAGTCCCAGGATCAATATCACAATGAAAAACGAAATCTGCAGCCAACCCGCCCAGCCAAGTTTTTCCCAGGCAATGGCCCAAGCAAAAATATAGGAACTCTCGACATCAAAAAGCAGAAAAAAAATGGCGACCAGATAAAAAGGCACCGGATACCGTAGGCGTGCGCTTCCGGTCGGGATAACCCCGCTTTCGTAAGGTCTCAGTTTTTCGGCGTTGGTTTTTTTTTCGCCGAGCCAGGAAGCAATGAAAAGCAGCAGGGCGATTAATACGATGATCAAAAAACCGAAAACGACCAGACTGAAAACGCCGGGCTCCCAGGGAGATAACGATCCGCTATTCACAACAGGTTGCATGGTTCGCTCCGAAAAACCAATCCCTTTGGCAAGAATCACATAATATACGGTTCTTTGATTGACCGGTAGCCGGCATAATCGGCTTCCGAGATTTGAAAAACAAAGCAGACAAAAATTTATGCAGGATTATCACGATTTATGCAAGGATAAAATTGGCTAAACGGTGAATTTTTAAGAAAAACCATATTTTGTTGTCACCTTGATTTCTGTTCCTTCATTACGAACCCTTAGGGTCGAGTTCAGGCGGTTTCGGTGGCGATTATTCACGTATTGGGTAAACTTTGAGAACCTGCCTGCCACCGGGCCTAATAAACTAATCAGCTGGTCCAATTTTTGCTACCCTCACCACAGAACCGCCAGATACTGTTTTAAACTGCTTGGCATCGCCCAGAACCCTTCCAAAAATATTCACGGGGCTGTAAGCCCGCGGCTGGTCACCGGTGCTGACCGGGGTCGGACCGAAAAATATACAAAATGCCGGGCCGTCAGGCCAGTAAGCTAGATCTCCGACCGCTACGTCTGCTCTGGCATCCGGTTCCTGTTCGAGGCTTAGCGGTATGTCAAAATAGATTTCATCGCCCCAGACGTTTGCTGCACTTTCAAAGGGAAGCGCTTCAAGTATTTTGCCGGCTGTCGGTGTATCAAACATCTCGGCCTCAACCGATACACTTTCCACTGAAATGCTGATTTTATCCATCGCAACCACCTTTCCTTTCGCTGGAAATTGTTTCCCAAAAATTGCGGCGAAAAGCTGCTCCCACCATCCCCACCAACCGCACAAAAAAAGACAAAAATAGGCGTATTATAAAGAAAATAATCCGCCAACGTTATGGTCTAACAAATTTCTTCAATCCTCGATGGGTCATCAGCACACTGGATGTGCCGTATTTATTGGCGGATTAATTAGCTACACCTGTCTTTCTGCGACCAGCCGGGCGAAGTGCTCAAAGGATCTGTCCCAGGTTTTTTCAGCATCAGCCGGGAAACAGCACCCGGGCAGCTGGCGGCTTTTTAAGTGATAACTGATGCACTCGCAGCAAATACCCTTACGTGCGCAGGGTTCATAGCTGCAGTTGCAGGATGCAAGGTTTTTTTCTTTGAGACACTCCATGTTCAATTCCCTTCAACATTATAATCCAATTTTTTCACTATTCAAACGGACGGTTATTTCCCCGGGACATAAGCTTCGCTTTTATCATGAAATTACGCGTTGATCAAAAAAGTTTTATGACATAAAATTGACAGCGGCAACTTTGAAATGCATTATATTCATAATTGAGTCACAATACCACATCGACTATCGATTTTGCCGATGAAATAATTTTGGATGTGAGCCAAAATTATTTTCACAATTTTTCTTGAATAAGTCCGGTAATAGCCTGATTAACTGCCGGGCTACCGTTTTCTGGAATAAATCATGATAGTGTTATGCAGACCGGAAAAATTTTCGACATAAAAAAATATGCAATCCATGACGGACCGGGGATCCGAACAACAGTGTTTTTTAAAGGCTGCCCGTTATCGTGCCGGTGGTGCCATAACCCTGAGAGCATGGCTCGTGAAAGCCATCGCCGTTACCGCAGGGAACGCTGTATCGATTGCCGGGAATGTGCCGCCGCCTGCCCGGAAGACGCCATTCAGGTCTACGCCCAAGGCGTCAAGTGGGACCGGTCCAACTGTGTGTATTGCGGAACCTGTGCCGGTATATGTCCGGCGGAAGCAGTTGAACTTATCGGCAAAATCGTTTCGGTTAATGATGTAATGGCCGAAATCGCCAAGGACACCGTGTTTTATGATGAGTCCCGCGGCGGCGTCACCATATCCGGCGGTGAGCCCTTGTTGCAGCCGTCTTTTTTAATGGATCTGCTGGATGCCTGCGGAAAACTGGGCGTTCATCGAACAGTGGATACGTCCGGGTATGCTGATACGCATGTGTTGCTCGAAGCAGCTTCCCGCACGGATCTATTTCTTTACGATTTAAAACACATGAACCCTGAGAAACACACCAGCTTTACGGGTGTCTCAAATGAAAAAATTTTAGCCAACCTGGAAGTTCTCAGCCGGCAGGAAGCTGATATCATCATACGTTTGCCGCTGATCCCCGGGCACAACGGCGATCCGGAAAATATCGATCAGACCGGCGCGTTTGTCTCCTCGCTGCCGGGTGTCACACGGATCAATATTTTGCCTTATCACTGCGCGGCGACGGCCAAGTATAAAAACCTCGGCCTGAAAATTAATTCAACAGATATCGATCGGTCTACCCCTGAATTCCTCGAATCGGTTGCCAGGCGGTTGGAGAATTACAACCTAACAGTTAAAATAGGAGGCTGAACCATTGACCCCCAGAGTGGTAAAATTACGCCAGGAAAGCTTTGATGCCCAGCCCAGCATATCGGTAGAGCGGGCGGTGCTGGTAACTCAATTCTACCGGGAAAACAATGGAAAATATTCCAATCCGGTACTCAGAGCATTAAATTTTAAGAACCTGTGCCAAAAAAAGACGCTCTATATCGGTGCCGATGAGCTGATTGTGGGAGAACGTGGTCCGTGCCCGAAAGCGGTTTCCACTTTCCCAGAGTTGACCTGTCACACGGTCGAAGATCTTAAAATATTAAACTCGCGCGAAATGACCGGTTATCGGGTCTCAAATGATGACATCGCAACGTACCAAAAAGAGGTTATCCCCTACTGGCGGGGTCGTACCATGCGCGACCGGGTGTTCAGCCAAATTCCGCAACAATGGCAATCCGCCTATCATGCCGGCCTGTTTACCGAATTTATGGAGCAGCGGGCCCCCGGTCACACCACGCTGGACGGAATCATTTATCAAAAAGGCATGCTGGATTTCAAAAAACAAATTGTAGAACACTTGGCTGCCCTGGACTATCTGAACGACCCTGAAGCAGCGGATAAAGCCGAGGAACTACGCGCCATGGATATTTCCTGTGATGCCGCAATTATTTTTGCCGAACGTCATGCGGAATTGGCGGAAAAAATGGCGGCAAACGCCCAAGATTCCGCTCGCAAGGCTGAGCTAAAAAAGATTGCCGCAACCTGTCGTCAGGTACCCGCCCGGGCACCGCGGAATCTATGGGAAGCCATTCAGATGTACTGGTTTGTGCACCTGGGAACCATCACGGAGTTAAACGGCTGGGACGCCATGAGTCCGGGGCATCTGGATCAGCATCTGGATCCTTTTTATCAGAAAGGATTGGCGGACGGCACCCTGGATCGTGAAACCGCCAAGGAACTCATCGAGTGTTTCTGGATCAAGGTCAACAATCAGACGGCACCCCCCAAGGTCGGCGTTACCGCCCTGGAAAGCGGAACATACAATGATTTTACCAATATCAACATCGGCGGTCTTACCCGCGACGGCGCAGACGGCGTCAACGATGTCTCCTATATCATGCTGGAAGCTATCGATGAGATTCACCTGCTCCAGCCTCAGGCCAATGTTCAGATCAGCCACCGGACACCCGATCGGTTTTTGAAAGAAGCCTGCCGGGTAATTCGAAAAGGGTATGGGTATCCTTCGGTGTTTAACACCGATGAAGTCGTTTTGGAACAGCTGCGTACCGGCAAAACCGTGGAGGACGCCCGGCAGGGTGGATGCAGCGGCTGCATTGAAACCGGCAGCTTTGGCAAGGAAGCCTATATCTTAACCGGCTATCTCAACGTTCCCAAAATATTTGAACTGGCCCTCAACAACGGGGTCGATCCGTTAACCGGCGATCGAATCGGGCCGCAAACCGGTGACCCTGTCAGGTTTAAAAACTTCGATGAGCTTTACATGGCCTTCGATCGCCAGCTTCAATATATTGTTGACCTAAAGATCCGGGTCAACAATTACATCGAACGCATGTATGCGACTTATTCACCCGCCCCCTTCCTTTCCGTGGTAATCAGAGACTGCATTGCCAAAGGACGCGATTACTATAACGCCGGGCCGCGCTACAACACGAATTATATCCAGTGTTGCGGCATCGGCACCGTAACCGACAGCCTGAGCGCCATCAAAAAGCACGTCTTTGAAGAAAACCAAATCAGCATGCCGCAATTGCTGGCGGCCCTGCATGCCAATTTCAAAGAGCAGGAAGCGCTGCGTCTGCGCCTGTTCAACAAAACCCCCTTTTACGGTAATGAGGAGGAATTTGCCGATTCAATTATGCAGCGTGTTTATGATTCCCTGTTCAAGGCCATCGACGGCAAGCCCAATACCAAAGGCTCATTTTATCATCTAAATATGCTGTCTACAACCTGCCACATCTACTTCGGGAAAAAACTGGGTGCTTCAGCCAACGGCCGCCTGGCCACAATGCCCATTTCTGATGGGACGTCCCCCTCCCACGGGGCCGACCGCAAAGGTCCGACGGCCGTCATTAAATCCCTCAGTAAAATGGATCAGATTAAATCCGGCGGCACATTGCTCAATCAGAGATTTTTACCCAGCGTGCTCGAAGGGGAAGCGGGAATTGAAAATCTAACCCATCTCATTCGGTCTTATTTTAAACTCAATGGCCATCACATTCAATTCAATATCGTTGATTCTAAGACCCTGCGCCAGGCCCAGGCGGTACCGGATGACTACAGAGACCTTCTGGTTCGGGTCGCCGGATACAGTGATTATTTCGTTGACCTGGACCAACACCACCAGGAGGAAATTATTGCCCGGACCGAGCATAAAGCATTTTGATTTTCTCGCAATGGCGGCGGTTAGCTTTTTATGGATTGGGCCAGATCATTAATCCGTTCCCGTATGGAAATCAAATACCTGGCTATCTTGCCGCGATGATCGGCCATTATGGAATCATGATCCCCCCTTAGAACGATCAGCGGGTCAAAGGTGCTGATTTGATTGATCTCTTTTAACGCAACGCGGATATTTTCTTTGCCCCCTTTTTCCTGGACCTCGGGATAGAGATGAATAAATGTACGCAACACATCTCTGACCACCAGGGTGATGCCCTGAGTGTAATAAATATGGTCATCCAGCTCGGTATAGGGCACATCGTCATTGGACTGCACCAGCAGCCCCAGCGGTTCATCCATAAACTGTTTGCTGATAATAAACTCAAGCATATTGACCATATCATCGGTGCGCAGATTAAAAACAGCGCCGGGATCGCCTTTGAGAAGATCGGCCTCGTACTTTTTAAGTTCGGCAATGCCCTTGTCGTATTGACTTTCGCTGGAGGGAAACCACCAGCTGTCGGACGTAAAAGCAAAATATTTTTCCCGGGCTTCCTTTAAGTTTTCGTTTTCCTTGTCCACATTACCGTATTTGGCCAGATTGGTGGAGAAGAAGGTCGTCATCATGCGCGTGGCAAAAATGGTACCGCGCTGCCGGTTGGCCCGGTTGTCCAGCCAGCGGGTGGGTGAAATAAATAAATCGTTGATGGACCAGCCGAATGTGGTATCCATCTCCTGTTGCAGCCGGTTTCTGATGGATGCCAAAAGGGCAGCACCTTTCTGGGCCGCCTCAGAATCCGGTGTCGTTGATTCCAGATTGGCCGCAATATTGGCATCCAGATCAGGAAATCGTGTCGGGTCCACCAGAGTGTAGGCCCTGTAAACCGTCCAATAAAGCCCGGCGGAAAGGGGCCAGATTAAAATAAATGCCAGCAGGATCAGAACAACCCATTTACCGAACTTTGTCATTTTGGGAATCAGCACTTTTTTATCGATTTTAGGTTCCATTGATCAGGTTGACCTCGCTTCAGGGTTAACGATATGGTATTCTGGTAAAATCCGTGTATTCAGCAGGAATTTTGTGAGAGTTTAAGCACTACCGTGTCCGGTGTCAACAAAATGTATTCCGACCTATTTTCTTGACACTTACGGTGATCATGCTACTTATATAAGCCATAGGATGATGGGAGAATAATTATGTCGACAGCAAAAAGATATGAATCCAGGACAACAACCCGATTTTTATTCTGTAACCTTACCCTGGCAATGGTGGCCCTTATTTTTGCGGGCTGCTCGACCCCCGCCTCGGGCCGCCTTCAAAACAGCACGGAGGTAACTGAACTGTTTAAAAGCAGCCAGATTCTTCCCAACCATAAATATTATGTCAGCGGTTTTCAAAGAATTCCCTATGCGATAATCGCTATAGATAATAATTATGAGCTCCGAACCAGATATTGGAAACCGCTTGATATAGACTCGGCCTCACTAAATCAGTTGGTCTACCGGATGGAACATGTGTACAGCCTGAATCCCAGAGGTTCCTGGATACTGGACCAGGACGGCAGCCGGGTGGGAGTCTGGTATTCATCCCAATTCCAGACTAGGGTCAAACGGGATAAAGAGGGCCGCATCGTGGTGGCAAATCCCGACCCCCCGGATTTAAGGGGTATCCCCTAATTACCCCGTCCTGTAAATTAGCAATAACGGGGCAGGCTGGCGTAAATAGTCTGTTTGATATTGACGTTAATTTTTTGATGAATTGCGGGCGGATTAATTATTCAATTATTAAAATATGGTTGGCTAAGTCCATCGATTCATAACTACGATAGCGTATTTATTCACTCAGGATTTAGTGCTGAATGAGCAATATTAATGAACCTCAATCCAAATATGCGTAACTGTAATTGCGAATCGAAGCACTAAGGCCTAAAAACACTGAACTGCAATTCGTGGGGAGCAACATGACGGGACGCAAAAAGATAAACACGGTGCTGTTGGTGCTCGGAATGTGCTGGTTGACTGGATGTGTCGCGGTAATCATTGGCGCCGGAGTCGGCGCTGGTACGTATACATACATCCAAGGGGAGCTCAAAAGATCATATCAGGCCAAATTTGATAAAACACTGCAGATATGTAGAGTCTGCTGAAATAAAGATAAACTATTGAATAAATTATAATAAAGTGCTATATTTTCGGCCAAAAGTGATAGAAAAACAACCGATAACC
>Ga0056116_1000562_pt1 | contig 12904 bp, 8 predicted proteins | sample WorMetOlspDAHAB2_FD_67352 | JGI IMG/M metagenome (GOLD analysis project Ga0056116, IMG submission 67352) | Marine gutless worms symbiont microbial communities from Max Planck institute for Marine Microbiology, Germany - Olavius sp. DAHAB.2 ...
CTACCTGCTGCTCAGGTGCTTGTAGTTTAGCTAAGTGCGTCGATTGATTTTTCTTATTTTTATGGTGCTGAAGAAGTCCTGAAAAAGTCCTGTATTTTGATTCGGTTATTTGAGTGGGAACCCTGGAACCTTGTAGTCGACCGGGTTAAGATTTGGGCTGTTTAGCAATTCCCTTTGAGACTCGAATCAGTCAGATTTTGCCAATTTTAGTTTACTTCATTAACATTACATTTAGATACTTGCTAATAACTGCGACCTTGCAGTTTGACAGATTAGTACAGGGGTGACTTTAAGGTGTGGTCGGATATGTAATAGTAATTTTGTAGCAATTTTTTTGCTGATTGTAGCAGTGAAAGAATTTTTAAAAGTCGATTCATAGTTTGTGAAGATGTCGACGCAACTTGGGTGTCGTTTTTTATACTTCGGGTGTATTAGTATTAAGAATGCGTCGAGCACCCCTTGTCTTCTGCACTTTGTGATTGCTCTTATGCAGTTTATGTGATTGTCACCACAGTCATGCTCCCATTGTTTGCTTATGTGCGTGTTAGCATGGTGAGACTCACGCGAATGTTGCTGGTAGACTTGGAGAGGATGACAGCCTGTCTGAACGTGGCTTACAAGTAAGACAGATTCTGTTTACGGTTTCATCTAATTTGCATAATTTTTCTGTTAGCTGTTTTGCATCGAGTTACAGATACGTGAATTGCACATTGAAAAGCTGCACACTTGCGCATTCATTTTGTTTCGTAGATGTCACAAGCTCAGTGCTGTAAAAGTTTCGCGAACACATTCATTCCAGATATAATCGTTGCATTGTACAAATTGCTCATCGTGCTGCTTAAGCTTAATAAAGCTAGATCTCTGTACGACAACATCTCGGATGCATGGTCTGGTTGCTAGTATTTACGTGCATCTGGAGCTCTTTGTGGTGTCAGTAGCTGTAGAAAAAGCCGACCTCATTTTGTGGCCAGGTGTCCTCAAAGGTGACAGATTCACGGTATTTTGGGTTTATTGTGTTGTATTGAGTTCAGTGTATTTTTCCTGCGGTGCTATTTTTTGTCTTCTCTAACTCCTAACTTTCTTGCATTACTATTTTCGCCAAAGCATAATATTGTCAACTTTTTTTCTCACTACAATGTACCTTTTCTCCACCAGAGTATTATTTTTGTAGACACACTGTAGCCTAATAGTATTGAAAGTGCTGTTAAATCATAACCGGCGAACTGACAGACCTTACATTCTTCCAGATGTATGTTTGAGCAGTTTGCAAGCACTCTGACTGAGTTCATCAACAACCAACACCTCGACGATCTGCACATATGGACGAGTCTTCTGAAAAGCACCATCCAGACAGTGGCCGATCTCAATGTACATAAGGAACACTGGAAGGCACTCAACGAGATTGATGGCGTACGTCTTATTTGTTCTTGCCACTTGTCCCTGTTTCATAATTAATGCATTAACATACACTACGTAACTGTAGGTGCCTTAGAGTCATTTTTATGTTAGGTATTCTATGCTGTGTTAGTGGTTATCTTCCGTTATTTGGCGCTAACGGTACATACATTTTTTTACATAGATCCCAGTTCTACAGTGTTTTTTAGATGTTATCTGTGGTAGTGGCAAATTTTTATTTCCGATTTTTATTGTGAAATGTTGGGCTAATAATTTATTTATTTGTCGGCCTTGAATGATGCATAGTAAGTGATGTGCATGCACGTTATGCAGGGCATCTGTGAAGGAATGACGTACGCTGAGATAGAGCGGACGTATCCAGCCGAGTTTGCAATGAGAGACGATGACAAGTATTACTATCGCTATCCAGGGGGCGAGGTCATTATCATTTAAATTCATGCTAGTGAACTGTTTCTTGATATATTTATTTATTTATTTGAAACTTCTGTATACATAGCAGTCACAATAACAGAGATGCGTTTTTAAAAGTAAAATCTAATGTTGAAAATAATAACGGTCATCAGAAAAAGCTAAAACCGTTAACAGTACCGACATTAACCACCAAATTATGTTAGCTTAGAAGTGTGAACTGTGTATTACAGTTAACCTTCTCCAGTGATCACACTAAGCCAACCTCTAGGGGAATTAAGAATAAGCTCAGTTCTACTCGATAGCTGCGAACTCAAAAGGCAGAAATGATTATAAAATATCGATTATATTATACATCGAATAGCGTATAGTTTCAAACAACTATAACATTATCATCACCCAAAACATTGCGTTTTTAGATTATACAATCGACGTAAACGCAAACATAACTGACGTCACCTTCACGTCCACCTTGACGTGACTAACCTACGTGCTCTCTTGTGACGTCTCCTTATATTCATTTTACGCACTCGATATATCGGACGACAGTTTTTGCCATTTGTCGACATTGAACTGCCGCATCTGGTTTTGTCGACTATTGTGGTCACAGTATTCGGTTCAGGTTCAACTTGTTTAATGACTGTTTGTGGGCCGTTTGCCTAAAACCATTTTTAACCACGTGACTATCGAGTCACTGTATAGGGAAATGCCGTGCCGTGGTACTATTCTTTTGCACTTGTAAACGTTAAGGCCATACTACATTTAGCTGCAATAGTTAAGATCATATTCAATCCTTACAATTACGTACAAAAATTACTTCTAAAAAATAAAACAAAAGCATACCACTATTACACATAAATCCACATGAACACATATACATAGAGACCACGAATATCAGTTAATAATGAAGAACGAGCGCCACCGATATAATGCTTTAATTATTTACATAACATAAAAGAAATTCCTCCACTCTCTTTAGTAAAACTTTGGGCCATTAACAATACACAACTGTTTAAGGTGACCTCGCCATTTTTATCCCTACTGATTTATGCCTTCTTCCGTTTCTTCCTTAATTAGGGTTTTTTAGACTGCAGGTGACCACTCCTTTGTTTTTTCCACCATCCTTGTTCTCCAGACCACGCACAATCACTTCACGCTTAAGAACGCGTGAAAAATGCTCCAGAGCCCTTTACCTTACAAAATGATACTGTTGCCATATAAATTATGCAAGAAACTACTGTTATGAAAAAAATGATCTCATAATTCACACACACATTTTTATACCCATCAGTTCTGTTTAAAGTTGTCTCGTGTAATGTGTATTTGTTTAACTATTTTGTGATGTGTATGAAGATTGTCGAAGATTTATAGCATGTTATTCATTATGCTGCAGGTTTTGTGTTTGAGTAAATCAAGAATTGTGGTTATGTGTGGTAAGCACTGACATTGTATACTGTTGTAGTCGTACCAAGATGTGGTGGCACGCCTTGAGCCTGTCATCATGGAGCTGGAGAGAAAGGGAAACATTTTCGTCATATGTCATCAAGCTGTGGCACGCTGTCTGCTTGCTTACTTCATGGATAAAGACAGAGGTTTTCAAACTGCATACTGCTCAATGATTTTTTGAGTGTGTGGTTCCTTCACTCCTGTCATTTGGGATCGCTTGATCGATGTACAGATAATGTTGTTTAGGAAAATGTGGCGTTGTTGCCTTGGAGCACTTCTGCGGCATGACAGCCCATGTAGTCCACGTGATTGTACTGACATTCCACAAACACATGCGTGTGGTTCACAGGCTTTTCAGGCAAGTCTGTTTGCCACTGCTACCCTGACGTCCTCAGCAGACAGCTTCAGGCCCACTGCAGTACTGCATGCAGCCAGTCTCCTGAATGTGGTGACAAAACTGCTTGCAGTCGGGCGTTGTCGATGTCACGTGATGCTCTCGACTGTAGCATTTACTGTGATGACGTGTCGCCTTGTCACAGTGATGATACATACAAGGCTTTGTGAATGTTGTTATTATTTTTGTTGTTATTATTGTCGTTGTTTTTGGGAGTGCTGTGTAAGAAAACCAGCAAAGTTGCTTCCAGCATGATCGTCACCCTCTGTTGAGCCCATAGGCGCTATACACCACAGCCTGTGACTTATTGCCAGTGCGACGTCGGATCTATGGTTGCCTTCCATGGAGCGTCACTACCTCCTCGCCTGTGACCAAATTATCCTGCTGAGTGACGTGCATATGCGTCCTTGTAGTGACTGCTGTCGCATTTCAGCGCCACGTAATTTTGTCGTGTTATTATTATTATTTCCTATTCTTATTATTGATCAGTTCTGTACAAGACTGATATGCGTGATTAATAATAATAATAATAATAATAAAACGACAAGTTATAAGGTGCATTTACATGGCTAGAGCCACTACTAGAGCACAATTATACAAAGCGTAGTATGTAATCAGTGACAATTGATATGACTTGTATTGTCATGAAGGGCATCTAGTCGTAATTGCAGCTTTAAGAGAAAAACTACTATTTTAGTAAGTCAGAAAGTTAGTATATGATTTAGCAGTGGAGGCAAAATCATAATGGTCAGAATTCAGGGCACATTTGCAGCTGGAAAAGGGCAGATTGAAAGTAATGAGTCTTGAGCCTATGTCTAAATGCAGAAGTAACTTGCAGTTGAACCCATGTACGTTCTGTTCAAAAAGGTGCACGCTCCAATGGCACAGCTTCAGTCGCTTGGTCGTTTGCCGTAACTGGACCTGCCGCATGGAACAGTCTCTCGCTAAAAATGCATTGAACGTGTTCTCGTGCCGTGGTCTGAGCTTTAAAATATCTACCGACTGAACTGTTTCAGCTATAATATGCTCTCATTGTTTTATTAGGTTGTACTGATAAATTTTGCCTCCTTTAATGTTTATATTTTGTTATGCTTTATTTGTTTTCTTCATGTCATAATTCCTTTTTTGCATCATTTTTTGTAAGTGCATACAAAATGGCTCTATTTGTTAACCTGTAACAAATGTCGGCCATGTTGTGTGTTTCTGTATTATCAGAAGAATTGCCTTACATTAAAGTGCCACTGCACACCATCGTCAAGCTGTCACCGGTCGCATACGGCTGTAATGCGGAGTTTATATCACTTGGCATACCTGCGGTGGACACATACCGACCAAAACCACCGGTATGACTTACGTATTGTCGTCATTAGAGTTCATTGTTCGAGACAAAATGTGTAACAGTTCAATAGTCACATTTTATTTAAATTTGAAAAATAAACGTAAAAAGCATATATACAGTTTTAGTTTGGCCTTTAATTTTAAAATATTGAGGCTGCTTTATATAGTGTGATTATTCTGTAATTTTATCACACATACTGCAGATCATGCATGTCATTGAAAACAACTTGAAAGTGAAAAAAAGTTCTATTCGATGTAGTTTAACTAGTGTAACTTATGAGCAGTTTTTATTATTATAGTAACTGGTGTTGCCTGACTTTTGATTAATAGCAGTCATGCAGCCAGCCATGCAGGTGGCTATCGAGAGATTTGCTGTTTTCGTTCTGCAGACGTCACCATCAATGACTCAACTGCCACGGCAGAGATCGAGATCACGAAGTTCAAGTATTCGACAGCAATGTTTGTAGATGACAGAGAAAGTCAGGTGGCTCTACGTCGTTATGTCGTACTGCACGAGGTGACTCGATGGAAAAGATCACAAGTAGTTTTCAACATCAGTTTGTTTCTGTTCTTCACGTGTCAGTGTATTCTGTATTGTTATACGGATTAGTTGCGAAATGGCCGAGTGTTAGTAGTTTGACGGAAAAAAAGTAAAATGCAGCTGCTGTAAAATATAAAATTGCAGACAAGGGTGTGATTTATGAAGAATTGTGGGATTTTCCTAACGTTTTTCTAATTTTTGTACCTTAGTGTACGCTAAATTCCTGTGTCTTTCAGAAACCATAGATCATCTAACGTCATTGTGAGGCATTTTGTAATTTTAGAAAAAGAATTCATTTGTGTGACACTGTATGATGTGTGTTAATTCTGGCAAATTATAAAATTAACCTGCTTTTGCAAACAATTTGTCATAAGTTATTCCAGAGTCTGTACAAGTTACTCTTGGATTGTGCTAAGCTCCACTGGCCTTAATTTTTCTTCCAAGGTCTTCACAAGATTCTTTGTAAATCTGATCCCAGTGTCTAGAAATAGCTGCTTGAAATATTTCAGTTTTCTCCACCACAAACATTAACATGGAAGGGCTTGATTATTTCATTGGACGACTTCTTAGCTGAACTTCAGTCCAACCCATTAGTTAGTAAGTACATTAATTGTTGAGTAAATAATTTGTGCAGTGCTGGTCTGATAAGATTGATGTTCTTGAGGGCATAGTTAATGTATAATAACTACTTCTGATTTGTTTAATCAAGTCACCAGTTGTTCTGACGTGGCTCAGTGATGATGGCTTCACAATAATTTGTGTCGTTGTTAGTATCTTGACGTTTTTTGCTATAAATGCGTGTTTTGCGTGCTTATTTGCATCTGTACATCTGGTTTGAAAGTGCCCGTTAGAGGTTTTCAGATTGTGTTGACAACAGTAGTCTGCATGTGGTGATTATATGTATATTTCAATCACGCAGTGTGTAGATATTACTTTAAATATGTCAAAATGGTTTTTCACTGTGATGTGTTTTTAGTGGCCTTGCCAAATGTATTTTGGCAGCCTGCTCTATATCCTGTCATCCCCTCCAGCTTATGGTTATGACTACACTCCACTGGGCGACTGCCTGGTCAGTGGTGGCCTGTTAATAAAATGACCAGAATGAAGCCATGCTGGTCATGCGGGGTCGTAATATCTGAAGCTATGCCACAACAATGGCATTGCAGAGGTGGAGGCAGAAGATTGTGTTTGATCTACGTCAGATGAAACTGCACATTCAATCTTTTTGTCTACTCGCGTATTTGAAAACAAGAGACGTTTAATTGAAACTATTTTTCTTCAGATATTTTTACGAAAAAAATCAAAATGCCCAGTTTCATGCAGAAACCCAGTCCGTTTCAATCAAAATTACCAAAATTAACTTTTTGTCAGTTGCCAGCACGAAAGTGGGATGCATTAAAAATGTTTATAACTGCTGAAATTATTATGGTTTGGCATGGCCATTCCACTTGCCTGTTTGGCTTCATGCGACACTGCCACTGACGGGAACTCGTCAAGATAGGTATATTGAGCCTCATCTCCTTGTCTTAGGCCTTAGATCATTCAGTTGCTATGAAGCAAAAACACAAAGTCTGTGACGCATGGTCAGTGTGACTCCAGACCTACAATTATGCTTTGGGGCATCACCGCCTTTCCACTCTTATCAAATTCTACTGCTCGGTGACAGAGGCCGGTATATGTGTTTAGGGTCGCACTCGACAGTGCAGCGGATAAGAGTAAGATTCGAACTCGTGACCTCTCGATCACGAATCCAACGTTCTACCACTAGGCTATTGAGCCACTGACCATTGCATGGTGGACCATCGCTATAGTGCACGAACAGTCTCTGATTGCGGACAGATGACACTGTCACACTCACACCGTCTGTTCCTGTTTCGAATACTTTCGAACAATTGCACTGCCTGATCTTGATGTACTGGAAAACACAAGGACCGGGCTGTGAATTCGGTCTAACCACAGGGTAGCCACTCATCACTGAAAGTTCTTGTAGAGTATTTTTTTCAACGCACTTGAAAGCCCGTGAATTACATCAGCCAGTGAAACCAGTCAATCACGTTAACAGTGGCCTCAAGCCGTGTCACTAGCGTTGTGATTGGCGTTTAAAACAACAGAGTCGACTGAACTTTGATGTAATTAGCATGTAACTAGTAACAAATTTTTATTGCATACGAAACACAAAATTATGAAACAAACTAACCGAGTTTACCATTTTCCCTTGGCTGTGTAAATGCGGTTTGACTTTGTGCCATTTTTTCGACATTAGTTACAGCATTTGTATGTCGTACATGTATGCCTTATGCAGTTGTGCGTTGCATTAACTGGAGGTCAGAGGTCCTTTCAAGGGTTCTTAAAAGTCCTAAGAAAAGTCCCTGATTTTTTCTCTTCCACTCTGCAACAGTCACTTGTGTACATCGGCCTTGAGTGCAGGGTATCACTTGACTACTAAGGCTTTGTCACATCTGAAACTCTGACACGGTGACGTCTGACTGTTTCAGTCCCTAAGAACTTTTTTGCAACATCTAAAAACTCGCATTTTCGCAAAACAGCCTAGCATGCACACCGCCGCCAAAGCTTCTGCCCTGGTCGACTTATAGCATAGTAAACTAAGGAAGCCTGAACGGATTGAGTCATTGGAGGCATGGAAGGGGTGAGGAAATATGTGGCTGTATCGGGGCATTTTTTACCGTACAAAGTGCTGGGGAATTTCCCCACCAGCCCTTGTACTTGCCCCACCAGTAACTATGGTAACTCTGCTATATACAGTAAATATTATGCACAAAAGTGAGGAGCAGTATTTTGTTATAGACAGAGTGAAAAAAACACAGCCACCGGGTACACACTAGGCCCCATCCAATCCCATTTTTCTCAGAATCTAAGGGGGGGGGGCTGCTGCAGATTAAAGGGGTCCCGGTCCCCTCACCTCCCTCTGTTATTTGAGAACTGGTCTCTGCATACAATTTACGCTGTACTTATCTTTTTTGCTATCATTATTGTTACTGTTAGTCAGATATTATCAATAGTATTTAGTGTATATTAGTTATGACAATATTAGTTAAAGTGTGTAGTGGTAAATATTTGATGACATATATGTGTGTTGGGTTATTGACGTTTGGACTGCTTGTTTTTAGCTGTGTCTTTGATATTTTGTATTGCGTACATTCCTTGTCAGTATAGAGTTTGTGCCTCTGTGAACTTAAGTGCTTCAGTTTATTTGATAATTTGTCATGTCTCAGTTTTTTTCTGAAAACGCTGTATAAAACGTCCTTATTGTTGTTGATGTGGCTCCATTGTTGATAAATTGGCGGTTTTACAGGGTATCCAAAGAAGAAGTAGGCCCCTACCGAAATATGAATAACTCATATTAGATAGTATTAAAACTTTTAGGTTTTTTGTCAAATTAAAATATCAAAAAAGCACTAATATTGTTACTTGGTACCTAGTTTGCGTGACCTATATTGTGACGCCACTTACTGTGTGCAACCCGAGAAGATGGAATATGGCTTATAGAGTGTACTTAATGTCAGCAATCCCTTCTTGAATCAGTTTGCCTTTGCATGCTGAAAGTTCACTCGTTTAAGTGGAAATTCATTAAACAATTGTTTGATCCCCATTTAATCTTTATTTTCATGTTTTCAGTTGAGACTATCATTTACAATTTTTTTACCCATTTTGCTGCTGAAAGCATGGTGATAAGCATGATAACAACGTCAAAAATTAGGTCATGCATAGAATATTTAACCTCAACTTTATTGCTCATTTTGCACTCGAATTTCGCATGGTTAGATGTATTTTTTTGGTTTAAATGAGTTTACAGTTACGTTGCATTAGATAAGTGTGGGTGTAGGGCCCAATTTCATTTATGCTGTAAAAGCATAGATGAATATCATTTATGACAGAGGCTGCATGATGTTCCTACGTGGCATTCCGTGAGTAGCATAATTTTCTCTGCGTATAATATAACCAAAGCTTAGTGTGCAGTTTTACACAATATAAATGGATTATGTCACATAATTTATGTGTATATATAGTGTCGTTTAAAAATTTAATTCGTGCAGTTAAAATGTTGACTGCGTCAACAGAAGCATAATGTAACATTTCAGCTCCAAATGCAGCACTAATTAAGCGTTTGGAGGAAGCGAATATAGGAATCAGGTTGTACAGTTAAAAATCCACCAATGCCATGGTTATGATGGTTCCTTAACTTATACGCAAAACTGAGTAAATATATAATGTAGCGCAATTTTTAAGGCACAAGGTAATGTGAATGTTGAAAGCAGTGCCAAACATGTTGTGGCTCTGATTTGCGACGTTTTCGAGCACTTACCAGGGGACTTGCTATGAAACTGAAATAAGATGACACCTGCACTGTGGTAAACATACTGTAAGATTATATGCTGCATTGTAACTGTTTGTAAGCAAAGCGATGGGGAAAAGATGCATGTGCAGCTTCGAGAGACAGACGATACAATTGCATTTTATGACTGTACTGTAGCCAAAGTTGTGGAACAGTGGTTGAGGCACTGTAAAAAAGAATGCGATTACTTACTGAGAGCTTGAAGTACATAGAATATTTAATATTAAATGACATACATTTGCTTTAGACGTTTTTGGAAGTAAACGAATGTATAGTGTATAGTGTTATTACTGCAATAGTGTATAGTGTTATTACTGCAATACCTGTCATCTGAAATGGCCAATGTACCTTCGCTGATATCGAAACCTGCAGCGTTAAGTAACTTGCAGGATTTCGTAGAGACGCACTGCAAAGCCGAAGCATGCCGGGACGTCGACTTGCGGGAGATCGCCGGTGTGGCACTTTTCCAGGGATCGTGCTTAAGTGTCGTGTTGGACGTCGACAGTTGCCTCAGTCGTCTCTACGGCGGATTTTTTCCTGACTGGATCGGCGGAGGACAGTGGAGTCATGTTATTGAGTTCCTGACACGACTAGTGCAGAGTTGTCGAGAGTGCGGTCTGACTGTCGTGGCGTTTTTCAACGGCACTGCAGACGGCAGCCGTTTTACCGAGTGGTGCCAAAAGCGTGCGGATGAGTGCTCACACATCAGAAATATTGCACATCACATTATTCTTAAGGCAACACCTCCACCAAAATTATGGTGGATACCACCAACGTTTTTAACAACCGCCATTCGACTGGCATTTATTAGCCTTGGAGTTCCAGTGGTGACCTCCGTGACAGACCATCTGTTGGAGCTTGTGACATATTGTCGGAAAAATGCGGTCACTGGTATTATTGGCCACAGTGCCGAATATCTCATTTTCGCACAGATCAGGTACTTTTCTGCGGAAAAACTGAAACTGAAATTTTCTGGTTCAATGCTGACCGAAGAATATCTCGCAGATGGCTTGGCTAAGAAAGTTTATTGTCATCCACAGCGTTTTTGCATTTTGGCCGCCTTGTTAGGTTTGTATTAGCTTCACTGAGGTGTTTTTGCAGGTAGTGTGTAGTTTACTGGGCGCCATAGGAATACGTTGCACCCATTATTCTAAATAACTAGAGAACGGACGATTATCGGATAGGTATCGTATCGGAACCGATACTGGGTGTATCATATCGAATCTTATCGGCTACTGTTGTATCGGCCGATATTACGTGCATGTATCACTGCAGGTACATCAACTGTTGACGGGTCGCATTACACACGATGGTCAAAGGGCGTTCAAGCGCCCCATCACCCGCCCGCCGCGCGCGCACGCGTGCGTGCTGTTTTAGGGTCCGTGATACGGGAGGGTTGGAGGGGAGGGAGGCGGAGGGAGACTGTCACGGAGAGGCTGGTATCAGTTTACAAAGACGGCGCAGTACTGGTCTTGGCCACCATCACCCTGCACTCCCTCCACCAGCAGAAAGTGATAACAACAGTCAACTGTCAGTCACTCTAACGTTTCTGTTGTGTCATAAAAGTGACTGAGCGCGCAAGTTTGTTTGTTGCTAATGGTCTGTATGTGCCACCCATTGCGTATAAGCTGCGTTCTCTAAGCGACCTGCCTTGTCTAATAATACAAGTGGCTGGGACACCAAATCACAGAGTACTCGTATCGGTATCGGTATCGGCCGTTGTGTATACTCGAATACTTGTATCGGATCGTATCGGTGCGTGTCCGTATTGTCCATTCTCTATAAACAACCACTATTACTATAACCACTAATAACTGCCTACTGTGCTTAGGAAAAGTTTATTGAGCGCATTGTCTTGCATTGTCACCGTTCGCCTGCTGCAGAACTTCATTGGGCACAGCATGATGTGTACTAATACACTTACTGTAGCTCTGTATTTTGTTGTCTTCAGAAATAATAGACTTATTACACACTAAAGGTTAGTAGGGTTAGTTTTAGGGCTAGTGTTAAATGGTTGAAACTAGTGAAAAGTAGTGTCGACTGTGCCCAGCAGCCCAGTGCATAGCAGGTCAACAAACTATTATTAGTGCCAGTGTCTTTGGCTCTGCCCACTGCGTGCACCATTGTTGACATTGCTAGCTTTAACGTTGTTCCGATTTCCGATGTTGATTCTCACTCCAGCGAGGAAATGGACGCCAGGGTGTGTCAACATTACATTCATAATAGTAACCAGTTGTTAACTACGTATTAAAACGAGGTCTCTAGTATCAACTGCCTTTAAGACAACTGATGTATTACCAGTAAACTACATACATCCCATTTCTGCATGCACTACACATGCAGCATTGGAATGCAGATAGATTTGACATGCATCACGAAGTCAGTCGTTGACACCCTATATCTGGCTCCTGTTGGTTGACTGCAGACCAACATCGCTTGAGCTTGATTAGTGAAGAAGTGTCATAAGGGGTGGCTGAAATGGAATCAGTGAATTCGTTACGATTAACTAAACAGTCAATTTGTCACATGTGATGAGTTTACCGATACCTGATCGAAACAATGAAGCTTTGTTTTGTTGTTTGTGTTTGCTGAGTGTTTTTTACACTGCGCTGCAAATTCTGCCACCAAATGACCTAGATTGAGTGGTGTCAAGCCCCACCTGACCTATATTACCTATATTGCATTTTTATGAGATATGGAATTTTCTTTGCAGGATGTCACCTTTTGCCTGTTGATGATTTGCTGGACTTCTACTGTCGAATTTGCTCTCTGGTTTCACCTCGACAAGTGTTTCAGGTACCATGAGCTGTTTGCAAAATTCATGTATGGTCTCTTCTAAATCTGATAGTGGTGTGGTGTCACTAGCATTTTTGGCCAAATACCTGGGATTTTAAAGGCCTTGTAGTTGTAGTCTCTATGGTTAGAAAAAGGCCATTTTTACAGATGCAGAATGTGGTATGAAGTTAATGCTTATGCATCACTAATTTTTTATTGATGCCTCTTATAG
>Ga0056116_1000563_pt1 | contig 12901 bp, 14 predicted proteins | sample WorMetOlspDAHAB2_FD_67352 | JGI IMG/M metagenome (GOLD analysis project Ga0056116, IMG submission 67352) | Marine gutless worms symbiont microbial communities from Max Planck institute for Marine Microbiology, Germany - Olavius sp. DAHAB.2 ...
CTGTTTCTGTGTGGCGCTTGGGATCGGGAGTACGAAGTTCTCTTGCGTTTCCTGAGAGATGGGAGCAGAGATGGGAGAGCTGGTGAGCCTGTTTCTGTGTGGCGCTTGGGATCGGGAGTATGAAGTTCTCTTGCGTTTCCTGAGAGGTAGGAGCAGAGATGGGAGAGCTGGTGAGCCTGTTTCTGTGTGGTGCTTGGGATCGGGAGTATGAAGTTCTCTTGCGTTTCCTGAGAGATGGGAGCAGAGATGGGAGAGCTGGTGAGCCTGTTTCTGTGTGGCGCTTGGGATCGGGAGTACGAAGTTCTCTTGCATTTCCTGAGAGATGGGAGCAGAGATGGGAGAGCTGGTGAGCCTGCTTCTGGGCGTGGTATGGGGCGTGTGAGTTTGGAAGCGTCATCACTACTTGCTTCTCTCTTGGCTTGTCCAGGTAGAGGGAATTAAGTCAGTGAAGGCGAACCGGTAGAGATTTGATTTGGTATATCGGTCGCTTAAGTGTAGTATGCTTGTATTCTAATGGATGAGAGGGACATTGTGGAGGTTATTCTTCTTGAGCGAGTTGCTCGTCTGGGTTCTTTGGGGGATATAGTCAAGGTAAAGGATGGTCATGCAAGGAACTTCCTGTTGCCGTTCAACAAGGCTTTGCGCGCTACTCCGGAGAACAAGCGAAAGTTCGAGAAAGAGAAAAACGTCTTGGCAGCTCGCAACGCTGAGAAGATCGACAACGCGTACGTAATAGCAGAACAATTGTGCGATCGTGTCTTCGTAGTCATACGTTCTGCTGGGAGGGTGGGGCAGTTGTATGGTTCTGTCTCCACTAGGGACATAGCAGAACTGATCAGTGCTGATCTAGGAGCCAGTCTGGACAGTTCTCAGATCATTCTCACTGCGCCTATAAAATCCCTGGGTGTATTTCCTGCTGTGGTCAGACTGCATCCAGAGGTGGAGGTAAAAATCAGTCTGAACGTTGCGTCATCCGAGGAGGAGGCGGAACGTCAGACTGCTGAAAAAGATGATAGCTCGAAGCAAGGTCAGGATCTGTGATGCTGGGGACTTGCTTCCTGGCCTGAAGTTTGTCAATGTGTCCCGTGGTATTGCTTTGTACTGTGCCGGTGTGCCATTAAGTACTCGGACAGGTCGACTGCAATTGCTGAGGCTAGGTTCTTCTCAGTCTTTGCCGTGTTGTTTGCTCGGAATGTGTTGATCTCATCACAGTGCCGGTGCTGGAGTTCCAGTGCAATAGCGCGATAGTGACGGTTAAGTTCTGTTATATCTGCTTGTGTTTTTGGTATTTTGCTTGATCCAGGTGTCTGGGGTATTCGATTGATTTGATGGGTATAGAGGGTAGTGTGTGATGTCGGTTGTTGCTGAGCGTAAGCGTGAGTTGGTTGAAAAGTTTGGCGCAAAAGAAGGTGATTCAGGATCCTCAGAGGTGCAGATAGCTGTGCTTTCTTGGAGGATAAATAGTTTGAGATCACACTTCAACGAGCACCCAAAAGACAATCATTCTCGTAGAGGACTGTTAGCTCTTGTCAGCAAGCGTCGCTCGCTTCTCAGGTATTTGGAACGTAGGAATTATGCTCGTTATCGCGCTGTCATCAGTGAGCTCGGTTTGCGTCGCTGATTTTTCTCCTGTAGCTTTCGGTCTCTTATGCCCAGATCAGATGTGGCTTGTAAGGCTGGTTTTGCTCTTGTAGCTGTGTGCGTTTCGTAGGTGATTTTGTTTTGTTGGTTTCGAGGATGTTTAGGATATGTTTGTTGTTAGTCGCGAAGAGATCGAATGGGCCGGGTGCAATGTCGTTCTAGAAACAGGTAAGATGGCTCGTCAGGCAGATGGAGCAGTCATGGCTTCCATGGGGGGGACGGTGGTACTGGCTACCGTGGTTTCAGAACAGGAACCCAAACCAGATGCCGACTTCCTGCCCTTGACAGTGCAGTACCAGGAAAAGAGTTTCGCAGCCGGTAGGATTCCAGGAGGATATTTCAGACGCGAAGGGCGACCCTCAGAGCACGAAATCCTGGTGTCCCGTTTGATAGATCGTCCTGTCAGGCCATTGTTTTCCAACTGGTACAGATGTGATACTCAGCTGATCGCTACGGTGTTGTCTCACGACATGAAGAACAGCCCTGATATAGTGGCTATGATCGCCTCTTTTGCGGCTCTTGCCATCTCTGGAGTCCCCATTGAGAACATCATCGGAGGGGCTCGTGTAGGGTATATCGGGGGCGAGTATGTCCTCAATCCCACACTAGAACAGCAAGCATCCTCCAAGCTCGATCTCGTGGTGGCTGGTACAGAGGAAGGGGTCTACATGGTGGAGTCGGAAGCAAAAGAGCTATCCGAAGACGTCATGTTAGGAGCAGTTCAGTTCGGTTATAAAGCTTACAAGCCAGTGATATCCGCTATCGAGCGCCTCACGGAGAAAGCCGGAAAGGCCAGACGTGAAGTGCCCAGTCCGGATCTCACAGAACTCGAAGCCGCCATATCTTCTCTCGCAGATCAGGAACTGCGTCAAGCCTACTCTCTGGCGACAAAGCAAGAACGCAGCATCGCCATTGGAAAAGTTAAGTCAAAGGTAATGGCCGAAATCGCTGCCGATGAAGCATACGCTGAATACAGCCAGGATGAACGTGTCTCTGCTCTCAAGACCGTCCAGGCTTTGATTGTACGTTCCGGAGTGATAAAGGATGGGACGCGAATCGATGGACGAAGCTGCAACACTATAAGGCCGATTTCCGTCGAGGCTGGTATCCTGCCCAGAGTGCACGGTTCAGCACTGTTCACTAGAGGAGAAACCCAGGCTCTGGTCGTGGCAACGCTGGGAGCAGGCGAAGATGAGCAGTTCGTAGATGCCCTCGAAGGAACCTTGAAGAAGAATTTCCTCTTGCATTACAACTTCCCTCCCTTTTCCGTAGGAGAAACAGGTCGTATTGGTTCCCCTGGGAGACGCGAAATCGGACATGGAAAGCTGGCATGGCGTGCTATCAATCCTGTCTTGCCCTCCAAGGAGGAGTTCCCATACACGATTCGGGTGGTCTCAGAGATAACAGAATCTGACGCTTCTTCTTCTATGGCCACTGTATGTGCTTCTTCTTTGGCTCTGACGGACGCCGGGGTGAAACTGAAGTCGCCAGTTGCCGGTGTATCAATGGGATTGATCTTCGAGAATGGGCGTCATTTTGTGCTCTCAGACATCCTGGGAGACGAAGACGGTTTCGGGGACATGGACTTCAAAGTAGCCGGTACCATGCATGGCATCACAGCCTTGCAGATGGACGTTAAGATCCAGGGTGTCAGCGAAGAGGTGGTTAAGGAGGCTCTCGAAGACGCGAGAAAGGGGATCAATCACATCCTAGGAGAAATGGATCAAGTTGATTTTTCTGCTGTCCGTGTCGCCGCAGGTGGAATGCCTCCATGCATCAAGACCATCAAGATCCCAGTGAGTAAGATTCGATTGGTGATCGGTGCTGCTGGAAAGGTCATTCGCGAAATCATCGATAAGACTGGGGCTAAGATAGATGTGAAAGATGATGGTAGCGTCAATATCTTCTCTTCGGCCCCCGAGAAAGTCGAAGAGGCTGTAACTTGGATCCAGTCCATTGTAGCCGAACCGGAGGTTGGGGTGGTATACAACGGTACTGTGGTCAAATGCATGGAATTCGGAGCCTTTGTAAACTTCTTTGGTGCCAAAGATGGTCTGGTCCATATATCCGAGTTGGCTACTTCCCGAGTGGACAGCGTCGGGGAAGTCGTCAATGAAGGAGATAAGGTACGGGTTAAGTTTTTGGGTTTTGATAAAGGTGGCAGGGTACGTCTTTCCATGAAGAACGTAGATCAAGTTTTTTGTGGTAGCTAACTTGCGTAGTAATATTATGGTTCTTGCCTCTCGTCTTTTTACCAGTGAATCCGTTTCCGAGGGGCACCCGGACAAGATCTGTGATCGTCTTTCTGACGAAGTAGTCGATGCCTTTTTCAGGGCAGCGGCCAAAGAGGGCTATGACCCTCTTAGTGTCCGTGTTGCTTGTGAGGTGTTGGTCACTAGGGATCGTGTTCTGGTGGCTGGTGAGGTTTGTGGTCCTTCCTCTGTCACGTCTGATGTCATAGAGGAAGTCACACGATCTGCCATTCGGGATATAGGATATGAACAGGAAGGCTTCCACTGGGATATGGTGGATGTCGAGATCCTTTTGCGTGGTCAGTCCAGTCAGATTGCCGAGGGTGTAAACGGGATCAACAAGCCTATGGGAGCTGGTGATCAAGGCATAATGTTCGGTTACGCCTGTCTGGACACCGCACACCTGATGCCCGCTCCTATCTATTATGCTCACAAGATCCTGGAACAGGTTTCTAAGGCGAGGAAGAACGGTCATGGTGACGCCAAATTGCTGGGACCGGATGCCAAAACTCAGATCAGCGTGCAGTATGTAGACGGTAAACCCAATAGAATAACAGACATCGTGCTTTCTGTTCAGCATCTGGATGAGAACCTATCCTCCAGTGACGTCAAGGACATAGTTTACCCGCATGTCCTCGCGGCCCTCCCGGAAGGCTGGGTCAACAAGGAAACTGAATGGTACGTCAATCCAACTGGAAAGTTTGTCATAGGAGGTCCGAACAGTGACTGTGGCCTGACGGGCAGAAAGGTGGTTGTAGACACGTACGGGGGAGCTGCACCTCATGGCGGTGGAGCTTTTTCCGGGAAAGATCCGACAAAAGTTGATCGTTCAGCAGCTTATGTAGCTAGGTATATGGCTAAGAATGTTATCGCTGCTGGTCTGGCGGAGAGGTGTACGATTCAGCTGGCCTATTCCATAGCGGTTCCGAAACCAATTGCATTTTACATAGACTTGCACGGGACAGGTTGTGTTTCTGAGAAGGAATTGGCCAAATTGCTCACTAAAACTGTTGGTCTGTCTCCTGCGGATATAGTCTCCAGGTTGGATTTGTGTCGTCCTATATACGCTCGCACTTCAGCCTACGGTCACTTTGGTCGCGCTCCGGCGCAAGATGGAGGGTTTTCCTGGGAGAAGCTGGATTTAGTCGATGAACTAGCCGGTCTGTGTAGTTCGTGACTTCGCGCTTCACATGATGGTAGGGAGTTATTGCGGTGATGCGGGAAGTTCATTCTCTTCAACCCCGGTACACCAGGTTTAGGACCCGGAGACGAGGATGGAACTCAAATACGGAACAAGCTGTCCTGCTCGAGGAACTGATGCAATCTCTCAAGTTGGATCTCAGCATGTCTCCTCCTTCCGATCTGAGGACTTTGTTTTCCTGTTCGCTTGATGATGTCTGGTTGGAAATTGGTTTCGGCAACGGAGAGCATACTATCGAGCTTCTCAAGCAGCATCCCAGGATCGGTCTGATCGGGGTAGAGCCATTTCTTCCTGGCATTTTCAGACTTGCTCTCATGGCGCACAGAGAAGGAGTGTGTGATAGAATTCGTCTTTACGAAGGTGACGGAGCTGTGCTACTCCGGTGGTTGCCGTGTTCTGTCGTAGGTCGCATTTATCTGTTGTACCCTGATCCCTGGCCCAAGCGACGACACTGGAAACGTCGTTTCGTTTCTCGAGATACCTTGGACCTCATTGCCCGTGCCTTGACCGAGGGAGCCGAGTTTCGTTTTGCCAGTGACTGGGGACCGTATGTAAATTGGACCCTAGCACATTTGTTGTCCTGTCCCAGTTTGCAATGGACCGCGAGTGCTCATTGCGACTGGGAAACTCCCTGGGAAGATTGGCCAGGGACGCGGTATGAAAGAAAAGCAATGTTACTCGGACGCATGCCGAGTTATGTTGTCGCTCGAAGAGTGTGAGGGATTGATTTGATTTGATTGTCTGGTGATGTAGACTGGGCTTATCTTTTGTCTTTCATGGATACCTACTGGTTTTTCCTGTGGCATTCTGGGTCTTGGTTGGGTTTGTTGTAGAAGGGATTTGAGGATGAGTTTTTATGAGCATGTGTTTTTAGCACGTCATAACCTCACTGCTCGTGCTGTTGATGCTTTGGTTGACACCTTTAAAGGGGTGATAGAGACTGGTGGTGGAAAGGTTCTAAAGGTGGAGAATTGGGGCTTAAGGCCTCTGGCTTACCACATCAAGAAGAACCGCAAAGCCTACTTTTTGCTCATGAACATCGATGCTCATCACGAAGTAGTGAAGGAAATGGAACGTCAGATGAAATTCAACGAAGATGTCATCAATTATATGACGGTTCGAGTCAAGGAGCTTGAGTCTAGTCCTTCTGCTATGTTACAAAGGCTGGAGCAGAATGGAGTCTCTGACAGAGCTCCAGTAGGGGCACCCGCTCCCAAGAATGAAGAGAGCCAACAAGTCAAGAGCGAGTAGCTTTGGTTCGGGACTTGAGCCTCTTGAGCCTGGTTTTTGATGGATGTCGTGGGGTTTGAGACCGGTTTTAGTTGAGGTGCTTGTGTTTTCAGTTTGTGGTCAAGTTTGAAGGGATTCGTTGATGTTTGAGCCTGTGCGGAATGGAAGGCGTGGTGTTTTTTCACGAAGGCATCGTAAGTCTTATCCTTTTGGCGCTGACTCTGGTCATAAGGTCGATTACAAGGATGTGAAGGTCTTGCAGAGGTACATTTCTGAGCGTGGCAAGATAGTTCCTCTGCGTGTTACTGGTGTATCTGCCAAGCAGCAGAGGCGTCTGGCCAGCGCCATCAAGAGAGCTAGATGTCTGGGTCTGTTGCCTTTCGTCGTCAGATGATACCGAGTCTGGTTTTATCGTAGCTGAGTTCTGATGGGGTTGAGTGCTGATGAGAGCGCTTCCCCCTGTGGGTATGAGTTTCGGTCTGTGCTGTTTGGATTGCTACATATCTAGGGGTGTTTCGTTCTTGTTATGAGTTCGGTCTGTCTGTTTGGATTGCTACATATCTAGGGGTGTTTCGTTCTTGTTATGAGTTTCGGCCTGTGCTGTTTGGATTGCTACATATCTAGGGGTGTTTCGTTCTTGTTATGAGTTTCGGCCTGTGCTGTTTGGATTGCTACATATCTAGGGGTGTTTCGTTCTTGTTATGAGTTCGGTCTGTGCTGTTTGGATTGCTACATATCTAGGGGTGTTTCGTTCTTGTTATGCCTTGTATTGAACCGGGCGATTAGGTTGCTCACTTTTGAGTGAAGTCTTGTCTTGTCGCCATCAGTTGGATCTCCTACCTTGTCGGTGATGAGGTGTTTTGTTGTCTGTTTCGTTCACTGAGTGCTGGAGATCATGACCGCTCCCCTATTAGAGTTGTTAAACATCAGTAAGAACTTCGGTACTTGGCGTGCTCTGCATGATGTCAGTCTCTCTGTGTACCCTGGGGAAATCGTGGGTCTGCTCGGAGATAATGGTGCTGGAAAATCCACCCTGGTAAAACTCATCGCAGGAAACTTTGTTCCGACCAGTGGTGTAATCAAGTTCGACGGAAATGTAGTTCGTTTTCGCAATCCGGCTCATGCTCGTTCTGTCGGGATCGAGGTGGTGTACCAAGATCTGGCTCTTGCCGACAACCTGACGGCTGTAGCAAACATATTCCTAGGTCGTGAAATCACCAGAAGAGTAGGACCATTTAGGTTTCTCGATCACGGCGCCATGAAGAGAAAGGCACTGAGGCTGTTTGCCGAACTGCGATCAGAAAATCTCCCGGATGTCAGTGTAAAGCAGATGTCAGGAGGGCAGCGTCAGGCAATAGCAGTGGCTCGAACCCGCCTCGTAGATGCTCGCATGGTGATAATGGATGAGCCAACAGCTTCTATTTCTGTATCCCAGGTCAAAGAGCTCCTCGATCTGCTGTGTCGCCTGAAAAAACAAGGAGTGGCGATCATACTAGTGTCGCACAGGATGCTCGATGTGTTTTCCGTCTGCGATCGTGTGATCGTGATGCGTCGAGGAGAAAAAAAGGCCGATAAACTAGCTGCTCAGTCCGACATGGAAGAGATGACAGCCTTGCTCACTGGCGCGAAGGAGACAGCTTAATGCCAGTTCCATACAGGAAGAGAGCTGGTCGTGGTCACACTCGCTCTTGGTATGAGAAGGTGTCTTCTTCTGAACTAGTTTGTGTTGGGATTGCGCTTTTTCTCGTCGTCACCTTTATGTCCATCTCCACTTCGAATTTCTTAACTGTGCAGAACCTGACCAATGTCGCTGAGAATACCTCTTTTACAGCGATAGCGGCTCTAGGCATGATGCTTGTCATGATAACGGGTGGGATCGACTTATCGGTCGGTTCGGTGATGGCCATGTCAGCTGTCGTCATGTTCACAGTCATGGGTACTATTTCTGGTGCGAGTCCGGATGGATCATGGAGTAGTTATCTGGTTCATCTCAATGAGTTTCCTGTATTAGTCTTGTGTATTTCTATCTTTGCGGCTTTTGGTTCTGCGGTGTTAGCTGGTTTGATCAGCGGGTTTTGTGTAGTGTTTTTGGGATTACCTCCCTTTGTGACTACTTTGGGGATGTTATCGATAGTCCGTGGTCTTGTGTACGTGATGACCGGAGGGCGAGGAGCTACAGCATCTGGTCCAAGTTCTGATTATTTGTACGTCTTAACTTCTGGATCTATATTTGGAATACCTTTGATCTTTGTGTATCTGCTGGTTGCGGCTATTGCATTACACGTTGCTCTGCGACATACGGCTTGGGGCCGTCACATCTTCGCGGTTGGAGGAAACGAAGCAGCAGCAAATGCATCTGGTGTCCCGGTGACACAGGTCAAGATGAAGGTGTACGTTTTCTGCAGTTTAGCTGCAGGACTGCAGGGAGCTCTACTAGCGGGTTGGCTTGGTTCTGCTCCTGCCAATATGGCTCTAGGGTATGAGCTCTACGTTGTCGCCTCGACGGTCTTGGGAGGTGTTAGTCTCACTGGTGGAGTGGGGAGTGCTCTTGGTACACTTCTCGGTTGTAGTCTTCTAGAGGTAATCCGTAATGGTTTGGTATTGGCTCAGATCAACGCTTACTGGCAGCAGGTTTTTGCCGGAGCGATAATCATCATGGTGATCAGCGTAGATAAGTTGCGTGCAAGGTTTTTCTAGTCTTTCGCGTAGCAGTGACCCTTGGGGATACTGGTGAAGAGACACGCTTCAGATCGCTCAGATCGCGACCATCCAGCACTTTACACGACCTGTGGCCTTCCTTATCTGTATCCAGCACTTTACACGACCTGTGGCCTCCTTATCTGTGACTATCTCAGTGCTGTTGCCTTCACACTTTACTTGAGTATGTCTTTTCCGTACATGACAAGAGGTCTTTCGTCATCTGTTAGTATCTCGACGATGCTTCGTTCACCGTTTTTCTGTCGGGTCATGTCGAACTGCCTGAGGGATTCTCCAAAAGCTAGGGTCAGCTTTTCCCGGGTGAACACCTGGTCCACTGGTCCAAATCCAATCATATACCCCTTCAGCAAAACCGCCAGATCGCAAAACTCTGGAACGCTTCCGAGATTGTGTGTTGAGACCAAGATGATATGACCTTTGGATTTTAGATCCTTGAGTATCTCGATGATGGAAGCCTCAGTAGTCACGTCGACTCCAGCGAATGGTTCATCCAGCAGGATCACCTTTCCATTCTGAGCCAGTGCTCTGGCAAGGAAGACCCGCTTTCTCTGTCCTCCTGACAGTTCACCGATCTGGCGGGAAGCCAGATGAGATACTCCCACCCTTTCCAATGACTGAGCTACGATCTCGCGATCGATTTTCTTAGCTTGCCTAAAAAAATTCATGTGCCCGTACCGTCCCATCATGGCGAGATCCTCAACCAGGATAGGAAAGCTCCAGTCTACGTCTTCGGCTTGTGGTACGTAGGCGATAAGGCTTCGCTTCATACTAGTTCGTACTGACATTCCGCAGATTGACAGGTCACCATGGTTCGGCTTCATGACCCCCATGAGTGTTTTGAACAAGGTCGACTTACCACTTCCGTTTATCCCCACTACAGCGGTGATAGAACCAGCTGGTACGCTGAAAGTGATACCCTGCAATGCTGCCGGATCACTTCCATAGGACACTGCTATCTCGTTGAGGGTAATGGAATCGCTGTCATCCATGCCTATACCCTTCCCATACTTTCCGTCTTGACCTGATCCAGGCTTACTGTCATCGGCTCAGCTCACGGGCCAATGTGAATGCTGTGACCTCCAGTAGGTCCAAGTAAGTCGGAACAGGACCTCGATCGTTGCTCAGGGAGTCTGCATAAAGGATCCCCCCATACCTCGCCATTGTATCTCGAGCGATCATCTGAGCCGGTCTGGGAGACACGGTGCTCTCGCTGAATATGACCTTTATTCCATGATTTCTGACCTTGTCTATCATGGTGCGAACTTGTCCTGGAGTCCCAATTTGATCGTTGTTAACAGGCCAAAGATAGAGCTCCTTGAGTCCAAAGTCACGTGCGAGGTAACTGAAAGCCGCTTCGCTTGTGACAATCCAGCGTTTTTCAGGTGGAAGATCTCGTATGCTGGAGGAAAGTGAAATGATGAGACGGGCAATGCGATCCTTGTATTCCTCCGCATTTTCCTCATATTTCTCGGCATTTGCGGGATCGTATTTAACCAGGGCATCGCGGATGTTGTTGATGTACACCAGGGCAGCCATCGGAGAAACCCAAGCATGAGGATTAGGAACCTTCACCAGACTGTTGTTGTGCTGGATCTTATCCATACATTCCTTGTACGCTTCCACTTTCATCACCTTGCACTCGCGCTCTTCTGAACACTCGATGCGCTCACAGTAACTAGTAGGGGAATGATCAGGATGGGAAGAAACACGTGGTCCATCCGTCATATCGACAAGGGAAATCCCATCAGAGACCACGACGGTGGGAATATCTCCAAGCCGACTGAAGAACTTTGTAAACCATAATTCTAAATTGAGGCCGTTTAAGAGTATCAGGTTTGCGTCGCGGGCTTTGTATAGGTCGCTTGGTGTGAGGTGATAACGGTGTACATCTACTCCTGGAGGAACTATAGACTTAACAGTAGCCAGGTCGCCGGCCACGGCCCTAACCATATCGGCTATCACGCTGAATGTGGTGATCACTTCTAATTTATGCTCGGCAGGCACCTGGTCAGAAGTTCGGACATCAGGAGTTCGGACAAAAGACCAGGCAGAAGAGGAAAATACTCCCAAGTGCAGAAAGGTGCAGATAAGATAACAGACCATAACTGAACAAACACGCGCACAAGGACACGAACGCAAAAGCAAAAAAGCCACACTCCCTCACTCATTTTCATGCATGATTGCAAATTGTGAAACATAAAGACGTAACTGTAAAAATAATATGTTACAACCTTGACTTCAGCCACCGACTAGCTAAGAAGTGTAACGCGGGTTTGTTGCTCGCGTCAACGACGAATCATGGAGTGGATTTTATGGCATCGAAACAAAGGCCTGAGAGAAGGGAAGCTCTTCGCGCTCTCTCTGTGTCGTTCTTGGGCAACTTGTTACAGTGGTACGATTTTGCTTTGTTTGTCTACTTCGCGGTGGTGCTAAGTGAGGTTTTTTACTCGGGTGAATCTAGCATGGCCGACAGGATCATGAAGGTTCTCCTCATCTATGGTGTTGGCTTCATAGGTCGGCCTGTAGGTGGGCTGCTTTTAGGTCCGCTCGGGGATAAATATGGACGCAAGTTCCTCTTGATGCTCACCATAGCCTTGATGGCTATTGGTACCTTGGCGATAGGTTTGACTCCCGGTTTTGCTATTATGGGAGTATGGGCTCAGATCCTATTGGTTATAGGTCGATTTTTGCAGGGAATTTCTGTTGGTGGAGAGTGGGCTGCTGCTACGCTCTTCATGGTGGAATGGGCACCGCCTAACCGTCGGGGCCTTTGGGGTAGTTTTCAGCAGATGAGTATAGCTTGTGGTTTCTTGGTTGCTTCGTTGTTTGCGGCCTGGTGCACAAGTTACTGGGATCCGGAAACCCTTTACGCTTGGGGTTGGCGCATACCCTTCTTGATTGGTGGTCTTGCTTTGGCTCCTTTTGCCTTGTTCATGAGGAACCAGGTGGAAGAGACCCCCGTTCACAGGAAGGCTGCTGCTGCTGCTGCTGCTGCTCCTGAGCAGCAAGTCGAGTTGCCTAAGCCCTGGGGTGGTGCTCTTCGCACTGTAGCTATTGGCGCATCTTGGATGGCCGCGTACTATACCTTTATGGCTTATACTCCGACTTGGGCGAAGTCTTATGCGACTGGTCTGGGTGGTTTGTACGCTGCTAATGCCCTTTGGGCCAACGTGATTACGTTGGTATTCTTCATAATCATGATCCCGCTACTTGGGTTGCTCTCTGACATAGTTGGTCGGAAGCCTCTCATGGTTCTTGGGTCTGTTCTGTTTGGTATTGCGCCATGGTTCATATACCAATGGATGCTTAATGCTGCTTCTTTCCCGGTTTTTGTTGCTTTTCAATGTTGTTTAGCCTTCATGGTTGCTTTGTTCTCTGGTCCGGCGCCTACAGCTCTTTCTGAGATGTTTCATCCAAGACAGAGAGCTGCCTGGATGGCTCCGTACTATTCGCTAGCTGCAGCGCTTGGTGGAGGTTTTGCTCCTGCTATATCGGCTTGGCTTAATGCGAACGGTGGTGCACTGGCACACTCTTGGTATGTGGTTGCCTGGGCCGTTTTCGTTTTTGTTGCCACAGTGACTATGCGGGAAAGTGCTTTCGATCATGAGTAATAGAGTCAGTACTATGCTGTAAGGTAGACTATTGGCAGAACTACGGATCTCCCCGCCTTTTTGGTGGGAGAGGTCCTTGGTTCTGGTTTCTTTTTGGGAGGCCTGGAGACGGGCCTTCCTTTTTTTTGCCTGCTTGTGGGAGAGGTCCTTGGTTCTGTTTTCTTTTTGGGAGGCCTGGAGACGGGCCTTCCTTTTTTTTGCCTGCTTGTGGGAGAGGTCCTTGGTTCTGTTTTCTTTTTGGGAGGCCT
>Ga0056116_1000564_pt1 | contig 12890 bp, 9 predicted proteins | sample WorMetOlspDAHAB2_FD_67352 | JGI IMG/M metagenome (GOLD analysis project Ga0056116, IMG submission 67352) | Marine gutless worms symbiont microbial communities from Max Planck institute for Marine Microbiology, Germany - Olavius sp. DAHAB.2 ...
CCCCCCCCCTTATTGCTGTATTTAGATTCCGTGTCTAGGTCCCGTATGGTGCACAGTAATCAAAGTAATCAGTAATCAGTAACGATTACCAAGGTCCAAAGTAATTGTTTGTAACGAGTATTCACAAGTAATCGGAACAGAATGGGCGCCGCACATCCATCCACGGTGACTTTGCTAATGTTGAGAAATTTTAAAAATTGGTATTTCTTTTTATTCTGGCAGTCTGTCTCAAAAATTTCTTCTTTTGACAACTTGCTAGATTAAGTATTAATATGGTAAGTTGTGACAGAATACAGAATTCTGCGAGCAGTGTTTTCGCACTCCTATACTTTTTGCAGCATTAAAAAATTTGTCTCGGTTTCTTTGACACCGTTATAAACTGCCACTACAATGCTTGCATGACGGAAGCATTTTTTCGGTTCCGAGTTCTGGCATGCTCGGGATTTCACGAAAATTCTGTCAAGGCAGAACGATGCACCACTGTCGTAAAGTTATAGGCCATAAATAAACCAAGATTTGTCTGCAAGATTCTGGATTTTGTAGAATGGAAGTCCTGACTTCGATACGGAAATTTACAAACTGCATATAGATCGACGTATGACGGTGTTGATAAATAACTGAACACTACTGAACTGAGCTAGTCACATTTATGACATCAGATGGAAGTTATACAAATACAGATGTTGTACGACACTCGAATAGTCACACAGTGGCAGATATCATTTAGCGCTCGATTGTTCAGTTAAAGCATTTGAAATTCTTCAACAGTTGTAGCAATATGTATGAAAGACTTGACCGGGCAATACATGTACGTAAACCACTGTCCATATGCAATCCGTTCACTTCATTAGCACATTAGTAGCAGCATTGTCAACAAGACTGTTAAATGTTGCATCTATGTCACATAGCAATTACCAACTACAGCAAGGCACCTTCAACAATATATATATATTGTGTACAGGTCCACTCTCAGTACGCTTTAGAAAAAAATTGGCATACTAATGAAAATGGGCTTTCTGCAGAGCAGTAAAATATCCAGGTTTGGCAGGTTAACGAGGAGTGGATAAATGACAGTGGACCTGTATGCAGTACGTGTACACTACAGAAAAAAATGGCATCAAAAACTGCCCACGACTGCAAAATCACAAGAAACAGAATATCACAGACACCTTGGAACAGTGTTAACGATAACTTACTGAATAAGGTTTTTAAAAGCAAAAAAAATTGCTGCCGAGCAGTAAATAGTTAATACTATCAAGGCTGTAGAGTCGACAACAATTAAATCATCGTATGCAGCCGTGTCACAAACTAATAACCGGCTGATCGCTGAGGCACAGGCATGTTGTAGTAGTACGTGTAGATCAATCCCTCCATGGTCGGAAAAATAACGTTCCAGTTGTACCACATGAGACTGGAGCAAAGAACGATGAAGAATGTTGTGAAATATCGCAACCTGGTCAATAACAACAAACACGACAACTAGGCTGTCAAACACGCAAGGTGCTGCAAATAAAACATGAACGTATACAGTGATGGAGAAAAACAGGTGTGGAGTTACCCTCGAATGGGGACCCAATGATTATAACAGTGTTTAAACTGAGCCAGCACGCCCATTCTTTTCGGAAAGGTGTAATGCCATACGGGAACTTCCGGAGACACCTAAGGTGGGATGCTAGTCCAGCGTCTTCTAATAGGCAGACGGTCGACTCAAAACTAATTGCCAATTTCTTCAGTTTAAAACACTGGTTGTCCAACTTGTCCATAGCACCTAACAACCAGTGCTTCGATAAACTATCTTTCCGTCGTCTCTCCTTGGACAGCCAAGGCAACATCATTTACGACACAAATCTGAAGCCCGAATCTGAAAACGGAAGGCTATTCCAAGCAGTAGACATAATTCAGAGCAGAATGGACAACGAGAGGTGCACTTGATTAAAGTTAAATTGAGCTTGCCTTTCTTTGACAGTTCTCACGATGCTCTACTCTCTGAAACCTGGGAAGTCGGCCACTGGCGCAGTATAAAGACCATCAGTAATCAGCATCTCCACGGAATACACAGTGTGCCGCGGCCCTTTTATGCATAGCACACCGTGCGGCGCACCGCCAAGAAAGATAAAAAATGCACAACGTTATTTAAAGGACGTAGGTTAAAAATAATGTACCATTTAATTACCGTATTTTACCACAGCAGCAGGTATTTTAGCCGACTCGCACAACTGGTGCTCATATATACATTTAAACTGTTTTAAAGCCTTGCTGGAACTCTCCGGCGTCCATAAACTATCGAAAGAAACTGAAAACGAATGGGCTATAACCGGGGTCATTTCGAGGGGGAACGCCCGTTCCCATTGTTGAAAACCTGCCGGAATGCATGGGAACGACGTTCCCATTGTTAAAGTGTTTAAAAACGCAATTATGGACAGCATTGCAAAACATTTTCCGGCCCAAAATGCACTAAATTGCAGGATTTTGCATATACAATCTCAAAATGTTTTCCGGGGGTAATACCCTCAGACACGCGCAGAAACGCTCCCAGTGCTTGGACCAAGACACCAATTTCCACATGGCTCGCCAGCGTATCCATTATTCCTATTTTACGAAACGACCACTGGCAATAACTGAGTGACGTACCGCGTTGTCATGAACGGCTGAAAGAGTCCGAACATTGTCTGCAGCAAGATGAGTAGAAGCGACACGACGTAGATGACCAGGTTGAACAGAGCACCGATGCTGACGTTGTGCCTCTCGTTCTGTGACTGCTGCTGCTGAGTTAGCTGCAACTCCATCTTGTTGACCTGCGCACCGACATTGGAGCAGTTGTTTCAACTGCTTCCTCCAGACTCCCAAGGCCCCATGGGCATAGATCTGTGTGTAGACTGGGGGACATGTCACCCTACTTTTTGAAGTAGAGGGTATGCGCTGTGTTGTGTCCCCTACTTTTGGGGTAGAAATTATAACTGTTGCCACCAGATGTCAGATTTTAAGGATAAATTCACCAAATTCGGTTTTGGCTGGGGCTCTACCCTAAACCCCGCTGGGGGAGCTTACAGCGCTCCCTCTAGACCCCTAGTTGGAACTGAAGGGACATACTTCTAAGAGCAGAGAAGGGAGGGAAAGGGGAATGGAAAAGAACTATGGGAGGGGGGATCAATCGGGCCTTGATCCGGTTTCCCATACTTTTTATTGCGGATGTGTGCCCCTGCAGGCTGCAAGGCCCACTTGTGCAATTCATGCACATCGGAGTTTTTGGGGTTGGAAGTTGGAAGGAGTCGAGGGAAATCATGTGTTGTGCTGAGTGACTGCCACCAGTCTGCCATGTTCTAGGCATATACACCACTAGATAGAAAAGGTTCACGGGCATAATGGTTTTATTTGTGCATAAATCTCGACAATCGTTTTACGGAAAGTCGTCGGCTTCTGGGGGTTCGCCCCCGATGGCAACTGGACCTTTGCCCCTGTGCCCCACTGGGGGACTTCCGTCCCCTATGCCCCTCCCTTTGAGGAAAAATCTTTCTAGCTAAGTGACTGGTGCCAACTGCCAACACATCATATCTTCTGCGTCACGTCGTACACAGATTATTAATACTCGCATTGCAGTGAAGCTCGCACTTGCTGCAAAATCGGTCAGCCTACACTGCACAATAATTCTGTTTCTTCGTATGGCGAGTTTTGCCTCCGGTGTATCTGCAGCCTGATTCAAATTTGACCATTGCGTACGTACATTAATCCTGCCGGGGGATTTTAAAAAATACACACTGGTGGGGAATTGTTGCGAGAATCAAGGAGCATATAATTTACCCCTTATTTACAGATTATCGTGTAGCCAGATAGATAGATGCCGGGGACTAATATTTGCCCAGCACACCCTGAAGCAAGTTCCGAAAATGATGTAGTTTAGCGGAAAGTCAACACTATTGATAATTTTGCCCCACCAGTAAAGTTCCTGTAAAAATTCCCCAAATCCTGCACTAACCTTTAGTGTTTGCCATACTATTTTTAAATTTTAATGTTTCACCCATTTTATGTAATAGGCGCTTTCTAAATTTAGTTATGACGATAACGCTAACAGATTAAGTTAACTACATAATCGTATGCAGCTTCGGCGCAAAACTGATGATTCACAAAAGCTGACGAGTGCTAACAAAACTTGCAATCTGAAAAACTCTCGTTTAATCAACTTTTACTCGCAATCACAATAACTCGGTAGCAAGAACGCGCTACTTACTCGAAAATCACAGGAATCCAGCTGCATCTGCAGATCCTGGGTGGCCTGATCTACTTGATAGAGAAGTTTCTCTTCAACGGCAGCCAGCTCCTATGTACCATGACAACATCCAGTTATTGCCAAACGACAGGGGACATGACCCCTACCTACGAAATGGAGGGTCCAACATATGCTTAGTCGTCTCCCCCCACATCTGGCTGCGAAGAAATTGGATTTTTCTAAGTATGTAGGGCGAATTATGACTAATGGTCAGGGATTTTTTGTACTTCTGTCATCAGAAGTTGCACGTCGGAGGACGCCAAACGCACTCAATTCGTAACTTATTCACTGAACTGGTATTGGCATTTTGTAATTCCGCAGATTAAATGGAAGAACATCAAGATCATGACAACATCATAATTCAACATCAGCGTCCACTACAACAGTGTCTGAGACATTATAACGTAATGCACTTGTAATATTATGACAAAAACGTAAACGTAAGTTTACCAAAACCAGATGAAATTTCCGGAGACTAACGGAAACATACGAGCATAAATTTAGAGCCGGCCATTGGGAAGGCGAGTGAGGCCTCCGATTTGGACCTGCAGAAAATATGTGAAAGGTCCTGTTCAGAATATAAACTGCATTTAGCGGAATATAAGTCATAAATTTTTAAACGTAATATTATCTCTTTGTTTTTTTCACCACAACTTTTTAGACACCATGTCGCCATATAAACTGCTAAGCTACAATAAATACAGTTACCGAAACTGAATAATTAAAAATTTGACTAAAATGATTTTTATTCATTGCCCTAGGCATTGCTATGGCCAGCACCGAATTACTTGCCAACCGATTCTCGTTCAGTATTCGCATATGTGCACAGTCGCATAAATTAAGAAAGTGGGAAATTTAGCGACATCTCCATGGGCTGCAGAACAAACTGCTGACGCCGACACCTGTTTGATGTTGGCAACTTCATTCTGGTGCAGTTCGCTGAGGTCATTGACCTGCTGGTCAAGCCGGTCGCACAGTTCGCGCTCCACCTCCATCAGCTCCTCGAGCGTCCGATAATCATCCAGCATTTTGCTCTGCCCCAACAACAACACACGGCGCAACCTCACGTGTCTAGCTTTGCTTCACAGTTTTGGTGATAGAAGTTTCAGTGCTGCAGGCCCGCAAGTGTGGAACAGCTCGCCACCGCACCTACATCAAGACATGAACTTCACGCGTTTCCAGCATAAACTGAAAACATTTCTGTTTGGGTGTTAGTCAACCACTACGCATCGTGACTCTTTGCTATTCTGCGCCATAGAAATACTCTTACTTACTTACTTCTTGCATCATATCGTCGACTCGTGCCCTCTGACGAAGTTAGATGGCGGTTTGTCCAGACTCCACTCTGCAGATGATGATGCGGTCCAGAGGCTGGCAAACCTTGGAAGGTGAACCCGTATACGAAAGAAGAAGCGGAATGCATCGAGAAAAAAACTGCTACTTTCCATCGTCTGTGGCTCAGCAGCCTAATTGCGGAGTGTAGAATATGTGATTGAGAGGTCGCGGGTTTGAATCTCACCCAGTGTGATGCCGACCACTGCCGCGAGCAGGCCACTCACACACGTGCCTCTGGCTACAAGCAATATAATTCAGTAATTGGAAGAGCAGTGAATGTTCCGAAGCTAGGTAAGTTTGTTAAATAAGTATGTAAGTAAGTTTGGCATTGCACTGGCTATGCACCACAGACTTCACACAAAAGCTAATTTATAGAGTGACTGATTATGCACTTTTTGTTTTTTGAAACTGTCATTATTTGTCATTATGTTACTTTCATTTTCATTTCAAATTTATTTTTTGTGTATGTTACATCAAAAGGATGCACAGGATTTTTACAGCCATTCTGTATCTTACTGCGAAACAACGTCATGCAATTTTGAGCCAGGGTGCACCAAAGTTGGCTACAATTTTTGGGATACAGTGTACTTACTACTTACTACTATTACTGCTACTAAACTAATACTAGTAGTTTTATTAATATCATTATTACCAACACAATAATTACCACCACTGTACAAATTACAGTGCAAAAATGCCTTCTCAGAAAGGAAACAACCGCGAGTTGACCTGGGTGGCACTGGCTAGGCATATTCTATACAAGACGACAGGTTTTTGTCTGCATAAGAAAATAACAAAGAAGCCTCAAGAAGTACAATGTCAAGCAGAGATCAACAAAAGAAAACGATACCCGCAGAGAGCTGATAGCAGTGCTCAGCCGATGCTGTTCCTGCTGGATGTCGCGCAGGGTTGATATGATGTAGCGTCCGTGTGGCGAGAACAGACTCGGAAGACCAGCAGACAAACGCCGCGACTTAGCTTTAGACGGATCGGCAATCTCCACTTTCTCGAGTTCCTTCGCCAGCGCGTTGTCGGACACGTTCACCGAGCTCGCAGAGTCGTTGTCTGTCTCCACTGATGGCTCAAAGGCACTGACCGGCAAATCCAACCATCAGACAACCTCCATGTCGTTAACCAATTCTTACTTTTGTGTGACAATTATAACTGAAAGTCTCACAAATGGTGCAACATGTCTCGCATGAATTTATCTGGATACATAAAACGGTAGGATATGTGACTATATTTAGTTGAATGATCACTATTGCGTTGTTTAGTAGTAGGGTAACAGTTAGGATTAGTGGTTATGCACACGTATTGGTGCGACTTAGTTTGTAATTGTCACGGACCGTCTTACTATCATCTGGTGCCTGTCTGGGGTGTTAAAAGTTGCCAGAAACGTGCAAATTAATGACTTTTGTGTGCCCTATATACTGTTTTCTCACTGTATTTCAATTTTAATTCTAATTCTTTTCGATTGTAACTGTCGGCGCATAATATGTAGTTTTACTGTTTTTTTCTCAGTTTACCACGTTTTATGTAGCGCATTATTGCAACAGCTGCTGTAAAGAATTTTGTTGACGATGACGATCACATATCAGCCACATGGGAATCAGTCTTCTGTGACTAATGCAGCAGACGGGATTGCATTGCATAAGCAGAATAAAAAAGCACTAATTGCATATTCACACTTATTTAAGAATTCACTCAACAACAACCACAACACCAACAACGTGTTCTTTTCTATATCAGCAACATATATTGGAATCACAGAATTTAAAATCCAACAGAAAGGAAACAATCACCCAATCGCTTCACTCGTCCGCTTCGATTCATCTTCTGTCTCACATACAAAAACAAAAAAATTAAGTAAGTAAATAAGTAAGTAAAACTAATGCAATCTTCAAACGCATTCACAGCATTTAACGCAGCACTACAATAACAACGAAATCGGCTTTTGCCCGATGCCCTCAACTTGCACTCACAAGAATCTCAAGATAAACAGCCACAAGTCATTTCCGAAACCGAAAAATCTCGCAGTACTGATTTTAGGCTCCATAAACATCGCCAAAAATTAGAGGCATTAAAAGTGAGAAAGATCGCACACTGAGTTATATCAGTTCAGTTTCGGTAATTTTAACAGTATGTATTTCTAGAAGAATAACTGACATAGTATGTAAGTAAGTAGGTACGTAAGCGCAGTTACACGAGTTCGCACCGCGCTGTGGTGGCACTTCCCAAATAATATCTTCGGGGATTTCTAAAGTGGCTGTACGGCTATTTTTTAGATGTTTATCGGCAGATTGTTCCAGACTTGTGATCCAGCTACGCCGAAGTCTTTGTTGCGTAAGCTAGTGCACATCAGTACATATAACACACAGAGCACACAAAATGCATGCAATTACCTAAAAAAATAAGAACATACATTACATTACCAGTTGAAGTAGCTCAATTATGCACAATTAACGTGACAAAACTGGCAGAAAGTTGATCATACGCACTGTTCGTATAGATGTTATCTGTACTGCCAAGCTTTGTCTTGATATGTTCAATAGGTTTTGACACAATTCTCCTGCAAATTCAACATACACACACATACACATACAAACAGAACATTCCAATTTAATATCAGATGGCTGTGGTATGCAGCGCAAAATTAACAGATAAATTCTCACATACTGCCAAATAAAAATGAGTAGGTCGATACTTTTTATGGCTCACAGTGTATATGCATACGAAACAGTAATAAATGTGGCAGAAATCTCCCTCTGCTGTGACAATGCAATACAGTGCTACAGCCACTCGAGTTATCCAGCAGCACATTTACACCCAGTCACCCAGTTAAAAATTAACTGGAAAATATTTTAACTGACTAGTCTCCAATAAATTAACAACAAACAACTTTGTAGTCAATCGCAAGACTATGAAAACGGGGGAATTAAACTACCTGTAGTTATTTTTCATGCACTTAGGAAATATTGAAAAAGTGAAAACGTTATTGTGCCACTGTCATGCTCCCCACAATTTTCATCTTCGTAGCATTCAATGTTAATTTCAAATGGACCAGAAACGAGCGAATTAATGACTTTTGTGTCCCGAATTTTAATCGATCAAAAAAATAAGCAACCATTTAAAAATGACTCGTCAATTAAGTCGCCAATTTCTGCCGCCGTAAAATTCAAACGACGTTCGCTCACTTGAAGCCTTGGCCAACACTTCTCTTCTGCTGTGCATCTTTCTGCGTATCCACGGCAACCGCCTCCAGCTCCTGGATGCGCTTCATGTACGCCTCCAATTTCGCCTGCAGCTGCGAAATGGTCTGCGACAACTTCTGATTGCGTTTCTCAAACAGAGACTTTATGCGCGCCAGCTGACTCTTGTTGGCGTCGGCCGACAATCGGAGATATTCTTTGACGCCATCTGACCACAAGATACCATCATCATCACAATCGTTCCCATTCCATTACGCAAACGCAACCACGTGCAAAAAATATACAGTAACCAAGAAATATACTAAATATAAACAAGACAGCAGATAAATAAAATGGACACTACTGCAAGCCGAAATCACACTAAATCAAATGTTTTTGATATGAGATAGGTAAAATGACAAGGTCTTTAACAGTGTATCTAGTCATATAAAGCACTAAGAGTCTTGTAGCTGCATCAGGACTGCAGTAACGATGAGTAATAAATCTTAAAAAGTTAATCTCATTTAGACAACAATGTCGTTCAGTCTGCTATCAGACAGCGAGCAATGTGATAGCCTTTCAAGTGTTTTCAGCAAGTGTCACCTACTAGAAGCCTCGTCCAACAATCAAACCCTTCTTTGGCACAGTTTTTGTGTATTGCATCCGCTCAAGGCAGTTGATACACTATCTTCTTACTGATCATAGGAAGATATTTGTGCAGTAATTTTGATATGAACATAAACATAAAAAAAATTTTTCACTACATAATACATATAGGCAAATCATTGGAAATTCTGACACACGTGATGTCACAATACATGTTTGAATCTCTGAAGAAGCATTCAGCATTTTTCCGTCGACAACCAGTTTACGGCCAGTTGTACAGCACACGCAAAGTTGAAGCACTGTTTCAACGTCATCTGGAGTGTTTTCGCACGGCATGTAAACAGACAATTGAACAACCACGACAAGACAGGATTTGCAGAAACGGTAGTTACGTTCACCTTCTTGGAGTTTCTGTTCATCCTTCAATAACTGCATCGTCTGGTTCACTTTGAATCGCAATCGGTTGAGATCGGCATGATGACGAGCTGAATCCGTCTTTTCCGTCGGCTGAAGACCTGTATTGCCAGTTTTCTTCTCACTCAAAGCCTATGTAACATATTCGTGTGTCACTGAGCTTTCCCACCTTTTTCCGTCACCATTTGGACCTCATGTCACAAAATTAGTGAGGCAAGACGCAAACTGCACCGTTAAGCAGTGATTCTTTTATGAAGACCAAACTGTTCAGGGTTCCAGTGTTCTATGAAAGATTCTTACAGATATCTGTATAAATTGGTTGCCACCAGATCAGCAACAGCAATAACATGGCAGTGGTACAAGAAAACAATGCACTTCTTTGTGCATACATATAAAGCAGGCAGAGATTGGCAGTGTTCTCTAAGAGCACATACAAATGAAAAAATTAATAAATTGGAACTGGTGCAACATACAGACGTCTTGTCACTGTTGTCAGCCATTGCTGCACGAAAGTCAACCTTCTGATCATGTACTTTGTCATTTGATGAATGCGTAGTTGAAGCATCCCGACCTCTGAGTTACAAAAAAACAACATCCTCATATGAAAAACATGAGTAGTTTTATCTATACCATGGTTTTATCTGTCCGTGGTTTTATTCACTCTTGAAGCCAACAAGAACAAGGGCATGTCTGTCCTGCAATCGACTGAGTGCCAGCGACTGAGCTGAGCAGCTACGGAGTAATGTGAACCCACCACAGACACTCAGCCGCTTGTATACAAGTGGTTACCATTGGCGCCAACCATCCAATTTAAATAAAATGATGGAAGCGAAAGTACTGTGTAGCTTGTATAGCGTCTATTCTTCCATCAGTGGTCGAGGCTTTAGACAAGAACGAGTGTACACTGGAGGTGTTTGAACTTGTTGTAGGTACGACATGAGAGCATATTCTTTGAACGGTTCTTACAGGTGTGACCCGTGGGTAAACACTGCTTCGGTTTTTCCGAACTGCTTCGGCCACCTACAAATAGTTGTTAGTAAAATAATGATCAAAATTCACTTTGCCGCCGAGAAACGAATGTAAACAAATGCGCCCACTGACGTTGGCCGCAAACTTTTCCGCAGACCGCTGAGCGAAACGGCCAGCCGCTTAGAGCACTGACAATTTAGCATAGACGTCTGGCAGCTCAGCGCTCTCTCGGCCTATTGAGCTCAGTGGCTGAGCCACCAGATGGCCCCCAGTGATTATGACTAACTTGCAAATTATATATATATATATATATATATATGTGTGTGTGTGTGTGTGTGTGTATAAATTTAAGACATGATATAACAATTTTCTCCCTGACAACAAATCACTACATAACAAATGTGCGCAAGCGTATGACAAGAATAACAACCAACATTCCAGAAATAATGAATGACAAAAAAGCTATAAATGGTTTTGTATAACTGTTTTACATTTTCACATATTAAAAAGGTGTCCAAAACAGCTTCATCTATGACACAGAACCTAATCAACAGAGAATGAGAAGAACTATACATAAGTAAACATTGTTCAGTCAATAGCTTACGCCATTAAGTAGTAAGTCTCAGCAGCAGTTACCCATGAGCAGCAATATAACAGCCAATGTCAATGACAAGTTCCCAGAGTGACTGCTTTGTAAAATCCACGTTCGATGACAACTATGCCTCTACAGAACCATTTCCATCAATACTGCACATCAAATTAAACTGATGATGTCATAGTAATAATACAAAGTTAAGTTTTAGGCTAAAATCTATGACTCAATTTTTAACAGATTTGGTCAGTGTTATTATCCGTCCGTGGCGCTATTTTCAATACGCCAGGGGAGATGGATGGATTATAACTTTAAATCTGAAATAACGGGAACCGGCAGCCTAAGCGCAATTAGTAGTATAGTATAATTTCTAACATGAAGTGTTAATAACGTCAGTATTGAGAGACAGTGATAGAGGTGTATAGAAATACTACACCGGCCGCACCGGCACCTAAAATACAGCCGGCCGGCCGGTGTGGCAACAGAACAAGTTCTGCTGAATAAGCATCAGATCTCGGGTGGCGGAGCTGATCTACACTGTTAATGTTGCCACACCGGCCGGCTTTAGGCGCCGGTGTGGCCGGCATAGTGTTTCTATACACCGAGTCATAGAGGCATTGTGCCTGCAAACGTTTTTTTACGTCTATACATCTAACGCAATCTGTAGCCTTTTCCATGAATTCAGCAAGTGCTCCGTGAATATTCACAGAAACAAATGACAGATGTAAACTATTTTCCGTGAATTTTTTTTGGTAACATTGCAGACAAGCTCCGCCACCCCAGATCTGTTGCTTATTCAGCAGAACAAGTTCTGCTGAATAAGCAACAGATCTCGGGTGGCGGAGCTTGTCTGCAATGTAACCATTTTTTATGATAGAGGTCGTTATACGTGGATATTCATGACGAAGTTCTGTGTGATTTCTTTTCAAGTGTATTTCGTCTAGAAAAAGATGGTGACTTGCCTGTCTTAAATATTAAGAAGTGTGATACAGTATCGGAAATACCGTCCTTTGATCTGGAGGATATAATAAACGGGTTAAAAAAATTAAGGTAAACAAATCTCCTGGACCGGATTGAATTCATCCAAGAATTCTTTATGAGACAGCCGACAAAATTGCATACCCCTAAAATTGATTTTTGAAAGTTCTTTTTACAATAAATATCTCCCGTCAGGTTGGAAGTATGCAAATATTACCCCGGTATATAAAAAAGGTTTAAGATCAGATCCTGGAAATTACAGACCAGTGAGTCTTACTAGTATAGCATGTAAACTTATGGAATCTATTATTCGTGACTCATTTAGGCTTCAGAAAGACATAGATAGTGTGATTCAGTGGATGGAAATGTGGTTACTTCGATTAAATACTACTAAGTGCAAGGCCATGACTTATGGCAAGGGACCTGGGATATATACAAGCTATAGTATTTCAAGTGATGCTGTTGAAAAAATTGAAAGTATAAAGGACTTGGGAGTAACATTTGATAATAAATTAAAATTTGATGAACACATAAATAACAAAAT
>Ga0056116_1000565_pt1 | contig 12883 bp, 9 predicted proteins | sample WorMetOlspDAHAB2_FD_67352 | JGI IMG/M metagenome (GOLD analysis project Ga0056116, IMG submission 67352) | Marine gutless worms symbiont microbial communities from Max Planck institute for Marine Microbiology, Germany - Olavius sp. DAHAB.2 ...
ACATGTATAATTTCACCCGATATTTCGTCCATGTTTCGGCTGTTGTTGGTTCGATCTCACAGCTAAGAGACGCGCCAAAAATGATTCATGAGTAAGGATCATGTTAATATACTAAATTTAACATTATACGTGCTAGTTTCTTTTCAAAAAAGTGTCGAAAATAGCTTCAAGTTTAGCCTACGAGTGCGGGCAGGTTCACGGGCACCTGGTGAATTTCCCGGGATACGCCACTGCAGCTGAGTCTGAATTCGTAGCAGCCGTATCGTTGTCGCGTAGCACTTGTGGCGATGGCGCAGACTAGTGACTTCGGCAGCTTCAGCAGCTAAGCGAGAGAGCGCGAGAGAGACTGCGATCGAGTGCCTGTCATCACTCGGTCGCCGCATCACCGCCTCCGCTGCTGTTCACCTCGACGGAAGCTGCGCTGCTCTTCTGCGGCGGCTGCAGCTCGAAACGCCGGTAGAACATCTGCACGTACGTGAACACGCACTTCCAGTCGGGGCTCTTCATGCGTACCATGTCTTCGACGTCGAGAAGCGGCGATATGTTCGCCATCTTCCTGTTGACAGACGAGCACACTTCGCCTTCAAGTTAAGGCGTGATTTTGACCTGTCCCGGTTCGGTTTGGTTCGGTTTGGTTCGGAACCGTAGTGATTTTGACTCGTCCGGTTCAGTGAACCGCAAAAGCGTTTACGGTTCGGTTTGCGACCAAAGTGAACCGAGCTCATGACCAGGTTCAGTTCGGTTCAATATGGCGGACGTGTATATGTGAAAATAAAAACAAAATGTAATTGTAATTATCATGTGTAGTAACTTGATGTTTTTGCAGCGCTTTAAATACACTGATCGCTATTACATTGCAAACATATGGTGCTCTCGTAGGTGTGCACGTTTTGTCAGCTGTGGTTCTTAAAGATTAAAAGTGAAAGTGAAGCATAAAAATCACCGTCACATAGGTATGGCGCCAAACACCAACAGACGCCATTTTGAACCAAAGTGAACCGAACGTGATTTTGACCGCGCATGCGACCATGAACCGAACTGAACCAAACTGAACCGAACCGCAAACGCGTTTGGCCTGTCAAAATCACGCCTTAAGAATCAATCGCAAAAAAATAACTCCAGCGAATGGAACCGTAGCTAACAGTAGTCGTATAACAACGAATTTTGAAGGTATATGTTGTCACCACTTAGACTAAAACAGCCCGACATGGTTAGATACAGTATCGTTCGACGAATAGGTTATGCGTCAATGTGTATCGTGTAGCCTACATAGAATAGACACACTCGGCATATTACTCTATTAATCACAGCGCAAAATGCTATATTATGCATCCTCGCCAACAGTCACATTTTGGCTGAGAATAGCTCAAATACGACAATGTGCGAAATCGTACTATACAATAGTGAATGAATAGTCACAACGTAAATCAAGTTACCACCAAAGTCTATCAGTTACCAGACGCTGCGTTTCTGTCACAAAAGCAAGCATTTTTACTATTTACGTGCACTGAACGGCAGACCATGGCTGCGTATGGCTGTTTGGTCATACGTCAAAGTGTGTGGCCGCAGGCTTAGCCCATAGCCTACAACTGTACGCCCGCCCTGACTGTGACACAACAGCGCCGATACAGCTGCAGTTGTCGCTTGAGGCGCTATATAAGTACATTTTGCTTTCACGTGCGTCCACCTGCATTAGCGATCATCGGGACGCGCAAAACCATTAACACTGACAGTACACAGCGGTAATGTAACTGGCCAGTGGTATATACAGGGTGGTTCCAAAATGTAAACCCTACTCACATTTAACAACAAAATACTACATTCGGGGCTTCTGACATTTTTAGCCATCCGGCCCATAGCGTTTGTATAGCCTACTAGCTTAATTGGGTCTTACCCTCGCCCGCTCAATAATGTTGACGACGGCAATAGAGAGAAGTTATGACAACACACATAACAAATGACACTGTGCATAAAAAATGGAATTAGTGTCCAGAAATACATTGCATTTAACATGGACATGAGTATAATACATGGGCGAACTCCCTCGCAACAGACGGTATAGTCTACGTAAAGTGTTCTTCTTCTTCTCCTTCGTCACACGTTTGCAAGACTTCGTACGGTTTACTGATTAGTATGCTTATTGTGCTTGTCCACCTATTACGTTCGCACATTTTCTGGTGGTAAAGGTAAACGTGAAGACATAACACTTATACAGCGTCACGGGACCTACGACGAACGGCATGCATACACAGCACTGATCTACCGTTTAATGGTCGCCACCCCCGTAAGCATTGTGATTACGTAAATTACTACACATTTTCCGACCTCGAACGCATTGCAGGTTGAGCTGGCCTGGTTGGTTGACCCATAGCGGACACTACCCACGAAGTGGTCACATGTCAACCGTCGATCAAGCGTAGATGAGGGAAAGTCCGCCAGCCAAAGACCGACGTCTTAGCCACTGAGCCACGTCGCCAAAGAATATCGCGTCACTGCTGGGACGTAGTCGACATGGACGTGTTCTGTATTCCCATCATCGCCGTTCCAGACGGAGTTTTCGGCGTGTCAGGCTTTTTCGGCTGAACGCCGAAGAAAGTGTTGAGGAAAGCGAGGCGGAATTTCCGGCCGCTCGCGAAATACATGAGGAAGTTGAGGGAGTTGTTGGTGCAGGAGAGAATGTTCACTACCGCGTGGAAGAGATATCGTACAGCTTGCTGTTCCGTAGTCACGTCCAAAAATGTTCCGTAGGCGTATCCGAACATGTAGATGTCAATGGGGACGGTGAACACGAGGAACAAGATGCTGATGACGATCAGCATTACTGTCGTTGACGCAACCTTCACACAATGTCGTTATTAACTGGTCTCGAAAGACGTCGCGGTATCAGTCGCTTACATCGGAAAGAGGGCATTGCAAATACGAATCTGTATCAAAGTTTGCATCACACTGCTGAGGTGAAGCTCGAGCTAGACTATGGTGTCACGTGGTACTCAGCTGGTGGCGCTGTTATTCTAGTTCAGAAACCAACTTTAACTAATGCATATAGCATATAAAAATACACAGGGTGCTCTGGTTGAGTTAGACTGGCGCTGGATCAACTTTGCTCTTCGTTATCAACATGTTTATTTTGTTTTAAATACGGTTACAAGGATCTTAACGTTGGTGAATGATTGACGAGTCTAACAGATCATCTGAAATATGAGGTCCCTATAGGTCATTTAGGCGGCGGGGGACTAACTGGATCATACATAAATACACACATGCAAACATTGCATAAACAGAAGACATACAATGCTACATACTCAGAAAAATATATAAAAATGTACGGCAACCCGCGAGAATGGCATGTACCTGTTTAAGCATTTGTTCTAGGTTTTAGCACTTTGTATCTACACTGTCAAAGGCAATAAAATGTGACAATAAAATATCGTGGCCTATGTAATAAAAAATTAATATAAGACAAGTGTTCGACCTTGCGGCTGCCCTTGTCATCCTTGGCGGTGACGTCGCGAAGACGTTTCGAGGCGAAGATTTTGTAGACGATGGCGCAATTGCCGAAGAACACAATCGCAAATGGAATGAAATGAGCTAGCATAGCGTCGATCCAGTAAAACGCTCCGAAGAAGAACGACACAAACTCCTTCATTAGGATGAAACGAATAACGACGTGAATGGAAATAATTGATCACTGCAATAGCCAGCCAAGCAGGATCAAGTCAATAACATAGTAATGTAATTTGGCCATCTCACAACTTCGACGAAGAACGGGACAAACTGGTCGTGAAACCAACAGGTTACATAGGCGTCTGTTATATTTCCACCTTCGGGGACAACGACGAAGAGGTCGACCGTGAATAAAAAGTGCATGTTGACCCCAAACAACAACAAGGAGATGACCGCGACCACGAGTGTAAATGAGGGACTACACTGTGATCGTATTCGAACAAGGAGATGACCGTCCACGCGATAACAATGCGTCGACGTGAGCACAGCTCCTTGCACTTGAACGGCATCCAGACGGAAATGAGACGCTCCGACGTCAGCAAGATTAACGTCCATGAAGATATCTGCATAATCGATCGAAGAAACTGAAAAAAATGGCGTGAAAATGACGCCACTGAACTGTCCATAAAACGACGCCGCCATGTTGGAGGTATTCTTAGTGCGTGAACTAGTATATTGAACTCTGAAAATTCTCGTGTCAGAAATATTTGCAGTTTTCGTGTATTTCGACTGGTATATGATACCACAAACGAGGGGTTGGCAAACAGCTGCCGATATTACACTGCTGCAATACAGTGTACCTACAACATAGCGGCGTTAAATATTGTAGACAAAATAAAATCACTGTCTCCCCATGCATGTATAAAATAGATAAAACCGTTTTTTTTCGGAGTAGTCGGTGATCGCAAAAAGATCATCATATTCCCCGCTTTTTGCACATAAAATATGTCAACACCATGATACAGCATACATTGTAAAGAAAATAAGTGCAATGTAGACTTGTCTTGAAATGCGACTGCACGCTTGTGTTAAAAACACGGTATTTCTTGTAAAACCATTCTTCATTATCAAACACTTTACTCGAGCAAAGTTGTTGCTGAAAATAGGCATTACAATAGATTCAACATTAAAGGAGAAAAACCTTACGTGTTAAAATACGTAATAACGAGCAGAGTTAATCGATACAACAGTTTGTGACTAAGAACTCGTGGGATCGTTCACCGAGAATCCTAATAATACAATCAAGTTTTGAACAGTGGCGGGATTTAGAGGGGGCCGAGCCGGCTCCTCCCCCCCCCTTGGGCGACGGACTGACGCCGTTACTCAAGGTCATGTTAGCTAATGATCGTTCTATTGTAAAACATGGTACTCAGAATATTCAAAATGATTGCCACCAGTGGCTTTCTGACAGCTTTAGAGGGCATCAAATTCGTTTTTGGCCGGGGCTCTGCCCTGGACCCCACTGGGGGAGCTTACAGCGCTCCCCAGACCATCTAGCTGGTTTAAGGGGCCCTACTTCTAATGGGAAGGAACGGGGAGGAAGAGGGGAAAGAGAGAGAAAAAGGAGACAGGAAGGGGACCGGCCCCCCTTTCGCAAATTTCTGGATCCGCCCCTGCTGAAGGTTTGGATTTTTGCGACCAACGTCATGATGTTTGTGGCATCGGTATCTTATTTTATTCATAATTTATCTGCCGTTTTTTTCAGCAGAGTAAGGATAGAGTTTGTGCCTAGAACGTTTAACAATTTTTTTGATAACAGCAACCATCGCCATTGTCACTAAATAATGCAGCCGTAGTAGATAGCTAGATAGGCGTATTATACTATAAATGTACAAAATGAAAAAAGTACTATTAGTTTTCAGCACATCAACATAATGTCAACGTTCTCCTAAGTAATAGCTCATTTTTGATTTTTGCTATTTTAGTTGTGTAACGAAGGCTGTGTCGCTGTTACAGACTTTTTTAAACTGTTAATTTTTTACATGTATATTTGCTGTTCTATTTCAATTTCTTGACTGTATTATCGGCATATTTTACAGCGTTAATCTTAGCCTACTTCTATTTTAAATGGCAGCCGCGATTGCCTATAAAGCGAATAGAATTTTGGCGCATTTGCGACGTATTAGACGAATATTGACCATAGTTTCAGAGAGCATGTGCAGAAGCGCTATTTAGGAGCCTCCGATCAAAAACCTCATCTCGACATTCGCTGCGGCGACCTCGATTTCCTATAGGCCTAAGACAGATGTATTTCCACTACGGGGTGACGTTTATGCAATATATTTTATGTTTTTGCGCAACCACGTCGCGTATCCTTGTTACCTTGTCCTTTGATCTTTTGATCTTGGCAATGTTACATATACATATACAGGGCCTCGCAAGCCAGACGGACTACCAATTTTTATTATTCTACGATTATCGGTTGAATTACTGAATTGGTCACATTTCTGTTATCGGGAACAGTCACTACGCATGCGCCGTAGCACGTCACCGGACGCAAAAATGGTCCACTGTTTTGAAATCTATATATAGGCTAAAAAGTTCACTGCGCATGCGTATTATCGCGTGACCTGTGCACAGGGTCCCCAAAAAGTACCAGACGTTACAATTTGTTGACCCCGATTTGACTACTCATGGGGCGACGATGACGATTAAGGGTAGTTTATGTTGAAGCATCCCCACATTAAACGGTTTTCAGCGCGAAAAACTGACCAATCAAAACTGGTCACCAAAATGGCGGTTTTCGAACATTTAAGGGTAGCCTATATATATATAAGAGATGGTCAACTGATTTTCCGAAAGGAACCTCGTTACCCGGAACGACGTCATTTGACGTATTCTGTGTAAACATCCGTTCAAGGGTGTAGGCTGTAAAGCGAACGTTAAAACTAGTCACATGAAAAGCACTGCAAAATCACGTATTTGGGGAACAGAAACCCCTAAACCTATCACTACAAAATTTTGCATGTCGGATGCCATCTAGGACATAATCACATGCGAATTTTTGTGAAGTTTGGTTAAAGCATTTTAGTGTTTCGGGGGGTCGAATTTTGACCTTTTTCATTGACTAGCTTCGTCGCCAAACACTCTCGCACTACCAAGCGAGTATGTGATACCGCTTATGCAACAGCAGTGTAAAGAAAGTACCACGTACATCGTGTGAGTAGTACGTCAGCACGAGGTGAAACTTGCATCCGAATGACGTTAGCCTCCTGATATTAATTTTGAAACGAGCAACGATCCACAAATGCAAAAGCGTAATGTTCACCATGCTGAGGTCACAAAATGCCATGGTGCTCAGGATGAAACTGGTCGACGACTTGTGGAACATCGGGTTCTGGAGCGAGTGTGTTCGTTTCTGGTTCGAAACAGCAAGAAAAAGGCACTGATGTAGCGTACCATTTACTGTTGATTGACATTGAGCGGCATGCAGAGTCCATCGGCACAATGCGGAATTCGTGATGTAGCGTCGGGTTCTGGAGCGTGATGAGGGAAAGTGTATTGCCGACAGTGGCGATGACGATGAATATCGGCGGAGCGATGCTATACAAGCTGAGGAACGCACGGTACTGCCATAACGACGTATAACTTGGTTCAGAGGTGGTCAACATCGCCGTTGTTGCATTGTTGTCTTCGAAGCCGGTGGAGTTATCCGCCGCCGCCGCCGGAGTGGTGTTAGTCCAGTCAGACGTCGAGGACGTGGTCTCACGATCGTTCTGCCAGGAAAGCGTCACATTCGAGGAGCTGTCTGATGACGATGCGGTGATAAAAATAGTTGTCCACAATGTTGAGCAGTTTACTGCAATGAGGACGATCATAGGACGGAAATCGGGAACGTGGGGGGACTATAGTGAATGCGGCGTCCTTGGGCCCAGACCTTCAGCACTGACAACGGGACGAGACAAAATAGGGCAAACAAAGTTGTAGTATATTGCTAGCCGAAAATTACCAAGGCACGACTCGATATGTCTGATGACGATAGGGTGGCCAGCGACAGAAGCAGCAGAGAGATTTGAAGTCGAGTTCTAACCTCCATCTTCGATCACTACAACTACACAGCACATGCGGCGAGTTCTAGTGCGACAAACTCGACATAAGTTTACAAAACGTCATCGCCAACGTTTCTCCTGTAACAGAATGAGAACACCAATCTGCAGATAACAAACCACAACAGTTGGAAGCGACCTTAAAGTAAAGCAGCGTACGCAAGTTAACCACTGCGCAGCTGTCCAGAACTGCAGGCCTGTGTTGAATTGTAATAAAGTGAAATATCAAATGGAAATTTAAAAATGAAATAACTTAGGAATCGTAACCGTGTGTGCAAAATGTGACATTTGCAATGCGTCGACATGAAGCCGAAAATTTTGTCTTACCGTTTCTATGCTATCCGCTCTGATGACGCTTGAACTTTGCTGCTGCGTAAAAGTTGCAACTGTTGTTGCAATACACACAGGTGAGCAACGGCACCGGAATACGTCAGTATTTGTACTATGTCAACGCCTATTGTATAGATCTAAACTTATTGACGTACGTCCTTGGGATATGATGTCGTGATTTACTGACTGGAAATTGACGCAACTGAAATGTACACTGCATGGGTGGGCCTCGCCACGCCTAGCTTGAACCTGCTAAACCACCTGCTTTCCATACTAAAATTTCGCACGGTAGGTACACGATGATAAACATTTAACAGTATAGGCTTGTTCGTTCACCTGTAGGCCTATGCCAGTAGTCTTGGTCGTAAGGCCTTCTGCTGAGCAGAACTCCCTGTTTCTTCCCCAGCTGTGGCGAAAATCATTTCCAGTTCTCACTGCACCTACCCAGAGAGGGATGAGTGACACAGAAAAATATTGGGATGGTAAACTTGCCAGAGGTCGTCACCGATCCCAGAACTAACCCGGCTCGACGTAGATTCAGTTTCTTGATGTGACCAACGTCTGTATCATTACGCCAAACCAGCCAATCCCAGAACATAGTGGCAACAATTAAAAAAGTAACTTTTTGCTACTGCATGAGAGTCTTGCTCTTGCCGACGAAGAACCGCGGACCGCTAGCCATACCATCCGCTTTCAAATTCTTCACGAAGATGATTATGACGATATAGGCCCTACGATGGCCCTATCGCCACAGTGCAGGGATTTTCAATGAGCATGGGACGGGCCATTTAGTACGAATGTCCAAATAGCTAATCGAATGTGCAACAAAAACTGGAGCATAATTAAGTTTCCAGTTGCAGAAAATTACATCAGTTACAGCTAATGACACTTTTCCACATTTTATAACCCATTGACTATCAGCGCTTTATTACAGCAACCATATATGTTGTGCGACACTACTACACCACATAGCCTATTTGTACAGCACCAAACTCAATTCCGACAACTATCTATCACATGTCCAGTTCGTAGACAACGAGACAACATAACGTTCACTTTAAAAAAGTTATTTACATTAAAATGAAAATAAAATAAATTTACAGATCACAAGTAACGTCAATTTTTCACACTTCCGTCTCTCTCCGCGACACACCCCTTAGCAAATCGTTCGCGATAGAAAAATAGTCCGGTTTACATCATCATCATATATTATTTTAAAAAACACAGTAATAATCAAGAATAAACACAATCATGCAGCCAGTAAATTACACGATCGACAAAGCTGGCTGCCTATAGTTACAATACAATACAGTATGAAACTATAATACTATAATAAAAAAAATCTTAAGCTGAATGCGAGTAATGGTGCAAGAACTGCAACTAGTACTGTCTCAAGAGTGGCGGCGCTAGCTGTAGGGCTAAGGGGCACAAGTCCCCAGTTTTTTTGCTTCGGTCCCCAGTTTCTGCTCCAGCCCCTCCAGAATTTTTCACTAAAGTGATACATTGTTTCAAATAGTAAAATGAAAAGACGCCTCTGGTGTGTTACGTCAATGTTTGAGTGCCCACCAGTGCTCGAATTAGGGGGGAGGGAGGCGTATTACAAAAAGGCAACAGGAAGCGCCTACGAGACTCCAGGCACTCAACGCCTCGACTTAAGTCAACTATAATGAATCCGTTAGTAGCAGCAGCAGGACGTCCGCAAATTTTGGCGATAACAGTCATTCATTAATTACTCGTTGGTGCCAGGCGTGTATGGCTCATGGCCAGTGATTGCCAATTAACTGAAAGTTGTAGGGTAAACTAAAACTGCATGTCAACTACGAATAGTTAAACTATAGTACCCATAGCTACAAACTAATCTTAAATTAGATAACTGAACTCACAAAAATAGTTGCTAATCATTTACTTAAGAACGAAATTTTAATAACACTACATTGCTAAGTGCTAACAATAGAATATATTTTAAAAACGAACAAAAACTAGTCACCTTAGAGTCACGGTAAAATCACGTATTTGGGGAGCAGAAACCCCTGAACCAATCGCTACCTAATTTTACATGCCGGGTGCCATCCAGGACGTAATCACGCCTGCCAATTTCAGTGAAGATCGGTTAAGGGGTTCTGGCATAGTGACGGGTCGAATTTTTATCCTTTTCCATTCACTTGCTTCGTTTCCTTTACAACACTCGCACTACCATGCGAGCGTTTGATATATAGGCCTAGGCCTTGACTGGCCGCTACGACAGAAGCCAATAACAACATTCTACTATGACGTCTTTCTTCTTCGTTCTGTTCACGGACGCTCAAAACGCCTAAGAAAGCCCCTATTGACGGTTTTTGGGAAATTCGATCCCCTAAAATGTGGTCGCACATCTCCCTGACCCACAAAAGGCACATGGTTGCTTGCGCGTGTTTTGAGCCATTTTCCGTCAAAATCTATCTATCCAGGAAAAAATAAAAATAAAAATAATTTTGGTGTTATTTCACGTATTTGGCCAGTCGTTACGTTATGACCGATTGGCACAAATTTTGGGTTACGTGTTTGTCTCGTGGATCGTAATGGGGTCGAAGTTTTACCGTTTTCATTGGATTGCGATCTCGCCGTTAACACGTCCGCCTTGTGATGTAATGACGTCAATGACGTCATTATCGTAACACGCCGCCATGTTGCAGTTATACACTGTAATTACTTGGAAGAAAGACTGAGTTAAAATGTAGAGATCTGAAAATTCTTTTGCCAAGGCTATTTTAGACCGTGTAGTTCGTCCGATGCATAATTTCACGCAAAACAGTTTGCAAGCATGCCTCAGTTTACGACGTTACACTTATAGGTATACCTCCAACACGGCGGCGTTGGGGGCTCTGAAATACAGGACTGGAATATGCCGGACTGGAATTAAACAGACCACGTTCTCCACGGACTACAAAGTAACCGTTTGTAATCGAGGCCAGTGCAAACTTTTTGAACTATTGATCTAACAGACAGTTGAACAACTGTGAACCTTTTGTAGTATATGCAGTGGGTTTTGTTTAGGTTTCTAGTGTTGCACTTGTACACATCGTTTCGAAACTCCGCATACAGACGTCAGCTAAGTAACTACTATTCACGCTATTTTGAGCATTCGGACTATGAACGGTTTTTCGTGTTGGAATTTTTTTTGATGTTTGATGACGTGAACTCTACATGTGTACTGTACTGCAAGAATAATTATTGCTTCGTGGGAGTTGGTCTTTCATTTTAATCATTTACCACCTCTGCGATTTCGGTCCGTAACATAAAAGTCCTGCATTTCCAAGCCCCAATATTTGGTAGGTCATTATATTCCAGTACTGCATATTCAGTCGCCTCGGCGGCGTTTACTATTGTATAAATGTAAAAAAAAGTCCAGTTTAGAACATGTGTGAAGGCATGCAAATGCTTCAGTGGTTGGTTCGGATTACATCAATGACGCGTATTAACTGAAATATACGTCGAACATATTCTGGTCATAATCGAAGAAGAATGGATATGCATTTGCCTGTAACTTTTAACTTATTTTCGCTCCACTGTGCTGGTTTGCTTATTGCTGTCGTTATCATTCCGATGATATAAACAACTATTTAACAAAATATCGCCGCGCTGCTACGATCACTGGAACCGCATCTGTAAATAGCTCGAAAGTCATCGCGGCAAAGAAAATCGTGAAAGAAAGCTATCTTTTGTGTCGATAATGAAAACAGCGATTGCACGACTGAATACGCGGCAGCGTTTGTGTCGTCGCAGCGCGTAATCTCATGTTTCGAGGTGCGACCGAGACGAATACGCGATGGAGACAATGATGGCGATCGGAAGGCATTTCGTCTCTGTATCGACGCCGATGGATGTAGTCCGTTCTAATCTCGGAATGGTATTTCAAACCATCCGATGTTCCGCAGAACGATGACAAGCGACGACGTGTGGATCGTCGGTCAACCGCAGACGCTCCCAACGCAGCAACGTCGCCGAGAAGCAACAGGCCGGAAATTGTCAACCCCGTGTCTGTCGTCGCCCAGATACATGTCGAAAAAAACAACCTTGGTAACACGAATAAAATCTCACGCTGACGATGATGGCGACGTTGACCAGTAAAAGCACTACTCTTACGATCATATCGTTCAATATGCATGGCTTCCGCCAAGGTTGCCCAGTTCTGGAGGATATTATCACCAACTACACTCCAGACGTCTTGTTGCTGCAAGAACATTGGCTCATTCCGGCGAATCTCCACAAACTTGACTTCACCGACTACTTGTCTTTTGGCTGCTCTGCGATTTCCAATTGTACTGAATCAAGAATTTTATGGCCGACCATTTGGCGGTGTCATCGCACTGATAAGTAATAAATTACGCATAATTACGGAAACAGTTTGCTACAGTAAGCGTTTCACGATTGTCAAGGTAGCTGACTGTATGTTGTTAACGTGTAGGCCTATTTCCCCTGTGCTGGAACTACTGATCGCGAATTACTATGTGAAGATTTGCTAAGCGACATATGGTCATGTTGTGAGCAGTATATATCGTAAACATTGTTATTGGCGGCGATTTCAATGTGAATCTCGATAGCCGTAGCAATATAGCATGCATGTTAACACAGTTCATCGATAACTGTTCACTTTTACGATGTGATAAACTTTTACAGATAACCTTCCCTTTACTTATATTAACCCTTCACTGAACCATCGATTATGTCTTAGTTTCCACGGACAAGATAGTAACCAGCTTTGCTGTTTTAGACCCAGATGTTAACTGTTCTGATCACCTGCCCCTGACTGTAATAGTCTTATGCACAAACGATAACTGTAGTGGTAACCAGATCACGTCGAGTGCATCTACACAGCAACCTCAAGCAAGTTCAAATAAAACAACGATGAGATCATGCCGATATTGCTTTTCCAACATGGCGGACGACGAAGAAGCAGTAGTGCTTTTGTGTACAAGTTTCATTGTTTGTGCTTTGTGCGTACATGTAAGTAAAAAAAGAAAAAA
>Ga0056116_1000566_pt1 | contig 12872 bp, 8 predicted proteins | sample WorMetOlspDAHAB2_FD_67352 | JGI IMG/M metagenome (GOLD analysis project Ga0056116, IMG submission 67352) | Marine gutless worms symbiont microbial communities from Max Planck institute for Marine Microbiology, Germany - Olavius sp. DAHAB.2 ...
TTCGTTAATAATAGGCCTACACGTAGTTACTGAAGATTGCAAGTCGACGTCTCAGTCGTATTGAAGAAAAAGGAAGGACGACCAGCCAATCTGGGTAATATATGGATGTCAATTTATTCCGCAGTGCCTTGAATAACCCTCACCATACTCTGCACGCGCTGCTCCCACTGCAATCAACGTCGCAGAACTATCAGCTCAGGCAGCTCGTTCATGATAGACAACTCCCTGTACATCTAGGACACTTGATCGATAAAAACTTTATAACGCGATTACTGTATAAAGACATGTACTGACTGCTCTTACTTTTGTAATCTCGTTCAATGTAACTAACTGCGTTTTATCAGTTTTCAATAAAGAAAATGATGATGATGATGATGACTAATTTTGGACCTATCTGATTGATCGATACATTAGTGCTCAGAATATTGTTACTATTTCGACCTATAGTGACAAACCAACTTGCGTGCTTAGTCAGTTTTAAAGACAGGCTGATTCGCAGGAATCTAGATTTCGATTTTTTTCAATTTTGGGAAAAAATCTCGATTTTCGATTTTGAATACAGGAATCGTCCATCACTAGTTCAGCTGTATACTCTGTTAATTCTGTCGCTGACGATAACTGATATACTGATATACTAGCAAACTAAATACTTCATAACATTGCTAATCTATAGGCATAATTGTGCCTTACAGCTGTTTTTTGGTTTATGTGTTTGTAGCCGTTGAGTGATGTTGATGAACAGCAGGATGTCCTTGGTGATACAGTATTATCAGACGAGGTGAATGTTATTTCTTGTATCTTTCATTTACAATACTATGACATTGCACATATTTCGCAAGTGTCGACGATACTGTACAGCTCGTACCACTTGGCAACGTGTGCATGCTACACGGCTGCAGCCTGCAATACGGAAACCAACTGAATAGGCCTTAAAGTAATCACAGTACAGCAATGTGCACACGAACAATCTTTCATCGTTTAATACCGATTTTATACTGTGATGTAGTTGCAGTTTTTCGCACACAATTTTTATATTTCTATGAACTCCATTCCTGTGAAGTTTGTTAAAAAGTGTCGTACAGTTTCAGTTTCCCTGGTCACCACAATATAAGTCACACAGGCCTCTGTTATGTAATTTCATTTGATGCAGTGTTCAGACGTCATAAGTAGTACCATAATAAAAACTGTTCAAAGCAAAAGGTGGTGAGCCCAAAAACATTGTATTCCGCTGCTCCAAAACCCTGCTAATTGCCAATTGTCTATTATGCCTAAAACACAATAGCAACTAACAAGCAGGCAGGTGCACATTTCATGCAATACTCAGCAGATTATGCACTAGTCACATTACAGACAGATGAGCTTACACACGTTTTAGTGACTGCTCGAGTCTGAGACTGGGGTGCATTATGAATGACAGTGAAATATCAGCATAGCAGCACATTTACGGTATCGTGGTAGTATCGAGTATCGTGGTATGTGAGATGGTATTGTTATTGTCGCTCCATATTCAGGTATCACACAGCACTAGTTTACAGTAATAATTGTGACAATAATAGTAGTTGGAAGTCACAGTAGCCACATTGTAGAAGGTTGTTTATGTGCATTTGTTATGTGGTATGCTTTTGTGTGATACAGGTGTTTCGTTTTTTGCAGTGTGTCTTACTTATGTTCAGTTTCACACTGCATATAAACACGTTTTTGATATAAAGGTAAATTATTTCCGGTTTTATTTGTCCAGCATGAAGTGAGTGGAGCGTCGGATCAGATGCATTCAGACAAGCATCCGGAAGAGCCAGGTAAAATGTCACACATATGCACGTTTCACATTGGGTATATTTTTGCTGTAGGATTAAAAGCAAAGTGTTGTTGCTTCACGGAAACTGGAGCAGCAGTTATTGAAAGTTTTTCATAGTGCATTCCTCTGTGTGTATGAGTTATTTAATTGTAACTGCACTACATTAAGTGTTAGGACACAGGATATGGCTTGAAATAACTTTGTTGATCACATTTGAATTTGATAATAACTGATTGCAGCTAAATTTTAGCTGCAGCACAGTAACATAGTGATGTATTTGCAATGTGCAGGATGTCTCATTGATAGTAAATAAGTACTGAACATTATACCATTCAGTGATACCAGTTCTGGTTTCCGTCTTCTTTGTTTTGGGTGTCTGTTTGGTAACTTGGTGTCTTGGAAAGGCACCCACTCTATTGTGATTATTTCTGTATATATTGTGTTGTGTCCAGCTGCTATAAATAGATGCCCAGTAAAGTATAGCACTGCAGTGTTTTTTGCTAAACAATGGAGATTCCCACAATAAAAAATAGCATGTGCATTCCTGTGCATTCACCCCATGGTGATATGTAAAACGCGCATGTTTAGTTTGGGTGTATTAACCGTATGTGTGACTGGTTTTGAGATACTTTAAAGAGTTTACTGTTTTGCGTACATCTGGACAGACACTGATCTCTCTCTTTTTGTAATAGATGGTATGCATTCTAGTTAAGAAAACGTTTTTTTAATGCTGATTTATTAGTTTATTTACGAGTTTCTCTATAAAGTATTGTGTTTTAATTATAGTTTTAAAATCAATATAATAGCATCTTAACACGTTAAACAATTGATTGCGATTAAAAAAATTAATGCTGTTAAAAATTTCAACACTACTACTGAAATAAAAACTACACTTGCACTGCCTTCACAATGAATGTCATTCTGAAGGAGATTTGCAATTCAGAATGACGTTCATACCTGATGCACAGTCGGACCATAGTGCGTGTTAAGATTTGTGGGTGTGACCAGAGCATGGGCCTACTATTTGAGAAAGCCTGATGTTTGATGGGGAAACCATGATATAATTGCAGAATACAATGTTAGACGTCGTTCTGTTTGCTTGTGACTGACGCGGGTTAAGTGTTTGCGCGTGAAGACGCAATGCGCTCATGTGCTGAAGTAGACTAAGTTACTCGTAACGCCATTTCTTGCTGTGTGTGCGTTAGCCAAGGATGCCTAGATGCATGTTGCTCTTCACAGTGTCAGCCGATTTCACACCGACTCATACGTTACCACTTGCGAAAAGTTCCAATACACACAGCTGTCGACAAGCATGTTAAGCTGTTGTGCATCTCCCACCACACTTGCCTATACCCATCCATGCCACCACGTTGTAATTTTGCATCGCTTCCAAGCATGCATTTGTTTCTATGTCGAATTACAAGACTATCAAAGTACCAGATATGGTTGGGAAGGAGCACAATCGACATGTATAGTCCCTTACACGCTGTCCAAATTTTGAATTAATAATGCATTAACACGCGATTAATTTTTTAATCGGAGCAGTTAAAAAAGTAATTACTCAAAAGCTCTAGTTTTGATATTTGTCACATCGTTACTTATTTTTGTCACTAATATTTTATCATCAGTTATACAGAGTTTGCGAATTTATTCTGAGTGTCTGATTAGACCACATGTAATGTATTATGCACATTCTTTGCAATTAATTTGACTCCTAGGAAATATTTGTGTAGGATGTCTTCTGAAAGTGATCACTTGCTGCACTCGTTAGGGAGGAGGAGCGTATCAGTAATGTAGTTCTGGAGAAGTGATACTGAAAACTCTTAAGATACAGTTCACTTGCAGAATTTATGATGCCAAGTATATATAGTTGTTTAGTGTATAGTGTATAACCTTGCATTTTCTGCTGATCAAACACAATGCAGAATTGTGGCCATATGACCATAGAAGCAAAATGAAAAATATTCAGGGTGTTTAGTTGTGTTCACTGCATGTTACTTAGCAACCACAAGACTATTTCATTTTGTTTAGTTGCATTTCGTGTTTTTGTTCATTACCTGGATGTGGTCATCAGTGTGAAATAGTGGAATTCACCATTTAAGTAAAAATGCAGTTGCAGCTACAGACTTTGCTTAAGTATCAAGACAAAAGGTTTTGCAAAGACTACTTTGGTGAAAGGGTTAAGTGGCATATTTGAAAGTAAATGCTGCTGTTCTCATACACAGTCTTTCAGCCACAGATTGATGTTTACTTTCAACGCGAGTTAGTTGTTGAGCAGTGATGCATCTGAAAACTGTGATCATGGAAGAGAGCATTGTTGGATATGATAATGGGTGTAAATGTATCATAATAATTTAATAACTGCTAAAGTCAAATGTGCTTTGAGCACATCATTATTAAAAAAGCTATCTCAAATAATAATACAAGTGAAAAAGTTCTAAAATGTTACATTGTTGCAAGTGAAAGTACTTACATTTAAAAAATACTTTCTGAAACACTGGTTAACAGTTAGTCAGATGTGTAGATGAGGATAATTTTGCGTCATCGCCCATTTGTCTACTTTGTAGCTGTGTTTGATAGAATATGTTTGTCAGTCTTAGTGTTCTTTTTCTTAGAATAATGTAGAAATTGTCTTGAATATTATTGTCTCAAGTAGGTAATGCTCTTCATTCTGGGGACTACCTGAGACATACTCTTGGATACAGTTACGTGCAAGTGGAAGGAGTAAAGATTGAAGACAGAAGTACCTCAATAGAAGATGTGGTGAGGCGTTTGCAAGTTTTGAAGAAGAAGACTACAAGAGCCTGACAACGAACGTGCCTGGTCCATACGGCAGTCCATGTCAAGATGTACCTGTGTTATACAAGTCGCTGATGAAGCAAGATTGGGAAAATGGTGTGGCGATGTGCTGTGTGGGCATTGTGTCAGACATTCACTGTTTCAGTGTCATAATTATTTAGCATTGTCACAATACTGTAGTGCAGAAACTGCATTGCATCTGTTTTCATTGTTTTATCGCTTCATTTTTTTACAGCAGAAATAAGCGACGAGGCTTGGCAGACGCATGATGATATCAGAGAGTATGCAGATGAGATTCCAGCATCTGCCGAACCGCGAGCGGAGGATTCCACTGAAGCCTCAGACAACGTGGCCGTGACCGTTAACTCGGCAACGGCGGAGATTTCGGACGAGAAACTGGAGAGGAAACCAGAGGAGGAGCTGTTCGTGCTTGTCGACGACGACCTTGACAACGACATCGTCAGCACCCACGCCGCGGCTTTCGACCGCGTCGATCCACAACTGAACCCGGCATCTACGGTGCCAACATCGCAGCCGTCGGCAGCAAGCAAGCCTTCGGCTGCAGAAGTTGACGCGGAGCAGACGAAAACGGAGAAGGAGGACGGAGCTGCGACGAACAACGAGCTTACGGAGAAGACAAAGACGAGTGAGAAAGCGTCACCAAAGAGGTTGGTGTTTGGGGTTCGTCGCAGGACTTCACACGTGCCACTTCAGGTGACAACACTTTGAGTCACGCTGCAGCAGCGACATTTTTCCCGTTAGGTTATCAGTCGGCTGGTAGGTATGATGTGGCCAAATGGGCATCTCACGCACACTTGTTCTGGAGCGCCAGTGATGTAGACGGACAACAAAACCCACAAGAACAGGATCATTCCGACATTGTCTGACGTACCCACCTTTCAACCATCGGCGACGGAGTTTTTGCAGTCACAGCTTCCCGGGCTGTGGAACACTGCCGCGGAACGTCACGTCGGTACCATCACTGACCTGTTTTTAAGAAATGCATGAAGAATCATCGCTTCAGTAGTTTCTTTCCTCAAATCCTGTTAGTGATCGCCATTTAGGACACCGTAATCATTCTTACTAAACTTACTTATCGAACACCATTGCGTGCATGTAACATCGTCTTTCACCTACATCATCCGAGTACACCACTCTGTTTTTCAACTTCTTTATCATCACAGCATGTGAAGACAATTCTGGGTGATACCTGCCATACACTAACTTCTGCGTGTAAGATGGCAACAACTTTTTCACGAGCCAGTGACTAGCTGTTCCATGCACACAGTGTTGCTACAGTTCCAGTTAACTGTCGTTGCCACTTTCAGTGGATCAGTGAAGCCTACAATTCACCATTGTACACATTTGCATACCTTTGTGGTGATCAGATATATGCTGGCGACTTTCCATTCATTTTTGAAGCAGTCAGTTGATTGTTATTTACCAATGGAATTTCATCACTCGTTGATGTTGGTTACTCTGGTAGATGCTTAAATAGTGCTTTTTGCGTCGTCTGCAAATTTTATGAAAGAAGCTTATGCTTAAAAATATATTTTTCTGCTGCCTTAATTTGTAGTTATTTTGCAGTATGTAAAATTCATCTGTAGCGATTAATATAATCAAAGCAGCTGAAGTGTGTCTACCGCATTTGTTGTGGAATGAGTTTTTGGAATGCTTTTCCATGCTGTTGGCCTGCACAACTACATACATGTCTTGCAGCGGTTGCCATACTGTAGCAAGGCACATCAAGTGTACTGCAGCCAGCTGACCACACCTTCCGGCACCAAAATGCAATTGCACACTTTCGACAGTGGCAACATGCTTTGCAAGCACTAGAAAACAGACTTTGCGCACCGAATCTGAGCCTGGCATGGTCTGTGATTTCCAACTGGTGGAGAATGCAGTCGAGAGTATTGGAGATGATACACGTTTCTTTCCCTCTGACACATATGGAGTGCCATTGCATTAAACGCTAATGCAGTTGGAATCACTTGTTGAGGACACTGTTCATGTAGCAGTGCTAAGGACCTGGCGGCCATGGTCCTGCCACATCCACCGTCACCAGTCGTCAGTGGAACTTCATGCCAACCCACGCTCCAGTCACTCATCAATAATCCTTCTCATGATGTGAATGCTGCATCCGTTGCACCTACCAGAGCATTTATCATATGATGTGCATTGATGGAGACCTCACCATTGAAGCACACTTCGTGATTACAAAGAATAGCCATGGAAATTAGCAATGTGTTTGGTGATATGCACTAGGCTGCTTGATTTCTTTTATTGCTGCTGTGCAGAACTGGACATATAGATAGGCATTGGTGTTAAATGTGTCAGAGCACTGTACTATAATTTCTCATTATTATTTTTTATCTCAACAGTCAATGTAATTTGAGGCTCTTAAGCTGTCATATTGTAGCACACCAGTTAAAGTATTGCCTGCAGTTATTAGCAATAAATCCTAGTCTTTGCTTTCAGTGATATTTTTGTTATTCTTTTCAGTTGCTACTGATAATATTTTAAAATTCTTGTATGTGGCATTGGTGGGTGTCATTTTTTGTTCTATGTTTCATTTTGTAATGAGATGTCTTTGAAATGTTGACACTGTTCTATAATGCGATGTGTTTTTTGTTTATTTTAGTGCTACAAAGGCTGCTAAGCCTGGTAAGTTATAACACCCTATATGCAGTTTGGGTTGTTTTGTGAATTAATTTGCAGTTCATTCCATTCATGTATGCCTTGTATATTATTAAATTCTGAGATCAACGTGGTGCCTGTATTTGCAAGTTTCTGTTCATGTGTAGACGAGTAGTAGTCTTAGTTGCTGCACTCACTTATTAGTGATGGGCAGGTCAGAATAGTTTAATGGTAGTGATCTTATTGCTGTCAGCAAAAGGCCCAGCATGGCATGGATTGGTAGAGTTCTGTTGCTTTATTTGGCTTAATGCCAAACGTCCAGTTGCAGTGGTCTAGTGGTAGCACGCTTGCATGCGGCGTGAGAGATCCCAGGTTCAAATCGCGCTGCGGACAAGTTTGTGTTTTCACGAAAACCACAGATATGCAGCTTTGGGCATGGGCTGCACACTTACTGCAGTATCTAGGTCTACTCAGCCTTTCACCCTCCGAGGGATGGTAAATAAGTATCAACCTTATGGTTGAGTAATAATACATGGCGATGGGTGAATATTCGGCCTATAGCAGCCTACAGGTGGACTCAAAGGTCATGTTTGCAGTTTGGCTTACGAGTTGGCGGCCATCTGGCGCTGACTGACTTTCGCCCAAAGGAACCAAAGTGAACTCTCGTATATGGCTGGCACTTTAGATGACAGCACTATAAATATTGTCGTGGTTATTATTATCATTATTAATGCAGCTGTTAAGGCTCTGTGCTGCCTGTGAGGTTGTTACTGCCTGTTTCCACTTTTGACCTGTATTATTTATCTTAGTTTCTCACACTTAACTGGTGCTCATTTTGCCATCTGTACTCTGTGATAAGTGTTTAGGCGTATTCAATTCTGTAGGGCATCATACTGCATTCATGCGGATTTGCTATCTGTAGCAATATGCCTGTTGCCACTGTACCATGCGTGCTGTGGTCGAAGTAGTAGTCAAATGTGGCAACGTTTCCGATCCCAGTGACATGTCCATGTGACATTTGAAACCCCATTGGCCCATTTTCTCTTGTTCTTTAATGATTTACAAGTATGTGTAGATGATTGTGGTGGTGATTATGATGACCCGGTTGTAGTGCATCATTTGTAGTGCTACTTAGATGATGGGCTTTAAAATATAATGCAAGCTTGGATTACAGGTACAAGGTGTGTGTGTGTCATTTGCAGATGAGCACAAAGCTAGTAGCAGTAGCTCTGCCAGCAGAAACCTGTGGGTCAGTGGCTTGTCTGCATCTACTCGTGCTGCTGACTTGAAGACACTTTTCAGCAAGCATGGCAAGGTGATGAACATTACAGTGTTTTTAACTTAAATACTGCAGAAGTGAAGAAAGTTGCTTTTTTAAGTTCAAAAAATTTGCAGCATCGATAAACATTTTATGGACTTTCTGCCTAAGCAATCCACATGTACCTTTACTGACAAACATTACATCACAGATATCTTCATCAACACTTTGAGACTTAGTATAATGTGGTGGTATAATGTGGTGTTTTTACACTGTTTTGTGTGAAATATAAATTGCCCACTTTCTCTACCAAGTCTATTTTGTTCTTTAAATTTGCCGATACCATAGGAAGTCTGTTGAATATGTATTGTGTATGCTGTGTCTCTGTCCCATTTTTGAACTGACATTAATTTCACAGCACACGTCCATCAGATGGGTGTAATTGTTATCATATCTGCATGGCGCAGTGTTGCACAAACAGAAAGCAGTAAAGTAAATAAGAAAGGAATTAATAAAGCATGTGGTTAAAAGAGAGAATGTGGGCAGAATGGTGTGGATTTAGTGGCAGTACCTCGTATTGAGTGAATATTGCATGGATTTTGCATAGGTTGCAGCTGCAAAGATTGTCACAAATGCAAAGAGTCCCGGTGCCAAGTGCTACGGTTTTGTCATGATGGCGTCGACTGAAGAGGCTTCCAAGTGTATACAACACTTACACCGGACGGAATTGCACGGCCGCATGATTTCTGTAGAACGGGTTTGTATCCGACAGCTTTGTAGCTGTTTTTTTTTTGCAAAAGCCCTTCAGACACGGACCATATAGACAAGTTTTGGAGTATTTATTTTATTTCCTATATTTTCTTGCTTGATCTGTTGTGTGTGGCTTGTTTACTGTGAGTTAGGAAAAACACTGTATGTTCATGCTTGGCAAAGAACGGATGATTTGAAAATTGGTTTTAAGTGTGGGAGCTATGATATAGTGTATGGGAAATGTTTTTTTTTTGATTCACTGTGTAGTATTGTTATCGAGCGAGTTGATGTTCTATTATTGATCTTTGTCAGTTTACAAAACTGTTTACGTAAGCGTTGTGATAAAACTTGCTATATTGTGCAGGCAAAAGGTGATCCGTCATCACAGTCACAGATGGCAGAAAGAAAATTGACGTCAAATGCTGTCGATGTTGCAACCAGAGGTTTCGCAGTCTTTATTTATAGTATATTTGGTGTCTTCATCTGTTATGTCTGATGTCTGAATTTTTTCAGTTTGTCGTATATCGATAGTCCCCCTAACACTGTTTTTGGGCAGTAGTAAGAAGCTCATCAAACCTGAAAAATACATGTAAGGTGAAGTAGTTTAAACTAAATAGTAAATCTATAAATCACATAGTCATAATATCTCGAATGGGCTCAATACATTGTACCTAATAGTGGAAACAAGAATTTCTGATGCCAAAAACTATTAAGTATTGTAATAGACGTCAGATTGTTGCGAAACAGATGAGTGTACTCAAGACTCACACTGAAGTGGCACACCCACCAAAAGTAATAAAGTTGGGTGCTGCTTTATTGTCGTCTACATCCCAGTTTTATTGGCAGCCCAGCTGGATGCCTGCAGCTGAATGCTGCCATCATCTATCCTGCTTCATGGAATGCAATATATTACTTGAAGTGGCTGATCTGGGTTGTTTCTGTAAAAGGTTGGTAGAGTGAGTTGATTACTGTATGGTAACATGTCATTGCTGAAGTTGGAATAGGTGATGATGTTGTTCAGGCACACTTGCGGCAAAACGCCATGCAGCAACATCCAAAGTGACCACAGAGACTCCGAGAGTGGGTGCAGGTGCCACTGTGTCCACAGCCAAGACTTTGGTGAAAGTAGCCGCCGACAAGAAAGACGATGCAAAGAAACCAGTTGCCAAGAAAGTAGCTTCTAAATCAGATGGTTTGTTGACAGCTGCAGTTGATGTTCAGCGTTAAGGCATTGTAATTTTAAAATAAGATTCTGACCATATTGCCACCAATAAATACAGCCAGCTATCTGCAACTCACAGCGAAACAGTGACACCATCAGGCTGTTGAGTTGGTCCGGGAACTGGAAGGGTGGGCAGCTGATGTCTCCGGAGACTCTGGGAAGACCAGGTACCTGTTTCAGCAGTTATCAGCGGTACGTCAATAGGGAATGCTGTCTCATTTCAAAACTTGTCCAGAGCCAGCTTGCCTGTTGCAAACCAGTTATATGCTCTTTTTCAGTGTTTAGTGCTTATGGCTTTGTGCTGTCCGAGCACTGTTTATGGGCAGCTATAAAAATAATACAATGTTTCATCAGGTACCATGATGCAGTGGTAGTCGCTCAGGGGACCTAATTTATGTTGGTTGAGTGAAATGATCTCTCCATCAGTACTTGGACACTGTTGACTACATGGTGGGGGGGATGTGGCCTGTTTAAGTGGATGGGGAACAGCAGATTATGTCAACATCTGTACTATAGTTGGAGTAGCAGTGTGACTGGGTATTTGCCACTATTGCCATCGTTGTTACTCGGATAAAACCTAGAAACTGTTACTGGTAATGGGGTTTCTGGGTTTTTTAAGGAAAAAAGGCTACAAAATTCAGAGTATGTTGTGCTTCAAAGCAGGTATGGGGCTGTATGCTGCTGCATTGCTGCATGCGTGAAATTTATAAATGCGTAGTGTTGTCATGACTGTCTGGCTGCCGGATATAGTAGTCAGTATGTCAGCCATCTAAAGCAAGATGATCACCTGACCAGATGCATATTGTGTTAGTGTTGAGTTATATTTTTGTAAAATGTGATCATTCATTGTTTTAATTTGTATTCTATTTGAATTTTGTCGTATGGAATGACTGCATCAGATATTGCTTATGCGTTGTAGCTGACTTTCAATTATTTTGACTTTGTGTTTTTTCGCAGACCAGGCGGCTGCCGTTCGTTCGGACGCCGAGCGTCGTAAGGCGGCTGCGTCTAGCAAAGTTGCTAATAAGCCGGATGCTGTTGCGTTGAAGATGAGACAGCTTGAAGCAAGACTGAAGGTTGGTTGGGCATACACAGTGTTCTCTAATGCTAGTACATAGCGATATATAGTTTATTAGTTCTGTTTGCCCAGTTGTTTGGCTGTTATTTTCCATTGAATATGTTCTAGCAGGGAGGAACAAGTTGTTCTGTCTATATCAGCTGGTGGCTTGACATTGGCTTTCTTTTCTGTCAGCCAGACTAGTTGTTGGGTTTATTTATTGGTGGCGGCTTTTGTAATCTTTCATGCATTAAGAAAGCTGCTTTTTTGTCGTCTCCATTTAGTTTCATTAATTCGGTTTGTTTTACAAATGTAATAGCAGCAAGTTTTTGGGGCATGTCATATACTTGAGATTTTGTAACTTACTCTCCATTTTATGTGGGAATGGCATATGTGTGCAAGGAACATCTGGAAGTTCTGCTTCATAAGGGATCCACATTTTGTCATGCTGGGCAGCTCCAGCATGCCTAGAAATGCAGTTGGATTCCTACAGAAGTTGCGTGTCCTTTGTATATTTTGTAATCGCTTTGTGCTGAGCTGCACTGTGTTCAGATAGTAACGTTTGTAACTTTTTCGTTTGTTCTTCAATGTGTCATTAGGACCATATGCATTAGTCGTGGCCATCGTGTTGTAGGCAAAAGAAGCGCAGTTTCGTAACGAGTGGCTTGAGCGTCGGCGTGCACACGAGCGTCGTCACATGATGTCGTTGGACCGCGAAAGGATGCGTCAGAGGACCGTTGCTCGTGAGCAGGCCGACGAAGCTGTGAGAATGGATCGCGAAAAAGAAAGATTCCGGTAACAACCGCAGTGACTTGTTTTGGACTGTAGTGGAGTTGAAGTTACTCCTGGTCTAAGGGCCGGTTCCATCGTCTCGGGTTAACTCCCCAGTTAGCTAACCCTCGGTTAAGAGATAACCAAGGGTCATCTCCAGCGTGCGTTCCATCGTCATCAGTTAACCTGACTGCGTACTTAACACGTGACCTGACCTCGTTCCGTTAAGCCACGTCTATGATTGGTTGTTGCAGTCACGTGACAACGTGCTCAGGTCACATTAATTATAATATTTATTGCAGCCCATCCGATCAACACAATGGCATTGACTATGTTATCCTATTGGTGCGATCGAAAGGGATTCTCTAATGTTAATGGACTTCAGTTTTGAAACGATCGATAGTTCCACGCACAATACGACAGCTATCATATTACTGCACAGAATCGATCGTAAAATTCGCCTTAACCTACACGCCTCAGTTTAACTGCTAACCTCACTACTGTTTCCGTTTCGATGTTGTGGTGACGTTTAGAATGACGTAATGCGTTCATTTTCGAACAAATAGCAAAAACATCGTTTGTA
>Ga0056116_1000568_pt1 | contig 12850 bp, 9 predicted proteins | sample WorMetOlspDAHAB2_FD_67352 | JGI IMG/M metagenome (GOLD analysis project Ga0056116, IMG submission 67352) | Marine gutless worms symbiont microbial communities from Max Planck institute for Marine Microbiology, Germany - Olavius sp. DAHAB.2 ...
ACGTTATACCGTATTTGGCCGGGATGTCGATACTGAAAGGCCAGCGTGAAGCCGAAAAACTGGTGGACGCATATATCAAATTTAAAGATCTTCTCGGCGATGCCGTGCATCCGTTCATGACCGCCCAGGACCATACCGGACTTCTGGGAAGATGCGGCTGGGACCAGACCACCCTTGACTGGAGAGTGTTCGAGCATTACCCTCCGGAGGGCAATGTCCCCAACCTGTATGAGAAAGACGTCATAGAGGATTATGAAGATGTCTTTGAACGCGGCTTTTCAACCATTATGTTCAACAAAAAGCTCGAGAACGATATTCATAAGCGCAGCTTGGATGAATTCCTCTATTTGGAGTACGAGTATCCCGAGATCTACGCCAAGGCCTGGCGGCGGTTTGTGGACACCACCGACATTCCCCTGATGTGCGGCGGTCGCGCCTGCCATCCCCTGGATCTGCTGCAGTACTATCGCGGCATTATGAACCTGACCATGGATATTTTCGAACAACCGGACAAGATCCACCGGATGTCGGAGTTGCTGGCTGAATATGAAGCGATTCGCGTCATGGATCGCGCCATGATTATGGGGGCCGGCGAGGTGCCTGGTGCCGAGGTTATCATCTTTATCAATGGCGCACCTCCCGGGTTGTCCCCTCAGATGTGGGACGAGTTCTGGCATCCGTATGCCAAGAAAATGATCGATATGTGGGTCAATCGCGGATTCAAAGTTCAATGCCACTGGGACAACGATCTGACCCCGTATCTCGAAACCATCAAAAAACTGGCAGACGATATCCCCAGGGGGCATTTAATGATGGACTTCGAGAAAACCGACATGAAAAAGGCCAAAGAAATTATCGGCGACAAAATCGCGCTCTACGGTAATGTCCCATCGGCCCTCCTAGTTTACGGATCCACTACTGAAGTAGAAGATTATTGCAAACAGCTGATCAAAGACTGCGCGGAAGGCGGTGGGTTTGTTCTGGCTGCAGAGTGTGAAACACCGTGGGATTCGAAGCCAGAAAACATTCGAGCCATGATCGAAACGGCAGAGAAATACGGCCAGTATTGATGGTTTTACTTTATAGGATCAAGGAGGTCCACCGATGATTATTGTGGGAGAATTGATCAATGCATCCCGTAAATCAGTAAAAACTGCCATTGAGTCAGAGGACCGGGCAGCCATTCAAAAGCTTGCAAGGGATCAGGCCGAGGCTGGTGCAAATTACATTGACGTTAACGCCGGAGTATTCGTAAAAGAAGAGATCGATTATCTCAAATGGGTTGTGGAAAATGTAATGGAAGCGGCAAAGGTACCCAGCTGTATTGACAGCCCCAATCCTAAAGCCATCGAAGCGATCATAGAGTTTCACCGGGAAAAGACTGATCAAGCACCGATGATTAACTCCATTTCTCTGGAAAGCAAACGCTGGGAGGCCTTGCTACCGATTATATCCGGTACGGATTTAAAAGTCGTGGCGCTGTGCATGAGCGATGAAGGAATGCCGGAGACAGCCAGTCAGCGGTTGGCTATTGCTGACAAGCTGATCAACGGACTGGTTCAGAACAACGTACCGCTGGAGAATATTTTCGTAGATCCGCTGGTTCAATCCATCGGGACCAATCCCATTTACGGAAGGGAATTTTTGGAAGCTATTGATCAGATCACAACCCGCTTTGAAGGCGTGCACATTATGTGCGGACTTTCCAACATTTCCTTTGGCCTGCCGGAACGAAAATACCTTAACCAGATATTTATGGCCATGGCCATCGCCAAAGGACTGGACGGTGCCATCGTGGACCCTTTGGATCAAAAAATGATGGCCAACATTATTACAGCCGAAGCGTTGGCCGGCAAAGACGAATTCTGTGCGAACTATCTTATGGCCTACAGAGCCGGGAAGTTCAACTTTGATTGAGTATAGCGGATATAGTTGGCTTTATCGAGTTGATTGGTTGACTGCGTTGATAAACCGCGCTGTTATCTTAACAATTCCGAAATCCACATTCCCTGACCCAGGGCGTATATGCATACCAGGAACCAGAATCAAAAGACCAATGACCATTGACAGAAATGTTCGGCTCAAGCCGGCTTCCGGGTCCGGGATCTGTTTTAATGAAATCTCAAAATTAGGATTTTTGTAATAAATGCATCTATTGGCCATTTCAGGCTTTCTCGGATCCGGGAAGACGACATTCATTATTAAGCTGGCGGAGGAGGCCACCCGGAAGGGACTGCGGGTGGCCATCTTGGTCAATGAAGTCGGCGAAATCGGCATCGATGACCAATTGATGCACCACCTCGAGTTAAATGTTTGGCAGCTGCTAAACGGCTATATCTGCTGCTCGCTGGCTAAAGACCTGCCCGGCACCCTGCAAAAATTAGCCGAAGATTATTCACCAGACCTCGTTCTGCTTGAACCTTCCGGTGCGGCCGATCTTCAGAAGGTGCTTTCGGCCCTGGTGTATTATCGCGGTGAACCGCTCCAAAGCCAACTCAATATTATCCTCCTTGATCCATTACGCCTAGAAAAACTAATGAAAGTACTTTCCCCTCTGATCACCGGCCAAATTAACCATGCCAACGTGATCTTGATTAACAAAGCTGATGTAGCCACTAAGGATCAGTTAGCCTATGCAAAGGAGGTCGTCGCGAAGCTGAAACCAAATACAACCAAACGGTGTATTTCTGCCAAAAACAATCTTGATCCGGCTTTACTCGCGGAGTTGCTGCCATGAGTGATCTCACTCTGGAACCCTATGCAGCCCGCCTTCATTTTTGTATCAAAGCAGCTATGTCGAAAGAGCAATGGCAAGAAGTTCTATCCGAATACATGGAAAAACTCGCCCGCCGGTGCGAGGAAACGAGTCCTTGCGTCATCGGACACATAAAAGCCCTATCATTGTTTGCAGATGGCAGCTATTTACGCGTCAGCGTAGTGAGCTCTACTCTTCCGGCGGAACTTGACGGAAATCCGCCGATTAGCTTCAAAGAGTTGGATGTGACGCTTAATGTATTAGTCTACGGTCTTTCACGTGATATACTGCAACAAATTGTTGAAGGAACCACATCCGATTTGGGTCCATCTTTTCACGGCCGTGTTTCAGTTGCACCGGTTGGGTTTCACATCATTCAAAAAAAATATGACTGAGCCTTCATACTATTTAGCTCATTCAAGGCACAGCAATACATGCTTAATAAACTCAACAAGAAAACCTCAAAAAATATTCTGAATTACTGCGAAAGTTCTTTCAATCCCGTTTCCATGATAGAAAGCCCTTTTTCCAACTGCTCATCCGTGATGACAAACGGTGCCAAGACCCGAACCACGTTGCCATATGTTCCGCAGACCAGGATCAGCAACCCCTGACTGAGACAATATGCGGCCAGCTGTTTGGCTTCATCGGCGGCCGGTTCTTTGCTCTCTCCCTTGACGAATTCCAGTCCGAGCATGGCACCCAGGCCTCTGATTTCTCCGATTAGGCTGAAATCCTTCTGCCACTTTTCAAAGCGGGTTTTCAGTTTTTCGCCCAAAGCAACGGACTTGGCCAACATGTTTTCTTCTTCGAAGGCGTCCAGCACCGCCAGTCCTGCAGCGCAGGCCACCGGGTTGCCGCCGTAGGTTCCACCCAGGCCCCAGGAGTGCACGGAATCCATGATTTCCTGTTTGCCGACAACTGCCGCCAGGGGCATGCCGGCGGCCAGGCTCTTGGCAATAATGACCAGGTCAGGCTCTACCCCCCAGTGTTCGATGGCAAACATTTTGCCAGTGCGCCCCATGCCGCTTTGAATCTCATCGGATATAAACAGGATGCCATTGTCGCGGCAGATTTTTGCCACGTCTCGGAAGTAATTCGTCGGCGGTGCAATAAACCCACCTTCTCCCTGGACCGGTTCGGCCACAATCGCTGCCACGGCCTCCGGGTTGACCTGTTTGATAAACGCCTCTTCGAGCGCGTCGGCGCTGGCAACATCGCCGAACGGGATCCGGTAAACTTCCGGCGCAAAGGGACCAAAGCCAAATTTGTAGGGTTTGACCTTGCTGGTCATGGTCATGGTGAGTAAGGTGCGGCCATGATAGGCATTTTCAAAAACAATAATTGCCGGCCGCTTGGTGTGGTAGCGGGCTATTTTAACTGCATTTTCGACCGCTTCGGCTCCGCAGTTTAAAAATACGGCCCGCTTTGAGAAATCACCGGGAGTCAATCGGCAAAGTCTCTCGGCTAACTTCACTGCCGGTTCATAAGGATTTACCATGAAACAGGTGTGGGTAAATTTTTCAGCTTGATCTTTAATGGCCGCCACGACCTTTGGGTGGCTGTGGCCGACATTCATGACGGCAATACCACCGGCGAAATCGATAAATTCACGACCTTCCACGTCCCGCATAATGGCCCCTTGGGCCGATTGGATGAAATTGGTGGTGGTAATTCCAACACCTTCTGAAATGACCTCTGTTTTTAGCTGAGTCAATTGCTCATTGGATGTCTGGCTCATCATTCCTCCTTTTGATCCGCCGGAGGCGGATTAGTTATTCGTTTTTGGTGATTGGAAAGAGGTTCACTTTCTTATCACCCAATCCCAAATAACCAATAACCGGTAACTAATAACTAAAGCAAATATTTTTTTCAGGAAATATTTGTTTTACCCTAAATTATGTTCTTTCATAAAACCATCGAGCACCATGCCAAGATCGGGACGGCCTATTTCCTGCAGGTTGTAGTACACCCGGGTGTTGGGTTTGTCGATTTTAATGATGCGGTTCAAATCAATCGGAGTGCCGATCACGACGGCTTCACAGTTGGTGCCGTTGATCGTCACTTCAAGGTCTTTTAACTGCTGTTCACCGTAACCCATAGCCGGCAGAACGGCTCCAATGTTGGGATAGATCTCAAAGGTTTCGGACAATCTGCCCACCGTGTACGGCCGGGGGTCAACCAGTTCGACGGCGCCGAATTTTTGGGCGGCAACGACCCCGGCACCAATCTTCATCTCCCCGTGGGTCAGCGTCGGACCGTCTTCTACAACCAGTACTTTTTTTCCTCGAATTACAGCGGGATCGTCAACATCCAGGGTGGAGGCACCGTCGACAACGATCGCATCGGGCGCCTCGGTGGCGATGTTGCGGCGCACGATTTCAACCCCGGCGGCATCGGCACTGTCCATTTTATTGATGACTACGACATCGGACATCCGCAGCGTTACATTACCCGGATAATACGTCAATTCATGACCGGGACGATGGGGATCGATTACGGTGACATGCAGATCGGATTTATAAAACGGAAAATCGTTATTACCGCCGTCCCACAGAATTACATCGCAGCCATCCGGATCTTCTTCCGCTGCCCGGACGATAGCTTCGTAATCCACACCGGCATAAATTACATTGCCACGGACCACATGGGGTTCGTATTCTTCCATTTCTTCGACCGTGCAGTCGTGTTTTTCCAGATCGGACAGTTCGGCAAACCGCTGGACTTTCTGGGCCGCGATATCACCATAGGGCATGGGATGCCGGATGGCGACGACTTTTAAGCCTTTTCCCATCAGGATTTCAATAATGCGGCGCGAGGTCTGGCTCTTGCCGCAGCCGGTGCGAACCGCGCCTACCGAAATCACCGGTTTGGTGCTTTTGATCTGGGTATCAGCAGGTCCCAGCATGACGAAATTGGCGCCGGCGGCCATTACAACGGCCCCGAGAGCCATGACGTGTTGATAGGACACATCGCTGTAAGAAAACACGCAATCATCGACATCCAGTTCTTTGACCAATTTAGCCAGATCTTCTTCTGCATAAATTGGGATTCCGTCCGGATAGAGACTGCCGGAGAGTTCGGCCGGGTATTTGCGACCTTCAATGTCCGGAATCTGGGCGGCGGTGAAAGCCGCCACCTTATAATCTTCATTACCCCGGTAATAGGTGTTAAAGTTTTGAAAGTCTCTTCCGGCTGCTCCGATAATAATCACATTTTTTTTGCTCATAATTTTTTCCTCCGTAAAAAATTAGAAAATTTTACAAATAAAGTTTGTACTTTCTTATATCAGTTATGGCATATTTCCATTCATTCATTTGCTTAAAATCAGATATATTTCGATCACCATTTCGAAATCCGCAATCCAAAATCCGCATTCCGATAGCTTTGCTAATCAATGATTTCAGTGCCGGTTTGTCCTGCGATTGCTTTTTCTATTTCATCCAGTTGACAGATGATTCCTCGATTTCCGGTTGCTTTAAAAAAATCCATGACGGCTTCCACCTTGGGCCCCATGGACCCGGCGGGGAATTGGCCCTGCTTAACATACCGGTCCATTTCGTCTATTGATACTTTGCCAAGAATTTTTTGATCCGGTGTTCCCCAGTCGATGCCGGCGCCGGCGATGTCCGAAGCGATCACGAAAATATCGGCTTTGATTTCCTGGGCCAATATAGAACTGGCCAGATCCTTGTCGATCACGGCTTCAACGCCCCTGAATTTGCGTTCTTTGCGGATAACCGGTATACCGCCCCCGCCGCAGCAGATGACGATAAAATCCAGATCAATCAATTTTTTAATCTCCCGATGCTCAACAATATTCAGCGGCTTGGGGGAGGCGACCACGCGACGATAGCCTTTATCCGTTTTGGTCATGGTATAAGGCAGCCCGGCAGCTTCAGCCTTGGTGTAAAACGGTCCGATCGGTTTGGTGGGATTGTTGAAACCCGGATCATTTTGGTCGACAACCACATAGGTGATCAATGTTACAAAATGCTGCTCATCGTTGATTCCGATTTCCATTAAGGCGTCGTCCAGCGATGATTCCAGCATATAGCCGATTTGGCCCTGGGTCATGGCCCCGATGATTTCCAGCGGCATTTTCGGAACTTCATCACAGCTTTCCTGCTGCAGCAGCAGGTTGCCCACCTGGGGGCCATTGCCATGGGTAATCACAAACTTGTATTGCCTGGACAGCCGGGCGATCTGTCGCATCGGCAGCTGTAGATTGATAAATTGTTCCTTATGTGATCCCTGCTGTCCCTTTTTTAAAAGTGCGTTGCCGCCGAAGGCGATCAGGATGATGGGCTTAGAGGTCATGGCAAGAGATTCCCGATTTATAATGTTTCTTTCCTACGCTCAAATGGTTGGATGTTTACCACTATGAAATGACAAATGATGATTGACGAATGACGAATGATGGAAATCGCTTCGCTCAGTCAATTTAAGCCTCTCAACCTCCTGACGTCCAGTATCCGGCATCCGGTATCCAGCATCTAACATCTATGATTGAGTAACGAGTATCCAGCATCGAGCATCCAGTATCCAGCAACCAGTATCCAGTATCGAGCATCCAGAAACCAGCATCAAGCCCCCAGCGTTGCCACCATCACGGCTTTGATGGTGTGAATTCGGTTTTCCGCTTCATCGAACGCGATTGATGCCGGCGACTCAAAAACCTTCTCGGTAACTTCCATGGCTTCCAGGCCAAATTTTTGGTATATCGTCTCGCCGATATGCGTTTCGCGGTTGTGAAAAGCCGGTAGGCAGTGAAGGAATTTAACATCCGGGTTGCCGGTTTGCTCCATGGCGTCGGCATTGACCTGATAGGGTTGAAGCATTTCGATGCGCTCTTTCCAAACTTCCTCCGGTTCACCCATGGACACCCAGACATCAGTACACAGGAAATCGCAGCCTTTAACGCCTTTGCCCAGGTCATCGGTGATCGAGATTTTAGCTCCCGTGTCTCCGGCAATTTTTTGGGCCTGTGAAACCAGTTCTTTGTGTGGCTGAACGGCCGCGGGCGCTACTGCACGAAAATCCATGCCCATTTTGGCAGCTCCCACCAGCAGGGAATTGCCCATATTGTTGCGGGCATCGCCGAGGTAGGCAAATGATACCTGGCGCAGCGGTTTATCGCTGTGCTCGATCATGGTCTGGAAATCTGCCAGCACCTGGGTCGGGTGGTATTCATCGGTCAGACCGTTCCATACCGGGACCCCGGCAAACCGGGCCAGTTCTTCGACAATCTCCTGGCCGAAGCCGCGGTATTCAATCCCGTCATACATCCGCCCCAGGACCCGGGCGGTGTCTTTCATGGATTCCTTTGCGCCCATCTGGGAACCGGATGGTCCCAGATACGTCACATGGGCCCCTTGATCATAGGCTGCCACCTCAAAGGCGCATCTTGTGCGGGTGGATGCTTTTTCAAATATCAGGGCAATATTCTTGCCTTTGAGGCGCTGCTGTTCCAATCCGGCATATTTTGCCCTTTTCAGATCGATTGAAAGATCCAGCAAAAACCCTATCTCCTGCGATGTAAAATCCAGCAGCTTCAAAAAGTGTCTGTTTCTTAAATTAAAAGCCATCATTGCTCCTTTTCCGGGAGAGATGAAAGTTAACTCCCATTCGAACTTATAAATTGTTGTCGTTAATTGGCACTTTTTAGGTGTCAGGTAGAGTGATGAATATATGCAAAATCTGCATTTACAAATTAATCCTGTTTTTATTCCTATGAGGTCACGAGCTATAATTTGGGATTTTAGATTGCGGATTTCGGATTGATGGAATCGCTACGCTCTATCAATTATAATGGACAGAATTCCTTAAATCCGAAATCCGAAATCCGAAATCTAAAACTGCACTCAACTTGTAGAGTAACAAAAAGGAACTTAATAAGCCTTAATTAAAATCAACAATTTTCATCACCCCAGGTGTCAGTGTCCGGTGTCAGATGACAGGCGACAGATAGCAATGGACAAAGGATTGCATGCCTAGCAAAAATTAAATAACTTCTGTGGTAATCTCTCTGTCTTCTGACCTCTGATTTCTGATCTCTGTCCTCCGTCCTCTGAAACCTGACACCCATCATTAATTGACATCACAAAAAACAAGATAAACCAGCTTCGGCTTAAACTAAAAACCCTCGATCTGGTGCGGAAAGTAATCCTCGCAGGTCCCCTCGCGGTTGACATCCGCCGTGGCACAGTGCAGACCGCCTCCAAAGGCACTTACATCGATAAAAGGTACCGGAATGACTTCAAAGCCAAGTTGATCGAATTGCTCCATTTGTTTGGTTTCCTGAGCGTCGACACAAATGGTCTTAGGATCCAGCATGAGTGTGTTCATGGATAACCATTGGCTGCAGAAAGACAGCGGCGGATACCCGTCCAAAGCCGGTTCCGCGCATTCGACGACTTCCCAATCATTCTTCCTGAAAAAATCCAACATATTCGGTGTCAAAGGTTTGCGCTTGCGATTGGCGAGGGCCAGCCCCGGGCGCAGGGCGACAAACGTGGCGTCGATGTGAATCGGATTGTCTTCATAAAACCAGATCGGATGAATGCGATGGGCCGGGAAATGGCGGCGCAGCCACTCGATGCCCGCCTCGTTGGTTACCGAAGAATGGTACACAAAAAGATCTTTGCCGGCCCGACCGATATCGGCGGCATCGAAGCAGGGTTCTTTTTCCGTCAAAACCCAATCGCGCTCATGGATCGCTTTTTCTTTTTCTTCCTGGCTTTTTTTTTCCCACTCGCGCCAGTAGTCTTTTTTATAGTTATCATCGGCCAGTCGCGGTTTGGGCGCCGCTTCCCATCTGAATTGGGGGTCTTCCTTGAAATACTGTTCAAGCAACGGACGGTAGCAGAGGTATTCATGCCAGCGGGCTCGTTGGGACATGGTAGCTTCGAGTATTTCATTGCCGACGGTTAACAGGACATCGCGCGGCGGCATACAGCCGAACATGGATTTCTGCTCCCAGTCCGGCGTCTGGACCTCCTGGCTGAAATCCAGCGGAGTCGGCCGATCCACCCGAATACCCCGACTCTCCAGCAGATTTGCGAAGTTGTCCAGTTGCTCGTTGGCCTTGGCTTCCATTTCTTTGGGTAAGGGGCCATAAGTACCCAGCGGAAATCCATGATCGGGCCAGTTACGTTCCATGGCCGGTTCCGGAGCCTGAACCATGGTTCCATCGGCGCGGCCGACAATTACGTGTTTCAGCGGGTCCCATTCATTCCAGGAATTGACAATGGTTTTACGAGATTCATTATGTTTAGTCATCACAGCCTCCTTTTAAATCTGCAATATCGGATATATTATTCATCCTAAGTTGAACGTTTCAAATTTTTACTTTTGGATTATTTGCCAATAACTTCCAATAAATCTTTAAATATAATATGCAGTAGCAAAACTCAGACCATATATATGAAATACTATATTTATAATAATTATAATGACATACAGAGATAAGGGGAAGGCGGAATTATGCGGTGAACCGATAAAGACTCATTATAAGCTGTAACATACTGAAAAATAAGAATATAATTTGAACCGAAAATAATTCATCTCTGAAATTGGATAAAATTATATAAATCAAGCATATTACGTCATTTCATAATAAAAATCTGAATCATTTTCGGTTCAAATTATTTTGATTCAAACTATACTTATTTAATTTTCGCATGACGCTACTTTGGCTGGTTCCAAGATTTTGGGCAATTTTCCGGGTTGAGCTGAAACGCGCAAATGCATCCGACAATATTTGTTCTTCCAAACGCTCAAGCTTGTCCTGCAATCGCATCGGATACTGCATGTCGGCAATGGATTCCGTTTGGGCTTCAGGATTTTTTTTCTCGGCGCCAATATTGTCGGCAAAAATTTCATCCAATAAATCCATCTCACTTAAGACGACTGCATTTTTGATTATGTTTTGCAGCTCGCGAACATTGCCGGGAAAATTATAGGATTGAAGATCGAGAATCGTATCCGGTGATATTTTTCGCTGTACCTGATACTCTCTATTATACATATCTAAAAAATATTCGGTCATCCTGATGACATCATCCGGTCTGTGACGCAGGGGCGGTATATGGATCCTGAAGGTGTTTAAACGGAAGAAAAGATCCTTGCGGAAATGCTCTTGCCGGGTTAATTGCTCCAGATCCCGGTTGGTGGCCGCGATCACGCAACAGTCCACTTTTTTACGCTGAATTCCGCCCAGGGGCAGAATTTCCTGGTCATCCAGGTACTTTAAAAGTTTGGCCTGGACACTGAGGGGCAGATCTCCAATTTCGTCCAGAAAAAGGGTCCCTTCATGGGCCAATTCAAACAATCCGATTTTGCCCTGCTTTCGGGCACCGGTAAAAGCACCTTTTTCGTATCCGAAAAGTTCGGCTTCGAGGAGACTTTCCGGCAGGGCAGCGCAATTTATCTGAATGAACGGTTTGGCGTTCCGTTTGCCGTTTTGATGGATAAATTTTGCAAGCAACCCTTTGCCGGTACCTGATTCTCCTTGGAGTAAAATATTGGAGGCTCCCATTCGCGCAAGTTTCAGGCCAATGCGCAACACCTGCTTCATCTCTTGACTTTCTGCCACAATATCCGATGGCCCTGACTCGAGCCGGCTCAATTCCTCAAATTCGTCCTTATACTTTTCGGCAACCTTGCGACTTCGCTCCAAATCCTCTTTCACCGCATTCCAATGGGTCAGGTCGCGTTCGTTGCTCACGATCAACGAGACGTTTCCGTCGTCATCCAGGATCGGTGTGCCGGTTACCAGTACTCTTTTTTGAGTTTTTTTGTTGTAAGACAGGGTGCTGTATTGACGTTTGGTTCTTATAATTTCCGGGGTGACGGCTCCCTCGAAGACGCCTTCATCGATCAAGTCATAAACGCTTCGACCGATCACATCCTTGGCTTTGATGCCGTTTATCATCTCGGAAACGGTATTGATATTTATTATTTTGCCGTGGCTATCGTGAACCCAGAGCCCGTCTGAGGATCCTTTGAAAATTGCATCAAGCTGTTTGTTCAGATTTAAATATCCATCCGAATGGCAAAGTGCATCATTAAAGTCTTCCAGTTGGTGCAGGGTTGTGATGACCCCTTCAATTTTGGTTTCGATTCGAATTGGTGCGATATCGATCACCAACCTTCGATTACCTCTGACTACATACCGGCCCATGTGGATGTTGCCGGATTGGAGGCATTCATTGATAAACCTGCCGGACTCCGGGATCAGTTGGCGGATATCGAGACTGGTGATGTTGACCAGGTCCAATTCAAGTATGTGCGCAGCCTTTGGGTTAACATAATTTATATTGCCGCCGGCATCGGTGGCAATTATGCCGCTGCTTATGGACGCTAATATTCTGCTATATGGGGCTGTCTGCTCCATTGTCCCTCACTTTTTTTCCAACAAGATTGTATAACATCTCGGAATTTCTATAATATATTGAAATCATGCAGCTTTGAACGACACTGGTTTTATGCCGCCTACATGGAATGATGGAATCATGGAATAATGGTCAAAAACGCATAACTTCAGTGTTTGGATCAAGGTTATTAGGATCAATTTTTACTTTTTTGCCATGAATGTTTATATTTTTCAACCAGATGGAACACCGCTGGCCCCAATATTCCATCATTCCATTGTTCCATTATTCTCCGGCGGATGAGCGAAGCGAACTAAGTTCGTAAAAATTATTCTTTTCATCTTTATCGTTACAAAATTGACGCTTGTAAAATAATGCTGGATTTTTGCATCCAAATTCAGATCAAATCCTGTAGAAAGCGACCATCGCTTGAGTTTGTGATTTAAAAGCGCAGCTGGATACTATACTTCCTAAACCTGCTGGTTCAAGTGTGTTCGGGTGAATGGAAAGCCAACTTAATCAAGGTAAACTCTTTTTTATTCACCGATTTCGCCAATTCGATTGACAGCCTGTTATGCAGTTTCGATAGGCACTATTATTGCATCTATAAAAAAAATTAACAGGCCTATATACCAAAAAAAGGCTGATGACAATTTTTAATGCTAAAACAAGGTGTTAGCAAGCTTTCCGAATAATGGCTTAAAAATGAAATTAGGCGGAC